>OLIJ01000146.1_pt1 | contig 36471 bp, 32 predicted proteins | sample 1609731 | NCBI WGS metagenome assembly OLIJ01 (sample SAMEA4350159, study PRJEB24818) | metagenome | biome: human; feature: gut; material: faeces | place: Denmark | collected 2013-09
GCCCAGCCCGACTGCGGTCGGGCCAGCAGGCTGGCGATGAGCCCGGCGCAGTACGCATCGCCAGAGCCAACCGCGCTGAGCGTCGCCACTGCGGGGGCGGCGACTGTAAAATTTCCGTCCGGCGTAAGCGCCTGGGTTGGCTGCTGTCCATCGGTAATAATCACGCAGCGCACGCCCTGTGCGAGCCAGTGGTTGGGTAAGTCGTCCGCCGTCTCTGCGTTGGCCTGCCGCAGCTCATCGCGGTTGATTTTGATGATGTCAGGCAGCGCGGCGGCGGATTGCAGCAGTGCTGCTCCGTGAGTATCGAGCAGCGAAAGGACGCCATGTTCGCGGGCCAGGGATATCCAGCGCCCGTACTCGTCCGGCGTCAGGTTCTGCGCCAGAGAACCGGTGCAGACAACGGCGCTGGCGCGAGGAAGCTCCGTCGCCAGCATGCTCCACAAACGACGGTATTCCTCGGGCTGAATAGCCGGGCCAACGGCGTTGTAGACGCTGGCTTTGTCCGGTGCTTTTTGCTCCGTCACCACCTCACAGATGCGGGTGCTCGCGGCAATCTCGCACCAGCGTCCCTCCAGCCCTTCCTCGGCCAGCAGCTCGCGGCATAGCCGACCCGTCGCGCCGCCAAGAAAACCGAGCAGCAGGGGCTCCGGCGCGTTTTCCAGCTGTAGCTGAAGCTGGCGTAAAACGCGCGCCACGTTTACCCCTTTCCCGCCGGCCAGGGTTTTATCGTTCAGCAGGCGATGGACCGTTCCGGGACGCTGTTGGTCGACCAGCAGCAGACGTTCAATAGCCGTATTCAGCGAGGCGATAAGCACGTTCACAGGCGGTTCTCCCGGTGAGTGGTAATGAGCCAGCTTTCGCGAGCGATCATGGCGGCGCCCGTGGCAACCGGTTCAGCGAGCTCGCTGACGAACAGCGGAATTTTCCAACGGCGTTTGCGGTGCTCAAGCATCTCCTTGCGCTGGAATAGCGAGCCCATCAGCACGGCATCCTGAGGGCGGATTGCGCCAATCTCGCACATCATGGTCAGCAGTCGAAATGCGCGATCGGCGATATGGTTCAAGGTTGCCTGCACGATGCTTGCCGGCTGAATACCGGCAGGCAAATGGTGCAGTGAAAACAGGCCCAGAGATTCGTCTTCATTAACCGAGACCGACACGCCAGGCGTGCGCGCCTCCTCGAGCAGCTCGCGAAACAGCGGGTCGTAATCCCCCTGATAGAGCAGTTCCGCCAGCGTCTGAATGATTTTCCCCGACGGAGTCGCACAGCCCATGACAAATTCTCCCGGCTGCCAGGTTCGTTCGATATCCACGCCAAGCTGCCAGGCGATGGGCGTATCCGGGAAGTGGGGCGTCAGCACCATCAGATATTCCGAGGTGCCGATCGAATCGAAAACGTGAGTGGGCTGGCGACTCTGAACAGCCCAGGCGGCAATAATTTGATCGTGCCCGCCGGCAAAAACGCAGGCCGCGGGATGCAGCGCCACCCCGGGGAGAGCCTGAGGCCTGATCTCCCCGCAATGCTCGCCGGTGTTAACCGTAGTCGGGAAAATTTCGGGGCGCAGTCCGAGCTTATCCAGCGTGGGTTCATGTAGGTACATCGATTGTAAATCGACGCACTGCGAGTGGGTTATTTGCGACGTGCAGGCGCGCCATTCACCGGTTAGACGCCACATGGTGTAGCTGCCGAAATCTACCCACTGGTCGGTTTGCCTCCAGAGATCGGGATGCTGCTGGCGTATCCAGCTCAACCGTTCCGGACTCTGGTTTGGGCGCGATCGCATCCCGGAAATAGCGTAATGCTCCTGGCTATCCAGCCAGAGATGAATGTCGTCGGGCAGCGCAGTGACAGGATAGTTCTCCCACCACGCCAGCGATGGATAGATAACGTCACCATAGCGATTGACCGCCACCGACTCCTCCTGCCCGAAGGTGCCGATGGATATCGCCGCCAGCGGGCCGCAGGCGCAGGCCTCGCTGCGGGAATAATCGATGATAAGCGCAGCCACGGTTTGCCAAACCGACTGCGCATCGTGGAAGGTCAGCCCGTCGCGCTGGAGGACGGGCGTGCGGCACTTCTTCACCGCCAGCGGCTGACCTTCTTCGTCGATGCCGATAATTTTTATATGCGTGGTGCCAATATCAATGCCGAGAAACCACATGGTGATGACCCTCAATTAAGCGTTATAGCCCCAGTTTGCCAGGGTTGAGAATGCCATTTGGATCGAGCGCCTGCTTGACGCGTCGCAGCAGTATATGCGCCGAACCAAGCGATTCTCGGGCATAGGGTGAGCGTACCAGTCCGCCGCCGTGGTGGTGCGAGAGCTCGGCGTTGTGCGTCAGGCAGACGCGCATCGCTTCCCGCCATATAGTGCGAAGCTTGTCTACCGCCTCGGCGTCGTTGGTTTCGTGTCCGAGAAGGATCATGTACATGGAGGTCCCCTGCGGGTAGACGTGGGAGAAATGCGAGAGAACTTCGCCGGCCAGCGGCGTCAGCGCTTGATTCAGGTCGTGATACAGGCTGGCAATACCATCCCAGGTATGGGCGACTTCGATGGTTTCGGCAAAGCCGCCGCTGCAATCCAGCAGCTTTTCGACCGTTGAGAAGTCGAAGCGGCGATCCATCCACTGCAGTACGCCCTGAGTACCGAGCGATTTGCCGCCGTGACGCTGGACAAGGGTCATAAATGCGTCCATTTCCGCACGGGCAACGGCCTCAACGCCCTGAGTGCCGAGAAACATCACCGGCTTTTCCTGAGCCGGATTTTGCATAGCGTGGCGGGCTTCGGTGGGATCGTACAGCCGGAGGAGGAAAGGGCGCAGCCCGGCCATCGCCTGTTCGCGCATGATCTGCAGTCCGGCTTCTACGGAGGGCAGCTCCAGGGTGTCGTAAAGACGCGTTTGCGGCAGCGGGAATATCTTGAGCTGCACTGAGGTTACTACGCCCAGCGTTCCTTCGGCGCCGATAAATATCTGGCGTAGATCCGGCCCCATCGCCGCGCGCGGCGAGGCTTTCAGCCGCACCTTTTCACCCGTTGCGAGGATAACCGTATAGGCGGTGATGAGATCTTCAATCCCGCCGTAGTAAGAGGAGAACTGGCCGGTCGCCAGCGTTGATAGCCAACCGCCGACGCTGGACTGGTACAGCGATTGCGGCGAGTGGCCCAGCGTCCAGCCCATCTGCTGCAGTTCATCTTCCAACTGACCGCCGTTGTAGCCGGCGGAGACCTCAACGGTCAGGTTGGTCGTATTGATTGCACGCTGATGTGTCATACCGGTGAGATCGAGAACGATACCGCCGCGCGTGGGTAGCGGCTGTCCGGTTACCGAAGAAGCCAGGGCCCGAGGGGTGACCGGCGTATCGTTAGCCGTCGCCAGTGCGAGCACCTGCTGGATCTGTTGCTCATCGGTGACCTTCACCACAACGTCCGCCTGGTAATCATGGCACCCTAAGCGCCTGAGCTTTGTCGACAGTGGCCAGGTATCGTGGCTTGAGGCCTGAAGGGTTTCGCGGTCGCTCAGTACCTGCTGTTCTGGCAATATATTTTTCAAGGCGCTAATGAGATGAGAAATGTCCGGCATACCGACTCCTGCATTGACAATTGTAGAGAACATCCTGGCGGTCTGGCGGAGAGAACGCGCTCAGGGATAATTCATTGACATCGTGTTGGTGGCTAATATACGATCAATTTGCAGAAAGCTGCAAATTGCATTTTATTTTTTTAGTCAACTTTGTGAAGGAGAGCAAGATGGATTCCCGTACCGGCAAGGCAGTTCGTTTAAGTCGTATTTTGCGCCCGGAAACAGGGCATGCGGTGGTAGTGGCCGCCTCCCACGGGGTGATGTCCGGTCCACCGTCAGGGCTGAAAACCCGTGGGGATATTGAAAGCGTATTTGCCCAGCTGCGCGGCGCGGATGGGGTGATGGTATCGCCGGGGATGATCCCGCTGGTGGATAAGACGTTTATGGGGCGCGACAGGCCGGGGTTTGTGCTGCACCTCGACTGGAAAAACCACGCGCGTTCGATTTATACGCCGGGAAAAGATGGCCGTAGCGAAGGCGTACTGGTGCAGCTAGCGGAAATTAGCGAGGTGGCCGCCAGCGGTATTGATGCAGTGATGACCTATATGTACCTCGGTCAGAAGGATACGGCGCTGGAACAGGCGGAAATTGCGCGCAACGCGCGTATTGTTCGCGAATGTGAACGATATGGTATCGCGGTGATTATCGAACCCCGCTCGGCGCTGGAGGGTATCGATCCCGACGCGCTTAGCGTCGGGGTGATGAGTATGTACTGCCGCATTGCCGCCGATATCGGCGCGGATCTGGTGAAAGCGCTTTGGCCCGGTTCGGTGGAGGATTTTGCTGCGGTAACAAGCACCTGCTATACTCCGGTGCTGCTGGCTGGAGGCGCGGGCGGCGAAGATCCGCAGTCAACGCTGCAGCTGGCGGCCGATGCCATGCAGGCGGGGGCGAAAGGGGTCATGTTTGGACGACGTATTTTCCGCGCGCAGCGGCCGGCCGGCGTGCTTCGCGCGCTGAATGCCGTGGTGCATGAAAACCACAGCGTCGAACGGGCGCTGCGGCTTCTGGAACAGTAAGAGTTGACGGAAACAATGACGGTTATTGCGCACGATGCGAAACAGCTTTCTCCGGTCGCATTTATTGCCCGCACGATTATCTCGCTTGGGCTATCCGGCCGTCTGCCGACCACCTCCTGGTTTCAGGAGGTGCTGGATATCGGTTCTGGTACGGTGCAAAAGGCGCTGCAGGAGCTGAAAAAAGACGGCGCGGTCAATCTCGTCTCTCGCGGGCACCAGGGGACGTTTGTCGTCTCATGGGATTTCCCGACGCTCTGGGACGCCGCGCGCATGCCGCCGGTGCATATCCTGCTGCCGCCGCGAGGCTCCCTCGAAGCGACGCAGGTGGCCTCCGCGTTTGTACAGCAGTCCGAATGCTGGGGAGTGGTCACCACCGTCGGCTACCTGCGCGGCGCGCGTTCGCGCCTGGCTGCTTTTGAGCACCATGCGGTGGATATTGTTCTGCTCTCTTCCGGTTCCGCACAAATGCTTATGGCGGATGCCGCCGGACAGGGTTTCGAACTCTTTGACGTCGGCTACGGAAGCTACTATCGACCGGGTAGCCTGGTGGTGGTGGAGAAAACCGATGCGGCGTTAGCCCGGTGCCCGCGCGTCGGCATCGATTTTCATTCCAGCGATCATCAGCGGCTGACGCGAGCTCAGTTCCCGGAGGCGGATTATGAGTATGTGGAGGTGGATTTTACCCTGCTGCCGCGCTCCGTTTTTCTCGGCGAAATTGATACCGGCGTCTGGCATCAGCAAGCATCGCTGATTCCGCTGGATAAGGTTGGGCTGAACATTTGTCCGCTGGATAATCCGTCCGCGCAGGCGCTGGCCAAAGAGATTTCCAGCGCGGTGCTGGTGGTCCGCTCGTCCTCTCCCGTTGCCCAACTGCTGCATCAGCTCGATCTTCCGCGCCTGCAGCAGCAATCATCTCAGGCGTTTGATAGCCTCAATGACGTTCAGCTGGCGTTTCGTCTGCCCTGAATGGTGCTCAGATAGCGGCTATATCGCCGCAGCCATAAAAAAACGCGCCCTGAGGCGCGTTTTTTGTTGCCGGTATTCGGCTTAGTGCTTGATGTCGCACTTGAAATCGCGTTTGTCGTAGCCGGTGTACAGCTGACGCGGACGGGCAATTTTCATGCCGTCGCTGTGCATTTCGTTCCAGTGGGCAATCCAGCCTACGGTACGCGCCATCGCGAAGATAACGGTAAACATGGAGGACGGAATGCCCATCGCTTTCAGGATGATACCGGAGTAGAAATCGACGTTCGGATAGAGTTTCTTCTCGATGAAGTACGGGTCGTTGAGCGCAATATGCTCAAGCTCCATCGCCACTTCCAGCAGATCGTCTTTGGTGCCCAGCTCTTTCAGCACTTCATGGCAGGTTTCACGCATTACGGTGGCGCGCGGGTCGTAGTTTTTGTACACGCGGTGGCCGAAGCCCATCAGGCGGAAAGAGTCATTTTTATCTTTCGCGCGACGAACAAATTCCGGAATGTGTTCAACGGAGCTGATCTCTTCCAGCATCTTCAGCGCCGCTTCGTTTGCGCCGCCGTGCGCCGGTCCCCACAGGGAGGCGATGCCCGCAGCGATACAGGCGAACGGGTTCGCGCCTGAGGAGCCTGCGGTACGGACGGTTGAGGTCGAGGCGTTCTGTTCGTGGTCAGCGTGGAGGATCAGAATACGGTCCATTGCGCGTTCCAGTACCGGATTTACCTCATAGGTTTCACACGGCGTGGAGAACATCATGTTGAGGAAGTTACCCGCGTAGGAGAGGTCGTTGCGCGGATAAACAAAAGGCTGGCCGATTGAATATTTGTAACACATGGCTGCCATTGTCGGCATTTTGGACAGCAGACGGAACGCTGCGATATCACGGTGGCGCGGATTATTAACGTCCAGGGAGTCGTGATAAAACGCCGCCAGCGCGCCGGTAATACCGCACATCACCGCCATCGGATGCGAGTCGCGACGAAACGCATGGAACAGACGGGTAATCTGCTCGTGGATCATGGTGTGGCGGGTAACGGTGGTTTTGAACTCTTCGTACTGGGCCTGATCCGGCTTTTCACCGTTCAGCAGGATGTAGCATACTTCGAGGTAGTTGGACTCGGTCGCTAGCTGATCGATCGGGAAACCACGGTGGAGCAGAATACCTTCATCACCGTCGATAAAAGTGATTTTAGATTCACACGATGCGGTTGAAGTGAAACCAGGGTCAAAGGTAAATACGCCTTTTGAACCAAGACTACGAATATCAATAACATCCTGGCCGAGCGTGCCTTTTAGCACATCCAGTTCGATAGCAGTATCACCACCTAGGGTGATTTTTGCTTTTGCATCAGACATTTATGGTCTCCTTAGCGCCTTTATTGCTTAAGACTGCCGGGGGGGATTTGCCTTCGGCTCGTGCCTGATTACGTTACCAGTTTGTTATGTTGCACACAGCTCTGCGACAGCGGAATTGGCAGGGTACAGAGCAAAGGCGCTTGATGGAACGTTTTCAGTTTACGACGAAATAACAGCAAATCAGCGTTTTAGCAGCCCGAATTTGAAAATCGTTATACCACTAATAACCGTCCTGATTACATTGGTCAATACCGTCACACTGTTGCATAACTTATTCTCAGGTGAAAGAGTGACCCCATAACTTTTGAGCATTATTGCATTTATCTGGTGATGGTTGTAACAAGAATGTTTAATATTTGTCAAATCAGGTGATTAAATTTTAAAATAATGTTGTTATCGTGATATTGATCACTGTTCGGGACAAAACCCGACAAACTATATGTAGGTTAATTGTAATGATTTTGTGAACGGCCTATACTGCCGCCAGGTCTCCGGAACACCCTGCAATCCCGAGCCACCCAGCGTTGTTTGGTCACGTTTTCGCTCCTGGAAAGGGGGTTATTCATGACTACAGGTTATAGAAAGGACGCTGTCTGACCCGCAAGCAGACCGGAGGAAGGAAACAATAAGAACAGCATGTGGGCGTTATTCATGGTAAGAAATGTGAAAAAACAAAGACCTGTCAATCTGGATCTGCAAACGATCCGGTTCCCAATCACGGCGATAGCGTCCATTCTCCATCGCGTATCCGGTGTGATCACCTTCGTGGCGGTCGGGATTCTGCTTTGGCTGCTGGGCACCAGTCTTTCCTCTCCCGAAGGTTTCCTCACTGCAGCATCCATTATGGATAGCTTCTTCGTGAAATTCATTATGTGGGGCATTCTGACCGCATTGGCTTATCACGCTGTGGTTGGTATCCGCCACCTGATGATGGACTTTGGCTACCTGGAAGAAACCCTCGAAGTAGGGACACGCTCCGCCAAGATTTCTTTTGTTATTACTGTCGTGCTTTCACTTCTCGCAGGAGTCCTCGTATGGTAAGCAACGCCTCAGCACTGGGACGCAACGGCGTACATGACTTCATTCTGGTTCGTGCCACCGCTATCGTTCTGACCCTCTACATCATCTATATGGTCGGCTTTTTTGCCACCACGGGTGAAATTTCATGGGAAGTCTGGACGGGTTTTTTCTCCTCCGCGTTCACTAAAGTCTTCACCCTGTTGGCCCTCGTCTCCATCCTGATCCACGCCTGGATCGGTATGTGGCAGGTACTGACGGACTACGTTAAACCACTGGCTGTGCGCCTGGTTCTGCAACTGCTTATCGTTGTTGCGCTGGTGGCTTACGTTCTTTATGGATTTGTTGTGGTGTGGGGTGTGTAATGAAATTGCCTGTCAGAGAATTTGATGCTGTTGTGATTGGTGCCGGTGGCGCAGGTATGCGCGCGGCGCTGCAAATTTCCCAGAGCGGCCAGTCCTGTGCGCTGCTCTCCAAAGTGTTCCCTACTCGTTCCCATACCGTTTCCGCTCAGGGTGGCATCACCGTTGCGCTCGGTAATACCCATGAAGATAACTGGGAATGGCACATGTACGACACCGTAAAAGGGTCGGACTATATTGGTGACCAGGACGCCATTGAATATATGTGCAAAACCGGTCCGGAAGCGATTCTCGAACTGGATCATATGGGCCTGCCGTTCTCGCGTCTCGAAGATGGCACCATTTATCAACGTCCGTTTGGCGGCCAGTCGAAAAACTTCGGCGGCGAGCAGGCGGCACGTACCGCGGCGGCGGCTGACCGTACCGGCCACGCCCTGCTGCATACCCTGTATCAGCAAAACCTGAAAAACCACACTACTATCTTCTCCGAATGGTACGCGCTGGATCTGGTGAAAAACGCCGACGGGGCGATCGTTGGCTGTACCGCGCTGTGTATCGAAACCGGTGAAGTGGTCTACTTCAAGGCCCGTGCGACCGTGCTGGCTACCGGTGGTGCAGGTCGTATTTATCAATCAACCACTAACGCCCACATCAACACCGGCGACGGCGTTGGGATGGCTATCCGCGCCGGCGTTCCGGTGCAGGATATGGAAATGTGGCAGTTCCACCCGACCGGTATTGCCGGAGCCGGGGTGCTGGTCACCGAAGGCTGCCGCGGTGAAGGCGGCTATCTGCTGAATAAACACGGCGAACGCTTCATGGAGCGCTATGCTCCGAATGCGAAAGACCTGGCGGGTCGTGACGTGGTGGCGCGTTCCATCATGATCGAAATCCGCGAAGGCCGCGGCTGCGATGGTCCGTGGGGCCCGCACGCCAAGCTGAAGCTTGATCATCTGGGCAAAGAAGTTCTCGAATCCCGCCTGCCGGGTATCCTCGAACTGTCGCGTACCTTTGCGCACGTTGACCCGGTTAAAGAGCCGATTCCGGTTATCCCAACCTGCCACTACATGATGGGCGGTATTCCGACCAGAGTAAGCGGCCAGGCGCTGACCGTTAACGAGCAGGGCGAAGATGTCGTTATCCCTGGGCTGTTCGCCGTCGGCGAAATTGCCTGCGTATCGGTCCACGGCGCTAACCGCCTGGGCGGCAACTCGCTGCTTGACCTGGTGGTGTTCGGCCGCGCGGTCGGCGTGCATCTGCAGGAATCTATCGCCGAGCAGGGCGAGCTTCGCGACGCGACGGAAGAAGAAGTTGATGCTTCTCTGGCGCGCCTGAACCGTTGGAACGGCAACCGTAACGGCGAAGACCCGGCCGAAATCCGCAAAGCGCTGCAGGAATGTATGCAGCACAACTTCTCGGTATTCCGCGAAGGCGATGCGATGGCGAAAGGGCTTGAGCAGCTGAAGGCGATCCGCGAGCGTCTGAAAAACGCGCGCCTCGACGACACCTCCAGCGAGTTCAATACCCAGCGCGTTGAGTGCCTGGAGCTGGATAACCTGATGGAAACCGCATACGCAACGGCGGTCTCTGCCAACTTCCGTACCGAAAGCCGTGGCGCGCATAGCCGCTTCGACTTCCCGGAACGTGACGATGAAAACTGGCTGTGCCATTCCCTGTATCTGCCAGAGTCGGAAGCCATGACGCGTCGTAGCGTCAACATGGAACCGAAGCTGCGCCCGGCATTCCCGCCGAAGATTCGTACTTATTAATGCGGAGACAGGAAAATGAAACTCGAGTTTTCAATTTATCGTTATAACCCGGACGTTGACGATGCTCCGCATATGCAGGATTACAGCCTGGAAGCGGAAGACGGTCGCGACATGATGCTGCTGGACGCCCTGATGCAGCTGAAGGAAAAAGACCCGTCGCTCTCATTTCGTCGTTCCTGCCGTGAAGGGGTCTGTGGCTCCGACGGTCTGAACATGAACGGTAAAAACGGTCTGGCGTGCATCACGCCGATCTCCGCGCTGAATAAGCCGGGTAAGAAAATTGTTATCCGTCCGCTGCCAGGTTTACCGGTTATCCGCGATTTGGTTGTAGACATGGGGCAATTCTATGCACAATATGAGAAGATTAAGCCTTACTTGTTGAATAATGGGCAAAATCCTCCGGCTCGTGAGCATCTGCAGATGCCAGAGCAGCGTGAGAAACTCGACGGGCTGTACGAATGTATTCTGTGCGCATGTTGTTCAACGTCCTGCCCGTCCTTCTGGTGGAACCCGGACAAATTTGTCGGCCCGGCAGGCTTACTGGCGGCGTATCGCTTCCTGATCGATAGCCGCGATACCGAAACCGACAGCCGCCTGGAAGGGTTGAGCGATGCTTTCAGCGTATTCCGCTGTCATAGCATTATGAACTGCGTCAGTGTTTGTCCTAAGGGGCTGAACCCGACGCGCGCCATCGGCCATATCAAGTCGATGCTGCTGCAGCGCAGTGCGTAAGTAACCCGGTCTGTCCCGGATGGCGCTATCGCTTATCCGGGCTACCCGAAGCAGTAGCCCCGGCAGCGTTTGTGCCGCCGGGAAATGAATACCCTAAATAATTCGAGTTACAGGAAGGCGGCGACGCCGCGAATCCCCAGGAGCTTACTCAAGTAAGTGACTGGGGTGAGTGAGGAAAGCCAACGCACATGTAACTTGAAGTATGAAGGGGATGGCAGGAAATCTTTAAAAACCGCCAAATATGTACCAGTAATCAAGGCGTTCAGAGCGAGGTAAGGCGGCAACTGAACGCATCCCCGGGAGCATAGTGAACTATGTGACCGGGGTAAGTGAAGGCAGCTAACGCAACCGCAGCCTGAACGCCGAAGATTAATGGCAGTTTTTAAAGGTTCCTTCGCGGATGCAGAAGCCACAACTCGTCCGCAACAAGTGAACCCCGGCACGTACAATCCATGTGCGTGGTAGTTTCTACGGCGAAATAAGCATATAAATGCTTAAGGGATCACGATGCAGAACGGCGCAATGAAAGCCTGGCTGGACTCTTCTTACCTCTCTGGTTCGAACCAGAGCTGGATAGAACAGCTCTATGAAGACTTCTTAACCGATCCTGACTCTGTTGACGCCAACTGGCGTTCTATGTTCCAGCAGTTACCTGGCACCGGAGTCAAACCGGATCAATTTCATTCCAAAACGCGTGATTATTTCCGTCGATTGGCGAAGGATGCCTCACGTTACACTTCTTCGATTTCCGACCCTGACACCAATGTGAAGCAGGTTAAAGTCCTGCAGCTCATCAACGCCTATCGCTTCCGCGGTCACCAGCACGCGAATCTCGATCCGCTGGGACTGTGGAAACAGGATAGAGTGGCGGATTTAGACCCGGCATACCACGATTTGACCGAGGCCGACTTCCAGGAAAGTTATAACGTAGGTTCTTTTGCCATCGGCAAAGATACGATGAAGCTGGGCGAGCTGCTGTCAGCGCTCAAACAGACCTACTGCGGCGCTATCGGCGCGGAATACATGCATATCACCTCTACTGAAGAGAAGCGCTGGATCCAGCAGCGTATTGAATCGGTAGCAGGGAAAGCCAGCTTTACCGCTGAAGAGAAAAAACGCTTCTTAAGCGAACTGACCGCCGCTGAAGGTCTGGAACGCTACCTTGGCGCGAAATTCCCGGGCGCGAAACGCTTCTCGCTGGAAGGCGGCGATGCGCTGATCCCGATGCTGAAAGAGATGATCCGCCACGCTGGCAAAAGCGGCACCCGCGAAGTGGTGCTGGGCATGGCGCACCGCGGCCGTCTGAACGTGCTGGTCAACGTCCTCGGTAAAAAGCCGCAGGATCTGTTTGATGAGTTCGCCGGCAAGCATAAAGAACATCTCGGCACCGGCGACGTGAAGTACCACATGGGCTTCTCTTCCGATATGGAAACCGAAGGCGGTCTGGTACACCTTGCGCTGGCGTTTAACCCGTCGCACCTTGAGATCGTCAGCCCGGTGGTTATCGGTTCCGTGCGCGCCCGTCTGGATCGTCTGGACGAGCCAAGCAGCAATAAAGTGCTGCCGATTACCATTCACGGCGACGCCGCGATAACCGGTCAGGGCGTGGTTCAGGAAACGCTGAACATGTCGAAAGCCCGCGGTTACGAAGTGGGCGGTACCGTACGTATTGTTATCAACAACCAGGTGGGCTTCACCACCTCGAACCCGCTGGACGCGCGCTCTACGCCGTACTGCACCGATATCGGTAAAATGGTTCAGGCGCCGATCTTCCACGTTAACGCGGATGACCCGGAAGCCGTGGCTTTTGTTACCCGCCTGGCGCTGGATTTCCGCAATACCTTCAAACGTGATGTTCTGATCGACCTGGTGTGCTACCGCCGTCACGGCCATAACGAAGCCGACGAGCCGAGCGCAACCCAGCCGCTGATGTACCAGAAAATCAAAAAACATCCGACTCCACGCAAAATCTATGCGGACAAGCTGGAGCAGGACAAAGTGTCGACGCTGGAAGACGCCACCGAGCAGGTTAACCTCTACCGTGATGCGCTGGATGCCGGCGAATGCGTGGTAGAAGAGTGGCGTCCGATGAACCTGCACTCCTTTACCTGGTCACCGTACCTCAACCACGAGTGGGATGAGAGCTACCCGAGCAAGGTGGAGATGAAGCGCCTGCAGGAGCTGGCTAAGCGTATCAGCACCGTGCCTGAAAGCATTGAAATGCAGTCTCGCGTCGCCAAAATCTACGGCGATCGTCAGGCGATGGCTGCCGGCGAGAAGCTGTTTGACTGGGGCGGTGCGGAAAACCTGGCCTATGCGACGCTGGTCGATGAAGGTATTCCGATTCGTCTGTCCGGTGAAGACTCCGGTCGCGGCACCTTCTTCCACCGCCACTCGGTTATTCATAACCAGGTGAACGGCTCAACCTATATTCCGCTGCAGCACGTGCATAACGGCCAGGAGCATTTTAAAGTCTGGGACTCCGTGCTCTCTGAAGAAGCGGTTCTGGCGTTTGAATACGGCTATGCCACCGCTGAACCGCGCACTCTGACCATCTGGGAAGCCCAGTTCGGCGACTTCGCCAACGGCGCCCAGGTTGTTATTGACCAGTTCATCAGCTCCGGCGAGCAGAAATGGGGCCGGATGTGTGGCCTGGTGATGCTGCTGCCGCACGGCTACGAAGGCCAGGGCCCGGAGCACTCCTCCGCGCGTCTGGAACGCTATCTGCAGCTCTGCGCCGAGCAGAATATGCAGGTCTGCGTGCCGTCGACCCCGGCTCAGGTTTACCACATGCTGCGTCGTCAGGCGCTGCGCGGTATGCGCCGTCCGCTGGTGGTGATGTCACCGAAATCGCTGCTGCGTCACCCGCTGGCGGTTTCCAGCCTCGATGAGCTGGCAAACGGCACCTTCCTGCCGGCGATCGGCGAAGTGGACGATCTTGACCCGAAAGCTGTGAAGCGCGTGGTGCTGTGCTCTGGTAAAGTTTATTACGACCTGCTGGAGCAGCGTCGTAAAAACGACCAAAAAGATGTCGCTATCGTGCGCGTAGAGCAGCTCTATCCGTTCCCGCATCAGGCGGTACAGGAAGCGCTGAAGCCTTATGCGCAGGTGCATGATTTTGTCTGGTGTCAGGAAGAACCGCTCAACCAGGGCGCGTGGTACTGCAGCCAGCATCACTTCCGCGAAGTGATTCCATTTGGGGCCTCTCTGCGCTATGCAGGCCGCCCGGCCTCCGCCTCTCCGGCGGTAGGATATATGTCCGTTCACCAGAAACAGCAACAAGATCTGGTCAATGACGCGCTGAACGTCGATTAATTAAAGGATACATAATGAGTAGCGTAGATATTCTGGTTCCCGATCTGCCTGAGTCCGTAGCTGACGCGACCGTTGCAACCTGGCATAAAAAACCGGGCGATAGCGTCCAGCGTGATGAAGTGCTGGTGGAAATCGAAACTGACAAAGTGGTACTGGAAGTACCGGCATCAGCGGACGGCATTCTGGAAGCAGTGCTGGAAGATGAAGGCGCAACCGTGCTTTCTCGTCAAATTCTTGGTCGTCTGCGCGAAGGCAACAGCGCGGGCAAAGAGTCCGGCGCGAAAGCCGATGCTAAAGAGTCCACCCCGGCTCAGCGTCAGCAGGCTTCTCTGGAAGAGCAGAGCAACGATGCGCTCAGCCCGGCGATCCGTCGCCTGCTGGCTGAACATAACCTCGATGCGAGCGCGATTAAAGGCTCCGGCGTTGGCGGCCGTCTGACCCGTGAAGATGTTGAAAAACATCTGGCGGCAGCGCCGGCTAAAGCGGAAACCAAAGCGCCGGCCGCGGCCGCTGCTCCGGTTGCTCAGCTGGGCCACCGTTCTGAAAAACGCGTTCCGATGACCCGCCTGCGCAAACGCGTAGCCGAGCGTCTGCTGGAAGCGAAAAACTCCACCGCCATGCTGACGACCTTCAACGAAGTCAACATGAAGCCGATTATGGATCTGCGTAAGCAGTACGGCGACGCGTTTGAAAAACGTCACGGCATCCGTCTGGGCTTTATGTCCTTCTACGTGAAAGCGGTTGTGGAAGCGCTGAAGCGCTATCCGGAAGTGAACGCCTCCATCGATGGCGACGACGTGGTTTATCACAACTACTTCGACGTCAGCATGGCCGTATCGACGCCGCGTGGCCTGGTAACGCCGGTTCTGCGCGATGTTGATCTGCTGGGCATGGCGGATATCGAAAAGAATATTAAAGAGCTGGCAGTGAAAGGCCGCGACGGCAAGCTGACCGTAGAAGATCTGATTGGCGGTAACTTCACCATTACCAACGGCGGCGTCTTCGGGTCTCTGATGTCTACGCCAATCATCAACCCACCGCAGAGCGCAATTCTGGGTATGCATGCTATTAAAGATCGTCCGATGGCGGTCAATGGCAAGGTGGAAATTCTGCCGATGATGTACCTCGCGCTCTCCTACGACCACCGTCTGATCGATGGGCGTGAATCGGTAGGCTTCCTGGTAGCGATTAAAGAGCTGCTGGAAGACCCGACTCGTCTGCTGCTGGACGTGTAGCGAACATGGCCCGGCAGCGTTCAGCTTACCGGGCCAATAAAAACATCATCAGCGCTGTAAACCGCGATTTATCGCCTTACAGACTAAATGATAACGATTACCTGAAGGATGGACTGAACACATGAACTTACATGAATATCAGGCGAAACAACTGTTTGCCCGCTATGGCTTACCGGCGCCGGTGGGTTATGCCTGTACTACTCCGCGTGAAGCAGAAGAAGCCGCTTCAAAAATCGGTGCGGGTCCGTGGGTAGTGAAATGTCAGGTTCACGCTGGTGGCCGCGGTAAAGCGGGCGGTGTGAAAGTAGTTAACAGCAAAGAAGACATTCGCGCATTTGCTGAACATTGGCTGGGCAAACGCCTGGTGACCTACCAGACGGATGCGCACGGCCAGCCGGTTAACCAGATCCTGGTTGAAGCTGCGACCGATATCGCCAAAGAGCTCTATCTTGGTGCGGTAGTTGACCGTAGCTCCCGTCGCGTAGTGTTCATGGCTTCCACCGAAGGCGGCGTGGAAATCGAAAAAGTGGCGGAAGAAACTCCGCACCTGATCCACAAAATTGCCATCGACCCGCTGGCGGGCCCGATGCCTTACCAGGGTCGTGAGCTGGCGTTCAAACTGGGTCTGGAAGGTAAGCAGGTTCAGCAGTTCACCAAAATCTTCATGGGCCTGGCGACCATCTTCCTGGAGCGCGACCTGGCGCTGATCGAAATCAACCCGCTGGTAATCACTAAGCAGGGCGACCTGATCTGCCTCGACGGCAAGCTGGGCGCCGATGGCAATGCCCTGTTCCGTCAGCCGGATCTGCGTGAAATGCGCGACCAGTCTCAGGAAGACCCGCGTGAAGCTCAGGCGGCGCAGTGGGAGCTGAACTACGTTGCTCTGGACGGCAACATTGGCTGTATGGTTAACGGCGCAGGCCTGGCGATGGGCACCATGGACATCGTTAAGCTGCACGGCGGCGAACCGGCTAACTTCCTTGACGTTGGCGGCGGCGCAACCAAAGAGCGCGTTACCGAAGCATTCAAAATCATCCTTTCCGACAGCAATGTTAAGGCCGTACTGGTTAACATCTTCGGCGGTATCGTGCGTTGCGACCTGATCGCCGACGGCATTATCGGCGCGGTAGAGGAAGTTGGCGTTAACGTTCCGGTGGTCGTTCGTCTGGAAGGTAACAACGCCGAACTGGGCGCGAAGAAACTGGCTGACAGCGGCCTGAATATTATTGCAGCGAAAAGTCTGACGGACGCAGCACAGCAGGTTGTTGCCGCAGTGGAGGGGAAATAATGTCCATTTTAATTGATAAAAATACCAAGGTTATCTGCCAGGGCTTCACCGGTAGCCAGGGGACTTTCCACTCCGAACAGGCGATCGCTTACGGTACGCAAATGGTCGGCGGCGTTACGCCGGGCAAAGGCGGCACCACGCATCTGGGCCTGCCGGTGTTCAACACCGTGCGCGAAGCCGTTGACGCAACCGGCGCTACCGCGACCGTTATCTATGTACCGGCTCCGTTCTGCAAAGACTCCATTCTGGAAGCTATTGATGCGGGCATTAAGCTGATCATCACCATCACCGAAGGTATCCCGACGCTGGATATGCTGACCGTGAAAGTGAAGCTTGATGAAGCTGGCGTACGCATGATCGGCCCTAACTGCCCGGGCGTTATCACCCCAGGCGCATGCAAAATCGGCATCATGCCGGGTCACATTCATCAGCCGGGTAAAGTGGGCATCGTTTCCCGTTCCGGTACGCTGACCTATGAAGCGGTTAAGCAGACTACTGACTACGGCTTCGGCCAGTCTACCTGCGTCGGTATCGGCGGTGACCCGATCCCGGGTTCTAACTTCATCGATATCCTGAAGCTGTTCCAGGAAGACCCACAGACCGAAGCGATCGTGATGATCGGTGAGATCGGCGGCAGCGCTGAAGAAGAAGCGGCAGCCTACATCAAAGAGCACGTGACCAAGCCGGTGGTAGGTTACATCGCCGGTGTGACCGCGCCGAAAGGCAAGCGTATGGGCCACGCTGGCGCCATCATCGCTGGCGGTAAAGGTACGGCTGACGAGAAGTTCGCTGCCCTGGAAGCGGCCGGTGTGAAAACCGTCCGTAGCCTGGCAGATATCGGCGAAGCGCTGAAATCTATCATTAAGTAAATGTAATAAACGGCCCCTGCTATTTGATGGTTGCTATTGAATAGACCGGGGCTGGTCCAGTTTCGACATGGTTGGCCACCTTCCGGTGGCCTTTTTTACGCCAGCCTCTCTGCTATCCTCGAATTTTTCGATCACGCCGGCTATGATGCTCAGCGGTAATAATACGAATAACACGGATTAGTTTTTTTGAGCCACCCTCGGGATCGCCGACGATCGAAAAGAACGATGGCTTTATACTTGAATAACCCCTATTAAATCAATAGTAATCAAAGGGTTACTTTCATTTTTGTTTGCGGGGTGCGGGCGATGAACAGCGCTTTAAATAAGCATGAATTTATATTTATAGGCGGGCTGTTATTTTACCGCCGAGGTGAAATCAATATTTAATAACGTCGCGGAATTGCTTTTTAATTATGTGATAAACGGCGTGAAGAAATTTCCAAAGGGAATTACGTTTTTTGGTAGATACATTTTTTAATGTAGGTAATAACAGCGAAAACGTCTGTTATATATTCATTTTTGTTGGCAGGCGCTGAAGGCGAGAGGGTAGGCCAACGCGCGTAATTATTCTTTGCGCCATCAGCGGCGGTGCGCTACGCATTTGCGGAACTGAGGAGCCGGCGGCGGGGCGGTATCCCGATTTTGTCGATTCGGCGATAGTTTCCCTGCGGTGTTAAGTGTAAGTAAAAACAATGATAAATAAAATAAGTAGAAATTAAACGGGTAATAACTTGATAAAAAAAATCCGTGAGCTACGCGACATTATTTGCCGATAGTGGCCAACCCCGGCACTGTTTCCCCGGCTTAAAAGGCGATCCGGCTTTAAATAAATCGACTATCATTTTTTAGTAACTGATGACACCTTCACAAAACATATCTTTAACCTGCCGTTTACTAGCGTTGTACATAGTAAACATAATTAACATTCAAAATGAAAATTGATTTAAATCAATGTTTAACTGTTGGAAAAAAATGAGAAATGGAGTTAAATTGTCGCCGATCAAATTGGCTGAAAACCGGTATTTTCGCTATAAATTGATCGCTGTCGAAAAGCGCAAATTTATCTCAATAAAAACCTATTTATTGTAAGGGATTTGCAGCGTAATATAACCACGGGATCAATTTGGGTGTTTTTTTAACATGTTTGTAACTTTTCACCATTACCGTTTCCTCTTAAAGGAAGAAAGGGTGCGGCGAAAGGGCGCAAATAAATTTGTATTGGGGCATGTGTGTGACCCTTTCTAACGGGGTTCACTCTCGGAGTCTTCATGCGATGAGCAAGGAGTCATGATGTTAGATATAGTCGAACTGTCGCGCTTACAGTTTGCCTTGACCGCGATGTACCACTTCCTTTTTGTGCCACTGACGCTTGGTATGGCGTTCCTGCTGGCCATCATGGAGACGGTTTACGTCCTTTCCGGCAAACAGATTTATAAAGATATGACCAAATTCTGGGGCAAGTTGTTTGGTATCAACTTTGCGCTGGGTGTAGCAACCGGTTTGACCATGGAGTTCCAGTTCGGGACAAACTGGTCTTATTACTCTCACTACGTGGGCGATATCTTCGGTGCGCCGCTGGCCATTGAAGGGCTGATGGCCTTCTTCCTTGAATCTACCTTTGTCGGTCTGTTCTTCTTCGGCTGGGATCGTCTGGGCAAAGTACAGCACATGGCGGTGACCTGGCTGGTGGCTCTGGGGTCCAACCTTTCCGCATTGTGGATCCTTGTTGCTAACGGCTGGATGCAAAACCCGATCGCCTCGGACTTCAACTTCGAAACCATGCGTATGGAGATGGTCAGCTTCTCCGAGCTGGTCCTGAACCCTGTCGCTCAGGTGAAGTTTGTCCACACCGTCGCCTCTGGTTACGTCTGCGGCGCGATGTTCGTGCTGGGCATCAGCTCCTACTATATGCTGCGCGGTCGTGACTTCGCCTTTGCTAAACGCTCCTTCGCCATCGCGGCAAGCTTCGGTATGGCCGCTATTCTCTCCGTTATCGTACTCGGCGATGAGTCCGGTTACGAAATGGGCGACGTGCAGAAGACTAAACTCGCGGCTATCGAAGCCGAATGGGAAACGCAGCCGGCGCCAGCCGCCTTCACCCTGTTTGGTATTCCCGATCAGGATGCGCAGCAAAACCGCTTCGCGATTCAAATCCCGTATGCGTTGGGGATTATCGCCACCCGCTCCGTGGATAAGCAGGTTACCGGTCTGAAAGAGCTGTTGGTGCAGCACGAAGCGCGTATTCGCAACGGGATGAAAGCCTACACCCTGCTGGAAGAGCTGCGTGCCGGTTCGAAAGATCAGGCCGTTCGTGATGAATTCAATAGCATCAAAAAAGACCTTGGCTACGGTCTGCTGCTGAAACGCTATACGCCTAACGTCTCCGACGCGACGGAAGCTCAGATTGCACTGGCAACGAAGGACTCGATCCCTCGCGTGGCTCCGCTGTACTTTGCCTTCCGTATCATGGTTGCCTGCGGCATCCTGATGCTGGGTATCATTGCGGCCTCGTTCTGGACGGTTATCCGCAATCAGGTCGGCGAGAAAAAATGGCTGCTGCGCATCGCGCTTTACGCGATTCCTCTGCCGTGGATTGCCATCGAATCCGGCTGGTTCGTTGCTGAATACGGCCGTCAGCCGTGGGCGATAGGTGAGGTGTTGCCGACCGCCGTGGCGAACTCCTCGCTGACCGCCGCTGACCTGATCTTCTCGATGTTGCTGATTTGCGGTCTGTACACCCTGTTCCTGGTGGCGGAGCTGTACCTGATGTTCAAATTCGCACGCCGTGGCCCAAGCAGCCTGAAAACCGGTCGCTACCATTTTGAGCAGTCTTCCGCGACTACTCAGCCGGCACGCTAAGACAGGAGTCGTCAAATGATCGATTATGAAGTATTGCGTTTTATCTGGTGGCTGCTGATCGGCATTCTGCTGATTGGTTTTGCCGTCACCGATGGCTTCGACATGGGGGTGGGGATGCTCACCCGCTTCCTCGGTCGTAATGACACCGAGCGTCGAATCATGATCAACTCCATTGCCCCGCACTGGGACGGAAACCAGGTATGGCTGATTACCGCGGGCGGCGCGCTGTTTGCCGCCTGGCCGACGGTCTATGCCGCAGCGTTTTCCGGCTTCTATGTGGCAATGATTCTGGTGCTGGCGTCTCTGTTCTTCCGTCCGGTGGGTTTCGACTACCGCTCGAAGATTGAGGATACCCGCTGGCGTAACATGTGGGACTGGGGCATCTTCATCGGTAGCTTCGTGCCGCCGCTGGTGATCGGCGTTGCGTTCGGTAACCTGCTGCAGGGCGTGCCGTTCCACATGGATGAATATATGCGCCTGTACTACACGGGTAACTTCTTCCAGCTGCTGAATCCGTTTGGTCTGCTGGCCGGCGTGGTTAGCGTGGCGATGATCCTGACCCAGGGCGCGACCTATCTGCAGATGCGTACCGTCGGTGAACTGCACCTGCGCGCTCGCGTAACCTCACAGGTTGCGGCACTGGTGACGCTGGTCTGCTTCCTGCTGGCAGGCGTTTGGGTGGTCTACGGTATCGATGGTTACGTAGTGACCTCGGTTATCGATCGCGCAGCGCCGTCTAACCCGCTGACTAAAGAAGTCGCTCGTCAGGCCGGCGCGTGGATGGTCAACTTCAATAACATGCCGTCGCTGTGGGCGATCCCTGCGCTGGGCGTCGTGCTGCCGCTGCTGACTATTCTGACCTCACGTATGGAGAAGGGCGCTCTGGCGTTTGTTTCCTCCTCCATCACGCTGGCGTGTATCATCCTGACTGCGGGCATCGCTATGTTCCCGTTCATCATGCCTTCCAGCACGATGATGAACGTTAGCCTGACCATGTGGGATGCGACCTCCAGCCAGATGACGCTGAACCTGATGACCTATGTGGCGATTGTCTTTGTGCCGATTATTCTGGGCTACACCAGCTGGTGTTACTGGAAAATGTTTGGCCGCATCACCAGAGAAGACATCGAAAAGAACACCCACTCGCTGTACTAAGGTAAGGAGCTATATATATGTGGTATTTCGCATGGATTTTGGGAACGCTTCTTGCCTGTGCTTTTGGGGTTATCACCGCGCTGGCGCTTGAGCACGTGGAAGCCACCAAAGCAGGTAAAGAAGAACACTGATGATAGTTATCGCAACGCGATATACGAAATCAGTCGGGTTGCATCGAGGCGGCAAGCCAGGGAATCCCCGGGAGCTTACGGTGGTAAGCGACTGGGGTGAGCGGGCATAGCCAACAAGGAGGCAACACGAATGATAAAATATATCTATGCGATAATGGATAAGCGCCCGCTCAGGGCGCTTTCTCTGCTGATGGCGCTGCTGCTGGCAGGCTGCATTTTCTGGGACCCGTCGCGCTTTGCGGCGAAAACCAGCGAGCTTGAAATCTGGCATGGTTTCCTGCTGATGTGGGCCGTTTGCGCCGGCGTTATCCACGGCGTGGGCTTTCGTCCGCGCGCCGTCTTCTGGCAGGGGATTTTCTGTCCACTCATCGCTGACATTGTCCTCATTACAGGGCTTTTCTTTTTCTTCTTTTGAACGATAAAAGTATAAGAGAACTCTGGTAACCTCATGGGCTTGCATAAGCCCATAAAAATTTACTCGCCGTTTACTTTCTCCCATTCCAAACCACGATTCCCGCGCGTATAGTAGCGAAGTTTGAAAGCACTAATCTTTTTTTGCATTACCGGGATGTAAAGTGAACACAACGCGATATACAACGGCATTCTCAATGCATCGCGGCGGCAGGTACGCAACTCACCGGGAGCTTACAAGAGTAAGTGACTGGCGTGAGCGGACGAAGCCAACAAAGAGGCAGCAGGAATGAATAAGTATATGTTTCGATGGCCGGTTCGGGTCTACTACGAAGATACCGATGCCGGTGGTGTGGTTTACCACGCCAGCTACGTCGCTTTTTATGAAAGAGCACGTACGGAGATGCTGCGTCACCATCACTTCAGTCAGCAGGTTTTGTTGGCTGAGCGAGTTGCCTTCGTGGTTCGCAAAATGACGCTTGAATATTTTGCGCCCGCCAGACTCGACGACATGCTCGAAATCCAGACGGAAATATCTTCGATGCGAGGCACCTCATTGGTCTTCACGCAGCGAATCGTCAACGCCGAGAATACAGTGTTAAACGAAGCTGAGGTTCTCATTGTGTGCGTTGATCCACTCTTAATGAAGCCTCGTGCGCTTCCCAAGTCTATTGTCGCGGAGTTTAAGCAGTGACTGACATGAATATCCTTGATTTGTTCCTGAAGGCCAGCCTTCTGGTTAAACTTATCATGTTGATTTTGATTGGTTTTTCTATCGCTTCCTGGGCTATTATTATTCAGAGAACGCGTATCCTCAATACCGCAACCCGCGAGGCTGAGGCCTTTGAAGATAAGTTCTGGTCGGGTATTGAGCTTTCTCGCCTGTATCAGGAAAGCCAAGGGCGTCGCGATAATCTGGTCGGTTCGGAACAGATTTTCTACAGTGGTTTCAAAGAATTTGCCCGCCTGCATCGCGCCAACAGCCATGCGCCTGAGGCGGTGGTCGAAGGGGCCTCGCGCGCTATGCGCATCTCCATGAACCGCGAACTGGAAACCCTGGAAACGCATATCCCGTTCCTGGGAACAGTCGGCTCCATCAGCCCTTATATCGGCCTGTTTGGTACCGTTTGGGGGATTATGCACGCCTTTATCGCCCTCGGGGCGGTGAAACAGGCGACTCTGCAGATGGTTGCGCCGGGTATCGCCGAAGCGCTTATCGCCACGGCAATCGGTCTGTTTGCCGCAATCCCGGCGGTAATGGCCTATAACCGTTTGAACCAGCGGGTGAACAAACTTGAACTGAACTACGACAACTTTATGGAAGAGTTCACCGCGATTCTGCACCGTCAGGCTTTTACCAGCAGCGAAAGCAATAAGGGGTAAGCCATGGCCAGAGCACGTGGACGCGGACGTCGCGAACTGAAGTCCGAGATCAACATCGTTCCGCTGCTGGATGTCTTGTTGGTGCTGCTGCTGATCTTTATGGCAACAGCGCCGATCATTACGCAGAGCGTAGAGGTCGACCTGCCGGATGCTACCGAATCGCAGGCGGTTAAAAGCAACGACGAACCGCCGGTGATCGTTGAAGTTTCCGGCGTCGGGCAGTACAGCGTGAAAGTTGGCCAGGAAACGCTGTCGCAGCTGCCGCCGGAGCAGGTTATTGCCGAAGCGAAGCGCCGACTCGAGGCCAATGAGAAAACGGTGTTCCTGATCGGCGGTGCGAAGGACGTACCTTACGATGAAATTATTAAAGCGCTTAACCTGTTGCATAGCGCAGGGGTTAAATCGGTTGGCTTAATGACCAAGCCTATTTAATCGCTTCAGATATGTGCGCCCGCAGGACGCAGGCGACGAGAGAAACAGGCTCGTCGCCTGCGAGAAGAGCGGGAACAGGCGAACAGTTTTTGGGAACCGATAGTGTCAAAGGCAACCGAACAAAACGACAAGCTTAAACGAGCCATCATAGTTTCAGTCGTGCTGCACATCTTTCTGATCGCGCTGCTGATCTGGAGTTCGTTCGATGAGCATCTGGATACCTCATCCGGTGGAGGAGGAGGCTCTTCTATTGATGCGGTGATGGTCGATCCTGGGGCGGTCGTTAACAACTACAACCGTCAGCAGCAGCAGCAGGCCAGTTCGCGCCGCGCCGCAGAGCAACGCGAAAAGCAGGCTCAGCAGCAGGCCGAAGAGCTGCGTGAAAAACAAGCCGCAGAGCAGGAGCGCCTGAAGCAGCTGGAGCAGGACCGCCTGCAGGCTCAGGAAGCGGCTAAAGAAGCGAAAGAACAGCAGAAGCAGGCTGAAGAAGCCGCAGAGAAAGCGGCTTCAGCGGCGAAAGCGAAGGCTGACGCTCAGGCGAAAGAAGCGCAGGAAGCGGCTGCGAAAGCCGCCGCCGATGCAAAAGCGAAGGCGGATGCTCAGGCTAAAGTAGCGGAAGCTGCCGCAGCCAAGGCCGCCGCTGATGCGAAAAAGCAGGCGGAAGCGGAAGCGGCGAAAGCTGCAGCGGACGCGCAGAAGAAAGCCGAGGCGAAAGCTGCGGCAGACGCGCAGAAGAAAGCTGAAGCCGACGCGGCGAAAAAAGCGCAGCAGCAGGCTGAGAAGAAAGCACAGCAGGACGCGGCTAAACAGGCCGCCGCCGAGAAGGCTGCGGCAGAGAAAGCGGCTGCAGCCAAAGCCGCCTCTGAAAAAGCCGCGGCAGATAAAGCTGCAGCGGCTGCAGAGAAAGCAGCGGCAGCCAAAGCCGAGGCCGCGGAAAAAGCTGCCGCAGAAAAAGCGGCTAAGGCCGCCGCAGCGAAGGCCGCAGCCGGTAAAGCCGCCGCCGCGAAGAAAGCCGCGGCAGCTAAAGAAGCTGACGGCGTTGACGACCTGCTCGGCGATCTGAGTTCGGGTAAGAATGCGCCGAAAGGTAACACTAGCGGTAGCACCGGTGGCTCTTCTCCTGCTAAAGACAGTAAGAAGGGACAGGGCGGCGCATCTCAGGCGGAGATTGATAGCTATAGTAGGCAGGTTCAGGCGGCGATTAGAGGGCACCTTTACGACTGGGATTCATTCAAGGGTAAAGTTTGTACTTTACGTGTCAATCTGGCCCAGGACGGAACTTTATTGAGCGTGAAGTCAGAGGGGGGCGATCCGGAGTTTTGCCAGCAAATGCTGGCGGCAACAAACCGGATGAGTAAATTCCCTAAACCGCCGTCGCAGGCTATTTATGAGACATTTAAAAACGCGCCTCTGGACTTTAAACCATAATGATGTTTTCCCCGTGCAAACGGGGCAAAACAATCTATGGTTGTCACCGGGTTTTGGTAGTTTTGTGTATTTGAGTTTGTTAACATTCTGCTAAATTATCGTGGGCTTTCCGCCCGGATAAGGGAGATATGATGAAGCAGGCATTACGAGTAGCATTTGGTTTTTTAATGCTGTGGGCGGCTGTGCTGCACGCAGAAGTACGTATCGAGATCACCCAAGGGGTGGACTCGGCACGCCCGATCGGCGTTGTACCGTTCCAGTGGGCCGGGCCGGGTGCTGCACCTGAAGATATTGGCGGTGTGGTGGCGGCTGACCTGCGCAACAGCGGTAAATTCAACCCGCTGGATCGCTCGCGTCTGCCTCAGCAGCCGGGAACCGCGCAGGAAGTTCAACCTGCCGCATGGTCCGCGCTGGGCATTGACGCCGTAGTCGTCGGCCAGGTTACGCCAAACCCGGACGGTTCTTACAACGTAGCCTACCAGCTGGTCGACACCGGCGGTGCGCCGGGCACGATTCTGGCGCAGAACTCCTATAAGGTGACTAAACAGTACCTTCGCTATGCGGGTCATACCGCCAGCGATGCGGTATTTGAAAAGCTGACCTCGATTAAGGGCGCGTTCCGTACCCGTATTGCTTACGTTGTCCAGACCAACGGCGGCCAGTTCCCGTATGAGCTGCGCGTCTCCGACTACGACGGCTACAACCAGTTTGTCGTCCACCGTTCTCCGCAGCCGCTGATGTCTCCGGCATGGTCTCCGGACGGTTCTAAACTGGCTTACGTCACTTTCGAAAGCGGTCGTTCTGCGCTGGTCGTGCAGACTCTGGCCAACGGAGCGGTGCGTCAGATTGCCTCGTTCCCGCAGCATAACGGCGCGCCGGCATTCTCGCCGGACGGTAGCAAGCTGGCCTTCGCGCTGTCGAAAACGGGTAGCCTGAACCTGTACGTGATGGATCTGGGCTCTGGTCAGATTCGTCAGGTGACCAACGGTCGCAGCAACAACACCGAACCAACCTGGTTCCCGGACAGCCAGAACCTGGCCTTTACTTCTGACCAGGCCGGTCGTCCGCAGGTGTACAAAGTCAGCGTCGGCGGCGGTACTCCGCAGCGTATTTCCTGGGAAGGTTCGCAAAACCAGGATGCGGATGTCAGCAGCGACGGTAAATTTATGGTAATGGTGAGCTCGGCCAGCGGCCAGCAGCACATTGCCAAACAAGATCTGGTAGCGGGTGGCGTACAAGTTCTGTCGTCAACGTTCCTGGATGAAACGCCAAGTCTGGCACCTAACGGCACTATGGTTATCTACAGCTCTTCTCAGGGGATGGGATCCGTGCTGAATCTGGTTTCTACAGATGGGCGTTTCAAAGCGCGTCTTCCGGCGACTGATGGACAGGTAAAATTCCCTGCCTGGTCTCCGTATCTGTGATAATAAATAATTGATTATTAAAGGAATCAAAGAAATGCAACTGAACAAAGTGCTGAAAGGGCTGATGATCGCTCTGCCGGTTATGGCAATCGCGGCGTGTTCTTCCAACAAGAACGCCAGCAACGACCAGAGCGGTGAAGGCATGCTGGGTGCCGGCACTGGTATGGATGCTAACGCTAACGGCGGCAACATGTCTTCTGAAGAGCAAGCTCGTCTGCAAATGCAGCAGCTGCAGCAGAACAACATCGTTTACTTCGATCTGGACAAGTACGATATCCGTTCTGACTTCGCTGCAATGCTGGATGCGCACGCTAACTTCCTGCGTAGCAACCCGTCCTATAAAGTGACCGTTGAAGGTCACGCGGATGAGCGCGGTACTCCGGAATACAACATCGCTCTGGGCGAGCGTCGTGCTAACGCCGTTAAGATGTATCTGCAGGGCAAAGGTGTTTCTGCTGACCAGATCTCCATCGTTTCTTACGGTAAAGAAAAACCTGCAGTACTGGGCCATGACGAAGCGGCTTACGCTAAAAACCGTCGCGCCGTACTGGTTTACTAAGAGAATTGCATGAGCAGTAACTTCAGACATCATCTGTTGAGTCTGTCGTTACTGGTTGGCATAGCGGCCCCCTGGGCCGCTTTTGCTCAGGCGCCAATCAGTAGTGTCGGCTCAGGCTCGGTCGAAGACCGCGTCACTCAACTCGAGCGTATTTCTAATGCTCACAGTCAGCTTTTAACCCAACTTCAGCAACAGCTCTCCGATAACCAGAACGATATTGATTCCCTGCGCGGTCAGATTCAGGAAAGTCAGTATCAGCTTAATCAGGTTGTTGAGCGCCAGAAACAGATCCTGCTGCAAATTAACGGGATGAGCAGCGGCGGGGCGGCGACGGATGCGCAGACGCCGGCGGCATCGTCTGGCGACGGGCAGGGCGCAGCGGCCGCTACGGCGGCACCAGCGGCGAACTCTGGCGTTCCGGCGCTGACCGGAGATGCGAACACCGATTACAACGCCGCTATTGCGCTGGTGAAGGATTCGTCCCGCCAGGATGACGCCATGGCTGCGTTTCAGAATTTCGTCAAAAAGTACCCGGACTCAACGTATCAACCGAACGCCAACTACTGGCTCGGTCAGTTGAATTACAACAAGGGGAAAAAGGACGATGCGGCCTACTATTTCGCTTCGGTGGTGAAGAATTACCCTAAATCCCCAAAAGCGCCGGATGCGATGTTTAAAGTCGGCGTGATCATGCAGGACAAAGGTGATACCGCAAAAGCGAAGGCAGTTTACCAGCAGGTAGTCGGTAAATTTCCCGGTACCGATGGCGCGAAACAAGCTCAGAAACGCCTTAACGCGCTCGGATGATTATGCCATGACCAGAAATTGCAGTATTTCTGGTCGTGTCGCATGAATCCTAAGCAGTCAGATGTTTTTTATCGAAATACTTGTTGCGCTGAATTCTTAAATCAGTAATATATGCCGCCGTTGCCACGGGATATCGAACAAGCCTGAAGCGACGAAAAAAGTGGGTCGTTAGCTCAGTTGGTAGAGCAGTTGACTTTTAATCAATTGGTCGCAGGTTCGAATCCTGCACGACCCACCAATTTTAGCATCTTACTCAGATGTTAAGCGTGAAGGATAACGTTGCACGGCAGCGGCCCGTAGGGCAAGCGCAAGCGAGTCATCCTGCACGACCCACCAACTTTGTTGGTGACGAGTAAAAATGATTCAGGTAGTACCCGAGCGGGTCGTTAGCTCAGTTGGTAGAGCAGTTGACTTTTAATCAATTGGTCGCAGGTTCGAATCCTGCACGACCCACCAACGCTTAAGGTATTTAGCGGTAGAGAAAGTGAAGGATAACGTTGCGCGGCAACGGCCCGAAGGGCGAGGCAAAGCCGAGTCATCCTGCACGACCCACCAACCTGAATGATTTAAAGTAGTAAACCCGCAAGGGGTCGTTAGCTCAGTTGGTAGAGCAGTTGACTTTTAATCAATTGGTCGCAGGTTCGAATCCTGCACGACCCACCAATTTTAATGTCTTACTCAGATGTTAAGCGTGAAGGATAACGTTGCACGGCAACGGCCAGTAGGGCGAGCGCAAGCGAGTCATCCTGCACGACCCACCAGTGTAAAAAGGCGCCCTAAAGGCGCCTTTTTGCTATCGGCAATTTATAATATTCAACCCGCAGCTTTATCCCTTTTCCCGCAGATAAATTCCCCACGACATTTTCTGTACAATCGGCTATCTTGTTTAGCATATAAAACACTACGGCCGTCCCGGTGCCGCGTGAAGGCATTTTAACGGTCTTTGAGTTAAGCCAGTAAAACGAGATTGCATGATGAGCGTAATGTTTGACCCTGAAACGGCGATTTATCCTTTCCCGCCCAAGCCGATGCCGTTGAACCGCGATGAAAAGCACTTTTATCGTGAAAAGATCAAGCGCCTGCTGCGCGAACGGGATGCGGTCATGGTTGCCCACTACTATACCGACCCTGAAATTCAGCAGCTGGCGGAAGAGACCGGCGGGTGCATCTCTGATTCTCTTGAAATGGCGCGCTTTGGCGCCCGCCACCCGGCATCCACGCTGCTGGTTGCCGGCGTGCGTTTTATGGGCGAAACGGCAAAAATCCTTAGCCCGGAAAAAACGATCCTGATGCCGACGCTTCACGCCGAGTGCTCCCTCGATCTGGGCTGTCCCATTGACGAGTTCAGTCAGTTTTGCGATGCGCATCCTGACCGCACCGTGGTGGTCTACGCTAATACCTCCGCGGCGGTTAAAGCCCGCGCTGACTGGGTGGTGACCTCCAGCATTGCGGTTGAGCTGATCGAGCATCTTGATAGCCTGGGCGAAAAAATCATTTGGGCGCCGGACCGCCACCTGGGCAATTACGTACAGAAACAGACGGGCGCAGACGTTCTGTGCTGGCAGGGCGCCTGTATTGTGCACGATGAATTTAAAACCCAGGCGCTGAGCAGAATGAAGGCGCTGTACCCTGACGCCGCGGTGCTGGTTCATCCTGAATCGCCGCAGTCGATTGTAGATATGGCCGATGCCGTGGGGTCAACCAGCCAGCTAATCAATGCGGCCAGAACGCTACCTCAGCGCCAGCTGATTGTCGCCACCGACCGCGGTATCTTCTATAAAATGCAGCAGGCAGTGCCGGAGAAAGAGCTGCTGGAAGCGCCGACGGCCGGCGAAGGGGCAACCTGCCGCAGCTGCGCCCACTGCCCGTGGATGGCGATGAACGGTCTGAAGGCGATTGCTGAAGGTCTGGAACATGGCGGAGCAGCGCACGAGATTCAGGTTGATGAGCAGCTGCGTACCGGCGCATTAATTCCGCTTAACAGAATGCTGGATTTTGCGGCTACACTACGGGGATAACCGACAACGCGTGCAATACGCTCTGGGGAAAAGATGGATTTTTTAAGTACACAGAATATTTTGGTACATATACCCATTGGCGCCGGGGGATATGACTTATCCTGGATTGAGGCCATAGGGACGATTGCCGGGCTGCTATGCATCTGGCTGGCGAGTCTGGAAAAGATCGGCAACTATGCCTTTGGGCTGATTAACGTCACCCTGTTCGCCATTATCTTCTTTCAGATCCAGCTCTATGCCAGCCTGCTGCTGCAGGTATTTTTCTTCGTGGCTAACGTCTACGGCTGGTACGCCTGGTCGCGGCAGACCAGCAGCCATGAGGCCGCGCTGCAAATCCGCTGGCTACCGCTACCCAAAGCGCTGGGCTGGCTGGCGGCGTGCGTGGTGGCGATTGGCCTGATGACGGTATTTATCGATCCGGTATTCGCGTTCCTGACGCGGGTGGCGGTGACGCTGATGCAGGGGCTGGGACTGCAGGTCGCCATGCCGGAGCTACAGCCGGATGCCTTCCCGTTCTGGGACTCCTGCATGATGGTGCTGTCGATCGCAGCCATGATCCTGATGACCCGCAAATACGTTGAGAACTGGCTGCTGTGGGTGATTATTAACGTGATCAGCATGGTCATTTTTGCGCGGCAGGGCGTCTACGCGATGTCGCTGGAATACCTGCTGCTGACCTTTATAGCCGTCAACGGCAGCCGGATGTGGATCAACAGCGCGCGTGAGCGGGGTTCTCACGCGTTTTCTCGCTAGTGATGATGCTGATGGGCGTGCCCGGAGTGAGTCATGTTAAGACGGCATTCCGGGCCGCTGCAGGGCTGATACTCCATCTGCACGGTCGCGTGCTCAACGTCGTACTTGTGGTGCAAAAATGCCTGGATACGATTCAGCAGGGCGTCGTGATCGTGCGGAGGGACGACCTGTACGTGCAGCGTCATCACCGTTTTTTCCCCGACCAGCCAGACGTGAACATGGTGCACGTCGCGGACCTCGGCAACCGAACGGCGTAAATCACGCTTCAGACCGTCAACATCCAGCGAACGCGGCGCCCCCTCCAGCAGCTCGTTCAGGCTCTCCTGCAGCAGCCGCCAGGCGCTGCGCAGCACCAGGCAGGAAACCAGCACCGACAAAATCGGGTCAATCGGCGTCCAGCCGGTGGTTAAAATCACTATCGCGGCGATAATCGCGCCCACCGAACCAAGTAAATCGCCCAGCACGTGCAGCGCCGCGGCGCGAACGTTAAGGTTGCGCTCCTCGCTGCCACGGTGAAGGATCCAGAAGGCCAGAATATTGGCCAGCAGCCCGGCAACGGCGATGATCATCATGGCCGCCCCGGCGACGGGCTGCGGATGATTAAAGCGCTGAATCGCTTCCCATACGATAAGGATGGTAATGACCACCAGCGCGATGGCGTTAACGAAGGCGGCGAGGGTCGTCAGACGCAGCCAGCCAAAGGTATGCCGGGCGTTGGGTGGACGGCTGGCAAAACGGACGGCCAGCAGGGCGAAGAGCAGGGCGGCGGAGTCGGTCAGCATATGGCCGGCGTCGGCCAGCAGCGCCAGAGAGCCTGAGAGCGCGCCGCCAACGGCTTCAACCACCATAAAGCCGGCGGTGACGATAAAGGCCAGCAGCAGGCGGCGAGCGTTATTATCCTGCGGCTGCTGAGGTGAATTATGCGAGTGCGCCATGGTGTCATCCCCTGATTATTCTCATTATTACTGTATGACATCATACCGATTTTCGGTGAATAAAATAAAAAAGGAGAGCCGCGGCTCCCCCTGTTTTCAGGCGCGGATGCTACTGCGTCGTCCCGTCCGTTTTGCTACCGTTATCGCCTGGGGTGCTTTCCGGGCAGCGGCCATCCTTGCACATCGCATTTTTATGGGCTTCGTCGCTGGTCATTCCGTCATGGTTCATGGTTGAACCGTCGGAGTTGAGCATCTTGTCGCCAGAGTTGATCTTATCGTTATCAACCTTGTTTGGCGCGACGTTGGCGCGGGCATCAGGCGCGACCTGCCCGGCATCGGCGGAAGCGTTGGCCTGTCCGTTGTTGGACTGGGCGCCCGTATCTGCTGCCAGCGCGGCGGCGCTGCTCAGGCCAAGGGTAGCGGCTAAAAAGAGTGGGGTGAGGATGGTCATTTTCATAGGATGCTCCTGTTATGGTCGATATGTCGGATAACCTCTTCCAACAGTGCATGTGCCAGAGTTCACGCGCTCTCTATGGTTAAAAGCTTCACATCAATAAGTTACATCAGCACGGAATACTGATTAGTGGCGTGAAGATTGGTCTTAACAGTTAAAAATTGTAGTTCATGACCTGTTTTTCGCTGCTTTATTGCGTTTTTTAATCTATTTTCAGGATTAATCTGTTGTCACTGTAAAATCACGTTTACACTTTTTGAATGAAGAGATAGATTGGGGGGATTGCATTTAAATAGATAAGATGGCAGAGCTGGAAAGAAAATGAATTATCAGAACGACGATTTACGCATTAAAGAGATCAACGAATTACTCCCTCCCGTTGCGCTTCTCGAAAAATTCCCCGCGACCGAAAATGCTGCTAATACCGTGGCGCATGCTCGTAAAGCGATCCACCAGATCCTCAAGGGCAACGACGATCGTCTGCTGGTTGTTATTGGGCCCTGCTCTATTCACGATACGGCGGCGGCGAAAGAGTACGCTGAGCGCCTGCTGACCCTGCGAGAAGAGCTGAAAGGCGAGCTGGAAGTGGTGATGCGCGTCTATTTCGAGAAACCGCGCACTACCGTCGGCTGGAAGGGGCTGATCAACGATCCGCATATGGATAACAGCTTCCGCATCAACGACGGTCTGCGCATTGCGCGTAAGCTGCTGCTGGAGATTAACGACAGCGGTCTGCCGGCGGCGGGCGAATTCCTTGATATGATCACCCCCCAGTACGTCGCTGACCTGATGAGCTGGGGCGCAATCGGCGCGCGTACCACCGAATCACAGGTTCACCGCGAGCTCTCCTCAGGCCTCTCATGCCCGGTTGGCTTTAAAAACGGTACCGACGGGACGATTAAAGTCGCTATTGATGCCATCAACGCCGCCGGCGCGCCGCACTGCTTCCTGTCGGTGACCAAGTGGGGTCATTCGGCGATTGTGAACACCAGCGGCAACAGCGACTGCCATATCATTCTGCGCGGGGGTAAAGAACCAAACTACAGCGCGAAGCACGTTGCTGAAGTGAAGGTTGGGCTGGCGAAAGCGGGTCTGCCGGCGCAGATCATGATCGATTTCAGCCACGCCAACTCCAGCAAACAGTTTAAAAGACAAATGGACGTGGGGAGCGATGTCTGCCAGCAGATTGCCGGCGGCGAGCAGGCGATTATGGGCGTGATGATTGAAAGCCACCTGGTGGAAGGTAGCCAGAGCCTGGAGAGCGGAGAGCCGCTGACCTATGGTAAGAGCGTGACCGATGCCTGCATTGGCTGGGAAGACACGGATATTATCCTGCGCCAGCTGGCGGATGCGGTGAAAGCCCGCCGCGGGTAGCGTGTTCATTGCCCGACCGCGCGTCGCGACGCCGGGATTAAGGGCAAATAAAAAAGCGTGGAGCAATCCACGCTTTTTTTATACCGGCGAAAATTACTTCGCTTTACCCTGGTTCGCTACCGCCGCCGCTTTGGCAGCGATTTCATCAGCATTGCCCAGATAGTAATGTTTGATCGGCTTAAAGTTTTCATCGAACTCATATACCAGCGGCACGCCGGTCGGGATATTCAGTTCGAGGATCTCTTCTTCGCCCATGTTGTCGAGGTACTTCACCAGCGCACGCAGGGAGTTACCGTGAGCGGCAATAATGACGCGCTCACCGCTTTTCAGACGCGGCAGAATGGTTTCATTCCAGTAAGGCACCACGCGCTCGATGGTCAGCGCCAGGCTTTCAGTGACCGGCAGCTCGGCATCGGTCAGTTTCGCATAACGCGGATCGTGGCCCGGGAAGCGCTCGTCGTCTTTGCTCAGCTCTGGCGGCGTAATGGCAAAACCACGGCGCCACTGCTTAACCTGCTCGTCACCGTATTTCTCAGCGGTTTCGGCTTTGTTCAGACCCTGCAAAGCGCCGTAGTGACGTTCGTTCAGTTTCCAGGATTTCTCAACCGGCAGCCAGGCTTGATCCAGTTCGTCCAGCACGTTCCACAGGGTATGGATGGCACGTTTCAGCACAGAGGTATAAGCAAAGTCGAAGCTGAAGCCTTCCTCTTTCAGCAGTTTACCTGCCGCTTTTGCTTCACCCACGCCTTTTTCGGACAGATCGACATCGTACCAACCGGTGAAACGGTTTTCGTTGTTCCATTGGCTTTCGCCGTGACGGACCAGTACCAGCTTAGTTACAGCCATTCTCTCACTCCTCAATACAACACGCCGTCCTTCGCGCTGTGGCTCAGCGGCCGCCTTCGTTCCCCCTGCGAGCATAGCGAGACTATGTTTTGCGGGACTCACTCAGCGGCCGAATCGATACAACCCGAATGCTGCGGTGTATGCGTTTATTGATTGATAACTATTCTCATTATATTGCTGTGATTTACCTCACGGCAACGCTTATCCCTAACCATAGCGAAAATAGTGGCTCAGTGTAAGATGCTTGTAAATCAGCGGTTATATTTTTGTCGGCAGGTGGCGTAATTTACGCCAAAGTGGCGAAAAAAAGCCCTCCATCAGGAGGGCGGGGGCATTATCTGGCGATGAACTGGTATTCCGTCAGGCTGACGTACTCCTCGCCCGGGCGTAATACGCAATCCGGCTGCGGCCAGTGCGGGTGGTTTGGCGAGTCGGGCAGGAATTCGCTCTCCAGCGCCAGGCCTTGCCAGTCTGCGTACGGTTGTTCCGTGCGCGACGGCGTGCCGCCGAGGTAGTTGCCGGAATAAAACTGCAGCGCCGGGGCGGAGGTGTACACCGTCATCTGCAGTTTTTCATCCTGCGACCAGACGTGGGCCGCCGGCTGGCCGGCATCGCCCTGCGCCTGCAGCAGAAACGCATGATCGTAGCCTTTCACCTTGCGCTGATCGTCATCGCTCAGGAACCGCTCCGCCAGCACCTGAGGTTCGCGGAAGTCAAAGCTGGTTTCGCTAACGTCGCGCAGATCGCCGCCGGGGATGCCGTCGCTCTCTACCGGCAAATAGCGGTCGGCGAAGAGCTGCAGCTGATGCTGACGAACGTCGGTCTGCTGACCATCAAGGTTGAAGTAGACGTGGTTGGTCAGATTCACCGGGCAGGGCCGATCGACGGTGGCGCGATATTCGATGGCAATACGGTTATCGTCGGTCAGGCGATAGCGCGCCGTAGCCTGCAGATCTCCCGGGAATCCCTGGTCGCCGTCGGCGGAAGAGAGTGAAAACAGCGCCTGGCGTTCGTCGGCGCTGACTATCTGCCAGCGGCGCTTATCAAATCCGTCCGGCCCGCCGTGCAGCTGGTGGCCAGCGTCATTGGACGGCACCAGGTTGACGGTATGGGCATCGAGAACAAACCGGCTGTTGGCGATGCGGTTGGCATAGCGACCGACCGAGGCGCCGAGATAGGCCGCCTGGCGGGTATATTGTTCCGGCGAGGCGCAGCCGAGCAGGGCTTCGCGGACGCTGCCGTCAGCCAGAGTGACCTGGGCGGAGAGCAGCGTAGCGCCCCAGTCCATCAGCGTGACCACCATCCCGGCGTCATTGCGCAAGGTAATGAGCTGCCACGGCTGGCCATCCGGCGCGCGTTCTGTTGTTTGATTTAGCACTGTCCGGCTCCCTGCGAAGGTTTGCAAACGTAGAAGGTCTCTTTAATACCGGTTTTCGCTTCATACTGCGCGGCAACGGCCTGCTGAACGGTATCCACCAGCTCTTCCGGCACCAGCGCCACAATGCAGCCACCGAAGCCGCCGCCGGTCATGCGTACGCCGCCTTTGTCGCCGATGGCGGCTTTGACGATCTCGACCAGGGCGTCAATTTGCGGGACGGTAATTTCAAAATCATTGCGCATCGAGGCGTGAGACTCGGCCATCAGTTCGCCCATACGCTTCAGGTCGCCTTTCTCCAGCGCGCTGGCGGCTTCGACGGTGCGGGCGTTTTCGGTCAGCACGTGGCGAACGCGCTGAGCAACGATCGGGTCCAGCTCAGCGGCCACGGCGTTGAATTCGGCAAGGGTAACGTCACGCAGCGCCGGCTGCTGGAAGAAGCGCGCGCCGGTTTCGCACTGTTCGCGACGGGTGTTGTACTCGCTGCCCACCAGGGTGCGTTTGAAATTACTATCTTTCTCTTTTACACATCTGACGCTGCCGCCGAGCGAGCCCGTGTGGATTTCTGGGGGGGCCGCCTGTTCTCAAAAAAAAAAAAACAAATGAGCG
>OLIJ01000147.1_pt1 | contig 36298 bp, 23 predicted proteins | sample 1609731 | NCBI WGS metagenome assembly OLIJ01 (sample SAMEA4350159, study PRJEB24818) | metagenome | biome: human; feature: gut; material: faeces | place: Denmark | collected 2013-09
CCGCACGTTTACGCCTTTCGCACGCTTGCCGACGTCGATGGCATTCTGGCGACCGGCGGCCCGGCGGTGGTGATTGGCGGCGGCGTGCTGGGCGTTGAGGCCGCCGCCGCCCTGCGTCGTTCTGGTGATGAGGTCACTTTACTGCACCGCGGCGAGTGGCTGATGGAGCAGCAAACCGATCGGTTTGCCGGCCAGCAGCTGCAGAGCCAGCTGGAGGCGCGGGGAATTGGCTGCGTGACGGCGTGTCGTATCGCGGCTATTCGCGAGCGCGACGTGGTGCTGGAGGACGGCAGAACCTTTGCCGCCAGCCGCGTGGTGCTGGCAACCGGCGTCCGTCCCAATATTCAGCTGGCGCAGCGCAGCGGCCTCGACTGCCGGCGCGGAATTGTCGTCGATCGCCAGATGGCTACCGCGCTGCCGGGCGTCAGCGCGATTGGCGAATGTTGTGAAATAGACGGCCGCACCTGGGGGCTGGTGGCGCCCTGCCTGCGCCAGGCCGAAGTGCTGGCCGCGAGGCTGTGCGCAACGCCGGAGGCGGACTTTAGCTGGCAGGACAGCGGGACCCGCCTGAAGGTGACCGGTATTGAGCTGTTCAGCGCCGGCGAGCTGCGGGCCGAGGAGCGGGATGAGCAGTGGACCAGCTGGGATCCGCTGGCCCAACACTACCGCCGGCTGCTGCTGAGAGACGGCAAGCTGCGCGGCGTTTTATTGCTCGGCGACTGCGCGAACGCGGCGCCGCTGACGGCACAGCTGGGAACCAGCGCGCCGCCGGAATGGCTTTTTGATCCTTCTTCAACGCAGCCGCGCGCTGCAGGACAAATCACTATGACAAAACCTGTTTTGGTGCTGATCGGACACGGCATGGTCGGCCACCACTTTCTTGAGCAATGCGTCAGCCGGAACCTGCATCAACAGTATCGTATCGTGGTGTTTTGCGAAGAGCGCTACGCCGCCTATGACCGGGTGCATCTGTCGGAATATTTCGCCGGCCGCAGCGCAGAATCGCTGTCGCTGGTGGCGGGGGACTTCTTTACCGATCACGGGATCGAGCTGCGCCTGAGCGAGCCGGTTGCCGCCATTGACCGCGAGGCGCGGGTGGTTCGCGATGCCCGCGGCCACGAAACCCACTGGGACAAGCTGGTGCTGGCTACCGGCTCTTACCCCTTCGTCCCGCCGGTGCCGGGCCACGATCTTGACGGCTGCTTCGTCTACCGCACGCTGGACGATCTCGACCGGATCGCCGCCAGCGCCAGCGGGGCGAAGCGCGGGGTGGTGATTGGCGGCGGCCTGCTGGGGCTGGAGGCCGCCAATGCGCTCAAGCAGCTGGGGCTGGAAACCCACGTGGTGGAGTTTGCGCCGAACCTGATGGCGGTGCAGCTGGACGGCCCGGGGGCGGCGATGCTGCGGGAGAAAATTAGCGATATTGGCGTCGGGGTGCATACCAGCAAAGCGACCCAGGCCATCGTGCGCGATGCCGGGGGGCTGACGCTTAATTTCGCCGACGGCGGCTCGCTCGGTACCGATATGGTGGTGTTCTCCGCCGGCATCCGCCCGCAGGATGCGCTGGCGCGCAGCGGCGGGCTGGCGGTAGGTGAGCGGGGCGGTATCTGCATCGACGATCGCTGCCGTACCTCCGACCCGGACGTGCTGGCTATCGGCGAGTGCGCCCTGTGGGAGAATAAAATTTACGGACTGGTGGCACCGGGCTATCAGATGGCGAGAACGGCGGCGGCGAACCTCGCCGGAGAGGAGGCGCGCTTCAGCGGGGCGGACATGAGCACTAAGCTCAAGCTGCTGGGCATCGACGTCGCCTCCTTCGGCGACGCTCAGGGGCGCACGCCCGGTAGCCAGAGCTATCAGTGGACCCACGGGCCGGAGCAGATCTATAAAAAAATCGTCGTCAGCAAAGATGGCAAAACGCTGCTTGGCGGCGTGCTGGTCGGCGACGCCAGCGATTACTCCACGCTGCTGCAGATGATGCTCAACGACATGGCGCTGCCGGCGCGCCCGGAAAGCCTGATCCTGCCCGCTCTCGAAGGGAGCGCACCGAAAGCGCTCGGCGTAGCGGCGCTGCCGGACAGCGCGCAAATCTGCTCCTGCCACAACGTCAGCAAAGGCGATATTTGCCAGGCGGTCAGCGGCGGCGCGGGCGACATGGCGGCGATCAAAAGCTGTACCAAAGCCGCTACCGGCTGCGGCGGCTGTAGCGCGCTGGTCAAGCAGGTGATGGAGTATCAGCTCTCCGCCCAGGGCGTCGAGGTCAAAAAAGATATCTGCGAGCACTTCCCGTGGTCGCGGCAGGAGATTTATCACCTCGTGCGCGTGAACCACATTCGCACCTTTGAACAGCTGATTGCCCGCTACGGCCAGGGGCACGGCTGCGAAATCTGTAAACCGCTGGTGGCCTCGGTGCTGGCTTCCTGCTGGAACGAATATCTGCTGAAGCCGGCGCATTTGCCGCTGCAGGATACCAACGACCGCTACTTCGCCAACATCCAGAAGGACGGCACCTATTCGGTGGTTCCGCGGATGGCGGCCGGAGAGGTGACGCCGGATGGCCTGATTGCCATTGGGCAGATTGCCAAACGCTATCAGCTGTACAGCAAAATTACCGGCGGCCAGCGTATCGATCTCTTCGGCGCCCGCCTGGAGGAGCTGCCGGCTATCTGGCGCGAACTGGCGGAGGCCGGGTTTGAAACCGGCCACGCCTACGGGAAATCCTTGCGCACGGGGAAGTCCTGCGTCGGCTCCACCTGGTGTCGCTACGGCGTGCAGGATTCGACCGGCCTGGCGGTGACGCTGGAGCATCGCTACAAGGGCCTGCGCGCCCCGCATAAGATCAAAATGGCGGTCTCCGGCTGTACGCGGGAGTGCGCCGAGGCGCAGGGCAAAGATATTGGGGTGATCGCTACCGAGAAGGGCTGGAATCTTTACGTCTGCGGCAACGGCGGCATGAAGCCGCGCCACGCGGATCTGTTTGCCAGCGATATCGACGACGCGACGCTGATCCGCACCGTCGACCGCCTGCTGATGTTCTATATCCGCACCGCCGATCGCCTGCAGCGCACCAGCACCTGGCTGGATAACCTTGAGGGCGGCATCGGCTATCTGCGCGAGGTGATCCTCGAGGATAGCCTCGGGATCGGCGAGGAGCTGGAGCAGGAGATGGCGCGGGTGGTGGAGAGCTATCAGTGCGAGTGGCAAACCACCCTTAACGATCCGCAGCGCCTGGAGCTGTTCCGCTCTTACGTCAACAGCGAGCAGCCGGATGACGCGGTGCAGCGCCGGTCGCTCCGCGGCCAGCCGCAGCCGGTGACGGCGCCCGTGCTGCACGAAGGCGCGCCTTCGGCCCGCCCGTGGCAGGCGATTTGCGATCTCGAAGCGATCCCCGCCGAGGCCGGGATCGGCGCACGGCTCGGCGAGCGGCAGATCGCGCTGTTCCGCTTTGGCGAGCAGATTTACGCGCTCGATAACCTTGAGCCGGGCAGCGACGCCAACGTGCTGTCGCGGGGGATCCTCGGCGACGCCGGAGGAGAGCCGATCGTTATCTCCCCGCTTTACAAACAGCGTATTCGCCTGCGCGACGGCCGCGCCTGCGATGGCGGCGAGCAGGCGGTACGCGCCTGGCCGGTAAAAGTTGAGAACGGTAAAGTGTGGGTGGGCAACCAGGTTCTGCTGGCGCGCGCGGAGGCTTCCTGATGGCGGAGACGCGAACTACCTGCCCCTATTGCGGAGTGGGCTGCGGCGTGCTGGCTGAAGTCGATGCCGGGGGCCAGGTCAGCGTGCGGGGCGATGCCGAACATCCGGCTAACCTCGGACGCCTGTGCGTAAAGGGCGCGGCGCTCGGGGAAACCACCGCCCTGGCCGGACGGCTGCTGACGCCGGAGCTGGATGATAAACCCGTCGGGTGGCCGCAGGCGCTGGCCGCCGCCGGTTCACGGCTGCGGGAGATCATCGACCGCTACGGTCCGCAGGCGGTGGCGTTCTATGCCTCAGGCCAGCTGCTGACCGAGGACTATTACGCCGCCAACAAGCTGATGAAGGGCTTTATCGGCGCGGCCAATATCGATACCAACTCGCGGCTGTGTATGTCCTCGGCGGTGACGGGCTACAAGCGGGCCTTTGGCGCCGACGTGGTTCCATGCAGCTACGAAGACGTTGAGAACAGCGATCTGGTGGTGCTGGTGGGCTCGAATGCCGCCTGGGCGCATCCGGTGCTTTATCAACGTCTGGCGCAGGCAAAGCGCGACAACCCGCAGCTGCGGGTGGTGGTTATCGATCCTCGACGCACCGCCACCTGCGATATCGCCGATGTGCACCTGGCGCTGGCGCCCGGCAGCGACGGCGGTCTGTTTGTCGGCCTGCTGAACGCCATTGCCGGCGCCGGGCCGCTGGCCGGCCATTTTAGCGATCAGCAGCAGGCGCTGGCGGCGGCGCAGGAGTGGGATGTGGCAACCGTCGCCGAATTCTGCGGCCTTGAGCCGCAGCAGGTTGCCGATTTCTATCGTGACTTTATCGCCGCGCCGCGCGCCGTCACCCTCTACACCATGGGGATTAACCAGTCGGCCAGCGGCAGCGATAAGTGCAACGCCATCATTAATGTTCACCTGGCGAGCGGTAAATATGGCCGCTGCGGATGCGGGCCGTTTTCGCTGACCGGACAGCCAAATGCGATGGGCGGTCGCGAAGTGGGCGGGCTGGCAACCATGCTGGCGGCGCATATGAACTTCGAAGCGCAGGATTTACATCGCCTCTCGCGCTTCTGGGGTACCGAACGGCTGGCGCAGACGCCGGGGCTGACGGCGGTCGATCTGTTTGCCGCCATCGGGCGCGGGGAGGTGAAAGCGGTATGGATCATGGGCACCAACCCGGTGGTTTCGCTGCCGGATAGCCACGCGGTGAGCCAGGCGCTGGCCGCCTGTCCGCTGGTTATCGTCTCCGACGTTGCCGCTGACACCGATACCGGCCGCTTTGCCCATATCCGTTTTCCGGCGCTGGCGTGGGGCGAAAAGAACGGCACCGTCACCAATTCGGAGCGCCGTATCTCCCGCCAGCGCAGCTTTCTGCCGCCGCCGGGCGAGGCGAGGGCCGACTGGTGGATCATCTCCCGCGTCGCGGCTGAGCTGGGCTTTGGCGAAGCCTTTTGCTGGCAGCATGCGCACGACGTCTTCAGCGAACACGCCGCGCTTTCAGGGTTCGAGAATGACGGCCAGCGGGCGTTTGATATCGGCGGGCTGGCCAGCCTTAGCCGCGAGGAGTGGGACGGCCTGGCGCCGGTATGCTGGCCGGTCAGCCGCAGCGGAGCCGCGCTGAACCTGCACCAGGGCTGGCACCGCGATGGCAAGCTGCGCATGGTGCCGGTGACGCCGCAGGGCACCCGCGCCGAAACCGATGCCTTCTATCCGCTGATCCTCAACAGCGGGCGTATCCGCGATCAGTGGCACACCATGACCCGCACCGGAACCGTGCCGCGTCTGATGCAGCATATTGCCGAACCGGTGGTGGAGGTGGCTCCGGCGGATGCCCGGCGCTGGCAGCTGCAGAACGGCGAGCTGGCGCGGATCTGGTCGCGCAATGGCGTCATGGTCGCCAAAGTGCTTATCAGCGACGGGCAGCGCTGCGGCTCGCTGTTTGTGCCGATGCACTGGAATAATCAGTTTGCCCGCCAGGGACGGGTGAATAATCTGCTGGCCGCGGTGACCGACCCGCACTCCGGCCAGCCGGAAAGCAAGCAGGTGGCGGTGGCGATCGCCGCCTGGCTTCCGGCATGGCACGGCGAGCTGTTCTGTCGTCAGCCGGTTCCGCTACCGGAATGGCTCCACTGGCGGCGGCGGGCGGCGGTGGGGGTAACGCACCTTTCGCTGGCCGGGGATAAAAGCCCGCGCGCCTGGCTTACCGACTGGTGCCAGCGCCAGGGCTGGCAGGTACAAGTCGCTCAGGCCGGGGCGCTGTGGAATCTGCTGGCGTGGCATGAGGGCGCCCTGATGCTGGGCTGGTGGAGCGACGCGCGCGAACCCGTCGTGGAAAGCGAATGGATTATCGCGGCCTTTAGTTCCCCGCCGCCGACGGCCGAGCTTCGCCACGCGCTGCTGAGCGGCAGAAAAGGGGGCGAAGTCGCGCCGCGCGGGCGGATCATCTGCAGCTGCTTTAGCGTCGGCGAACGGGCGATTAGCGACGCTATCGCCGGGGGCTGCCGCACGCCGGCCGAGCTGGGGGAGAAGTTAAAATGCGGCACCAACTGCGGCTCCTGTATCCCGGAACTGAAAGCGCTGTTAATGGAAAATAAGGCCCAGGCATAAGATTCAGCATATTCCTGAAATTGGCCAAAGGGCTGCGGGCGATGGCAAAAAACGGTAAACTTAGGTTCTGTTGCCATCCTTCGCGAGCCTATGTCATCCGTTTAATGCCTTTGCCATTCCGCCTTACGCCACTCCTCCCCGTACTCCTGCTGCTGGCCGGCGCACCGGTTTGTGCCCTGCAGGGAAGCAACGCTTTTAGCGAGAAACAGACGACGCTGCCCGATCTTGGCATCGCTCCCCAGCTTGATGAAGATGCGCAGCATTTTGCCGAAATGGCGAAAAAGTTCGGCGAGGCCAGCATGAGCGATAATGGTCTTACTACCGGCGAGCAGGCGCGGATGTTTGCGATCGGCAAGATTGGCACCGAGGTCAGCCAGCAGCTGGAAAGCTGGCTATCGCCGTGGGGCAACGCCAACGTTGATTTGCTGGTGGATAAGGAGGGCCGCTTTACCGGCAGCAAGGGCAGCTGGTTTGTGCCGCTGCAGGATAACGGCGACTTCCTCACCTGGAACCAGTATTCGGTGACCCAGCGCGATAGCGGCCTGGTGGGCAATATCGGCCTGGGGCAGCGCTGGCGGGTCGGAACATGGCTGCTGGGCTATAACTCATTTTACGATAAGGTGCTGGATGAAAGCCTGGCGCGCGGCAGCATCGGGGCCGAGGCGTGGGGAGAGTCGATACGCCTGTCGGCTAATTACTACCATCCGCTGGGCGGCTGGCAGCAGGGTGAGAGCCTGGCCCAGGAGCAGCGCATGGCAAGCGGCTACGACGTTACGGCCCAGGCGCGGCTGCCCTTTTACCAGCATATTAATACCAGCGTCAGCGTCGAGCAGTATTTCGGCGACAGCGTTGATCTGTTCCATTCGGGCACCGGCTACCATAATCCGGTGGCGGTCTCGGTGGGGCTCAACTACACCCCGGTTCCGCTGGTGACGGTTACGGCAAAGCATAAGCAGGGCGAAAGCGGACTCAGTCAGAACAACGTCGGGCTGAATCTGAACTATCGCTTCGGCGTGCCGCTAAAACAGCAGCTGGCGGCCGACGAGGTGGCGATCAGCCGCTCCCTGCGCGGCAGCCGCTACGACAGCCCGGAGCGCGATAATCTGCCGGTGGTTGAGTATCGTCAGCGCAAATCGCTGTCGGCCTATCTGGCTACGCCGCCGTGGGATCTGCAGTCCGGGGAAACGGTACAGCTTAAGCTGCAGGTTCGTAGCCTGCATGGGATTAAATCGCTGAAATGGCAGGGGGATACGCAGCTGCTGAGTTTGACATCGCCCGTGGATGCTAGCAGCCCTGACGGCTGGAGCGTGATTTTGCCGGCCTGGAGCGGTGAGCCGGGCGCGACCAACCTGTGGCATCTGTCGGTGGTGGTAGAAGATAAAACGGGTCAGCGCGTCTCTTCCAATGAGATCGCACTGGCGCTGACCGAGCCGCTGGTAAAATTCTCGGCCCAAGGCGTATCCTGGCGGGAACTGCCCTAGAAAACTCGCTCCTGGTGTACCCAGACCGCGGCTTCGACGCGCGATTTCAGCTTCATTTTCTTCAGCATATGCTTAACGTGTACCTTGACGGTACTTTCGGTGATCTCCAGACGGCGCGCGATCATTTTGTTCGGCAGGCCCTGGGCGATAAGCTTGAGAATATCGCGCTCGCGCGGGGTCAGCTGGCTGATATCGCGGTCCGAGGTGGCGCGGTTGGCGCGCAGGCTGGCCGCCAGCACCGGCGTTAACGCCTCGCTCAGCACCATCTCGCCGGCAGCCGCCTGCTGCAGGGCTTTCAGCAGATCTTCCGGCTCCATGTCCTTGAGCAGATAGCCGTCAGCGCCGCGTTTTAAGGCGGTGACCACGTCCTCTTCATGGTTGGAGACGCTGAATACCACCACCCGGCCGGAGAGCGATTTCTCGCGCAGCTTATCGAGGGTTTCCAGGCCGTTCATGCCCGGCATGTTGAGATCCAGCAGGATCAGGTCTGGATCCAGCGACTCCGCCAGCGCAATACCTTGTTCGCCGTTACTGGCTTCGCCGATCACCTGGATGTCGGATGCCATGCTAACCAGCTGTTTAACGCCGGTGCGCAGCATCGGGTGATCGTCAATGAGAAGGATGGTTGCCCGTTCCTGTTGACTCATGGGGTTCTCCTATTGGATTGAAAACGATTTTTCCGGGATAAAAGTGACGACCACTTCGGTACCGCCCGTCTCGCGACGGCGTACCTGGCAGTCTCCGCGCAAACTCTGAGCGCGATCCCGCATAATAATTAAACCGTAATGGTTACTACGTTCGGCATGGTCGGGTACGCCGCGGCCATTATCCGCGACCGCCAGCCTGACCTGATTATCCCGCAGCGACACGGTTACGGTGACTTCCGTCGCTTTGGCGTGCTTCAACGCATTACTGAGCGCCTCGCGGGCGATTTGCAGCACATGGATCGCCTGGTGCGAGGGGACGAAACGCGGCGGCAGCTGGTAGTCCAGCTTTACCGTAAAGCCGAAATGGGCGCTATATTCCAGGCAGCTCGCTTCCAGCGCCGGACGCAGTCCCGGTTCGGTTAACTGTAGCCGGAAGGTGGTCAGCAGCTCGCGCAGCTGCGCCCAGGAGGTATTCAGCTCATTACGAATCTGGCCCAGCAGCTGGCGACTCTCTTCCGGTAAATTTTCTCCCTGCATCTGCAGACAGCTGACCTGCATCTTCATGCAGGAGAGCGACTGGGCAATCGAGTCATGCAGTTCGCGAGCGATAGTGGCGCGCTCCTCCATGACGATCAGCTGCTGCTGATGCTCCTGATGCCTGTCCAGCGCCAGCGTCGAGGTCAGCTGCTCGACCAGGGTATCCACCAGCTGCTGCTGATCGTGGCTCAGATGGCGGCCCACCGGCAGGGTGGCCAGCAGAATGCCGTACTGGTTATGGGCATCAGACAGCCGCCACTTCAGCGTTGCGCCGCCGTCGGGCAGGGGCGGCAGATCGCGCGGACATAAATAACAGCCTTTATCATCGCAGTGAAAATCTGAATGACAGGCGAATTCCTGATGGTTGTCTTCATCTTCGAAGTCATAGACCCTGACTTCAATATCGCGCAGCAGCGTCAGCCCCTGCAGGCCGTTGAGCACCGGCGAGATTCGCTCGCAGAGCGGGGCGCTGGAGTGCAGGCGGCGGTTGGCCTGCCACAAAAAAGCGAGGATTTCGTTTTTCTGCTCCAGACCCGCGGTTTTTTCCTGCACCCGCCGCTCGAGCACGGAATAGCTTTCCGCCAGCTCTTCCGACATGTTGTTCAGCGCCATCCCGAGGGTGGCCATTTCATCGCGTCCGCGGATGTGCACGCGCTGGGTAAAGTCGCGATGGCTGATCGCGCGGGCCATCTCCAGCAGCTGTTTCCACGGGCGTAGCAGCCTCGCCCGCAGCCAGACGATGGTGAACAAAAACAGCAGCGCCATGCCGCAGCCTAAGATCCGCTGGATCCAGACAACGTGCCTGATGCGCTGTTCGGTCGTATGGTCAAAGGCGGTGACCAGATGGTCTATCCGGTCGACAAAGCTGGCGACATCGGTGGCGACGGTCGCCTGATTTTGCGCATGCCGCATCCCCGGCGCCAGCTCCTGCTGCCAGTAGTGCTGTAGCGCTTTAAGCTGGTTTTGCTGGCCGTCACGCAGGGCGGCGTCCTGCAGCTCTTTGCTAAATACGGTGGCGGTCATTTCGTCGATCAGCCTGCTGTCGCTCGCGTTGAGCGGCACCGCGGCCAGCAGGCGATAGCTCTGCATTCTCAGCGAGCCCGCTTTGTTAATCGCGTGCGCGCTGCCCTGGACGCCGTGCACCAGCCGCGCGGATATGCCGATCCCGGTGACGCCAATGGCCGTCGAAAGCAGGACAATCAGCGCCAGTTGATTCACCAGCGTGAGCGGGGTAAAAAGACGTTTTAACATAGAATGAGTGGCTCCTGACCGGCAAACCATCCGGGAGTGGGACCTATTCTCGGATATCCGATGGAGTATACCCATACCTATAAAGGATTACCCCTTAATTGTCGGTGGTAGGTGGTCTGCCAGGAGGGGATCGGTCAAAGCTGGCAGCCTTGTGAAAAACCACACTTTTTTAAGCGAAAATAACTACCCCCTTCGGAGGATGATTTTTTTTTAAGCCAATTGGTGACAACTTTTCCTTTGATTTATATCAACTTACTGCCGCCTGTAACCCCTAATGTATCTGCGGGATATATGAATAATCAGAGGTATATATGAGTCAATCTTCCCTCCCGGAGAAGACTACCACTTCGGTCATCACCGACTGGCGTCCGGAAGATCCTGAGTTTTGGCAGCAGCGCGGTCACCGTGTCGCCAGCCGCAACCTGTGGATCTCCGTGCCGTGTCTTTTGCTGGCGTTTTGCGTTTGGATGTTGTTCAGTGCCGTGGCCGTTAACCTGAATAAGGTCGGGTTTCAGTTTAGGACCGATCAGTTATTTATGCTGACCGCGCTGCCGGCGCTGTCTGGCGCGCTGCTGCGCGTGCCTTATGCGTTCATGGTACCGCTGTTCGGCGGCCGCCGTTGGACGGCATTCAGTACCGGGATCATGATCGTACCTTGCGTCTGGCTGGGCTTCGCGGTGCAGGATACCTCTACGCCGTTCAGCGTCTTCGTTATCATCTCCCTGCTGTGCGGTTTTGCCGGGGCAAACTTTGCTTCCAGCATGGCGAACATCAGCTTCTTCTTCCCGAAACAGAAGCAGGGCGGGGCGCTGGGTATTAACGGCGGTCTCGGCAACATGGGCGTCAGCGTCATGCAGCTGGTTGCGCCGCTGGTGGTGTCTGTGTCTATTTTCGCCGTCTTCGGCGGGACCGGCACCGAGCAGCCGGATGGTTCAATTCTGTATCTCGAAAACGCGGCCTGGATTTGGGTTCCGTTCCTTGTCGTCCTGACTCTGGCGGCATGGTTCTTTATGAACGACCTGTCGGCCTCGAAAGCCTCGCTGCGCGAGCAGCTGCCGGTGCTCAAGCGTGCGCATCTGTGGATCATGGCGCTGCTGTACCTGGCGACCTTCGGCTCGTTTATCGGCTTCTCCGCCGGTTTTGCGATGCTGTCTAAAACGCAGTTCCCGGACGTGCAGATCCTGCACTACGCCTTCTTCGGGCCGTTTATTGGCGCCCTGGCGCGCTCTACCGGCGGGGCTATCTCTGACCGTCTGGGCGGGACCCGCGTCACGCTGGTCAACTTCGTGGTGATGGCTATCTTCTGCGGCCTGCTGTTCCTGACGCTGCCGACTCACGGTGAAGGCGGTAGCTTTATCGCGTTCTTCGGCGTGTTTATGGTGCTGTTCCTGACCGCCGGGCTGGGGAGTGCATCTACCTTCCAGATGATTTCGGTTATTTTCCGTAAAATGACCACCGATCGGGTGAAGGCGCAGGGCGGTAGCGAAGCGCAGGCGATGCGTGAAGCGGCGACTGATACGGCGGCGGCGCTGGGCTTTATCTCAGCGATCGGTGCGATTGGCGGCTTCTTTATCCCGAAAGCGTTCGGTATCTCTTTGGATCTGACCGGCTCTCCGGCGGGGGCGATGAAAGTCTTCCTCGTGTTCTACGTGGCCTGCGTAATCATTACCTGGCTGGTTTACGGACGTAAGCAGAAGTCCTAAGCGACGCGGTTTACCGGCAAAAGGCGCAATCTGATTTGCGCCTTTTTTTACCCCGCAAATCGTTGCCGCTGCCGTCGCGCGGCGGCGCGCAGAAATTCAGCAAAACCGTCCTCGGTCGTCCGGTCTACCCCTTAATACCTATATGGATAATGCTCGTGCTTCGAATGGCGTACTTTTCCACTAAAAACCTTATAAAACAGTTAGATAAAAAATAGAAAAAGCTAATACCAAAGTGGTAGCAGGCGATTTGGGCGATGTTTATAAGGCATTTCGCATTGATCGTTATCAATTCTCTCCCTCTTTCATAGCGTTACCTTCGCTGCAAATCCAGCAATGTCGATTTATCAGAGAGCCGTCAGGCTCCAAACAGGAGAAACCCATGAGTAAATTCCTGGACCGGTTTCGCTACTTCAAACAGAAGGGCGAGACCTTTGCCGATGGGCACGGCCAGCTTCTACACACCAACCGGGACTGGGAGGATGGATACCGCCAGCGTTGGCAGCATGACAAAATCGTGCGTTCCACCCACGGTGTAAACTGCACCGGCTCATGCAGCTGGAAAATTTATGTCAAAAATGGCCTCGTCACCTGGGAAACCCAGCAGACGGACTATCCGCGTACCCGCCCGGATCTGCCCAATCATGAGCCCCGCGGCTGCCCGCGCGGCGCCAGCTACTCCTGGTACCTGTACAGCGCTAACCGCCTGAAATATCCGCTGATGCGTAAGCGCCTGATGAAAATGTGGCGTGAGGCTAAGGTTCAGCACAGCGATCCGGTTGCGGCCTGGGCTTCGATTATTGAAGATGCTGATAAAGCCAAAAGCTTCAAGCAGGCGCGCGGCCGCGGCGGCTTCGTACGCTCATCCTGGCAGGAAGTGAATGAGCTGATTGCCGCGTCCAACGTTTATACCGTCAAAACCTACGGCCCGGACCGCGTCGCGGGCTTCTCGCCGATCCCGGCGATGTCGATGGTCTCCTACGCTTCCGGCGCGCGCTACCTGTCGCTGATTGGCGGCACCTGCCTGAGCTTCTACGACTGGTACTGCGACCTTCCGCCGGCGTCTCCGCAGACCTGGGGCGAGCAGACCGACGTACCGGAGTCCGCCGACTGGTACAACTCGAGCTACATTATTGCCTGGGGTTCTAACGTTCCGCAGACCCGTACCCCGGACGCCCACTTCTTTACCGAAGTCCGCTATAAAGGCACCAAAACCGTTGCCATCACGCCTGACTACGCCGAAATCGCCAAGCTGTGCGACCTGTGGCTGGCGCCGAAGCAGGGTACCGATGCGGCGATGGCGCTGGCGATGGGCCACGTTATGCTGCGCGAGTTCCATCTCGACAAGCCGAGCCAGTACTTCACCGACTACGTCCGTCGCTACACCGACATGCCGCTGCTGGTGATGCTGGAAGAGCGCGACGGCTACTACGCGGCGGGCCGTATGCTGCGCGCGGCCGATCTGGTCGATTCTCTCGGCCAGGAAAACAACCCGCAATGGAAAACCGTGGCGATTAACGCCAACGGTGAGATGGTGGCGCCGAACGGTTCAATCGGCTTCCGCTGGGGTGAAAAAGGCAAATGGAACCTTGAACAGCGCGATGGCACATCCGGCGAAGAAACTGAACTGCAGCTGAGCCTGCTGGGCAGCCAGGATGAGATCGCGCAGGTCGGCTTCCCGTACTTTGGCGGCGAAGGCACCGAACACTTCACCAGCGTTGAGCTGGAAAACATCCTGCTGCATAAGCTGCCGGTAAAACGCCTGCAGCTGGCGGATGGGGCGACCGCTCTGGTGACCACCGTTTATGACCTGACTATGGCCAACTACGGCCTGGAGCGCGGTCTGGACGATGAAAACTGCGCCAATAGCTATGATGACGTCAAGGCGTACACGCCGGCGTGGGCTGAAAAAATTACCGGCGTTGCCCGGGCAAACATTATTCGTACCGCTCGTGAATTCGCCGATAACGCCGATAAGACGCACGGCCGCTCGATGATCATCGTCGGAGCGGGTCTGAACCACTGGTATCACCTCGATATGAACTATCGCGGCCTGATCAACATGCTGGTGTTCTGCGGCTGCGTCGGCCAGAGCGGCGGCGGCTGGGCGCACTACGTGGGTCAGGAAAAGCTGCGTCCGCAGACCGGCTGGCAGCCGCTGGCGTTTGCCCTTGACTGGCAGCGTCCGGCACGTCACATGAACAGCACCTCTTACTTCTATAACCACTCCAGCCAGTGGCGCTACGAGTCGGTAACCGCGCAGGAGCTGCTGTCGCCGCTGGCGGATAAATCCCGCTACACCGGCCATCTGCTGGACTTCAACGTGCGCGCCGAACGTATGGGCTGGCTGCCGTCCGCGCCGCAGCTTGGAACTAACCCGCTGCGCATCGCCGAAGAGGCGAAGAAAGCCGGTATGACGCCGGTTGACTACACCGTGAAGGCGCTGAAAGAGGGCTCCATCCGCTTTGCCGCGGAGCAGCCGGAAAACGGTAAAAACCACCCGCGTAACCTGTTCATCTGGCGTTCTAACCTGCTGGGCTCTTCCGGTAAAGGTCATGAATATATGCTGAAGTACCTGCTCGGTACCGAGCACGGTATTCAGGGGATGGATCTGGGCAAACAGGGCGGCGTGAAGCCGGAAGAAGTTGAATGGCAGGATAACGGCCTCGACGGCAAGCTGGACCTGGTGGTAACGCTGGACTTCCGCCTGTCGAGCACCTGCCTGTACTCCGACATCGTGCTGCCGACCGCGACCTGGTACGAAAAAGACGACATGAATACTTCGGATATGCATCCGTTTATTCACCCGCTCTCTGCCGCCGTCGACCCGGCCTGGGAATCGAAAAGCGACTGGGAGATCTACAAAGGCATCGCGAAGAAATTCTCCGAAGTCTGCGTCGGGCACCTCGGAAAAGAGACCGACATTGTGACCCTGCCAATCCAGCACGATTCGGCCGCCGAACTGGCGCAGCCGCTCGACGTGAAGGACTGGAAAAAGGGCGAATGCGACCTGATCCCAGGGAAAACCGCGCCGCACATCATTCCGGTTGAGCGCGACTATCCGGCAACCTGGGAACGCTTCACCTCCATCGGCCCGCTAATGGAGAAAATCGGCAACGGCGGTAAGGGGATTGCCTGGAACACCCAGAGCGAGATGGATCTGCTGCGTAAGCTCAACTACACCAAGGCCGATGGCCCGGCGAAAGGCCAGCCGATGCTGGATACGGCGATTGACGCGGCTGAGATGATCCTCACCCTCGCGCCGGAAACCAACGGCCAGGTGGCGGTGAAAGCCTGGGCGGCGCTGAGCGAGTTTACCGGTCGCGATCACGCGCACCTGGCGCTGAATAAAGAAGACGAGAAAATTCGCTTCCGCGATATCCAGGCGCAGCCGCGCAAGATTATCTCCAGCCCGACCTGGTCAGGACTGGAAGATGAGCACGTCTCCTATAACGCCGGCTACACCAACGTTCATGAGCTGATCCCGTGGCGTACGCTCTCGGGTCGTCAGTCCCTCTATCAGGACCACCAGTGGATGCGTGACTTTGGTGAAAGCCTGCTGGTGTACCGTCCGCCGATCGATACCCGCTCGGTGAAAGCGGTGATGGGTAAGAAATCAAACGGCAACCCGGAGAAAGCGCTCAACTTCCTGACGCCGCACCAGAAATGGGGCATTCACTCGACCTACAGCGACAACCTGCTGATGCTGACCCTCGGTCGCGGCGGGCCCATCGTGTGGATGAGCGAAGCGGATGCCAAAGAGATGGGCATTGAAGATAACGACTGGATTGAAGTCTTCAACAACAACGGCGCCCTGACCGCGCGTGCGGTAGTGAGCCAGCGCGTGCCGGCCGGGATGACCATGATGTACCACGCGCAGGAACGAATCATGAACCTGCCGGGTTCGGAAATTACCGGTCAGCGCGGCGGGATCCACAACTCGGTGACCCGTATTACGCCAAAACCGACGCATATGATCGGCGGCTATGCGCACCTGGCATACGGCTTTAACTACTATGGCACCGTCGGATCGAACCGCGATGAGTTTGTGGTTGTACGTAAGATGAAGAACATTAACTGGCTGGATGGCGAAGGCAATGACCAGGTACAGGAGAGCGTAAAATGAAAATTCGTTCACAAGTCGGCATGGTGCTGAATCTCGATAAATGCATCGGCTGTCATACCTGCTCAGTCACCTGTAAAAACGTCTGGACCAGCCGTGAAGGGACCGAGTACGCGTGGTTCAACAACGTTGAAACCAAGCCGGGCGTCGGTTTTCCGACCGACTGGGAAAACCAGGAAAAATGGAAGGGCGGTTGGGTTCGTAAGATCAACGGCAAACTGCAGCCGCGTATGGGCAACCGCGCGATGCTGCTGGGTAAAATCTTCGCTAACCCGCATCTGCCGGGTATCGACGACTACTACGAGCCGTTTGATTTTGACTACCAGACGCTGCATAACGCGCCGGCTGATAGCAAAGCGCAGCCGATTGCTCGTCCGCGTTCGCTGATCACCGGCCAGCGCATGGCTAAAATCACCAAGGGTCCGAACTGGGAAGACGATCTGGGCGGTGAGTTCGAGAAGCTGGCGAAAGATAAGAACTTCGAGAACATGCAGAAGGCGATGTACGGCCAGTTCGAAAATACCTTCATGATGTATCTGCCGCGTCTGTGCGAGCACTGCCTCAACCCGGCGTGCGTGGCGACCTGTCCGAGCGGCGCTATCTACAAGCGTGAAGAAGACGGCATCGTGCTGATCGACCAGGACAAGTGCCGCGGCTGGCGGATGTGTATCACCGGCTGTCCGTACAAGAAGATCTACTTCAACTGGAAGAGCGGTAAATCTGAGAAATGCATCTTCTGCTACCCGCGCATCGAAGCGGGCCAGCCGACCGTGTGTTCAGAAACCTGCGTCGGCCGTATCCGCTACCTTGGCGTACTGCTGTATGACGCGGATGCGATTGAAACCGCGGCGAGCACCGAAAATGAGAAAGATCTGTACCAGCGTCAGCTGGACGTCTTCCTCGATCCGAATGACCCGAAAGTCATCGAGCAGGCGCTGAAAGACGGCGTACCGCAGGGAGTTATCGACGCCGCCCAGAGGTCGCCGGTCTACAAGATGGCGATGGACTGGAAGCTGGCGCTGCCGCTGCATCCGGAATACCGCACGCTGCCGATGGTCTGGTACGTGCCGCCGCTGTCACCGATTCAGTCCGCGGCGGATGCCGGCGAGCTGGGGAGCAACGGTATTCTGCCGGACGTGGAAAGCCTGCGTATTCCGGTTCAGTACCTGGCAAACCTGCTGACCGCAGGCGATACCCAGCCGGTGCTGCTGGCGCTGAAGCGCATGCTGGCGATGCGTCACTTTAAACGCGCTGAAAGCGTTGATGGCGTAGTGGATACCCGCGCGCTGGAAGAAGTGGGTCTGAGCGAAGCCCAGGCGCAGGAGATGTATCGCTACCTGGCGATTGCCAACTACGAAGACCGTTTCGTGGTACCGAGCAGCCACCGCGAGCAGGCGCGTGACGCCTTCCCGGAAAAAAGCGGCTGCGGCTTCACCTTCGGCGACGGTTGCCACGGTTCGGACAGCCAGTTCAATCTGTTCAATAGCCGCCGCATCGACACTATCGACGTGACCAGCAAAACGGAGCCGCACCCATGATTGAACTCGTGATCGTGTCGCGCCTGCTTGAGTATCCTGACGCTGCCCTGTGGCAGCATCAGCAGGAGATGCTGGAGGCGCTGGCGTCATCGGAAAGATTCGCCGCGGAGGATGCCCGCAGGCTGGGCGACTTCCTGCGCCATTTGACCGCCCGGGACGTGCTGGATACCCAGTCTGATTACAGCGAACTATTTGACCGCGGACGGGCGACGTCGCTGCTGCTGTTCGAACATGTTCACGGTGAGTCCCGCGATCGTGGTCAGGCGATGGTCGATCTGATGGCGCAATATGAGCGTCATGGCCTGGAGCTCGACAGCCGTGAGCTTCCTGACCACCTGCCGCTGTACCTGGAGTATCTGGCGCAGCTGCCGGAAGATGAAGCTATCGCCGGGCTGAAGGACGTGGCGCCGATTCTGGGTCTGCTTAGCGCCCGCCTGCAGCAGCGCGAAAGCCGTTATGCGGTACTGTTCGAACTGCTGCTGAAGCTGGCGGATACCCGGGTTGATAGCCAGAAAGTCGCGGAAAAAATCGCCGATGAAGCCCGCGACGATACGCCGCAGGCGCTGGACGCGGTATGGGAAGAAGAGCAGGTGAAATTCTTTGCCGATAAAGGCTGCGGCGAATCAGAAATTGCCGCTCACCAGCGTCGTTTTGCCGGAGCTGTGGCCCCGCAATATTTGGATATCTCTAACGGAGGACAGCAATAATGCACTTCCTGAATATGTTCTTCTTTGACATCTACCCGTACATTGCCGGTTCGGTATTTCTGATCGGTAGCTGGCTGCGTTACGACTATGGTCAGTACACCTGGCGGGCCTCTTCCAGCCAGATGCTGGATCGCAAGGGGATGAACCTGGCGTCTAACCTGTTCCATATCGGGATCCTCGGTATTTTCGCCGGCCACTTCCTCGGGATGCTGACGCCGCACTGGATGTATGAGTCCTTCCTGCCGATGGACGTGAAGCAGAAGATGGCGATGATTGCCGGCGGCGCCAGCGGCGTGATGTGTCTGGTCGGCGGCGTGCTGCTGCTCAAGCGCCGTCTGTTCAGCCCGCGCGTGCGCGCAACCACCACTAGCGCAGATATCCTGATCCTCTCGCTGCTGCTGGTTCAGTGCGCGCTGGGCCTGCTGACGATTCCTTTCTCGGCGCAGCATATGGACGGGAGCGAAATGCTCAAGCTGGTCGGCTGGGCGCAGTCGGTGGTGACCTTCCACGGCGGCGCTTCACAGCATCTGGACGGCGTGGCGTTTGTGTTCCGCCTGCACCTGGTGCTGGGGATGACGATGTTCCTGCTGTTCCCGTTCTCCCGCCTGGTGCATATCTGGAGCGCGCCGGTAGAGTACCTGACGCGCAAATATCAGATTGTTCGCGCCCGTCGCTAATGACGCTATCGGTCGTATCAAACCCCGCTTCGGCGGGGTTTTTTGTCGCCCAGCGCCAGCCCATCTCCCCAGCCCAGATTATTTCCCGCCGCCGCAAGCAGAATCAGCACGCCTCCGGCCAGCTGCACCGGCGCCAGCGCATGGTTAAAGACCAGATAATCGACAACGATCGCCACAATCGGATAGATAAAGGAGAGCGAACCGACCGCGGGCGTCGGCAGTTTCTGAATCGCACTGTAGAGCAGCTGGTACATGATGCCGGTATGCACGATGCCCAGAATCAGCAGATGTCGCCAGGGGAGCGCAGCGCTAAAATCGGGGAGGTTAACCAGCGGCAGCAGCATAATTGTCCCGACGATGACCTGAATAAAGGCAATATGCTGGGGAGGGAGCGGGCGCAGCTTGCGGGCGATCATCGCCGTTAGCGCGTAGAAAAAAGCGGCGCCAAGAGCCAGCGCAATACCCGCCGCCAGCTGGCCGCCGTGCGCCTGCATCAGCTCGCTGGAGAGCAGCATCACCACGCCGAAAAAGGCCAGCGCCAGCCAGCCCCATTTAATCAGCGTAACCCGCTCACCTGTCAGTATGCCCATCAATACCAGCATAAACGGCTGGGTATTATAAACAACGGTGGCCATGCCAATAGAAATTCGGGCGTAAGCGGCAAAAAGCAGCAGCCAGTTAATGACCAGGGCGACGCCTCCGAGGATCGCCAGCAGCAGCGTCAGGCGCGTGAGCTGGCTGAACGGCTGATGGCTGAGGTAGATAAAGCCCGCCAGGGTCAGCGCGCCAATCAGGCAGCGCCAGAAGACAACATCGATAACCGGCAAACCGGAGAGTAAAACGAATGCGCCAATCGAACCCGAAATTATCATCGCCAGGCTCATTTGCCAGACGCCCGTCACTGTATGTGTCATTTTTCTACCTCCGTTTTCATATCGCTATTGTCGTTCATCAGATGACAGGTTGATATGCATGATATAAGGTGAAAAACGAGTATTGCTTTTATTTATAAGGTAAAAACGGTGGAAAACTTAATTGATAATATCGACCGCGCCATTCTGGCCTGTCTGGCGGAAGATGCGCGCATATCGCTAAAGGTGCTGAGCGCCCGGGTGGGGCTGAGCTCGCCAGGTACCGCCGAACGGGTAAAGCGCCTGGAAGAGCGCGGGGTGATTCAGGGATATGGCGCCCGGATTAATCTGGCAGCGCTGGGATATGGCCTACAGGCGCTGGTCCGCGTCAGGCCCTTGCCGGGGCTACTGCAGAAGGTCAATAAATATATTCAGGCGATGCCGGAATGTATCGAATGTGACAAGGTCACGGGGGAAGATTGCTTCGTCATGCGCCTGACGGTGCGGGATATTGCGCAGCTTGATACCCTGCTGGACGGCCTGGCAGAACATGCCCAGTGCAACACCTCAATAGTAAAAAGCTCGCCGGTGACGCGCCGTCTGCCGCCGATGTAGCTTTTAGCGCGACGAGATATCTGGAAGCGATGGTGGTGGGGGAAGGATTATTCGCAGCTGAAGCTGCTCACCCTTCGGGCCGTTGCCTGCGGCAACGTTCTCTCGCTGGCGCTCGGGTCGAACCTTGGTCGAAGCTTCTCATCCTTCCCGCATGGGTAGAATGTGCAACGCTGGCGTTTATTTGGGAGTGATGAGATATCTGGCAGTGATGGTGGTGGGGGAAGGATTATTCGCAGCTGAAGCTGCTCACCCTTCGGGCCGTTGCCTGCGGCAACGTTCTCTCGCTGACGCTCGGGTCGAACCTTGGTCGAAGCTTCTCATCCTTCCCGCATGGGTAGGATATGCAACGCTGGCGTTTATTTGAGAGTGATGAGATATCTGGCAGTGATGGTGGTGGGGGAAGGATTCGAACCTTCGAAGTCGATGACGGCAGATTTACAGTCTGCTCCCTTTGGCCGCTCGGGAACCCCACCAGGGGTAAATCAAATTGTAGGTTATTCAGCACAGTGAATAATGGTGGTGGGGGAAGGATTATTCGTCGCTTCGCTCCTCACCCTTCGGGCCGTTGCCTGTAGCAACGTTCTCTCGCTTGCGCTCGAGTCGAACCTCGGTCGAAGATTCTCACCCTTCCCGATAAGTGCAAATCTCGCTAAGGCCTACCGGGGTTACCACATTGCTGTAGTGAATAATGGTGGTGGGGGAAGGATTCGAACCTTCGAAGTCGATGACGGCAGATTTACAGTCTGCTCCCTTTGGCCGCTCGGGAACCCCACCACGGGGTAATGCTAATACTGGCCTGCTTCCTTCTGGGGAAGCGGGGCGCATCATACCAAATGACGCGCCCCTGTAAAGCATTCCGTTGATAAAAATAAACTGGTTGCCTGCTTTTTGCGCGCAAAGACGCAAAGCTAACCAGCTAATTTATCTATCGATTAAAGAATAATCGTTCGGTTGCCGTAGACGAACACGCGCTGCGCCAGCACCTGATACAGCGCACGGCTCAGCACGTTCTTCTCAACATCACGGCCGGCGCGCATCATATCTTCTGCCGTATAGGTGTGATCGACATGAATCACGTCCTGCATAATGATCGGGCCTTCATCTAAATTATCGTTCACATAGTGCGCGGTGGCGCCGATGATTTTGACGCCGCGCTCGTAAGCCTGATGATACGGACGGGCGCCAATAAAGGCTGGCAGGAATGAGTGGTGAATATTGATAATCTGGTTCGGGAAGCGGGAAACGAACTCTGGCGTCAGCACGCGCATATATTTCGCCAGCACCACATAGTCTGGTGCCAAAGCTTCGATAGCATCGCCCATCTGCTTATCGTGCTCTTCACGCGTCAGGCCTTCATGGCTGACCAGCTGGAAAGGAATATCAAAACGCTCAACCAGCGTACGCAGCGTCTCGTGATTACCGATAACCGCGGCAATCTCCACATCCAGACCGCCATAGTTAGCTTTCATCAGCAGATCGCCAAGGCAGTGCGCTTCTTTGGTGACCAGAATGACCACGCGGCGACGGCCCGCAGGCGTCAGTTCACGAATTGAACCTTCCGGCAGCGCGCTATCCAAATCGGCCAGCAGAATGGCGTCATTGAAAATACCTTCCAGCTCGGTACGCATAAAGAAGCGGCCGGTTCGGTGATCGACAAACTCGTTGTTCTGCACGATGTTCAGCTCGTGCTTGTAGCAAATGTTGGTGATACGCGCGATGAGTCCTTTCTGATCAGGGCAAATAGTGCGTAGTACTTTACGTTGTAATGAATGCATCGCGGGGGAAATCCTGTAGTGTTTGCTATTGCTGACGCCGGTTTATTGGCCGCAGCATTTTTTAAATTTTTTACCTGAGCCACAAGGGCAGGGGTCATTACGACCAACCAGCGGTCGCGTGCCGTCGATATAGTACCACTGTCCATTTTCTTTTAAGAATCTGGAACGTTCAATAATTACGCCGGAACGGCTATCGTCGTTAAATCGTGCAATAAAGCTGACGAATCCTTCATCGGGATTTCGCCCCTCATCGGCGGCAAAGACGGTCAGCCCCAGCCAGTGCGTTTTGGTAAAACCGCTCTCCAGATCCGCGCGGAACCGCTGCGCCTGGCAAGAGGAGTGCCAGGTTTTAATCAGATAATCGGCATCTTTCATAACAAACGCACTGTAGCGGGATCGCATCAGCTGTGACGGGCCTGGTGCTGGCAGCGCGCCGGACAGATAACGCTGGCAACATGAGCTATACTCCAGAGCGCTGCCACAGGGACATAATGGCGACAAAGCGGCCTCCATGGAAAAAGAATTACGGCGTATCGACGCCAAAGTGTTTTATGTTAACTGAGCTGTGGCGATGATGCCATGTTCGCGGTGGAAGGAAGTATATCGGTAATAATGAGAAAGCTTAAGATTGGTCTGGCCTTAGGGGCGGGAGCTGCCCGAGGGTGGTCGCATATCGGTGTGATTAAAGCGCTACAGCGAGCAGGTATTGAAATTGACGTTGTTGCAGGGTGCTCTATCGGATCGCTGGTTGGCGCGGCCTACGCGTGCAACCGTCTTCCGGTTCTGGAAAAATGGGTCTGCTCTTTTAGCAACTGGGACGTACTGCGGTTGATGGATCTCTCCTGGCGTCGCGGAGGCCTGCTGCGCGGGGAGCGCGTATTCAATCAATATCGACAAGTCTTGCCTACCTCCGAAATTGAACGCTGCGATCGCCGGTTTGCGGCGGTGGCGACCAACCTCAGCACCGGCCGCGAACTGTGGTTTACCGAAGGCGATTTGCATCTGGCGGTCCGCGCTTCCTGCAGCATGCCTGGCCTGATGTCGCCCGTTATGCACAATGGCTACTGGTTGGTCGACGGCGCAGTCGTGAACCCCGTCCCGGTCTCTTTGACCCGAGCGCTGGGGGCAGATATTGTCATCGCCGTTGACCTACAGCACGATGCGCATCTGATGCAGCAGGATTTATGGTCTATCGAGAAACCGCGTGTAGAAGATGAGAAAGAATTTTCCTGGCATTCGCGTCTGCGCGCGCGGCTGACGGGAATGACCTCCCGGCAAACGACTACCGCTACGCCGACGGCAATGGAGATTATGTCCACCTCTATTCAGGTGCTGGAAAATCGCCTGAAGCGTAACCGTATGGCGGGTGACCCACCGGATATTCTGCTACAGCCCTTTTGCCCACAAATATCGACCCTTGATTTCCATCGCGCCGGCGAAGCGATTGCTGCCGGTCACCTGGCGGTGGAAAAAAAGATGGATGAACTATTACCTTTGGTGCGCGCTTCGGCGTGACGCCCTTGACTTAGACTTCAGTAAATTCTGACAGGCGATAGTGTGAATTGCATGCCAATATTTAATTATCGTCAGCCAGAGGAGAGATCATGACGCAGCCATTGGCGGGAAAACAAATTCTGATCGTTGAAGACGAGCCCGTTTTCCGCACTCTTTTGCACTCCTGGTTAACCTCGCTAGGCGCAACTACCGCGCAGGCAGAGGATGGCGTTGAGGCACTACAGAAAATGGCCGAGTCGAAGCCCGACCTGATGATTTGCGATATCTCGATGCCGCGCATGAATGGCCTCGAACTGGTGGAGTATCTGCGTAACCAGGGCGAGCAGCTGCCGATTCTGATGATTTCGGCGACGGAGAATATGGCAGATATTGCCAGGGCGCTGCGTCTTGGCGTTCAGGATGTTCTGCTTAAACCGGTAAAAGATTTTGACCGCCTGCGTGAGACGGTGTATGCCTGCCTGTATCCCCACATGTTCAGTTCGCGTGTGGAAGAGGAGGAGCGGCTGTTTGAGGACTGGGATGCGCTGGTCAGCGACCCGAACGCGGCGTCCAGGCTGCTGCAGGAGTTACAGCCTCCGGTGCAGCAGGAAATATCGCGCTGCCGCATTCACTATCGTCAGCTGGTAACCGCCGATAAGCCCGGTCTGGTTCTCGATATTGCGCCATTATCGGAAAAAGATTTGGCATTTTACTGTCTGGATGTAACACGAGCAGGCGATAATGGCGTTCTCGCGGCGCTTCTGCTGCGCGCGCTGTTTAACGGTTTGCTTCAGGAGCAGCTGGCCCATCAAGGCCAGCGCTTGCCGGAAATGACCGGGTTGTTAAAGCAGGTCAACCAGCTACTTCGTCAGGCGAATTTACCGGGGCAATTTCCTCTGCTGGTGGGTTATTACCACAGCGGGTTGAAAAATTTGATTTTGGTATCGGCGGGGTTAAACGGCACGTTGAATACCGGAGAACATCAAATACAGATTAGTAATGGTGTGCCGCTTGGCACATTAGGTAATGCTTATCTCAACCAAATTAGCCAGCGCTGCTCCTCATGGCAGTGCCAAATTTGGGGGGCTGGAGGCCGTTTACGCTTGATGTTGTCTGCGGAATGAACAGTTAAGTTTATTTTCACGCTGGTAGGATTACCGCGCTGCCTTTGGCGGTGATACTATCGATGGGTTTTATACGTATAAGTCCTAATTCGAGAAAATCCGCACCTTTCAGACCAGACTTACCGGGATGGGCTGATATACTCGGTGCGTTGTATTATGACTAGTTTAAAAAACACACAGTCCAGGAGATTTCAATGGCTGCCCTTAATTCTAAAGTAAGAAAAGCTGTTATCCCGGTTGCGGGATTAGGCACCAGGATGCTGCCCGCTACCAAGGCTATTCCGAAAGAAATGCTGCCACTGGTAGATAAGCCTTTAATTCAGTATGTTGTTAACGAATGTATTGCGGCCGGGATTACTGAAATTGTTCTGGTGACGCACTCTTCCAAAAATTCTATCGAAAACCATTTCGATACCAGTTTTGAACTGGAAGCGATGCTCGAAAAACGTGTAAAACGTCAGCTTCTTGAAGAAGTCCAATCTATTTGTCCACCGCACGTCACCATTATGCAGGTCCGTCAGGGTCTCGCTAAAGGCCTCGGCCATGCCGTGCTGTGCGCGCACCCGGTAGTAGGCGATGAGCCGGTAGCTGTTATTCTGCCGGACGTTATTCTGGATGAATTTGAATCCGATCTTACCCGCGATAACCTGGCGGAAATGATCGCTCGTTTCGACGAAACCGGATCCAGCCAGATTATGGTTGAGCCTGTTGCTGACGTGACCGCATATGGCGTCGTTGATTGCAAGGGCCAGTCCCTGCAGCCGGGTGAAAGCGTGCCGATGGTTGGCGTGGTAGAAAAGCCGAAAGCAGACGTTGCGCCTTCTAACCTGGCCGTCGTGGGACGCTACGTGCTGAGCGCGGATATTTGGCCGCTGCTGGCTAAAACGCCTCCGGGCGCAGGCGATGAAATCCAGCTGACCGATGCCATCGATATGCTGATCGAGAAGGAAACGGTTGAAGCCTACCATATGAAAGGCAAGAGCCATGACTGTGGTAATAAACTGGGTTACATGCAGGCTTTCGTTGAATATGGCGTGCGCCATAAAACGCTGGGTGCAGATTTTAAAGACTGGCTGGAAAAAGCCATCGCTAAGTAATCGTTATCTTTAGATATGAGAGCCGGGGGCACAGGTATTGTTCCCCGGCTTTTTTATCTCAGTGAGTAAAGATAAAAAAAATCCCGCCGCGGCGGGATTTTTCAAATATGACGACTTATTAAAGCAGGAAATCGTCCAGAGATTTGCCTTGCTCATCCATCGCTTTTTTGATCACTGCCGGGGTGCGGCCCTGACCAGTCCAGGTTTTGGTTTCGCCGTTTTCATCAACGTAGCTATATTTCGCCGGACGTGCCGCGCGTTTGGCTTTGGTGCCCGCTTTAACTGCAGCCATGGTGCTCAGCAGTTCATTCGGATCAATACCATCAGCGATCAGCATTTCACGGTATTGTTGCAGTTTACGAGTACGCTCTTCAATTTCTGCAGCCGCAGCGCTTTCTTCTTCGCGACGTTCGTTAACGACAACTTCTAATTTTTCCAGCATTTCTTCTAGCGTTTCAAGGGTGCATTCTCTCGCCTGCGCACGAAGAGTACGGATGTTGTTCAAAATTTTAAGTGCTTCGCTCATTGTAGTAATCTCAAACTTATATTGTGGGGTGGTTTGTTGAACTAATAATAGAGCGATATAATCAGATGTGCAATAGGGTAGAATGTAAGGAATTCAAAATTACTTGTTATTTGTCCCGGTAATTAATTAATTTAAGTTAAATTTTTCGCGCGAGTTCACATCTTTCTAGCTTATAGCTTAACCGGAGTCGTAAGCTAAAACCCTGAGATAGTATGCTTTTCCCGGCGGCCAGGGAGTAAAATTATACTTTGCAGGGATAAATATCCACCTTCAGTATTAGCGCATTAGTTACGATGATGTTTAATATAAAACGCTGAACAAAATCCCTTATAACCGCCTGCAAAATGCACCGATTCGCACGAAAGGACAACTGCCGCAGCTCGCTGCACCCCGCGGTTTGGGCAAATAGCTGCTGGCCTGATTGTATTAAAAAGCTTAATCTTTCAGAAGTCGGCGTGCGTAACATAAACCTCCGGCGCTTCCCTCAAGGGGCTGGCAGCGGCAGAAAATATGCTACAATCCCGCCGCGATAAAACACATTGATTGGGGTTACGCAGCCGATGGCACAACTTTATTTTTACTATTCTGCAATGAATGCAGGTAAGTCGACTGCGCTACTGCAGTCCTCATACAATTATCAGGAACGAGGCATGCGTGCCTTAGTTTATACGGCTGAGATTGATGACCGCTTTGGTTCCGGTAAGGTCAGCTCAAGAATTGGTCTCTCATCGCCGGCCCGACTGTTTAACCCGCAGACTTCATTATTTGCCGAGATTAGCGCTGAGCATGCAAAGCAGCCGGTTCATTGTGTATTAGTCGATGAAAGCCAGTTCCTGACCCGTGAGCAGGTGCATGAGCTATCCGAGGTTGTTGATGGGCTGGATATCCCGGTGTTGTGCTACGGCCTGCGTACTGATTTTCGCGGGGAGCTGTTTATCGGCAGTCAGTATTTATTAGCCTGGTCAGATAAGCTGGTTGAATTAAAAACAATCTGTTTTTGTGGCCGTAAGGCGAGTATGGTGCTGCGCCTCGATCGGGAAGGGCGGCCGTACAATGAGGGCGAGCAGGTGGTTATTGGCGGCAATGAACGCTATGTATCGGTCTGCCGTAAACATTATAAAGAAGCCTTAAAAGAGGGCTCTTTAACGCTTGTGCAAAGCAAACATCGCCCCTGCTAATCTCCCCTCGTCGATCTCGCTCAGGCGCACACCAGGCGCCTGATGACCTCCTGCTGTAATTCCCGCTGTCTATGATGGCCCGACGCTTTAGCGTCGCTCTGCGTCGGTTTTGCGACTGTAGCCAAAATCGTGACGATAAAAAAAGGCCTCATCCAAAGATGAGGCCTCATATTTATATTACCAGCGTAAATTAAGCGGATTTTTTCGCTTTTTTATCGGCTTTCGGTGCTGCGACAGTCTCTTTCTTCGCGGCAGCTTCGCCTTCGCTGAATTCGTTACCGTAGAAGGTATCCAGCAGAATCTGTTTCAGCTCGGCGATCAGCGGGTAGCGCGGGTTAGCGCCGGTGCACTGGTCATCGAATGCATCTTCAGACAGCTTGTCAACGTGGGCCAGGAAGTCAGCTTCCTGCACGCCAGCTTCACGGATAGACTTAGGAATACCCAGTTCAGCCTTGATGCTTTCCAGCCATGCCAGCAGTTTCTCGATTTTCGCTGCGGTGCGGTCACCAGGTGCGCTCAGGCCCAGGTGGTCAGCAATTTCTGCGTAGCGGCGACGAGCCTGCGGACGGTCGTACTGGCTGAATGCGGTCTGTTTGGTTGGGTTATCGTTCGCGTTGTAGCGGATAACGTTACAAATCAGCAGGGCGTTCGCCAGGCCGTGCGGGATATGGAACTGGGAGCCCAGTTTGTGTGCCATCGAGTGACATACGCCGAGGAAGGCGTTAGCAAACGCGATACCGGCAATAGTCGCTGCACTGTGCACGCGTTCACGCGCTACCGGGTTCTTAGAACCTTCATGGTAGGACGCCGGCAGGTACTCTTTCAGCAGCTTCAGTGCCTGCAGAGCCTGGCCGTCGGAGAACTCAGACGCCAGTACGGAAACGTAGGCTTCCAGGGCGTGAGTTACGGCATCCAGACCACCGAAAGCACACAGGGACTTCGGCATATCCATGACGAGGTTCGCATCGACAATCGCCACATCCGGAGTCAGCGCGTAGTCTGCCAGCGGATATTTCTGACCGGTCGCATCGTCGGTAACTACCGCAAACGGGGTCACTTCAGAACCGGTACCGGAAGTGGTAGTGACGGCGATCATTTTCGCTTTCACGCCCATTTTCGGGAACTTGTAGATACGTTTACGGATATCCATAAAGCGCAGCGCCAGGTCTTCGAAGTGGGTTTCCGGATGTTCGTACATCACCCACATGATTTTCGCGGCGTCCATCGGGGAACCACCGCCGAGGGCGATGATGACGTCCGGCTTGAAGGAGTTGGCCAGTTCTGCACCTTTACGTACAACGGTCAGCGTCGGGTCAGCTTCAACTTCAAAGAACACTTCGGTTTCAACGCCGGATGCCTTCAGTACGGAGGTGATCTGGTCGGCATAGCCGTTGTTGAACAGGAAGCGGTCGGTCACGATCAGCGCGCGTTTGTGACCATCAGTAATCACTTCATCCAGCGCGATTGGCAGAGAGCCACGACGGAAGTAGATAGATTTCGGAAGTTTGTGCCACAACATGTTTTCAGCTCGCTTAGCAACGGTTTTCTTGTTGATCAGGTGTTTCGGACCAACGTTTTCAGAGATGGAGTTACCACCCCAGGAACCACAACCCAGAGTCAGGGAAGGCGCGAGTTTAAAGTTATACAGGTCACCGATACCACCCTGAGAAGCCGGGGTGTTAATCAGAATACGTGCGGTTTTCATCATCTGGCCGAAGAAGGCCACGCGAGCAGGCTGGTTATCCTGGTCGGTGTACAGGCAGGAGGTATGACCGATACCGCCCATCGCCACCAGTTTTTCAGCTTTCTCAACGGCGTCTTCGAAGTTTTTGGCGCGATACATTGCCAGAGTCGGAGACAGTTTTTCGTGAGCAAACGGCTCGCTTTCATCAACGTCGGTCACTTCACCAATCAGAATTTTGGTGGTGTTCGGGACGGTGAAGCCTGCCAGTTCGGCGATTTTATACGCCGGCTGACCAACGATAGCGGCGTTCAGCGCGCCGTTTTTCAGGATGATGTCCTGAACCGCTTTCAGCTCTTTACCCTGCAGCAGGTAGCCGCCGTGGCTGGAGAAACGTTCGCGAACGGCGTCGTAGACGGAGTCAACAACGACTACTGACTGTTCAGACGCACAGATAACGCCGTTATCGAAGGTTTTGGACATCAACACTGATGCAACGGCACGTTTAATGTCAGCGGTTTCGTCGATAACAACCGGCGTGTTGCCTGCACCAACGCCGATAGCGGGTTTACCGGAGCTATAGGCTGCTTTAACCATACCTGGACCGCCGGTCGCAAGGATCAGGTTAATGTCAGGGTGGTGCATCAGCGCGTTGGACAGCTCAACGGAAGGCTGGTCGATCCAACCGATCAGGTCTTTCGGCGCGCCGGCAGCAATAGCAGCCTGCAGAACGATATCGGCCGCTTTGTTGGTGGCATCTTTAGCACGCGGATGCGGGGAGAAGATAATCGCGTTACGGGTTTTCAGGCTGATCAGTGATTTAAAGATTGCTGTAGAAGTTGGGTTCGTCGTTGGGACGATACCGCAAATAATACCGATAGGTTCTGCGATGGTGATAGTACCAAAGGTGTCGTCTTCGGAGAGAATACCGCAGGTCTTTTCATCTTTATAAGCGTTATAGATGTATTCAGAAGCGAAGTGGTTTTTGATCACTTTGTCTTCGATAATGCCCATGCCGGATTCGGCAACGGCCATTTTTGCGAGAGGGATTCGAGCGTCTGCGGCGGCCAGAGCGGCTGCACGGAAGATCTTATCAACTTGTTCTTGAGTGAAACTGGCATATTCACGCTGGGCTTTTTTTACGCGCTCTACAAGTGCGTTAAGTTCAGCGACATTAGTAACAGCCATAATGCTCTCCTGATAATGTTAAACTTTTTTAGTAAATCAGTAGCTCGATTCGACAGTATAGACAGGCGGTTAATAGCTTGCATCTAAATGTTAACGTATCGAATTTTGCTTTGCTGACTTCACTGATTTACTAACGAAGCTTTATTTCTCTATCCTCAGGTACTGCCGGCTTCCACTCTTTGGTGTAAACAAGATTACTCACTTCTGAGTACGATTTATGTGATTTAGATCAATTTTATGTCAAGCTGACACCTTTCAGCAGGCTATTTTTTGACCACTTAGATCAAGTGTAATGAAAAGGTATGCAAAATAAATGAATAAAACAGGTAAAAGAAACAAATATACAACATACGCAGTTTATCATTACGGTATGCATTTTTGAGATGAATTATGCTGTTAAAAAGCGTATCTTCTGCGCGAATATTTTATGACACCTACTGTCAATAGCCATATTTAATGATGCCGCGGAGCGCACTGTGACTCTATCGTTGTTTGATTTTTCAGCTTATTTCAAGTTTTTCATAGGGTTATTTGCGCTGGTTAACCCGGTTGGCATCATTCCGGTCTTCATTAGTATGACCAGCTACCAGAGCGCAGCGATCCGTAATAAGACCAATCTGACGGCGAACCTTTCCGTTGCCATCATCCTGCTGACCTCGCTGTTCCTTGGGGACGGTATTTTGCAAATCTTCGGTATTTCCATCGATTCATTCCGTATTGCCGGCGGGATCCTCGTCGTTACCATCGCAATGTCGATGATTAGCGGCAAGCTCGGGGAAGATAAACAGAATAAGCAGGAAAAGTCAGAGACGGCTATCCGCGAAAGCATTGGCGTGGTGCCGCTGGCATTACCGCTGATGGCCGGGCCAGGGGCGATTAGCTCAACCATTGTCTGGGGAACGCGTTACCACACGGTAGCCCACCTCTTCGGCTTCTCGGTGGCGATCGCGCTGTTTGCCCTGTGCTGTTGGGGGATTTTCCGCATGGCGCCGTGGTTGGTTCGCCTGCTTGGGCAAACTGGCATTAACGTGATCACGCGTATTATGGGTCTGCTGCTGATGGCGCTCGGAATTGAGTTTATCGTTACCGGCCTGAAGACGCTTTTCCCGGGTCTTCTGGTCTGAACGACCGCGCAGCGCGGGGCTTGAGGCTCCGCGCTTGCTTTATTATTAGCAAAACATATCAATAAAGCTGATAAAGGCGAGAAAGATAACTTTCTATGATGTCTGTTTATTCTTTTTAATATCAACGAATTACTTAATAATTCCGCGTTTCTGTTTCCCTTTTCCTCACCGCAACCATTGTTATTTTCTTCACATCATTCTCTGGTGCTTGCCGTCAGATAATTGAAATGATATTAGTAATTTCATAACAGCGGCAGATGAATGTGCTAAATAATAACCGATTGTTAAATTTTCGTACAAAAAAGCGCCTTTGCAGCGTTCCGCAGCATGCGGAGCGACCTGTTTTTTGTATCTGAATGATAAATAAACACTTTAATGCTCTTTTCGTGGAAAAGAATGGCAGGAGCCTGCCGCGGCAAGAGCAATAAAAGAGAATCCGGTAACATATTTGCAAATTGCATTGGCGGATGAGAAAGCCTTTTGGTACTTTCCGGCGTGATCGCTAACTGAATAACACCCGTAAATGAGAATTATTATTAAATGACTCATTGCGCATAAAGCGCCCCTGGACAGGGGGGTAAAGAATCGACGTCAAGGCTGCCGTTTGAGCGGTCGTAATAAATAAGTCGGTGATAGCAAGCAGTAAAGTCTGACAGCAGCAAAAACTCCTGCACTGTACAGAATCCCGAATAAGGGAAAAAAAGAGGCTGGTTAAATAGCCAGTAATTATAATGAGTGGAGTAACAACACAATGACCATCATCACCAAAAAAAATCTGGTAGCAGCGGGAATTTTCTCCGCGCTATTTACCGCGAACGTTGCTATGGCAGCAGATGTGCCTGCAGGGGTGCAGCTGGCGGATTCACAATCGCTGGTACGTAATAACGGAGCAGAGGTTCAGTCTCTGGATCCGCATAAAATTGAAGGTGTGCCGGAATCCAACATTAACCGCGATCTGTTCGAAGGTTTAGTGATTGGCGATATTCAGGGCCACCCGATTCCTGGAGTTGCCGAATCCTGGGATAATAAAGATTTTAAAGTCTGGACCTTCCATCTGCGTAAAGATGCAAAATGGTCCGACGGCACGCCGGTAACCGCGCAAGATTTCGTTTATAGCTGGCAGCGTCTGTCCGATCCGAAAACCGCCTCACCGTACGCGAGCTATCTGCAGTATGGCCACGTTGCGAACGTTGATGAAATTATCGCCGGCAAAAAGCCAATTACCGATCTGGGCGTTAAGGCGCTCGATGATAAAACCTTCCAGGTTACCCTGAGCGAGCCGGTTCCTTATTTCTATAAACTGCTGGTTCACCCGTCCGTTTCACCGGTGCCAAAAGCGGCGATCGAAAAATATGGTGAGAAATGGACTCAGCCGGCAAATATTGTCACCAACGGCGCCTATAAACTGAAGGACTGGGTCGTTAACGAACGTATCGTGCTTGAGCGTAATACTCAGTACTGGGATAACGCTAAAACCGTTATTAACCAGGTGACCTATCTGCCTATTTCTTCAGAAGTCACCGACGTTAACCGCTACCGCAGCGGCGAAATCGACATGACCTATAACAACATGCCGATTGAACTGTTCCAGAAGCTGAAAAAAGAGATCCCGAAAGAAGTTCACGTTGATCCGTATCTCTGCACCTATTACTACGAAATTAACAACCAGAAAGCGCCGTTTACTGACGTTCGTGTGCGTACCGCGCTGAAAATGGCGCTGGATCGCGACATTATCGTTAATAAAGTGAAGAATCAGGGCGATCTGCCGGCATATAGCTATACCCCGCCATATACCGACGGCATGAAGGTTGTTAAACCAGAATGGTTTACCTGGACTCAGGATAAGCGTAACGAAGAAGCGAAAAAACTGCTGGCTGAAGCCGGGTATACCGCTGATAAACCGCTGACCTTTAACCTGCTGTACAACACGTCCGATCTGCATAAAAAGCTGGCCATCGCCGTGGCATCCATCTGGAAGAAAAACCTTGGCGCCAACGTGAAGCTGGAAAATCAGGAATGGAAAACCTTCCTTGATAACCGCCATCAGGGCACCTTCGACGTGGCGCGTGCGGGCTGGTGTGCTGACTACAACGAACCAACCTCATTCCTGAATACCATGCTGAGCGACAGCTCAAACAACACCTCGCACTATAAGAGCCCGGCGTTCGATAAAATTATCTCTGCAACGCTGCAAACCAATGATGACGCCAAACGTGCGGAGCTGTATGCACAGTCAGAGCAGCAGCTGGATAAAGACTCTGTAATTGTACCGGTCTTCTATTACGTCAACGCCCGCCTGGTTAAACCGTGGGTAGGCGGCTATACCGGTAAAGACCCGTTAGATAATATCTACGTTAAAAACCTGTATATTATCAAACATTAATGGCAAGACGTGGGGCAGGCATCGCTTGCCCCACCGTGTCTGAATTCATCGCATACGATAGGCACACGCCAGAAGGTACGGGCAATGTTAAAATTTATTTTTCGTCGCTGTCTGGAAGCGATTCCGACGCTGTTTATTCTTATAACTATCTCTTTCTTCATGATGCGCCTTGCGCCGGGAAGTCCATTTACCGGCGAACGTACGCTGCCGCCAGAAGTGCTGGCGAATATTGAAGCAAAATACCATTTAAATGACCCCATCATGACCCAGTACTTCAATTATCTGAAGCAGCTGGCGCACGGTGATTTCGGTCCTTCTTTTAAATATAAAGACTATTCGGTGAACGACCTGGTGGCCTCAAGCTTCCCGGTTTCCGCCAAATTAGGCTTTGCCGCCTTCCTGCTGGCGGTGGTTCTCGGCGTGAGCGCCGGCGTAGTTGCGGCCCTCAAGCAAAATACCAGGTGGGATTATGCGGTCATGGGGGTGGCAATGACCGGCGTCGTCATACCCAGCTTCGTGGTCGCGCCGCTGCTGGTGATGATTTTTGCCATCACCCTGCACTGGCTACCCGGCGGCGGCTGGAACGGTGGGGCGCTGAAGTTTATGATCCTGCCGATGGTGGCTTTGTCACTCGCCTATATCGCCAGCATCGCGCGTATCACCCGCGGTTCGATGATTGAAGTTCTGCACTCTAACTTTATCCGCACCGCGCGGGCGAAGGGGCTGCCGATGCATCGTATCATCCTGCGTCATGCGCTGAAGCCTGCGCTGCTGCCCGTCCTCTCCTATATGGGGCCGGCGTTCGTTGGGATTATCACCGGTTCAATGGTTATCGAGACTATCTACGGTCTCCCGGGGATCGGCCAGCTGTTCGTCAACGGCGCGCTTAACCGCGACTATTCCCTGGTACTCAGCCTGACGATTCTGGTCGGTGCGCTGACTATTCTGTTTAACGCGATTGTTGATGTGCTGTATGCCGTTATCGATCCGAAGATTCGCTATTGAGGCTGGGGTTCGCCATGATGTTAAGTAAGAAAAACAACGAGGCGCTGGAGAACTTCAGTGAAAAGCTGGAAGTCGAAGGGCGTAGCCTATGGCAGGACGCCCGCCGCCGCTTTATGCATAACCGCGCGGCCGTGGCCAGCCTGGCGGTGCTGATCGTCATCGCGCTGTTCGTGACCATTGCGCCGGTGGTGTCGCAGTTTTCCTATTTCGACACCGACTGGGGCATGATGTCCAGCGCGCCTGATGCGGCGTCCGGCCACTACTTTGGTACCGACTCATCCGGTCGTGACCTGCTGGTTCGCGTCGCTATCGGCGGGCGTATCTCGCTGATGGTTGGCGTCGCCGCCGCGCTGGTGGCGGTGATCCTCGGTACGCTCTACGGCTCGCTTTCCGGCTATCTCGGCGGCAAGATCGACTCGGTCATGATGCGTCTGCTGGAGATCCTCAACTCCTTCCCGTTCATGTTCTTCGTTATCCTGCTGGTGACCTTCTTTGGCCAGAACATACTGCTGATATTCGTCGCCATCGGGATGGTTTCCTGGCTGGATATGGCGCGTATTGTGCGCGGCCAGACGCTGAGCCTGAAGCGCAAAGAGTTTATCGAAGCAGCCCAGGTCGGGGGCGTCTCGACGTTCAGTATCGTGGTTCGTCACATTGTGCCTAACGTACTGGGTGTGGTAGTTGTGTATGCCTCGCTGCTGGTACCGAGCATGATCCTGTTCGAATCCTTCCTCAGCTTCCTGGGACTGGGCACTCAGGAGCCGCTCAGCAGTTGGGGAGCGCTGCTGAGCGATGGCGCGAACTCAATGGAAGTGTCGCCGTGGCTGCTGCTGTTTCCTGCGGGGTTCCTGGTGGTAACGCTGTTCTGTTTTAACTTTATCGGCGATGGCCTGCGTGATGCCCTCGACCCGAAAGACCGCTAAGGAGCGCCGTCATGAGCATAATTGAAACGGCAAAAGCGCCGCAGGCGCAGCAGCAATCCGGGCTGCTACTGGATGTTAAAGATCTCCGCGTGACCTTTAAGACGCCGGATGGCGATGTCACCGCGGTTAACGACCTTAACTTTAACCTGCGGGCCGGGGAGACGTTAGGCATCGTAGGAGAGTCGGGGTCCGGCAAGTCGCAGACCGCCTTTGCGCTGATGGGACTGCTGGCGGCCAACGGCTATATCGGCGGCTCGGCGACGTTTAACGGCCGGCAGATCCTTAACCTGCCGGAGCGCGAGCTGAATAAGCTGCGCGCCGAGCAGATTTCGATGATTTTTCAGGACCCGATGACCTCCCTGAACCCGTATATG
>OLIJ01000149.1_pt1 | contig 36225 bp, 37 predicted proteins | sample 1609731 | NCBI WGS metagenome assembly OLIJ01 (sample SAMEA4350159, study PRJEB24818) | metagenome | biome: human; feature: gut; material: faeces | place: Denmark | collected 2013-09
AATATCCTCCTCGCCGCCGTGCTGCAGGCGAGAAAGCAGCGCGTCGCGCATCAGCGGATGGTAGCGAAACCACAGCCCGCCCTCGTCGAGGGCGGAAAGAAACAGGTTGCGCTGCGCAATCCATGCCAGCATCGCTTCGCCGTTAGCTTTGCCGGTCACGGCGTCGCACAGCGCCGGATGCAGCCGGTTGAGCACCGACGTTTGCAGAAGGAAGTCGAGCACCTCGGCGGGCAAAGGGGCAAAAATGACTTCGTCAAGATAGCGGGCGATTGAGCGCGATCCGGCGTTCAGCCCGCCTGCAGCCGGATGGGAAGGCGCGCGGCCGCTGGATAAGGTGGCCATTTTCATCCCCGCGACCCAGCCTTCCGTCAGGGCCACCAGCCGGGGGATCTCCTGCTGGCTGTATCCCGGCGATAGCGCGGCGGAAAAATAGGCGCTGGCTTCGCCGACGTTAAAGCGCAGCTCGCTATCGTCCACCTCCACCAGCTGATCCTGCATTTGCAGCCGGCTCAGCGCCAGCGTCGGCTGGCAGCGGCTGCCGATAATCAGGTGCAGGGCGGGCGGGGCGTGGTTCAGCAGCCAGCTTAGCCCCGCATGGATCGCCGGGTGGGAGATGTTCTGGTAGTCATCAACAATGAGATACAGCGGGTGCGGGCAGCGGTGGAGCTGGTTAACCAGCTCCGCCAGAAACAGCGTGAAATCGGCCGCAAGGCTGTCATCAGCCTGCTGGAGAAACGCCGGGCTCCACCCTTGCCACAAGGGCGCCAGCGCCGCCTGAAGATAGCGCATAAACAGCGGCGGCGGGCCGTCGTCTTCATCAATGCTCAGCCAGGCGATGGCATCCCCCTGCTGCTGCCGATGATGGTACCACTGGGCCAGCAGGGTCGTTTTGCCGAACCCGGCCGGGGCGCACACCAGCGTCAGCGCGCTGCCGGCGGCGGCATCCAGACGATGCAGCAGGCGGTCGCGCAGCTGCAGCGAGCCGGGTGAACGAGGCGGCGTAAAGCGGGTGGCGATAAGCGGCAGTTTGCGCGTAAAACCCAAAGGTTGTTCGGGAACAAATTCACTCAGCGAGTCATCCGTTAAGGGCAAAAATTCCATCGTGCCGTTACCTTTTCATCCAGTCCATCCCCCGAGTGTAACTCAAGGAGAGGAGGTTGAACCAAGCCATCGCTGCGATCCCAGGGCGCCGCCCGCCTTTTCGTCGCTGGCCCCCTTATCCCCCCCAGCTGGGGGGTAGGCCACGTTTATCCGCCGCTATACAGTAGTTCCATTCTCTGGCGCTGATGCTCCCCTGGCCCGCTGCGCCCTTCTCGCGCCGGGCCTGCTACGCATCGGGCCGCCATCGTTTATTAATCAGTTCAAGGTGAGTACAGAATGGCTATCGAAAATAAAGTGGCGTTGGTCACCGGCGCGGGTCAGGGCATTGGCCGCGGGATTGCTTTACGTCTGGCTAAAGATGGCGCGTCGCTGATGCTCGTCGACGTCAACCCGGAAGGAATTGCCGCCGTCGCGGCTGAGGTCGAGGCCCTGGGCCGCAAGGCGGCCACGTTCGTGGCGAATATTGCCGACCGCGATCAGGTTTACGCCGCAATTGACGAGGCGGAAAAGCAGCTGGGCGGCTTTGATATTATTGTTAACAACGCCGGTATTGCTCAGGTGCAGGCGCTGGCCGACGTGACCCCGGAAGAGGTCGATCGCATCATGCGCATCAACGTCCAGGGTACGCTGTGGGGCATTCAGGCGGCGGCGAAAAAATTTATCGACCGCCAGCAGAAAGGTAAAATCATCAACGCCTGCTCCATTGCCGGACACGATGGCTTCGCCCTGCTGGGGATCTATTCCGCGACCAAATTTGCCGTACGCGCGCTGACCCAGGCGGCGGCCAAAGAGTATGCCAGCCGCGGCATCACGGTCAACGCCTACTGTCCGGGGATTGTCGGTACCGGCATGTGGACCGAAATCGACAAACGTTTCTCCGAGATTACCGGCACGCCGGTCGGTGAAACCTACAAAAAATACGTGGAAGGCATCGCGCTGGGCCGTGCCGAAACGCCGGACGACGTGGCCAGCCTGGTCTCCTATCTGGCGGGCCCGGACTCTGACTACGTTACCGGTCAGGCGATCCTGATCGATGGCGGCATCGTCTACCGCTAAACCCTGAAGCCGGGCCGCCTTCACCCCGCGGTTCGGCTGGTATTGCCCTTCTTCCGCACGCCTTCTGCCGCTTAACTTCTGACTTAACTTCTCGCTTAACTTCACCCGCACGCCTGCCGGCTATGCATCATAGCGCTGGACTTAATTTTATATCGATCATAATATTTTACCCGACATAAAATTATCCTGTCGACATCGACATCAGCCCGACGGAGCAAATACGTGAATACCCCCCAACATACGCAGGGGCTGCGTGAGCAAAAAAAGCGCCTTACGCGTCAGCAGCTCTCCAATACCGCCACCGAACTGTTTATTCAGCACGGTTTTGATAACGTCACCATTGCCGATATTGCCGCAGCGGCCGGCGTCTCGAAAATGACCGTGTTCAACTATTTCCCGCGTAAAGAGGAACTCTATTTCGATCGCATCGACGAAATCCACCAGCTGCTGCAGCAGGCCTTCGATCGGCATCCCGGGCTGGCGCCGGTCGCGGTGTTCTCCGCGCTGGTCCAGGAGCTGATGAGCCAGCAGCATCCGCTGGTCAGAATGGATCGCCGGGTGGCGGCGTTCTGGCAGGGCGTTCACGCCAGCCCGTCGCTGCAGGCCTACGCCCTTGAGCAGTTTGCCCTCCTGACCCAGGCGCTAGGCGCCGTGATCTCGTCGCGCCTTCAGCGGCCCGACCGGGACCCGCTGGCGCAGCTGATCGCCAGCATCGTGCTCAACGGCTGGCGCATTGCCTTTAGCGACGCGCTGCGCCTGCAGCAGGACCAGCCCGCAGACGCCGTTCGCGAGCATTTCCTCGCGCTTCTCGAACGTAGTTTTCATGCCGCCAGCGCCGCCGCGCAGGATACTCCCTATGCGTAGCGCCCCGCGTTGAGCCGACCATGAACAGAACCCTGAGCGTTATTTTTATCACTATCTGGCTCGACGCCGTCGGCATCGGGCTTATTTTCCCGCTGCTGCCGCAGCTGCTTAAAGAGGTGGTTCACACCGCCGATATCGCCCCTTACATCGGCATTCTGGCGGCGCTGTATGCCCTGATGCAGTTTATTTTCGCCCCCCTGCTCGGCGCGCTAAGCGATAATTTCGGCCGCCGCCCGATATTGCTCATTTCACTGGCCGGGGCGGCGCTCAACTATCTGCTGATGGCTTTCTCCAGCCATCTTTGGCCGCTGCTGCTCGGGCGGGCTATCGCCGGCCTCACCAGCGCCAACATTTCGGTGGCGATGGCATGGCTGACGGACGTGACGCCGGCGGAAAAGCGCGCCGGCCGCTTCGGGCTGTTCAACGCCACTTTCGGCGCGGGATTTATTATCGGTCCGGTGCTCGGCGGCGTACTGGGCGATTACGCCCTACGCCTGCCGTTCATCGTCGCCGCGGTGCTGAACGGCGCTAACTTCCTGCTGGCGCTGCTGGCCCTGCAGGAGTCGCGGCAGCCGGCGAAGCGCAAAATGGCGCTCGCCGAACTCAATCCCCTCCGGCCTATGCGCTGGCTATTCTCGGCCAAAGGGCTGCTCGGCATCGCGCTGGTGTTCTTCTTCTTAAGCGCCACCGGGGAGGTCTACGGCACCTGCTGGACGCTGTGGGGGCAGGATATGTTTCACTGGAACGGGCTGTGGGTTGGCCTGTCGCTGGGCGCGTTCGGCGTGTGCCAGACGCTGGCGCAGGCCTTTTTGCCCGGCCCGGCAGCCCGCAGGCTCGGCGAGCGCGGGGCTATTCTCTGCGGCATCGCCAGCACCAGCATAGCGCTGATTATCCTGTCGCTGGCCCGCCAGGGCTGGGTTGTCTTTGCGGTGATGCCGCTGATCGCCCTCGGGGGCATCGGCGCGCCCGCCCTGCAGGCGCTGGCAACCCGCCAGGTCAACGCCGATCGGCAGGGGCAGCTGCAGGGCGTACTGGCCTCCACCGTCAGCCTGGCGTCGATCGTCGCGCCGCTGGCCTTTTCGTCGCTCTATTTCGGACTCAGAACATGGTGGCCCGGGGCCATCTGGCTGTCGGTGGTGGTGCTGTACGCGTTTGCCGTGCCGCTCATTTACCGCTGCACGCGCCGGGAGCCGTAGCTCGCAGACGAAAAAAAGCCGGCGCATCAGGCGCCGGCTTGCAGGATCTCGCTTCTTTTACCGTCAGGCGTTCGCCGCCGGCTGCTGTGCGGTTTTGGTCTGGGTATTTTCCAGCATCCGGCGTACCGGAACAATCAGCACGCAGAGTACGGCGGCGCAGATCAGCAGCGCGATCGAGCAGCGGGCGAAGAGGTCCGGCAGCATATCCAGCTGGTCGGCCTTCACGTGCCCGCCAATCAGGCCGGCGGCCAGGTTACCCAGCGCGCTGGCGCAGAACCAGAGCCCCATCATCTGACCACGCATTCTTTCCGGAGCCAGCAGCGTCATGGTCGCCAGACCAATCGGGCTCAGGCACAGCTCGCCCAGCGTCAGCATCAGAATACTGCCGACCAGCCACAGCGGCGATACCCCTGCCCCGCCGTTGCTCAGCACGTTTTCAGCGGCCAGCATCATCAGACCGAAGCCGCCGGCGGCGCAGAGAATACCGATAACAAACTTGGTGATGCTGCTCAGACGGACGTTTTTGCGCGCCATCGCCGGCCATGCCCAGCTGAATACCGGCGCCAGCAGAATGATAAACAGGGCGTTAATCGACTGGAACCATACCGCCGGAATTTCGAAGCTGCCGATGGTGCGATTGGTGTAGTCGTTGGCGAACAGGTTAAACGACGTTGGCTTCTGCTCGAAGGCCGACCAGAAGAAGGCGGCTGAGACCAGCAGGATAAAGCACACCAGCAGGCGAGCGCGCTCTTTGCGGCTCAGGCCGGCAAAGGCGAACAGATAGATAAAGTACAGCGCGACCGACGCCGCAATGACGTACACCAGCGTACTGGCGACCGCCACGGGGTTAATCACGATAATGCCCTGAGCAATCAGGGTAATCACCGCCGCAACCCCAATCGCCAGCGCCAGCAGCCAGGCGCCGACGCCGTTTTTCTTCGCCACCGGACTATTCCAGGTGGAGTCCAGCCCCACTTCACCGTCATAGCGTTTCATGGCCGGAACGGCGAACAGGCGGAAGATAACCAGCGCTACCAGCATCCCGATACCGCCGATGCCAAAGCCCCAGTGCCAGCCGTGGGATTTGATCAGCCAGCCGGAGATCAGCGGGGCAATGAACGAACCCATATTGATGCCCATATAGAACAGCGAGAATCCGCCGTCGCGGCGCGCGTCGCCCTTCTTATACAGCGTGCCGACCATCACCGAGATACAGGTCTTAAACAGGCCGGAACCGAGCACGATAAACATCAGCCCGATGAAGAACAGGGTGTCGCCCATCCAGGCAGAGAGGGCAATCGACAGATGGCCGAGCGCAATCAGAATCGAGCCATACCAGACGGCCTTCTGCTGACCCAGCCAGTTATCCGCCAGCCAGCCGCCCGGCAGCGCCGCAAGGTACATACTGCCGGCGAAGATACCGACGATCGCCGACGCGTTTTCGCGCGCCAGCCCCATTCCGCCGTCATAGACGGTGGCGGCCATAAACAGGATTAATAGCGGGCGAATGCCGTAAAAAGAGAATCGCTCCCACATTTCGGTAAAAAACAGCGACCCTAGCGGATAGGGGTGACCAAAGAAGGTCCGACTTTCGTTTTTATTAACAGAGGAATGCATAACTTCTCCCAATAAGGTGCGCCGAAGCGCCTGTAAATCGCGGAAAGCGCGTTGACCATTTTTTCATTTGGCCAATCATTTACTTAAAATTTAATATTATTTAACCATTTGATAACCGGATAGTGGTTTTGTCTAGCCCCTTACCCAGACTTTTTAGATGAAAAGTCGACAAACGTCTACTTTTATAGATTTTAAGTTGGCCCAGGCGTGAATGCTGTTGACATTGCCATCTCGGGTATTTTTATAATTTTATTGTTTATAAACATAAAGTTAATGACTATCCATTCAGTAAAGATGGATAGCCAGCGGCGGCGGAATAACGTGATTAAAAGTAGGGTAAATACGCGGTTGGCAGAGTCTGTGTCGGGAAAGGCTGATAAATACGGCTATTGATTTGGCGCCGGTCGTCGGGCGCCAGCGGCCCCCCCGCCGCTAAGCAGGGGGCCAGACGCCTATGCGGCGTCCTGTAAAATAAACATCCCGTACGGATGAATCTGCAGGAAGTAGCTATCCCCGACGTCAGGCTGCAGGCGGGTGGCGTTGATTTGCAGCAAAATCTGCTGGCCGTGCCACTCAACGATCGCCTCATACTGCGGCCCCATATAGGCCACGTGCCGGATGACGCAGCGCTGGCTCTCGCTCCCCTGCTGGCTGAGGGTAATCGCCTCCGGGCGGACGCCAACGGTGCCGCTTCCGCTGGCGGTAAAATGCGGCGGACGCGGCAGACGGTAGCCGTGGATCTCCACGCAATCGGCGCTGAAGCTGGCCGGGAACAGGTTCGCGTCGCCCATAAAGCTGGCCATAAAGCGCGAAGCGGGCTGACGGTACAGCGCCTGCGGCGAGCCAATCTGCATGATGCTGCCTTTGTTCATCACCAGCACCGTATCGGAGACCGCAAAGGCCTCGCTCTGATCGTGAGTGACGTACAGCGAAGTAATATTGAACTGCCTTTGCAGCTCGCGGATCTTATCCCGCATGCTGCGGCGCAGGTTGGCGTCAAGGTTGCTCAGCGGCTCATCGAACAGCAGCACCTTCGGCTTGAGGATCAGCGCCCGGGCCAGCGCCACGCGCTGCTGCTGCCCGCCGGAAATCTGATCGACAAAGCGATCTTCATATCCGTCCAGGTCGACCATCGCCAGCGCCTCTTTCACCCGCGCTTTCATCTCGCTGCGCGATACGCCGAGCATCTTCAGGCCGTAGCCGACGTTCTCCCCCAGCGACATATGGGGGAACAGCGCGTAGGACTGAAACACCATGCAGATATCGCGCTGCTGAATTGAGCGGTGGGTGACGTCTTCGCCATCGATAAAAATCTGCCCGCTGGTGGGTTTTTCCAGCCCGGCCACCAGCCGCAGCACCGTGGTTTTCCCGCAGCCGGACGGCCCGAGCAGCGTCACCATCTGCCCCTGCGGAATAGCAAGGTTAATGGTTTCAATAACGGTGTTATCGCCAAAGCGCTTGCCGACGTTGCGCAGCTCAACGAAATGTTTTTGAGTCATAGAATTACGCCTGATTTTTGGCTTTTGAGCGGGAGATTCGCGCCTCGCCGATCAGCCAGTCAAAGAGGAAAATAATCGCCAGCATCACGACTATCAGAATGGAGCCGTAGGCGATCGCCACGCCGTATTCGCCGTCTTCTACCCGGTTGAGAATGTAGGCCGTTGCCACCCGGGTATCCGGCGTGACGAGGAAAACAATCGCGCTGACGGTGGTAATGGCGCGCACGAAGCTGTAGATCAGCGCCGACAAAATAGCCGGGCGCAGCAGCGGCAGCAGGATATGGGTAATGGTGCGTAGGCTCCCGGCGCGCAGGCTCAACGAGGCCTCATCCAGCGATTTATCGATCTGGCCCAGGCCGGCAATGCCCGCCCGAATGCCGACCGGCACGTTGCGCATCACCATCGACATAATCACAATCGCCGCCGTGCCGGTGAGGTAAACCGGCGCGCTGTTGAAGGCCAGGATGTACGACACCCCCGCCACGGTGCCGGGAACCGCGAAGCACAGCATGGTGGTAAATTCGATGGTCTTTTTGCCCTTGAACTGCTGGCGCACGACGACCCAGGCGATCAGCAGGCCAAAACCTGCGGTGATGGGCGCCGCAATCCCGGCGTACAGCAGGGTATCAAGCAGCGAAGGCCACGCGCCGTCGCTCATCCCCTGGCCAAACAGCTTAATAAAGTTATCCAGCGTCAGGGTATAGTCCACGCCCCAGTTGACGGTGAAGCTGCCGTAGAAAATGCTGCCGTAGAGCAGCGCGTTGAAGGCAATCCAGATCGCCAGCAGGGCCACCACGCCCCGCACCAGCATCGCGGGCAGCGGCTGCACGTCGCCGCGGTAGGACTTCCCGGAAACGGTCACGTAGGAGCGCTTGCCAATCCACATATACTGCACGCAGAACACCAGCAGCGAGAACAGCAGCAGGAACGCGCCGAGGGTGCTGGCGGCCTGATAGTCCAGCTGCGAACCGGTAATGTAGAAGTAGATCTGCGTCGCCAGCACGTCGAAGTTGCCGCCCAGCACCAGCGGGTTGCTGAAGTCGGCCAGCGACTGCACGATAACAATCAGGAAGGCGTTCGCCAGCGCCGGTTTGAGCAGCGGGACGAATACGCCGTTAAAGGTTTGCCAGCGGCTGGCGCGCAGGGTATACGACGCCTCCTCCAGCGAGGGGTGGATGGTCTTGATAGCGCCGTCGAGGATCATAAACGCCATCGGGGTAAAGGCCAGCACCTGCGCCAGCCAGATGCCGGTAAAACCGTACAGCCAGTTGGTGTTGGTCAGCCCAAACCAGGTCACCATAAATTCGGTCACGTAGCCGGATCGCCCCATCATCAGCGTAACGCCAAGCCCCACCACGAACGGCGGAGTGACGATCGGCAGAATCGAGAAGATGCGCCCGATAATGGCGCTGCGCTTCGCGATGCGGGTGGTGTAAATCGCCAGCACCAGGCCGAAGAAGGTGCAGCCGATCCCGACGGCAATCGACAGCAGGATCGAGTTGATAATGACCTGTACGATATGCGCCTGGGAGAGGACGCTGAGGAACGCCAGCGGCGCGAACTCCCCGGCGGCGTTGGTGAACATCGGGATAAAAATGGCGATGCTCGGCCAGACGATAAAAATGCCGATCAGCGCGATGATGGTAATCAGCGAGCCAATCACAAAGCGGTCGCCGCCCAGCCATTCGAGGCGCGTCAGCGCCAGGGTCATGATCGCGCCCAGCGCCACGAACAGCACGATGGCGGCGTAGCCTAAACCCCGGCCCTCTACGCTGGCGCTGATGACGATAAAGGCCATGCACAGCAGCGCCCAGCCAGCGTCAAAATAGTGGCGGACCCGCTGCTCGCGGCGCGCTTCGCTCAGCGGGCGGACCAGCAGCAGGCTCGGGAGCAGATACCATAGCCAGCTAACGTTGACCTGCGACCAGCCGTAGGCGGCGAGGATCTCATCGCGCGTCGACTCCAGCAGGCCGTAATCCAGGCTCCAGCCCGGCAGCAGGGCAAACGCCAGCCAGCCGAGTAAAACCCACAGGAATACCGCATCCCGTTTTTTCGCGGGATGAAGAGCTAATGTGTGTGACATAAGTTTTCCGGGTGTTGTTGGCCCGACGCGGACGCCGGGCGATAACCACTTGTCGCGGGCTTATTGACCCATCTTCACGTCGGCGACCCATTTGTTAATGAGCGCTTTGCGGACTTCCGTTGAGCCGTACTTATCCATGTCATAGCTGATAAGCTTGAGGTCATCGAGCTTCAGCGAGTTTGGCGAGGTTTCCGCCGTGGTGTTGGTGAGGATTTGATAGGATTTGCCCTTCTTCCACGCCAGCTCCTGGGCATCCTTCGACAGCACCCAGTCAACGAACAGCTTCGCGTTCTCCGCGTTGCGCGCGCCCTTCAGAATGCTGACGCCGCCAATCTCGTAGCCGGTTCCCTCGCACGGGGAGATCAGCTCCAGCGGCGCGCCCTGCTCTTTTTCCAGCGAGTAGTCGTGAAGGAAGCCGATGCCGATCGCCGTTTCGCCGCGCGCGGCGTTACGCGCCGGGGCGATGCCGGATTTGGTGTACTGGGAAACGTTGGCGTTGAGCTGTTTCAGATAATCAAACGCCTGGTCTTCACCCCACAGCTGAACGAAGGTCGCCAGCGCGGTGTAGGCGGTGCCTGAACTCTGCGGATCGGCAATCTGGATCTCGCCTTTGTATTCCGCTTTGGTCAGATCTTTCCAGCATTTTGGCACTGGCAGATTCTTCTCTTTCAGCCGCTGCGTGTTGACGCCGAAGCCGAGGATCCCGACGTAAACCGCCGAGGAGAGGTTGCCCTTCACCTTCGCCGGATCGCGGAATTTCTCCATGATCTGCGCCAGATTTGGCGACGGGTAGGCCTGCAGGAGCCCCATTTCACCGGCCTGCGACTGCGGGTCCAGCGTTCCGCCGTACCAGACGTCGGCCTGCGGGTTTTTCTTCTCCGCATCCACCTTCGCCAGGGTACTGCCGGAGCCGTTGCGGATAAATGAGGTTTTAACATCGTACTTTTCGCCGAACGCTTTGGTTTCGACTTCGCACATTTCGTTGGTGGCGCTGCAGTAGACCACCAGGCGGCCTTTAGCCTGCGCCGCGCCGGTAAGGGCGGCGAGCGCGAGCCCGGAAGCAATGAGGGTAGAGAGAAGCGTTGTTTTCATTATTCAGCCCTTCAGGATGTTGTGTGATTGCGTGAAACGGTGACGCCCGACATCAGCAGGGGCATCAGTAATAAACCCATCAGTACGGCGGCCAGCGAGAGCAAGCTGAACATCCCCGACCAGCCGTAGCGTTCAATGACCTGCGACAGCGGCCAGCCGGCGAGCGCGGCCCCCAGATAGGCAAACACGCCGAGAAAGCCGCTGATCGACCCCGCCGCCTGCTTGTGCCCGCACTCAACGGCGGCAAGACCAATGAGCATCTGCGGACCAAAGACAAAAAAACCGACGCTAAAAAAACACATCGCCAGCAGCGCGTAGTGGTGCACCGGCGCCAGCCACAGCGCGGCGACCGAGACCATTAACCCCAGCGTGAACAGCAGGAGCATCGGCGCGCGCTGGCCGCTGAACAGCAAATCAGAACCCCAGCCGGCAAACAGCGCGCCGAGCAGGCCGCCGGCCTCGAACAGCATGACCGTGGCGTTGGCGCTCAGCAGGTTGACGCCGTGGCTCTCCGCCAGCCAGATGTTGCCCCAGTCGTTAAGCGCGATGCGGATCAGATACACCAGCACGTATGAGGCGCCCAGCAGCCAGATCATCGGGTTCTGCAGCATGGTAGTGCGCAGCATCTGCCACAGCCCCATCGGCGGGCTCTGCAGCTCCTGGCGCAGCTCCAGCGGATCGTTGCGCCACTCGCCCACCGTCGGCAGCCCCTCCTCCTGCGGCGTACCCCGCAGCTGCGTGGTCAGCCAGATGCCGAGCACGATGCTGATGAGACCCGGCGCCAGCATCGCCGCCCGCCAGCCCCAAAAGTGGGCGGCAAAGGCGCAAATCAGCGGCACAATCGCCCCGCCGATATTGATGGAGGTGTTCCAGCAGCCCCACCAAAAGCCGCGTTCGTTGCGTGAGTACCAGTGGGTGAGCAGTCGGGCGCAGGGCGGCCATCCCCATCCCTGGAAAAAACCGTTTAGCGTCCAGATAAACAGCAGCACCGGCAGGGAGTGGCTAAACACGAACAGCACGTTCAGGACTCCGGTCGCCAGCAGGCCAATCCCCATAAACGCCCGCTGCCCGTGGCCGTCATGCCACAATCCGGCGGCAAATTTCGACAGGCCGTAGCTCAGATAGAACAGCGAGCCGATCAGCCCGATGTCGCTTTTGCTCAGCCCCATGTCCAGCTGCAAAACCGGCAGCACGTAGTTGATGCTTTTACGCGTCAGGTAGAACGCGGCGTAGCCAATCACCATGCACAGCAGCAGCCTCGGGCGCTGGGTTCGGTAGCGTTGAGCGATCTGTTCAGCAGACAGTGAGGGCATAGCGTTCTCCGTTTAAGCTGACGATATAAAAGCGCGGGGCAAAATGGATGAGAGAAAGTCCGGTGCGGCTAAGACTTTTTCCTGGTTAACGAAGTGTTTGTGACGAAAATGTGGGCAGGTTAACAATTACGCGCGTGCCGCCGCGTGATTCCAGGGTCAGCTCCCCGCCGAGGGCGTGGACGCGCTCGCGAATGCCCTGCATGCCAAAGCCCGGCGTATTCTGCGGGCCGAGGCCGCTGCCGTTGTCCCGCACCTCGAGGTACAGGCCGTCGCCCTGCTGGCAAAGCAGGATCGCCACCTCGCTGGCGCCGGCGTGCTTGCTGACGTTATTGAGCAGCTCCTGCAGCAGGCGGTAGAGGGTAAAGACCAGGGTTTCGTTGGCCGGCGGGGCCGCCAGCCGGTAGTCAAAGCGGCAGTTAATTCCGCGCTCGGCAAAGGCAAACTCTTTCACCAGATGGTGCAGCGCCTCCCTGAGCGACAGCTCGTCCAGCGCCGGGGGGCGCAGCTGGCGCAGCATCTGGCGGGTGGAGTGGTGAATGCGCTGAGCCAGCTCGCCGATCTGTCCGGCGGCCTCAATCGCCAGGGCGGTGCCGCCGGCCCGTTTGACCAGCTGCGACTGGATCTGAATGGCGGTGATGTTCTGCCCGATTTCATCATGCAGCTCGCGGGCGAGATGCTTGCGGGTGTCCTCCTCCGTGTGGATCAGCTTCTCCGTCAGCTCGCGCCGCGTCTGCAGCTCCTGCTCCAGCCGGCGGCGATAGCGATCGAGATTGAGCGCCAGATGCTGCTGGCGGCTAATGGCGATGCCAAGGCCGATCCCCAGCAGCGACTGGGTGGCGAGGAAAATTTCAAGCTCCAGCAGGTCCGTAAATCCGCCGCCCACCTGGCGCGCGATGGCGATCATCATGCTGCCGAGCAGACCGGACAGCACGCCGCCCTGCCAGCCAAACTTCCACGCCATCACCACGTTAGGCAAAAACACCACGATCAGCAGCAGCCGCTCCAGCGCCGGGGAGAGCACCATCTGGGTGCCGATGCCGATGATAAAAAACAGGCTACACCAGATAATCAGCGAGGCGCGCAGCGGCGGGTTGCTGGTATCCAGCCCCAGCAGCTGATAGCGATGCTGCTGGCGCAAAAACTCGAACATCAGATAGACAAACGGCGCCAGCAGCACGCCGCCGGTAAACGAGGCCAGCCCGAGCAGCGTCGCGGGGCTCTGCAAAAAGGCGATCAGGGCCAGGGTCTGGAGCAGCGCGTTGGCGCTGACCGCCGCAATCAGCAGCGACAGCCGCTGCCAGTAGAGCGGAAAACGGTACCAGAAACGCTGCGCCATATACGCCGACAGCATGCCCACCAGCGGGACGATCGCAATCGTGTAGCCGGTCAGCAGCTGCTCGCTTCGCAGCCAGACGATCGCCGCCAGCGGAGGCAGGACAACCGCCGGCCAAAAGCGGCGCGGCAGCAGGATCAGCAGCGCCAGATAGACGCCCTGCGGCAGGAACAGCACCGCCTGCTGGCCGTTGTGGGTCAAATAAAAGCTGAGCGTCCACAGCATCAGCCAGCCGCTTCCCCAGGCCAGGGTGATAAACAGCGTCAGGATCAGATGACGGGACGCGCGTGTCATCAATGGCCCGTCAGCAGCTGATTATCGAGAGCGAAATGCACCAGCTCAATGGTGCTGCCGCACTGCAGCTTACCCAGCACGTTAGCCCGGTGCACGTGGACGGTTTTATGGCTCAGCGCCAGTCTGAAGGCGATCGCCTTAACGCTCTCCCCTTTCACCAGCAGCTCGAATATCTCCCGCTCGCGCGGGGTCAGGACGTCGAGCGCTTTTGGCGATGATTCGCCGCCGCGCAGCGCTTTGAGCGCATCAACGCACAGATAGTGGCCGCCCATCCCCACCGAACGTACCGCCTGCACCAGCTCCTCCGGGCCGCAGCGTTTGGTAAGATAACCGCTCGCCCCGGCATCGATGGCGCTCTGCACAAAAGCCGGGGTGTCATAGATGCTGAGAATAATGGCGCGAAATCCGGGGTGCTGCTGGCGCAGGCGTTTGAGCAGGCTCAGGCCGTTCTCGTCCGGCATGGCGACGTCCAGCACCGCAACGTCAATTTCGCTGCGCATCAGCGCGGTCCACGCCTCGGCGGCGCTGCTGTACTGTCCCGCCACGATAAGATCGTCTTCCAGATTTAATAGCTGGGCAAAACCGGATCGAACGACCACATGGTCATCCACCAGGGCGACTTTGATCATGATGAAATACTCTTGCCGGAAGGTCGTTTTATGATGCCTGTTACCGCGGCGCAGGCAATGCCGCAGCCGCCGTTATGTAATGCATGTAACAAAATTGCAATAAACCGCCCCGTACAGAAGATCGCCCGATAGAAAAATTTTCCGAATAGATGTTCCCCCTGCCGCGTTTACCCATCACCAACACCGCTGATGGAGTCCCTTGTTATGACAGAACTATCCCCCACCGCGCAGCGCCAGCGCTATGACGGCTTGACGCTGACGCTGCACTGGCTGACCGCCGCCTGCGTCATCTTTCTCTTTTCCAGCGCCCACATCTGGGCGTGGCTGGAACGCGGCACGCCGTTGAGAAAAGAGCTGCAGGCCCTGCATATCTCATGCGGCATCGTGCTGGCGCTGACGATCGTCGTGCGCCTGCTGTGGCGTATTATCAGCCAGCGCTCCCCGCGCTACGCCCTGCCGCCGACCCGGGATTCGCGCCCGATAAAGCTTGCCGCGCACGCCGTCCACGGGACGCTGTACCTGTTGCTGTTCGCCCAGGCCGCGCTGGGCTTTCTATTTCGCTGGGCTCAGCAGGAGCCGTTCCGCTTTTTTGGCGGGCTCGATCTCTCCGGCTGGGTGAACATCGATCCCGCGCTCAGGCATAGCCTGGGGGAGTGGCACAACAACGTGGCGTGGGCGCTGATTATTCTCGCCTGCGCCCACGCGCTGGCGGCGCTGGCCCACCACTACCTGTTTCGCGATAACGTGCTGTCCCGGATGCTGCCCGGTCGTTAATCCCTGCCCTCCCGCGCGAATAGCGCGCGGGGGAGTTTAGGCCCGATGCCGGACTTTAGCCTCGATGGCGATATCAATGGTGACGGTATCCCCCACCAGCGCCGCCATGCTGGCCATATTAAAAGCCGCACGTGAGATGGCGGTCGTCGCATGCAGCGATAGCCCCTCCCGGCCGGCAGGCGTGCCCGTCGGCTCCTGGAGGGTCGCCTCGAGAATGACCGGGCGCAGAATATTTTTTACGCCGAGGTAGCCAAAGACCCGAAAGTGGCCGCCTCCCAGCGCCACCACCCGGCTGCTGGTAAACCGGATCGCCGGGTAGCGATCGGCGTCGAAAAAAAGGCTACTTTTCATTTGCCAGGTCAGCAGGCTATTGGAGGCCGCGAGGGTGGCGACCAGGATGGAGACGCTCAGACGATCGTCCATGTCATTGTCCATATCCAGCGTCAGCTCCCCCGTTACGCCGGCAAGATGCGCCTGCGAGGTGCCGCCGAAAGCGTGCCATGAAAGCCCGATAGCGGTGTCGGGGGTGCTGATGCCGTAGCTAACCGGCATCGCGTACAGCGGCGCCGGGCCGAGCAAGAGCCCGAAGGCCATAGCGGAAACAGTGCGCGTCATAGTGGGTTATCCTCAGTGTCGATAGCCGGTAAACGCGCCTGGACCCGTTTTTATTCATTTCTATTTTTGCCGGCGGATCGGTAATGAGCCGGTTTGCCGGCGACGCGCGTAGCGGTTGAGCGAATGAGTTGTTGATGGTAAACAGGGGAACGCTTAATACGGAGATCAATACATGTCAGCAGCATACGCTTTTGTGGAAACCGTTCCCCCGGCAGACGATTTTTGCCGCCTGCGCGTCATCTCCGGTTTAACGCCCCGCCCTCTTGAGGCGGCTAAACGCGCGCTGCCCCGCAGCTGCCACGGCGTATACGTGGAGTATTCCGGGCTGATTGTCGGCATGGGACGCATCGTTGGCGACGGCGCGCTTAACTTCGAGATCGTCGATGTTGCCGTCGATCCGGCGCATCAGGGAAAGGGGCTGGGGCGAAAAATCATGGAGCATCTGATGGCCTGGCTTGAGCTGCATGCGCCGGCGGGCGCCTACGTCAGCCTGGTCGCCGACGTTCCCGAGCTGTATAAAAAATTTGGCTTTCAGCTGGTGCGCCCGGAGAGCGAAGGCATGGCGCTGGTGTGGGGATCGCACAGGGGTTGAAGGTATGCATCGATTTCCTGATGGACTATTTTCAGCAAGCTCCTCCCGTTGGCGAAGCGCTGTGGGGAAAAATAACCTCTGAGGATGGGGAGAGCCGGCTGGTTTAACCAGGGGCAGGCAGGCGCGCTATCGGGGCAGGTAAGCGGCCCTTACCTCCCCGGGTTGCAGCCTGGAGCCGTTAGCTTCGTCGGCAAGTTCCCATCCTCCACCCGGGTTAGCTCAATGGATGCGCTGCCTGCAATTACCCTGTGACAAGGGGCGATAAACTATTTACGGTTTATTATTTCCGCCGGGATAGCTTCGCCGTGGTATTTTTCGTAAATGGCGTTTAGTTTTCCATTTTTCAGATTGGTGACAATCCATTCATTTAATTTTTCTTTCAACTCCGGTTCACCTTTTTTAACTCCGATGGCTAAATCAAATACCGTTAGGGTTAATTTGGGCTCAAAGCTTAATTTAGGATTCTGTTTTTTAATCTGGTTAACCAGCGTGGCGGAAGTGGCGACCGCATATGCCTGACCGCTAACGGCGGCGGTGACTAAGGTTGCATCATCATCATAGCGTTGAATGCTATAGCCCTTTTTCATCGCATCCTGACTCAGCATTGAGTCCTGAGTGGTGCCGCGCGTAACGGTAATTGCATGCCCTTTTAAATCGGCCCAGTCACTGACTTTTGTGGCGGCAGGTGCGGCAATAACGGAGCGCAAGCCTGCATAAGCACGGGTAAAATCAATCACCTGCGCACGCTGTGGCGTGACGGACAGGGTTGAAATGACGATATCTGCCTTACCCGTCTGCAGGTTCGGAATACGCGTCGGTCCGGTAGTTTCAATAAACTTCAGCTTTAAGCCCCAATCCTTCGCCAGCAGTTCAGCGGTTTCGACATCGGAGCCGACCGGCTTCATCGAGGCGTCCAGCATGCCTGAAGGCGGCAGTGACATATCGGTGGCGACACGCAGCTCGCCGCGTTGTTGAATGTCTTCCAGCGCGTTTGCCGAGGCCGGCTGGGCGATAAGTGCTGTTACCATGCTGGCGAGTAGGGCAATCGATTTTGCGTATTTCATTATTATTCTCCTGATGAGGATGGGTACAGGGTATCGGGTGAATTACAGATCGTTGGCAATAAACTCCTTTAAGGCCTCGGTTTCCGGCGCTTGCAAAATGGCGGCGCTACCGCTTTCATGCACTTTTCCCTGATGCATGAAGATCACTTTATCGGCGACTTTGCGTGCAAAATTCATTTCATGCGTCACCATGATCATCGTCATGCCGCTCCCAGCCAGCCGCTCAATAACGCGCAGCACTTCGCCGGTTAATTTAGGATCCAGCGCCGAAGTGACCTCATCAAAAAGCATCACTTTTGGTTTCATCGCCAGAGAGCGGGCGATAGCTGCACGCTGCTGCTGCCCACCGGAGAGTTGCTCAGGATAGCTGTCCACTTTATCCGCGAGCCCGACCTGTTCCAGAACAGAGAGCGCTAGCCTTCTGGCTTCTGCTTTCGGCATTTTTTTCACCGCGACCGGACCAAGCGTAACGTTCTGCTCAATGGTGAGATGGGGAAACAGGTTGTAGCTCTGAAATACAATGCCAACGTCCTGGCGTAACTTACGCAAATCGACTTTGGGATCCTCCACTTTATAGCCACACACTTCGATACTGCCGCCATTGATGGTTTCCAACCGATCAATACAGCGGAGCGCAGTGCTTTTGCCCGAGCCGCTGGCACCAATCAGCGCCACGACCTGGCCCTGATTCACTGAAAACGAGACATCTTTCAGCACTGAATTATGACCAAAACTCTTCTGTACGTTGCTTAAGGTAATGATTGACATAACTTTATCCTTATCCTCGATTAACGCGCGCCGCAATGGCCTGCAGGCGCTTAGCCTGTTTCTGTGGTGCTCCGCGTTCCAGCCTGCGGCTTAATGCTGAAACCGGAAAACACAGGCAGAAGTAAATGACGGCAACGATCAGATAGATAATAAAGGGCTGGAAAATCGAGTTGTTGATGAGCTGGCCAGCACGCGCCAGCTCGACAAAACCCACCACCGACGCCAGCGAGGTGTTTTTGATTATCTGTACCGAGAATCCAACGGTAGGTGGCGTTGCCAGCTTGATTGCTTGCGGCATAATCACTTTGAACATGCGCTGAGTGCGCGACAGTGCCAGACATTCAGCCGCCTCCCACTGTGCGCGTGGAACCGCTTGTATGCAGCCGCGCCAGATCTCACCGAGATAGGCGCTGGCATAAATGGTAAGAGAGATACCTGCTGCCAGCAGAGGAGCTATCGAATAACCGAGTTGAGGTAAGCCGAAGTAGACCATAAACATGATGATCAGTAGCGGCGTACCCTGAATTAGCTGCACCCATGCGCTGACCAGAAGACGCAGCGGCTTCAATGGCGCAATGCGTCCCAGCGCAATGAGGAACCCCACCAGACCGCCACCGCCAAAGGCCATTAGTGACAAAATCACCGTCCACAGCGTGCCATCAAGCAGAAACTGTAGATGGGCAAAGTTAAGAGGAATATTCATCTACGACTCTCCTTAAATCGACGTGCCAAGACGGCGGCGGCGAGGGAAAATCACCTGACCAAATAGCCAGAATATCACTCGCATCAACAGCGACAGCGCGATGTAAATACAGGCCACGATGAAGAACGTTTCAAAGGGGCGATAGGTTTCTGACTGGATAAAATTGGCCGTTGCCGTGAGCTCTTCCGCTGAAATTTGCGATGTCACCGATGATGCCAGCATCAGCAAAATAAACTGGCTGGTTAGCGAGGGGTAAACGCGCTCAATCGCCGGGCGCAGCGCCACATGCCAGTATTGCTGCCAGCGATTCAGCCCCAGCGTTTCGGCGGCTTCCCACTGGCCTTTGTGAATCGACTCGAAGCCGGCGCGCATAATCTCTGCCGTATACGCCCCGACATTGATGGTGAGTGCAATGACTGAAACCGTGAAAGCGCTGAATGAGAAGCCCAGACTGGAGAGACCAAAATAGACCAGGAAGATCTGCACCAGAAAAGGCGTATTGCGAATCGACTCGACATAAACGCCCGTCAGGCGCGCCAACCAAACCGAATCAGAACGACGCGCCGCTGCGCAAAGCGTGCCGATCAGAAAACCGGTTAACGTCGTCACCAAAGCCAGTTTGGCGGTGAGTAGCGCGCCACTCCACAGAAGCTGCCACTGCGCGAGAATTGCTGTGAAATCGAGCATCATAAGGTCAACCCCGGTTATTTTGTTACGCTGTTTAGCTGGCCGGTCAGGCGGTCGTAAACTTTAAAGAGCGCCTGATTGCCGTTGGCACCTTCGCCATAGGCCTGCGCGTTTTGATACTGTGAGGCGACCAGCGCGGTAGCGGGCAGTGGGACCGGATGCTTCTGAGCGGCCTCCAGCACAAGACGCAGATCCTTCATCATCAGGTCGATGCGAAATCCTGCGGAGACATCACCGTCAATCATGGCGCTCCCCAGCTTATCGAGCATCCAGGAGGCTGCCGAACCGCCCATCAGCACCTCGCGCATCTGAGGAAGATTGATATCCCAGGCGCGCGCCAGCGCTAACGCTTCACAAATCGCCTGAATATTGATGCCACAAATCAGCTGGTTACATAGTTTTACCGTCTGCCCCGCGCCGGATGCGCCAACGTGATTGAGCGTGGTGCCCATCGCGCGCAAATAAGGAGTAGCCTGAGCAAAGCCCTCGGCGCTGCCGCCCACCATGATCGTCAGATTGCCGTTTTTTGCGCCGACCGGGCCACCGGAAACCGGAGCATCCAGCATCGTGACGCCAATTGTTGCCAGAGATTCGCTTAGCTGGCGCGTCGCGGCGGGTGCGATAGTGCTCATATCAACAAACAGTTTCCCGCGCGGCGGGTTGCTCAGCAGTCCGCCGGCACCGCGCACTATCTCTTCAACCTGCGGGGTGTCGGGCAGCATGGAGATGACGATATCGGCATCGCTGATAGCGCTGGAAAGATCGCTGACTACGTCCACGCCATACTGGCGTAGCGCATCACCTGCTGTTGTGACGACATCAAACGCGCGAACGGTAAAACCTGCCTGTGCCAGATTACGCGCCATCTCGCGGCCCATGACGCCAAGTCCAATAAACCCGACAATGCCGGAAGTGCTGTTACTCATCGTTATGCTCCAGGTTGATGGTTAGTTAAGTTGTTCCAGTTGAGCGAGCTTCGCGACGCGACGAACAAAGTCGTCGTCATGCACAAACTTCGCTTCGAGGAAAGCCATAATCAGATCGCGAGCGAGCCACGGCCCGACAATTTGCGCCCCTATACACATGACGTTGACATCGTCATGCTCCACCGACTGGTGCGCGGAGTGCACGTCGTGGCAGACCGCCGCGCGGATACCTTTTACTTTGTTAGCGGCGATAACCGCCCCGACGCCGGTGCCACATACCAGAATGCCGCGCCGATCTGCGCTGCTGCGCACCTTGCTGCATAACGCTAAGGCGATATCCGGAAAATCAACCGGTTCGGGGTCGTGGCTGCCGACATCGTCAATCTGATATCCGGCTTGATGCAGCCACTGTTTAAGCTCCTGCTTGAGGTGAAATCCTGCGTGGTCACTGCCAATCACAATCTGCATCTGCTGTTTTCCTTTTACGGAGTAGTGAAGGTCGATGAACTGCTGCTGGCCTTGAGGATGGTGGCGCGGCGGCGAAAATCTGAGCCAATCTCGAAGTGGCGGCCAAGTAACTCATCGGCTTTATTTTCATCACGTTCGACGATGGCGGAAAAAATGGCGCGGTGATGGTTAATGAGGAACTCTTCAATACCCTCGACCTGAATGATCTGCTCGCGGCGGTCAAGGTGTGAACGGCGCATCAGCATGCTGATGGACTGATAAATATTGATAAGCGTGGGCGAACCGGATGCGGTGACGATGCTTTCGTGAAACCTGAAATCCGCTAAAGCACCGAGTTCGGGGGTGCGAATGGTTTCGATGATTTCACCGAGACAGGCGGCCAGGCGATCGTAGTCACTTTGTGTCGCGCGGCGACAGGCTAAACGAACGGCCTGACGCTCAATAGCGATTCGTGCCTGCATGACGTCATCTACCACGTTGGGCTGGTGGGCAAGAACGAAAGTAAAGAATTCGCCGAGAATTGAGACATCAGGTTTGGTTACCACGGTACCAATGCCGTGGCGGATCTCCACCGCCCCGACCATGGCGAGCGCCCGCAGCGCCTCGCGAAGTACGGGGCGACTCACGCCTAACTTTGCCGAAAGCTCACGCTCCGGCAGAAGGCTATCTCCGGCTTTCAGTTCGCCATTGAGTAGCTGATCCCGCAAAAACTTTACAACTCGGTCGTAGCCGCTGCCGGCTTCTGTCTTTTCGCGCCTGATTTCCATGTGATCTCACCAGTGGTCTGTAGTGGTAATACCAATGGTAGATGTGTTAGTGAAATATTAACGTGATGTTGATCGTTAATTGATCAGTTGTTTTTGTGATGTAAGCAACAATGAGTGGAGAAAGCTGGACGGAACAAGAAAATGCTTAGCCGCTGGCTGACAAAAGGTTGTGGTGAACTGAGCAACGGCGGGCAGATGGGAAATGGACAGGTAGCGGAGAGGCTGCTGGTAGCGTGCGTTAGGATTTAGCTGAACCGGGAAAAGGGCCCGCACAAAAAATGATAGCGGAGCCGTCGCCCGGACCTATCGGGGATGATGAGAGATATTTGCGAACGGAGATCGGCCTGATTTTTCCCAGGCGGCGAGTTAACCTTCTTGTCCTCGAATAGCCGAGGGTGCCTGTACATTACTCTGCATTGAGCTGTCTCATCTCATTATCCCGCCAGCGTTCCCAACGGTTCCTGAGCTCACTCCTGCTGGTGCCAATATCTTCATGCAATATCGTCACCTGGCGTATGCGCTCAGCCCGGAAGTGACGAAAGCCGCCGCGTAGCTCACACCAGCTAATGAGGAGACAGCAGTTCTGGTCATAGCCCAACACCACCGGCCAAACGGTTCTTTGAGTGATGTCACCGGACCTGGAGCAGTAATCCAGCAACAGCTTTTTGCCTTCCCGAATGGCGATGCGTATTTTTCGCGTATCGGGTTTGAAGCTGCCTGACTCATCCGGTTTTATCCCTACCGCCGAATAAGATAAATAACCGAGCAGCCGTGCGGGAACTGCCGAGGCGATTTTTGCCAGCACATCGCTGGCGTTATTCGCCAGAGTCGCATCCGGTAAGCGCCGCACCAGCTCTGCGCCAAGAAAGATGGCTTCCAGCTCCTCGGCCGTAAACATCAAAGGCGGCATGTCGTAATCTGCACTTAAAACATAGCCACAACCCGCCTCCCCCTCTACCGGAACCCTTTGCCCTGCGAGATCCGCCATATCCCGGTAAATGGTTCGCTTTGATACTTCAAGCTCTTCGGCCAATTTCGCCGCGGTGACCGGAAGCGTCGAACGCCTGAGTATCTGGAGAATCTGAAACAGCCTGTCTGCACGTCGCATTTTTTCATCCTGTTGCCACCACGCTGTCAGCATACCTGAGTGAAGATATTTTTCAGAGGCCGCGCTATTCGCCGCCATAATGGAGCTTCGCTATGAAATTCGTATCTGTCCGCCTGATTGCGCAAAACATCAAAGACGTTGTGCAGTTTTATGAATTAGTTACCCGCAGCAAGGCTGACTGGTTAGCCCCGGTTTTTGCGGAAATCGTCACGCCGGTAGCCGTTATCGCCATAGGTAGCGTTGAGACGGTAGCTCTGTTCAAAGAGGGCAGCGCCCAGCCCGCATTGAATCGCTCGGTAATTTTGGAGTTCAGGGTCGAAGATGTCGATGCCGAATTTAATCTTTTAAAAGAACAAGTTGAAGTGGTTCATCCCCCTAAAGATTTACCCTGGGGAAACAGGACGGCACAGTTTCGCGATCCCGAAGGCTCGTTGATTTCACTTTATACTCCGGTAACGGAAGCAGCGAAAACGCGCTTTAATCGGGGATAAGAGAGAGACGAACCGATAAGAAGCTCTCCCGGCCGAAAGAAAGATGGGAGAGCTGCTCGGGGAAGCCCCACGCCTGAGGCGACGACGAACGGGGCCGGCCGAATCAGTTTATTTCAGCGGCAAATAGATATCCGTGAGCAATTCATGTTCCGCCACCTCATGCACAAAGTTGTGGTAATGAAAGAAGAGCGGGAAGTGGCGCAGCTCTTCTCCGCTACCGGGCAGCCAGTCGCGGTACAGAGCCTGCGCTAGCCCGGTTAACGCGTCGTGCGATCCCTGATGGCGCAGCACCGCGCATCGGCCCGCGGGGATGTCGCTATTAACCACCCCGAAGCGATTGTCTTCGGCAATCGGTGAGGTTACCGTTCCGCAAATATGGAACGCAAATTCATCCGACGGCGTTGTAGCCGGATCGTCCGGAGCAAGACCATACGTCTGGCTGCTGGCAACGGGCGAATAACCCGTGGTTTTTCGCCATTCAATAAAGCGGGCCGCAGTTTCGTTTATAAGCTCCGGCTGGCCACGGTGGCTCAACATGGCAACCGACGTGGCGGAAAAGTTAATGATCCTGACCTGACCTTGCATCGTTTTTCTCCTCGTTTGATAAGGTTCTGATATCCGCTGATGCCACTCTACCCAAGGGGGCTGCTGGCGAAACTGCGTCGGTGACAGACCAAACATTTGCCGGAAGGCGCGGCTGAATGATTCGGCATGCTGAAAACCGGCGTCGAACGCGATATCAGTGATTTTCTCTAACGGATTAAAAGCCAGCCGATAGGATGCGCGTTTTAAGCGCATCATCTGGATGTAACGACCAGGGGGCATCCCACAATAGCTGCAAAACTGACGATGGAAATGAAATGGCGAGAAGTGAGCCACTTCGCTGAGTTTTTCCAGCAACAGCGCGTCGTCAAGATGGCGGTCAATATAATCGAAAACCTGATTAAAACGTCTGGCGTAACTATCGGTTTTGTTATCACACATGGCTTCCTCCGTGCCTCTTAATATGCGCAAAGGCGATTTGATTTGCCTGACCGATCTTGCGCAAAATAACAAAACGTCAAAAGAAACCAGTCGCAAGGTGCGGCGTTATCAATGATGGCGCCGGGATGCGTCAAAAATGGAGTATGCCGCTCCAGAACTGGCGGTTGGCAATGAGCCGTTTTATTATCGAGTTCGGTGACCGCCTGAGCGATCGCCTTTAATACGGTGGCAGTTACACAGAATTATTTACAGGGTCTGTGATGGCATAGCATTTCAAGGGCTTTCCTGGAGCTGCGTTTGTTTGTGCCGACACGGTTTTGAAAGCTATAAAGCGCTGAGGTAATAGCAGCCCTATTTATGGTGATTTGTGGGTATTCCTGAACCAGACAGCCGCGCGAGCTGGTGACGCACTCAAATTACGATATGCAGATTTTAATCATCTGGAAGGCAACATTCTGAACCTGAAGGAGCAAAAGACCGGGAAAACCCGTTCTATTATGCTGGCAGCGAGAGCGCTCGAACTAGTTGCACAGCGCCGCGCTGATAATCCAGGGCATGAATATCTCTTCGAAGTTGACAGCAACCGGGCCAAAGACAAACCGATCAGCCGCGTAACAGTCTCAGCAAAATTTAATTACTCCCCCTCTGAGGTTATGCGGTTAGTCGCTCGTTCCAGGCATCCGTGAACTGAATATTCCCGTCGTGAATCTTCCATGTGATTTTCTCGTACTGCAAGCTGACACTTTCAACGTGGTTCATTTTGTCATTAGCTGCAAGTTTGCAGTTAGGAACACTGCAGTTAACACCTGTGATTTTCACGTTTTCCATCAGCACAGAGTAATACGGTACTTCCTGCCCTGCGTCGTTGATGTGGTAGAAACGAATCTCCGCGCTTTTCAGTGTCTGACCAGTTGCAGCGGCCTTATAAAGATACGGAGTAGAGCTATCAACTTCCTTTTCAATCATCATTGATGAATGTTGACGGGTCCCGGTGATCTTACCGTTGGCATTGTCTACAGGTAAGTTGATTCCGTGGCTCAGTCCGATGATCTCAATGCTGCCGTCACGATCCTGAACGTCAACAGATCCCTTTATGTCTGCACCGCCATCGTCTTTAAGCCACATATACGGGGGAATTGGCATTTTATTTGCTCCTTATTTTTCTAAGTAACATCATTGTTAAACGGTAAAGAACAGTTGTTATAGAAAAAACAACGATTACAGATATATAAAAATAGAGATCATAAAAGTTGTCGGCTCCAACCTCTCCAGGCCCGTAAACTATATGCCCAATCTGGCTGGCTAGTTCATGGCTCATCCATGTTTCAGGATTTCCGAGTGTGCGACCAACAACCAAAGATAAAAGGATGTAAAATGCTACTTTGATAACTCTACGGGCAAGTGTTCGAGCCATTGGCTACCACCTCAACCCAACCACGAGCCATAAGAGAACGCATACAGGGAACCTGAATAGGGGATGTGTTTAATAGCGCGTTTCGGATGGTGGCAAAATCTGAGCTATGAGCTATCGTTATGCAACCTTCAGAGACAGTGCCAGGGTGAAGCCGAAACAATCCACGGTGAACATTGTTTATCCAGGTACCATCATCAATGCCCCAATCATCCTTATACAAAGCAAACCATTCATCACGCCCAAACTCGGTTCCGTAGTACATCTTATTGAATAAGTCTTGCGCTTTAGCCTTCGCCCACGATCCTAAACCACCTGATCCACGTTCAACTATCCAGTATTTGCCAGGTGGAATCGGGCCATTATCGGGTACGGCTCCACAGCCGCCCTTATTGCGATATATGCCTTTGCCAGAGTGAGCCATGAACACACCCACGCCGTACAGGTTGAAAGGTGCATAATCTGCCCCGTTCAGTATCAACTTTCCTTGTAGAGCCACAATAACCCTTTATTTAACATAGGTATTGATCGTTAATCGTACACCTACGCAATCGGATACGGGAAAGATATCTTCAAAGAAATTTCTGATTTTAGGCAATAGAAGCCATAAAGCCTCGTTAGTGGTAAGGAGACAAGTGGAGCGTAGCGACTTCATCAGATTGCCAGAGGGATCACGCCTTATCGGGTGCTCGTGTACCGTTAGGAGCGTGAGCGAAGCGTTGGCAGAGCCGGTTCTGTAGCTACCGGGGCGTTCCACTATTCACCTGTTTACGTGGCTCATAGAGCCACACATCGGGCTTAAATGCGTGTGATCAATCTGCTTCGGGAATTGTGCCAGGCCAGGTATACGGCTTTTTGTTCGTTGTTGTGCTATCGCGGTAAGAACCCGGAACCACCGCCAGCGTGGTGGTATGCTCCCCATATACCACAGACCAATCACGCGACAGGTGCGGGCGTAGTTCAACGGGTAGTTAAAGTTGTACCTGTAAAGCAGGGCAACGTAACTAACTGAATAATCTAACTTGTTGATGATTCAGGAGATCTGGAGCGGCGAAGGGAACAGTACAATCCACTTTAAACCCAGAAATATGAGCAAATGACTAAGTTATAGGAATGTTTCTATACACATTCCTATACACACTTAACCATCCCTTCGCGCTCTAGTTAACCATTGACACCATCTGTAGCTCAAAATTTCAAAGCATGAAATCAGGGCGATGGGTTGAAATGCAAACAGAGACTTTTTCAATTAATTCAAGACAATATTCGATAAAGGCATCATCAACTTTCACCAGCCCATCAATGCCGGACACATCACCCTCTTCGAAAACAGGTACATTTGGTGTTTCCACCACAAAAGGTAATGAGCTAATTTTACCTAGCAAGAGCCTATAACTTGCTCCATCACCATGTTTTAAGGCGTTGATAGCAAGATAACAATTATGGAAATCCTCCTTCAATGCAACTTGCCCTTCTTGTACAAGTATTAACTCTGCTTCTCTGTAACCGTTTTTGGCACCCAATCCCCGCTGTAAATGAGCTTCAAAAATTGAAAACAACCCAACCGCATGAATCATCTTCTGGAGATTGAGCGCCTGGAGATTTTTGACAGGCGGTGTCGATCCGGTTTCTGACAACTCATCGACGGTTCTTTCATAGGCTTCGTTTATCGCGTTTAACGAAAAATAGGTGCATCTATAAGCCAGTTCATAAAAATGATGCATGTTTCAAGTCCTTAAATGTTAGTCGAGGCTTTCGAGCCGAATGAAATTATGTCAATAAGTTCAACAAACTTGATTGTAGAAAGCAACGATAACTTAGAGCACGTATAGCCAAAAATCCCTCTGACGGTGCCGGCGGGTGACAAGTTTTGACAACTCAATCTGCTGAACAACTTTAGGCGATAATAGGAATAACACATACTACGCAGCAAATTGATATTAAAGATATTTTTGTTTTCAACCCTTCAACATACCCCCAAAAGTACTCCATAAGCTCCTGTTTCATTAGACTCCGGAAAATATCTAAAATTATTTTTTTAAGGACTTTATATATTTATTCACTCACTTGGCCAATTAAAAAAGGTACCCAATCGAATAGAATTTCAATTTATTGAAAGCCATGTCATATTTCCTATTTTTACGATTTAAAAGTTCAATCATAACCTTCTATTAGGTTCGAAAAAAGTGGAAAAAAAACCCAAATGGATGAGGTTTTTTTACTTTCCATTGTCATGCCAAAACTCGAGCTACATTTTCTTTGATAGCATTAGCACAGGGAGTTTTGAACTTTTCTTTGCAACAGTGTAATAGCGTATTAACATTCAAATCAGTTTCAAGAATATTTTTTAGTTCATTCTTTCTTTCCGAGATTAGGGTTGGTTTATCCTTGCATTGTTTGACTATTAAGGAAGTTTCATTAATATTTAATTGCTCTATCAGTGATTTTATGACAGGCATGACAACTCTATCAGCTAAAAAATGACCATTGATATATTGATAGGCGTTATCTTCTCGCAATCCTTTCTCATATAATTGTTCATAGAATTTATCAGCATCGTATTCATCTTGAATAAGGTCATCAAGTTTTTCTTCAAAAACCGCTTTAGATTGCTGCATAGTTTCAAATACAGCATTTTTAATAACAAATTGGTTCGTTAATTGTGGCACAGAAGGAGCAATCGCTTCGTGGAACGCTGAGTCATCAAGTCTAACTTGATGTTGTTTAAGCAATAAAAACTTCTTCAGCACAGGGTAGATCAACCGTGAATATTCTGTAATGTATGCTGTGAAATTGAATTTAATTTCAGTAGCGACCTTTATTTGAGAAAGACAATATTCCAGAACTTCAGGATGTAACTCGATACTCTCTTTCGAATATACAAACGTTTGAAAAATAAACTTGTTACTGCAAATTATCTCTGATTCTGTACTGTTTTTAGGGCATACATAGTCAAAATCACTATCCATTGCAAATATGGCATATCGATTTGCTCGGCTCATGAATTTTTTTAATACTGGTTTCCCTTTTGTTCCTTTATTGGTAGGGTTACAAATATCAAAACACATATCATTTTCTTTATCGTTTAACAAGCCTTCCCAGAAAGAAATGTCTTTTAGACCTTCAACAAATACGAATCCATTGTGCCCAGCCATAACACAATATACTTGCAGATATTCTTCGCTAAAATTAATATCCTCAAATTCAGTCATGAGACGACTCCTTTGAAATATTTTTTATATCTACAAAAGAATCCATCCAGCCTTTCATTAATATTGCAGGGCTATGAGTAACAATAATTAGCTGACAATTATCGTTAATTGATTTGATGGTACTTATTAATTTTTCTTGCCATGTAAGATGCAAGGATATTTCTGGTTCATCCATCAACAAGACAGATTCATCCAATGAAGTATTAGCCGTTTTAATCAGAATATATAATAACTGACGTTCACCTGATGAAAGAAGGTTATACCTAATATTCTCACCAGAATCACTCATTTTAATTGAAACATTACCATTATCAAAAGAAACAGTTTTGTTACATTCAGCAAACAAACCATTTATAGCTGATTCCAACCTATCCTTTATGAAAATTCCTTTAGACTCACTTATTTTGAAAGTATTCTTTAATCTTTCTAGTTCACCGGAAATTTCCATATCAAGAATTGTGGTGCGCTCTCCATCACTTTTTTTGAATTCATAGATGGAATTAGCACTCATATTGATAGTTGATATTAACTCAACATTTATTCGATTAGTATTTTTAATATTATCACTTACGCTAACTGTTCCCAACCCAAATTCTTTAATTTCAGCATCTTCGTTTTTTGACTCAAGCAATTTAATAAGTTCATTCAACTCCTTTATTTCCTTACCCCTTACTTTACCTTTAATATTATTTTTCTTAAGGGTGTTAAGTAGGTTTAGAAGCTGGACAGAGTCAATTTCGCGAAATTTAACTTGGTGAGTAATTGTGCCTTCATTAGCCAAGGTTATTTGAGCAAACTCAGCATTACTTAAACTTTCATTTAATTCTTGTTTCATAAGAGCAAAAATACTTTGAATTATCGTACTCTTACCTGAGCCATTTTTACCCACTAAGACATTCACATCTTGTAGATTCCAATCAATGTCCTTTCGTTTAAAAAGACCTTTGATTGCTATATTTTTGATTATCGTCGCCACTCTCGTATCCATTATTATGAAAGTTGAAATGATTATAACATGCTAGGCGTGCGCTTGACATCTGCCCTACACTCGATAGCAATAAACTTTAAAATACAACATAACCCATTGAATTTTATTAATTTATACAAAAATCAACGCTATACCTTACGGAAACCAAAAGACTCTTAGCATTTTAGTTAGTACCTACTACATATACGTTTTGAAAGATTTAAGTGAACAGTCCGCATCAACTGTAACTTAGAGCGTGTTCAGCCAAAAGTCCCTACTGGCAGGTGTCAGGTGTCAGGTTTTGACAGGTTGGCCCGACGATCTGCGCCTGAAGTTTTCTGAAGTGGTGCGCGTGACACTTCCCCCTGGTTTTCCCTGGGAGGGGATAACAAACCATAACAGGCTGACACCTGCTCTGCTTCGCATCATGACTAACAAAAGCTAACCGCCAGGCTCAACAAATCTCAACGCCAGTCCTTTACGCGTTGGCTGCAGCTGTTATGCGTGAGCGTTAGGATCCGTTAGGTTGGGTTGACAGTTTTTCCTGTTTTTCACGAAAAAGAGTCAAGTTAGAGGAGTCAGGTTTGACCGGGGGTTTACAGTTTTTCACCTGCCAGCAGACAGAGTGCCTTTAATCCTGTTTCGCTCCAGTCATCCTGGGTGTCGGGATGCATTGCGGCCACATAGGCCAGCTCGGAACGCAGGAAACGCAGACCACCAGCCATGTGATCTTTGCCATAGAAGCTGTGGGTTTCTTCATCCAGCCGGAAGAGAATCAGCAGTTGTTCATCGGGCTCGTGCTGAACATCAAAACCCAGCTCAGCGGCTGCTGCCTCTATCCGCTGGCCAGCATCAATATCAGCCGGCAGCGCTTTCCCGCCGTCATGCTTCCATACCCATGCAGCGGCCTGCGCCCACGTCATTTCAGTCTGGTGTTCGCCTGCACCAGCAGAATTCTTTTTAGCCTGCGATGCGTCCACATCCACTTTATCGCCTGAAGTAACAATTTCGCCGCGGGCTATCCAGCCGTAAACCGTCTGCCGACTGACGCCCATATGCCTGGCGTAGGCTGATTTACTCAATAGCATCGTACGAGTCCTTTTCAGGCAAGAAAAAGCCGCCCATCAGGCGGCCTGCTTGTCTTCAGATTTAATCTGACGCTGGCTGGTTTTAAGCATCTAGCTAACGTGTTCGCTTAATCGGTCGAGGCCAGTCATTCGGGGCAGAACCTCCGACGGATCGTAATTCTTTCCGTATACCAGATTGTTATACCAGGTACGAACAGCCGTAATTTGCATGACGTCTTTCCTTACGCCGTCAATCAGATCGGCAACGGCGCTAATCACCTGGCTGTTGTCTGCCGTAATTCGGGAAAATGCGAGGCGTTTTAGCTGTTCCGTTTCCAGCCCCGAACAAACGGAATGCGTCCGAAGAAGAGCGTCTGTCACTTCTTCATGCTTTCCACTGTGCATCGAGAGCAACATTGATTCCCGGTCGCGACGATTGAGACGTGAAAAAGCCTGTCGTATTTCGCTGTCGCGCATGAACCCCTGCAGGTCATCCGAGGCAAGCGGTTTAACCGGCGCCAGCTTGTTCATCAGGTAATCGAGAATGTTTGCGGCCTGCTCGCTTACAGCAGCCACACCGCGGGTAAAGGCTTTAAGCGTGTCCGGGTTCCGGGCTTCACCTGCCCTGCGGTTTTTTGCCTGCTCGTGCAAATCCGGATCGTTGCGGATAACGTCCAGCAAATCTGCCTCTGCTTCTGCCTGCTGCGCCGTGACGCGCAGGTTAGTCAGTTCGCCGGCCATGCCGCGGAATAAAGCTTCCATTCGGGAATCAGGCGCAACAACCTTACCGGCATAACCCGTCAACTCAATACTGTGTTTCCCTATTTTGATTGAGTAGCTCAGTGGCCAGCCTCCATTTTAGATAACCCTGCATCAAATACCTTACGCGCAACAGCATGGATTGACGGCGCGATCCCCATGCCCGACTTCTGGCGTTCCCTCTCCAGGATGGTTTTCAGAGCCTGAATCTGCGCCCCGTTCAGCAGAACGGGCTTAACGTTAACTTTACTCATAATGCCCCCTGTTTAGCCGAATTAGAATTCCATTAATCGCAACAAACAAATGAATAATTGCGATTTATGAAACGATATTAATGAAATTGCGGGGATGCACAACGTGAAAAGATAGGGGGCGTTTTAGAGAATTTGCCCTCAGGGTATACATGGTGTTCATAAAGGCGATAAATTACATACAAAACAATAAATTAACCTATGAACACTGGTCTACATATAGGGGTTACAAGTGTTCATGGTGTTCATGGTGTTCATATACGTTCGTCTATCCATTCGTCGATTTCACTTTCAATAAAGGCGATTGCGCGAGAACCAATCTTTACAGATAAAGGAAAGCGTTGCTCTGCCATAAGTCTATATATCCAGGCTTTGCTATAACCAGTTCTGCGTTGTACTTCGGGTAATCGAATGAGAGATTGAGACATATATACCTCTTAACGTCTAATGTGGTCTACGAGGTATATTTCACCAAAAATGATTGCAGGATTGTGGAAGTCGAAAAGAAATAGATGGAAGTGAAAAATTTACCGAAAGTGACTCATTACAATCAGTTTTAGAGCCGGTAATTTTGTTTTTAGAAGTATCAGTTAGCCGATTTAGAAGCGTACATACTGAGCGCTTCGTCGATCAGCATGGTCAATGCCTTATCAGTCACGTCGATACCTTCTCCATGCTCCAGTATCAGTCGTGAGGCACTTCTAGCAACTTCGGACTTGTTCAAATTCTTACCACGGACATACTTACCACCTTTTTTTTCAAGAGCAATAGCCATTCCTGCAATGAGCTTTAAAGCAGTATCTTTACCTGCAAACTTCCCCCACACCTCTGATACTGACTCAATAGCTTGTGAAGTGTTTTCTTCATCATAACCAAACCAAATATCTGGAGCGGATAATTCTTCTAAAGCCCAAGGCCAAATATCCTTAGAATAAAAATCTGCGCCGGTGACACCTCCACCAGGTGAGCTAGACCATTTTATTTTGGGGTGCAGTTCTCCTGCATTTATAGCACTCAAAATTACCTTCAAGTAGCTGGAAGCTATATTGTAGATCTCCGGAGCGCATTTATCTCGCAACTCATCGAAACCAGAACAACTGTACACACCAGCCATAGCCATTGCAGCCTGTTCACCAGTAACTACACGTAGCCGGCGGAGGTGATGGGGCATGTTGAGTATATTTTCTCGCATAATAGCTTCCTGCTAACGAACTTCTACCGAAGTCTACTACTGTCAATTAGCACTGTCTATACATACAGTTAAGCGTTTTTCCCAAACGTTCCATGCACTACATTTTCGCCGTTTTCCAAGGCGTCCATATAGTCGGCATACCACTGGAGCATTTCGCGGCGGCCATCTAGATACTGGGCGTGGTTGTACGTTCCTCGAATAGAGTTTTTGTCGACGTGTGCCAGCTGCGTTTCTATCCACGCAGTGTTGTAGCCCTGTTCGTGCAGGATGGTACTCATGGTGTGGCGGAAGCCGTGCCCGGTTACTCTTCCCGCATATCCAATTCGACGTATCAAGACGTTCATCGCCATTTCGCTCATTGGTTTACTGTGCTGAATCCTACCAGGGAAAATAAACCGATAATTGCCGGTGACGAGGCGTAACTGCTCCAAGATTGCGAGCGCTTGGTCTGATAAAGGGACGCAGTGAGGTCGACGCTTTTTCATGCGCGCAGGTGGTACTTCCCATAGACGTTTATCAAAATCGATTTCAATCCACTCTCCCTGGCGTAATTCGCCCGGGCGTAAGCCGGTAAGAATCTGCAAGCGCATCGCCAACTTTACAACCGAACTGCCGCTATACGTGTTCAGCGTACGGAAGAATTCGGGAAGTTCATCACTGGTGAGAAAAGCGTAATGCTCTTTCTTATGAGGGGAGAAAGCGCTGGCCAGATCCGGTGCAGGGTTATAATCAGCTCGACCAGTAACAATCGCGTATCTCCACACCTCCCCGCAACGCTGCCTAACCTTTCTCAACTTTTCTGTCGCTCCTCTTTCATCCAGCTTAGAAAGAACTGACATGAGCTCCATCGGTTTGATATCGGCGATAGGACGCTGCCCGATAAACGGAAATACATCAGCCTCGAAGGTTTTCATCATTTCTTCGCCGTAGGATTCAGACCAACGGTCTATACGCTTGGCGTACCATTCGCGGGCAATTGCCTCGAAGGTATTTTGATTGCGACTCAGCTTCGCCAGCTTATCTTCTTTGCGTACATCGCTGGGATTTATGCCGCCAGCAACCAACCTACGGGCATCATCACGTTTGCGCCTAGCATCATTGAGAGTTACATCCGGATACGTGCCCAACGAAATCATCTTGGGCTTACCATCGAAACGGTAGCGAAAACGCCACCCTCTAGATCCGTTCGGCTCGATGAGCAGAGACAGCCCATTGCCATCGTTGAGTGTATAGGACTTCTCACGCGGCTTAGAGCGCCTGATTTCAAGGTCTGTGAGGGGCATTGTGTATAGTTCCAAAGTGTAGAGCACGAGCTATACGCATTACTATACACATGAATGTATAGATTTGAGTAGACGTTAGTTTACGTCAGAATACAGAAATACTGGCTAATGCCTTGTGATTGCTGGGTTTTGTTGATTTAAGTAGACGTTAGGAGAAGTGTGTTTGGAGCGGGCGAAGGGAATCGAACCCTCGTATAGAGCTTGGGAAGCTCTCGTTCTACCATTGAACTACGCCCGCAAAGAGGTGCGAAGGTCATTATAGACCTTACGCACCGTCTGACAAGACTGAACCATGCTAACTGCTGATAAAATAACCCGTTAGCACTTAGGCTTACTGCCCTGCGGCGGTAAATAGCGCTGCGGATCGATGGCCGTTGCCCGGTAGCGTATCTGGAAGTGCAGACGCACGGAGTCGGCATCGGTGCTGCCCATCGTGGCGATCTGCTGGCCTATCTTCACGCTCTGGCCGTTATTGACCATCATTTTATCGTTATGCGCATAGGCGCTGATGTAATCATCGCTGTGCTTAATCATGATCAGATTACCGTAGCCGCGCAGCTGGCTGCCGACGTACACCACCTTCCCCGTTCCGGCCGCATACACCGGCTGGCCGCGCGTACCGGCGATATCAATTCCCTTATTGCCACCATCGTTTGAGGAATAAGGCAGGATGACCTTACCGCTGGTCGGCCAGCGCCAGCAGCGCTGCCCTACCGGCGGCCACGATACCGGCGGCAGGGCAGCCGGCGGCTTAGCCGCAGCGGTGCGGGTCGCGCTGCTTTTCTTAGCGGCCTTTCCGGCGCTCGCTCCCGACGCGCTGTTCAGCTTCAGGCGCTGTCCCACTTCAATGGTATAAGGCGGCGAAAGATTATTCAGCCGGGCCAGATCTTTGACGCTGGTGCCGGTGGTGCGGGAAATGCGGTACAGCGTATCACCGCGTTTGACGGTATAGGCGGAACCAGAATCAGATGAACTGGAGCATCCGGCAATCACCAGGCTGCTAACCAACATCATCGTGATATAAAAGCGTTTTCTCATCAGGCGTCCTGCACTCAACACAAACTCTCACCTCGTCAGAATGGACGAATATCATACCAGCCCATAGCCGGATCCCCAATCGATACGCCTCTTATCCTTAAGGATTAAACGCCCGGCGGAGAGCGGCCAATATAGCGCCTTCCCGCCGTCCGCGAGGAGCCTGGGCTTGTTTTGATAATGCCTTTCGTCCGCAAATGATCTACCCTAACGGCCTGAGTACATGGCCCGGCGGGTTTGTACCGGGTCATTTTTTATTTTCAGGAGTCGTCATGACCGGGGAACACGTCATTTTGCTGGACGAACAGGATAAGCCAGCCGGCATGCTGGAAAAGTATGCCGCTCACACCTTAGATACCCCACTACACCTCGCGTTTTCCTGCTGGCTGTTTGATGAACGGGGCCAGCTGCTGGTCACCCGGCGTTCGCTGGAGAAGAAAGCCTGGCCGGGCGTGTGGACCAATTCGGTCTGCGGGCACCCTCAGGAGGGCGAAACGTTCGAGCAGGCCGTCACGCGGCGCAGCCGCTTTGAGCTCGGCATCGAAATTACCGGCATCGCGCCGGTCGCGCCTCGGTTCCGCTACCGGGCCGTCGCCCCCAACGGCATCGTCGAGAACGAAGTTTGCCCGGTATACGCCGCCCGCGTCACCGGCCCGCTGCGGCCGAATAGCGATGAGGTTATGGACTATCAATGGTGCAGGCTGGAGGATCTGCTAAACGCGCTGGCGATAACGCCGTGGGCCTTCAGCCCGTGGATGGTGCTGGAGGCCACGGATGAGGACGCCCGCGCGGCGCTGCAAAAATACGTTGCGTCACTGAGCTGAGCTTCGCCTAATACGGCCATCGCGCAGGATCGCGGCGCACCAATAAAAAACCCCGGCACGCAGGCCGGGGTTTTATCATTCGCGATCGGTCTTATTTAACCGGGCGCATCGCCGGGAACAGGATCACGTCGCGGATGGTGTGGCTGTTGGTAAACAGCATCACCATGCGGTCGATACCCATGCCCAGGCCCGCGGTCGGG
>OLIJ01000151.1_pt1 | contig 35407 bp, 32 predicted proteins | sample 1609731 | NCBI WGS metagenome assembly OLIJ01 (sample SAMEA4350159, study PRJEB24818) | metagenome | biome: human; feature: gut; material: faeces | place: Denmark | collected 2013-09
TGGCTTAGCAGCTGCCATACGGCGATGCGCGCAGGTTGGCCGTCGGCCAATCGTGGCCTGAACTCGGGCAACCAGCGATCGAGGCTGTCGTCCAGGCTGAGCCTGCCTTGCGCCACCAGCGCCAGCGCCGCCGTTGAGACGATAGGCTTGCTCACCGATGCCAGGCGGAAGAGCGCATCCGCGGTCATCATCCGACGACTTTCGCGATCGGCCCAGCCGGCGGCCTGGCGGTGAATAAGCGCGCCGTCGCGGGCCGCCAGGACCACGGCACCGACCAGACGCCGCTCGTCCAGCGCCTGTTGCACAACGGCCTGAATGCGGGCGGACAGAGGCGCAAGCGGGACGCCTGCCTGCAGCGAAAATGCGGGAACCGACATGGGAAATTCCTTTCATCAGTGAACATTCCCGCCATGATAGAAACGCAGCTATTAAAGAAAAAGTAGGGTACAGTTCCTTTCTTAGCGGAACTATTTGTCCGTAATGGAGGGGTGAAGTGGACAACCTTAACGGCTTCGTGGTGTTCGTGCGGGTCGCCGAGACGCGCAGCTTCGTCGCGGCCAGCCGGCTGCTGGGCGTATCGGCATCGGCCATCGGCAAAAGCGTGGCGAGGCTGGAAGAGAAGCTCGGCGTGCGTCTGTTTCATCGCAGCACCCGCAGCGTCACGCTGACGGCCGAGGGTACGCTGTTCCTGGAGCGCAGCCGCCGCATCCTTGCCGAGATTGAGGCCGCGGAACTGGAGCTGTCGCAGGCGACGGCTGCGCCGCGCGGCCGATTGCGGGTCAGCCTGCCTCTGGTCAGCTCGCTGGTGCTGCCGGTGCTCGGCGAGTTCATGCGCCAGTACCCGGCCATCGAGCTGGATCTCGACTTCACGGACCGGCTGGTCGATGTGATCGAAGAAGGTTTCGACGTGGTGGTGAGAACGGGAAACCCGACGGACTCGCGCCTGTCGGCGCGGAGGCTGGGCACCTTCCGCTCGATGCTGGTCGCCTCTCCCGATTACCTGGCGCGGCGAGGTATACCCAAAGTGCCTGCCGATCTGCTGGAGCACACCTGCCTGCACTACCGCTTTCCCAACAGCGGCAAGCTGGAGCCGTGGGCGCTACGGCAGGCGCCTGGAGACCCCGAGCTGCAGCTTCCCACCTCGATGATCTGCAACAACATCGAGACGCGGGTGTGCTTTGCTCTTCAAGGCCTGGGCATCGCCTATCTGCCGGAATTCTCGATCGGGGAAGCGCTGGCGGATGGACGCTTGTGCGCCATTCTGGCCGATCGCGTGGAACGCGCTGGCGTATTCCACGTGCTCTGGCCCGCCAGCAGGCATCCCTCGCCGAAAGTTCGGGCTATGGTCGATTTTCTGTGCGCTCGGGTGTTTCCGCCCTCCGCCAGCGGGCAGCCGACCCGGAGCAGATGATGAGCTTTCGGCGGCAGTGGACGGAAGGATACGAACCGCAAGCTCCCCCCTCCGGCATCGGTATGCCGGCCTTTTCCGATGCCTTCGCAAACGGGCGTGAATTAAACCACGGGCAATCTCCCCCTCAAAAGCGGCGGGAGTGAAACGCCATCGGCTCAGACTCATGTCCGCCCTTCTGCCGGTATCCGGCCATATTAGATATTGGTAGCGATAATATCTGCATACCTTAGCTCATCACTCTTATTGGTTAAGGCAGTGATTTCATCGGTTTCAATGCTGAACACCGCTAATTTATTGCCAGGAACGGTAACGCTAAATAGCCTGGCAGGAATACTGCTCGATAAAAACCACCTTGCATTCCATTCAATAGCGACAGGATCATCATTTCCATGCGGATACTAGCGTTAAGCGGCGATAGAAAAAGATCGGAGCAGCAATCACCTACATACGATAGTCTAATAATGTGACACACTTCACAATTAAATTAAAATCGACTCAACCCAACTATAATAAATAGTAAAAAACACCACCACACTCAAAATTAAAAAAACAAAAACAACAAGTTACAATATATAAGCCAAAAAAAGTAAAAGTCTTCCTTGCGGGTGGGAAATTATTTATTTGTTGCTCACCGAAAGTCTGTGGTGAACTGCTCTTCAGCAAGAGTTCATTTTCTCTCTCCATCCGAAGCTAATAAACAACGGCAATAAAGAGATTAACTGCATAGTGAGATAACCAATGGATAAAACAGAACAGATTAATAGTACGGCAATGAATATTATTATGGATGCCGGCGATGCCCGCGCTTTAATTACCGATGCGCTCTCTGCCATTGAAAAAAACCAGTTTAGCCTCGCGGATGAAAAAATCACCCAGGCCCAGCAGAAAATAAAAACAGCCCACGGCAACCAGACCGATATTGTGCAGAGCGAAATCCACGGTGAAGTCTTCCCGCCATCTCTGCTATTTACCCACGCGCAGGATACGCTGATGACCATTAATAGCGAGCTGCTGATGAGCCGTCATCTGCTCAAAATCTTTCGCACCCTTGATAAGCGCATAGGCGAGCTGGAACCACGTAGATAGCGGTAAAAGCATGCGATAAAACTACCCGCCTCCCTTTTAACAGGAAACGTTAATGGAACAATTTCAATACACTATCCGCGACGATCTCGGCATCCACGCTCGCCCGGCGGGTCTGCTGGTGCGGCTGGCGCTGGGCTACAGCTCCACTCTGCATATTGCCAGGCAAGATCGGCAGGTCAGCCTGAAAAAAATCTTCACCGTAATGGGCCTGAACGTGAAGGTCGGCGATACGGTGACGATCAGCGCCAGCGGCGCGGATGAGCAGCAGGCGATCGCCGCGCTGCACGACTTTTTCCAGCAGCATCTTTGATTATCGCTTAAGGAAAGTTCATGCGGATCGTAGCAGGTAAAGCCGTTTCATCAGGTATCGCACGGGGGCAAATATGGTGCTACCGGCCAGCAAAATCGCACGTCAGCCCGGAGCCTATCGACAGCCCGCAGCAGGAACTGGCAAAACTGGAGCGCGCGTGCAGTACCGCGCTAATACAGCTGCAGGCGCTGGAGGATAAGGTCCGCGCGGAGAGCGGAGAAGAAACCGCCCAGCTGTTCGCAGCTCATCAGCTAATGCTGCTGGACGACGATTTCCAGCAGGAAATACGCGAGGCGATCGGCGAGCAGAAGCTCAACGCCGCCTGGGCCGTCGAGCAGGCCGGAGAGCTGTTTGCCAACCAGCTGGCCGCCATGGAAGATGCCTATTTCCAGGCGCGCGCCGCGGACGTGCGGGATGTCTCCGGGCGACTGGTTGCCATTCTCTGCGGCCATCAGGCCCCCGGGCTACGGCAGCCCGACGGAGAGGCAATTCTTCTTGCCGACGATCTGACCCCCAGCGAGACCGTACAGCTCGACAGGCAGCGCGTCGCCGGCATCGTCACCCGCCAGGGCTCAGCCAATTCCCATACCGCTATTCTGGCGCGCGCAATGGGGATCCCCGCGCTCGTCGGCCTGGATCTGGCGGAACTCCCCTCCGCATGGGACGGCCTGGAGGCGGTGATTGACGGCAATCGCGGCCGCCTCTGCCTGACGCCCGATGATGAAACGCGTCGGCGTTATAGTAAGGAGCTGGAACAGCAGGCCCGGCAGCGCGAGATTCTGCTCGCCGCCAAAGACGAACCGGCCATCACGCGCTGCGGACGCCGCATCGCGCTGTACGCGAATATCGGCTCAGCGCAGGAGCTGGCGTCAGCCCTGGACAACGGAGCAGAAGGCATCGGCCTGTTTCGTAGCGAATTTCTCTACCTCGGGCGCCAGGATCTACCCGGCGAGGAGGAGCAGTTTGCCGCCTATCGCGCCGTTGCCGAAGGCATGAACGGCAAACGGGTGATTATTCGTACGCTGGACCTCGGCGCGGATAAACAGACCGCAGCGCTGCGCCTGGAGAAAGAAGAAAATCCGGCGCTGGGCTGCCGGGCAATTCGCCTGTGCCTGTCGCAACCAGAACTGCTGATAACCCAGCTCCGCGCAATTTTACGGGCCAGCGCCTGGGGACGCATTGCCATTATGTTCCCGATGGTGGCGTCGCTTTGGGAAGTGCGGGCATTGAAAGATCTTTACCAGCAGTGTCGCCAGCAGCTGGATGCGGAAGGTGTCCCCTACCGGGCGGATATTGAGCTGGGGATAATGATCGAAACGCCCGCGGCCGCACTGACCGGCGACCTGTTAGCGCCTGAGGTGGATTTCTTTAGTATCGGCACCAACGATTTAACGCAGTACACCCTGGCGGTCGACCGCCAGAACCAGGCGCTTGCCCCCTACGGCGATCCGACGCACCCGGCGCTATTACGCCTGATCGAGCAGGTCTGCGCCCATGCGCATCAGCATGGAATATGGGTGGGCGTTTGCGGCGAACTGGCGGCAGACTTAGCGCTGAGCGAATATTTTATTCGTCTGGGTGTTGCTGAACTTTCAGTATCACCACCTGGACTATTGCCGTTAAAAAAAGCGATTCAGCAAATTATTTTGAAATAAAAACGTTCACTCCGCGTGATGGCGATCACTTATTTTCATCGCTGCCGGCGTAAGTAAATATTTTCACTTCGACAGTGAAATAGCATATTTGAATGCCGGCAATAATGATGACCATAATAAAATGACCCTACATCACAACACTTATATAAAGGTTTATACGCAAATGAAGAAATTAAACGTATTGCTGATTTGTGGCTCGGGAGCATCCAGCGGTTTTCTTGCCGCGAACATTCGCAAGGAAGCGGCAAAGCGCGGGCTCGACTGTAGCGTCGTTGCTCGTAGCGAAGCCGAAGTTGAAAGCTTTTTACAGGAAATCGACTGCCTGATGGTTGGGCCACACCTCAAATATTTAATTCCGGAACTGGAAGAAAAAGTGGCAACCATGAACATCAAAGTCATCTTAATGGATAAATCTTATTATTCACTGCTGGATGGCGCTAAAGCGCTGGATCATCTTCTTGGCGAATTAAAGAAAGGTTAAGCGAGGCATAACCGATATGCAAAAATTTATCGACTGGATGGAGGTGCATTTTGCACCGCCAATGAACAAGGTCAACCGCAATGTTTGGGTTTTAACGCTCAAAGACTCAATCATGCAGGTGCTGCCGATGATTCTGGTTGGCTCGCTGGTAACCGTTTTATCGATTCTGAAAAATTTTCTGCCGTGGTTCCCCAACCTATCGACAATATCCAGCTACACGATGGGGCTGCTTTCCGTATTTATTGCATTTTTGATTCCATTTAACTATATGGAAAAAAAGAAAATCAACAAAATGCGCTTAATTGCCGGTATGTCCGGAATTGCCCTGTTTATGATTATTGTCAAACTGCAGGAGGTTTCAGTCCTGCAATTTAAATACTTTGGCGCCGGCGGGATGTTTGTTTCTATTATTGCCGGGATCTATGTTGCCTTTATTATGGGGATTGCCGGCAGGTATTCATTCTTTAAACAAGACAGCGCGATTCCAGATTTTGTCAGGGTATGGTTTGATGCGATTATTCCAATCCTGGTGGTGACGGTGACCGGATGGCTGGCGGTATACGTACTGCAGCTGGATCTGTATCAAATATTACTTAATATTTTTATGCCGATCACCAGCTTCGCGCAGACGCTGCCAGGATTTTTACTGATTACCTTTTTAGGCGTATTTCTCTACTCGATGGGGATCAGCGGCTGGGTGCTGTTCCCTATAACCAAGCCTATTTTTCTCGCCGGTATTACCGCCAATATGGCAGCGGTGGCCGCCGGTGGGGTAGCCAAAAACATTGTGACGGCAGAAGTGCTCTATTCCGGGTGGGTAGCGATCGGTGGGATAGGCGCAACCCTACCGCTGGTGATTATGCTGGTCAGATCGAAATCTAAAAGATTGAAAGCGCTAGGGTCGGCATCGCTGGTTCCGGGAATATTTAATATTAATGAACCGGTTATTTTTGGCGCGGTAGCGTGGAACCCAATATTAATGGTCCCGCTGTGGCTCCAGGGCATTATTTTACCGCTAATTACCTATGTCGTTCTCGATATGGGAGTCGTCAATATCCCGGCCGCCGTCTTTGATATGTGGTACTGCCCGTTCCCTATTTCGACGTGGATTGTATCGCAAGATTTAAGCGGGCTGGTGCTGTTCGCCGTCGTGGCGACCGTCAGTACGTTGATCTGGTATCCCTTTTTCAAAATGTATGAAAAACAGCAGGTTGAATCAGAAGCTGCGGCATCCTGAAACCGTACTTTATACCCTGTTCCCGAGCAGCGGCCAGCCGGCCGCTTAATAAAAGGAGTGACCTATTTTGACCAGTAAACGCGTTCCTGATGGATTTCCCAATAACTTTCTCTGGGGCGGCGCGGTAGCCGCTAATCAATGTGAAGGAGCCTGGCAGGAGGATGGTAAAGGATGGTGTGTGGCGGATATTAATCTTTTTCGTAATGATGTTGCGCTCGAAAAAAAATACAACGAAGAGATCACGACCGAATATATCCGCAATGCGATGACGGATGACCAGGGCGTTTATCCAAAACGTAATGCCATCGATTTTTATCATACCTATAAAGAAGATTTGCAGCTTCTAGCCGCCACCGGCATGAATGCTTTCCGTACCTCGATTAACTGGTCGAGAATCTACCCTAACGGCGACGATCGGGTCGCAAACGAGGCCGGACTGCAGTTTTACGATAACCTGATCGATGAGATTATCGCCAACGGCATGGAGCCGGTGATCACCCTCTCGCACTATGAAATGCCGCTGCATCTGACTACCGCCTATAGCGGCTGGTATTCACGAGAGCTGGTTGATTTCTTCGTCCGCTACTGTGAGACGGTCTTTACCCGCTATCAGCACAAGGTGAAGTACTGGATTATTGTGAACCAGATAAACCTGATCGTTCATGAGTCATTCAACCACCTCGGGATTGCGGAAGATAAAGTAGCCAATCTTCATGAAGCAAAATATCAGGGAGTGCATAACGAGATGGTCGCCTGCGCAAAAGCTACCGAGATTGCGCGCCGCATCAACCCGGAATTTCGTATCGGCATGATGTTTGCCGACGGCATTAGCTACCCCGCGACCTGCAAGCCGGAAGACGTGCTGGCGACCGTGCGTCGCAATCAAATGGAGTATTTTTACGGCGATGTGCTGCTGCGGGGCCGCTATCCGGGATATGCGTTCCGCTATTTTGCAGAGCATAATATTCAGCTGCATTTCTATCCCGGCGACGAAGAGGCTTTACGCAATACGGCCGACTTTCTCGCTATCTCATATTACTACACCCGTATAAGCGACGCGCAGAGCGTGCTGAAGCATAAAACGTCCTACCCTAACCCAAACATTCAGGCCAGCGACTGGGGATGGGGCATCGATCCCATCGGCCTGCGCACCAAGCTCAACCTCTACTGGGATCGCTATCAGGTTCCCGTCATGATTGCCGAAAATGGGATTGGCGCATTCGACACGAAAGAAGAGAATGGCGAGGTTAACGACGACTATCGCATCGATTATATGAGCGCACATCTGGCGCAGGTGAAAGAAGCGGTCCGTGACGGCGTTGATGTCATTGGCTACTTCCCCTGGGGGCCTATTGATATCGTCAGCTGTTCCTCCTCGGAGATGAGCAAACGCTACGGCTTTATCTATGTTGATTTAGACGATTACGGCCGGGGTAGCGCCGCGCGGAGTCCGAAGAAAAGCTATAGCTGGTATCAGCGGGCGATTGCCAGCCACGGTGAAGAGCTTTGATAGCATCAGAAAAACCCGCATTGCTGGCGCTGGGCGCCGGCATTTGCTGGGGTACGTCTGGCCTGGTAATGCGCCATCTTGGCGCCTATGGCTTCACGGCGGCCGAAATCGGTGCCCTGCGCCTGACGGTTGCCGCCGCAGCGGTGAGCATCATTGCGCTGCGCCGCCCCGGCGGAATGCATATCCGTCTGCGCCAGCTTCCCTCGCTGGCGATAATGGGCGCAGGATGCCTGTTTTTCTACTCGCTGTGCTACGTGCTGTCGGTACGGGAACTTTCGCTCTCGCTGACCGCGGTGCTGGTTTATACGTCTCCGGCCATCGTCATGCTGCTTTCAGTCCGGGTATTTCGTGAGCCGCTGACGCCGCGTAAAACGGTGGCGCTGGGGCTAACTTTAGGCGGGATCTGCCTTGCGGCCGGCGTCTCCCCCGCGGCTCAGCACTATTCCGCACGCGGGATCGGTTTTGGTCTTCTTGCCGCGCTGCTGTATGCGCTTTACGCCGTGCTGGCGAAAATAGAGGCGCGGCGCGGCAATCCGCTGACGATCACCGCCTGGTGTTTTATCTTCGGCACCGCCGCCGCGCTGTGTGCGGTCGATATACCTCATGGACTTGCCATCCTGTACGCGGCGCCCGGGTCGGTGGTCTGGATAGCCGTTATCGGCATACTGAATACGGCGCTCCCCTATCTGCTTTATACTCAGGCGATCGGCCAGGGAGAAGCAGGCAAGGCGGCGATGATGGCCTCGATAGAACCGGTAGTGGCTACGCTGTCAGGAATGATATTTTTCCATGAAACGCTGGGGCTGTGGGCATGTTTGGGTATGCTGCTGACGATCGCCGGGCTCACGGTGATGAACCGCTCGCCGCGGCGGAAAGACGCCCTGTCGGCAGGCTCAGATCCGCGCTGAAACGCGTCAGACAAAGGAGAGGAAATGCAAAATAAGCATCTGAAACTGCTGCGGCTGTTTCTCGACGGCGCTGACGCGCAAACCGCACAGATGCTGGCTATGAATATGGCCGTCAGCGATCGCAGCGTGAAGAACTACATTGCCGAGATAAACGCGCATGAGCCAGGGCTTATCCAGTCTTCGCATCGCGGTTATGCGGTGGATAAAGAGCGCATCATGCGCGTGCTCTCCAGCCATGCCCATAAAATGCCGCAAACGCCGGAAGAAAGAATTAACTACCTGCTGACCCAGCTCCTCAACAGCCGCCAGCCGACGGCGCAATTGCCCGACCTGTACGGTCTGAGCGATGTGCTGTGCGTCAGCTATGAAACCGTCAAAAAAGATCTGCTGCTGGTCAGAAAAAAACTGAAAGATTTTAATCTGTACCTCACCGTGACCAACGATTGTCTGGCTATTGAGGGGCTGGAGCAGGACAAACGGCGGATGTTTTCCAGCATTCTGTACGCGGAATTTAGCGCGAATATTCTCAGCCTGACGGAAATCGGACGGATATTTCCCCGCTACGATATCGACCAGCTGGTCTCTATTCTGGTGGAATCATGTAAATCCTGGCACTACTTCATCAACGAATATGCGTTGCTAAGCCTGGTGCTGGATGTCGTTATCAGTATTGATCGCATTCGGAACGACCACACCTTTAATCCGTGTTCCGCCGCCTCGCCCGCTGCCGGTGAAAGAAAATATGATGAGCGTGAAACAACGCTGGCGCGCCACGTCATTAACGAAATTGAGCAGCACTTCGAGGTGATTTATAGCGAACAGGAAGCCGAAGCGCTCACCGTGGTTCTGCTCAGCAGTCTTATCAGAATCGACATGGACGAAATCCACGCCGGGAATATCGAGGTGCTGGCCGGCAAAGAGTGCATGGAGCTGGTGGCGATACTGTGCAAAGAAATGCGGCGCTATGATTTTATTGATGGCGACAGCGAGCAGTTCCTGGTGCGATTCACCATCCATATTAAAAATTTGCTGGTGCGGCTTCAGCATGGGCACGTTACCCGTAATCCCCTAACTGAACAGATTCGGACATCCTGCCCGCTTATTTTTGACTGCGCGGTGGCGATTTCGGAAAAAATTCGCCAGGCCACCGGCTTCACCGTGGACGAGCATGAAATTGCCTATATTGCGCTGCATATTGGCAGCATTTTGGGCAACCAGATCGCCGGACAAAATAAGGTGAGCTGCGTGCTGCTGGTGCCGCACTATCATAACCATACCAACCAGCTAATATCGCAGATTGACAGCCTGTTCGGCCAGCAGCTTATTATTCGGGCTATAATTACCTCCTATGAAGAGTTTGCCAACCTGCCGGCGCCTGACTTTCTGATCTCCACGCTGCGGATCCCGCAAACCCTGATGGAATGGGTTTATATTAATCCGTTTCTGACCGACAGGGATATTTCGGCCCTGCAGTATAAAATCGAGCGCGTACGGCAGAAGAAGAAACGGGCCCGGCTGCTGGAAAACCTGCAGCTTATCTCCAACGAAAAACTGTTTTTCCACAATCCGCAGCTGGCGGATGAAAACGAAGCGATTCCGTTTATGGCGGATGCGCTGCACCGCCACGGCTACGTGGATGCGGATTTCGTGCACGATGTTTTCCAGAGGGAGCACAACTACTCCACCACCTTTGGCAATATCGCCGTTCCGCATTCAATGAAGATGAATGCGGACAAAACCGGGCTATGCGTCGTGATTAGCGAGAAAAGCTTCCCGTGGGGCAATAACATGGTCAATGTAGTGCTGCTGTTTTCGATTAATCAGGCCGAGAGGGCCCTGTTCTACGATATCTTCGATAACCTTATCGTACTGCTCCTCGAGCCGCCGAATTTGAAAAAGGCCAGCGAATGCCGCACGTGGCAGGAGTTTGTCACCACTATTATTGAATGTTTTTAAATCTAAAAAATACCCGCATATTTGACAGCCCGTAGCCGATACGCCGTATTCGCGCCTTGGGATATTTATGGACATGGTAACGCTACGCTACGTGCCGGAAAACGGCTTTTGGGGTCCTTTGAGGGTAACGCAGTCGATGCTGCCCTGTTAAGAAGGGCATCTGGTTGCATAAGGAACGCTCACTTCAGGCGGCACTCTTTGTTTATTTCATTCTCAATGTCTCGATCTTTCGAGTGCTCTACCAGTCGTTTAAATTTACGCTTGAGCTCAATACCGGACGGAGTACAGTTTTTTGACTCAGCTAGCTGTACCGCAGCACTGTAAGCGTTGTAGCAGCGATCAACATCCGAAACGTCCTTTTTGCACTGGCTGAAAAGGAGATAAGTATTGTCGGGTTGCTGCAACATTTTTTCTAACTCACTATTGGTTTGCAACTCCCGAAATATTTTGGGAAAAAACAGGGCTGTCGCTACCGCTACCAGAACTACGCCAATCGCCACCGTTAATTTGAATGTCATACTGATTTTCTCGCGCTGACGTAATATTTGCTTCCGGATAACCGCTACACGGCAGAACGTGTAATTAAAGGTCGTTTTGGCAGCTGGATATCATAGACAAAATGGCCCTCTGTACGTCCGGAGCATGAGGGGCATAATAAAAATCTACGCTTGTTTGTTTTTTACCAAAGGATGAGACATCAACCCACGCCACATCTTCATAGTTGGCGTCCTGCAAATTGTAGCGTTGCGTCCCTCCAGGCAAAGGGTCATCCTTCATTAAGGACAATTTCTGCGAGAGCGCTGCTGAATACAGACAATTCTCTACAGCGGGCTTTTGCCCGGCGAAATATACCGTTTTTAATTCCGGGTGAATGCCAACACGACCAGGATCCACGCAACCACAAAGCATAACGGCGATAATGCTTATAGCGGTTTTATTCATCGCCATAAGTCCTCCTTCGAATAAATGCCGCTCTTATTAACCGGGCGTTCTTATACACATGCTCAATAGTATCTTAACCTTGAACGTCTGGTTTGAACTGAAACACGGCAAACTGACAGCCAACCATTTGCGATAAAGAGGCCAACATCATTATTGAAAATAACACTCATTCTCATTATATTGTTATGCTATTCTTCCCTCCGCCGCGTCTAAGTCGTCAGTAATAATGGATAACTTTTCTTTTCCTGTCAGTATCTTAGTCGTTGATGATCACCGAAAAATTCGCGAACCGCTTGCTGCATGGCTGCGGCGTCAGCGCCTCAATGTCATCACGGCTGATGATGCCACCTCAATGTGGTCAATGCTGCGTTCAAACACCTTTAACCTGATCGTTCTGGATGTCATGCTGCCTGACGGTGACGGCATGCTGCTTTGCCAGCAGATTCAGCGCAAATACAAAACGCCTGTCATCCTGCTTACGGCGAAGGACGCGCTTGACGACCGCATCAGTGGGCTGGAGATGGGGGCTGATGATTACGTGGTAAAGCCATTCGAGCCGCGTGAGCTACTTGCCCGCATCCATACCGTGCTGAGGCGTGCCCGGAGAACGGATGGGCCGCAGCATACTGCTCACCAACGGCCCGATCGTACGATGAATTTTTCCGGGTTGATCTACCGGCCGGTCAGCCGCACGGTCACCAATCCACAGGGGATAACGCTGAAGCTGAGTACTGTGGAAGCCCGGCTCCTGACCGCTTTTCTCTCCAGCCCGGGTGCTGTACTCAGCCGGGAAGTGCTGATGGATCGCTGCATAACGCCCGGAAATGAGGTTTTTGACCGGGCAATCGATCGACAGGTCAGCCGCCTACGAAACCGCCTGCAGCAGTTGCTTCCGGGCGTTGTTCTGCTGGATACGGTATGGGGAGAGGGCTACCGTCTGGCTTCGCAGGTTGAGGCGCGCGACGAATGCCTCAGCTAAAACGCCTGCTGCCGCAGAGAATGATGAGCCAGCTTGGTTTGCTGATGGTTTCGGCAATTGTGATTGCCAATCTGCTCGCGGTGGGCGGCCTTCAGCTGATCGGTAATTTGCTCTCTCCTGCCACGCGTAATCTGGCTGTGGAACGTATTGAGCTGGCCTATCTTACCAGCCAGCTGGCGGCTGGTTCTCCGTTACATATTCTTCGTGAGGATGGCGCCAGGTTCTGGATTGCCGATCATGCTGAAGTGACGCCTTTCCCCATGCGGCGTGAAGAGCGGCGCCTGCGTGACGCTATTTTGAAGTTAAAGGGATTTGCGCCGGACATGCAGGTGACGTTTCAGCTCGAGCGTTCCAACGGTGGGCCGGCGCGCTGGCATCTCTTTAGTACGGAAAATAGCGACCCTTTAAGGCTGCGATCGACGCTCTCTTTGCCTGACGGGACTTATCTGAACGGCATACAGCCGCTTGATCCGGCATATGCATGGATACAGCTGCTCTCACTGTCACTGGTCATCATGACGGTTCCGCTGATCCTGCTGAGTCTTTACTTCACCCACCGCGTTGTCAGGCCGATTCAGCGACTTGCCGCCGCCGCTGATGCCCTTAGTCGGGGAGACTGGACCGGTAGTCTACCTCTCGTAGGCCCGCGGGAATCGAAAGACCTGACGGGTAGCTTTAATCTGATGCAGCAACGTCTTGCCCGACATCTGGAAGGCAAGACCCGTATGCTGGCCTCAATGAGCCATGACTTCAACACGCCGCTGACAGAACTGCGCCTGCAGATAGAACTCATGGACGCCGGAGAGGCTCGTGATGACATGCTGGAAAGTCTCATTGAATTGCAGAGTATGGTCAGTGAAACGCTGAACTTTATCCGTGATGAAACGCCGCAGGAGAAGACCTGCCGCTGCAACCTGAGCAAGTTACTGAGCGATCTGACGCATCGTTACGGCCAAAAAGGCGAGTCAGTTAACTGGCAGGGAGAGGCAGAGATTACGATCAACTGCCGACCGCTGGCGATAAAACGGGTACTAAGCAATCTTATTGAGAACGCATTGAGCTATGCAGGCGAGGCATCCGTCATACTCACAACGGAGAGCAACATGGTAAGGATAGATGTTCTGGACAGCGGTCCGGGTATCCCGGAGAAACAGCTTGAGCAGGTCTTCGAACCCTTCGTTCGTTTGAATGATAATCGCGCCGCCCGACACCACTTTGGCGGCGGGCTGGGTTTAGGTTTATCGATTGCCCGTGCTTGCGTCCATGCCCACGGCGGCGAGCTGAGCCTGAAGAATCGCTCGCCCGCCGGTTTATGTGCAACGATTTTGCTGCCAGGAGCGATCAGAAGCTGAGCGTCACTCCCCCCCAGAAGGTTCGACCGTAGTTGACCGTACCGTAGGTTTCGTCGTTCAGACGCTTATCGCCAATGTTGTAAATAGCGCCATTGAGGGCCAGATTCCGGCTAAGCTGATGCGACACGCCAACATCTGCCGTCAGGTAATCGGGGGCCGGCTCAGCGGTAACGGAGGTCCCGTACTCTTTACCGTAATAGTTAGCCGCTGCCCAAAACTGCGTTTGTCCCGTGTAATCCCATTCGCTGCGCAGGCTGGCTTTATGCTTAGCAGTTAAAGCCAGCGGCGCCCCCTTATTGCTGCCGCTTTTCTGCTCTGAATCCAGGAAGGTATAGTTAGCCTTTAACGATAGCTCAGGCGTTATCTTCCAGCTGCCGGTTAATTCCGCGCCTCTGATGATCGCTTTATCAATATTGATACGCTCCATCACGATATAACCGTTCCAGCGTCGATCCGTCGTTAGCGTGGAAAGCTTGTCCTGGAAGTCGTTGTAGAAGAGCGTAGCGCTGGCAGAAAGATCGTCACGATTCGACCACATCGCGGAAAGCTCGTAATTGGTACTGGTTTCAGGCTTCAGATTGGGATTACCGAGCATGGCCCAGGTATTGCGGCGCAGTACCGCGTAATCGTCAATCACCGCGCGAATTTCCGGCGCCTTAAAGCCTCGCGCGACGCCGCCTTTCAGGGTCCACTCATCACTGACATACCAAACGCCATATAAGCGCGGGCTGTAGTGATTGCCGTACTGTTCGTGATTATCAAGGCGTAATCCACCGGTGAGCGAGAACGCTTCAGCGAGCCGCCATTCGTCCTCGATGAACAGTGCTCGTTGCACCACGCTATAGCGATGATCCTGGCGTGTACCATCTCCCTGGTTCCAGTCTTTTAGCTCATTTTCCTGCCACTGTCCGCCCAGCGTGGCGGTATGGTACATGGTTGGCACGATCAGTTTTGCATCCAGCACGCTATTTTTGATGGTGGGTTTACGGCCGTAAACGTCACTTTGTGAAGGGCTGGCTAATCCTTCACGGCTGGTTTTTTCCTGAGCAAAAGAAACCGTCGATGTTCCCCAGTCCCAGCGGCCGTCGTAGCTGACAGACCAGTGATCGCGGTTATTTTTTTGTTCACGCGTCGCCCAGTTTGCACTCTCGCCGTCACCGTTTTTCAGGCGACTGACGCCGCCTTCAAGCTGCAGCTCCTGGTTATCGGTTGGCGCGAATGACAGCCTCCCGGTTACGTCCTTATGGTCGGCTTTGCTGAAGCCATTGGTGTTCTGCACATCATCATCGGCCTGGCGATCCAGATAGCGCCCCCATAGCTGTAAGCCCAGCTTGTCATCGACCAGGGGACCCGCCAGGTAAAACTGCGTGTTTGCCGCATTGCCCTGGTCGTCATGCTGGCGAGCAGCATAGTCCCAGGAGAGCGACCCGCCCCACTGCTTATTGACCTTACGGGTAATGATATTGATGACTCCGCCAATCGCATCTGACCCGTAAAGCGATGACATTGGCCCGCGAATCACCTCAATACGTTCGATGGCGGCCGCCGGCGGGATAAAACTCTGCTCATAACCGGCATTGCCATTCACCCGGGAATCGCGACCACTCTGGCGCTTTCCGTCAACAAGGATGAGCGTGTAATCTCCCGGCATGCCGCGAATGGAGATGTCATTTTCATTGGCGCCGCCGATGACGGCTACACCTTCGACATCGCGAACGGCATCAGCCAGGTTTTGGATAGAACGTTTACGGAGATCCTCGCCTGAAATCACGGTCACTGACGCGGGTGCATCTTCCAGCCGCTGTTCAAATCCGGATGCTGTGACCACCATCGTCTCTGACTCTGCTGCGCTGGCCGCTGAGGTGAGTAGCAGGATCAGACTGGCTAATTCAGTTCGTTTAAATTTAATGATTGAGTTGCACATGATTGATTAACGCCCCCGACAAAAACGCTAATAGTAATCATCCGCATCTGTGAAAATTGGACAAAGTGAGACAGATAAATGACTTCCGGACCCATGATGGCCCGCGTATGGCACCGACTATCGGCAATGCTGCCGGGGGAGCGTTCTGTTTACCGATCGTTCTTTGAAAAAGTTTGGACGGATCGGGCCGATCGCTATACTGATGCATCAATAGATTGAACCATCCAGATCTTTGCCAGCTGCATAGTGCAGACCCGGCATAAATACGCGATGGCTGAAGTGAAAAAACTTTCACAGGGAGATGATAATGATGAGAAAACTAGCGTATAGCTTACTGATGATATTATGTGGGGCCGTTTTGACGATTTCCGCCATTTTCGTGATGATGGCGTTTTCTCGGGTTTTCCCAGCCAGCGATGAATTTCAACAATCCTGTCGAAAGTTTGATGCTGAAGAGATAAAAACAAAATTCATTCAGTCGTGGTTCAGGATGGCGGCAAAGGACGATCGTCTGGAAAAGATGGGGTTATCTAAGGTGGCATTCATTACAACGCCCTCCTTTTCAGACAACGCCTGGTCCGGGAAATTATTGGTCATTGGCGAAAAGAGTCGATACTCAGCGTACGTCATTCTTAACTGTCACAACGGTTATTATGATTACACAGACCTCTCCGAGGGTGAGGACGAATAAGCATTATCCCTGCCCTTTGGGCTAAAGCTAGCAGCCATATCCCGCAATATTGATCGAGAGATCTTCCTGTTCCATGCAGTAGAACCCTGCACTATGCTGGGGAATCTGCATCCTCGTAGTGCAATGCCGCCAAATCAAAAATTCTAACCTGATGATCTCGCAGAACTTTAAAGATGGCATGAATTTTTCATGCCGGTTATATACAAGCCGGGGCAACCCTTAAGCCTTGTTCCCATTAAATATCGACAGGTAATGAAGCCTGATTGTCCTGCTAAGGACGATCGGGCTTTTTTTATTGAGGCGGAGAGCAAAGCACGTGCAAACCATTGATATCGGCATTCTGCTGTCAACGGAAGGGACCTATAGCCATATGGCGAACAGCGCGCTGTCCGGCATGCGCCATGCGCTGGCGGAAATCAATGCCGATCCCGCTTCCCCATTTCAGCTCCGGGCCCGGCATATCAACCCGGCGGGCGAGCTGGCGGCCTACGGCGAAGCGGTGAGCGACTTTATCGATCGCGGCATCCGCCATATTTTCGGCACCATAACCTCCGCCAGCCGTAAGGAGATAATCCCTGACCTGGAGCAGCATAACCTGCTGCTGTGGTACGGCTGTCCTTACGAAGGGTTCGAGAGCTGCGAGCAGGTGGTGTATCTCGGCGGCTGCCCGAACCAGACCCTGCTGCCGCTGCTGCGGCTGGCGCTGGATACGTTCGGAACCCGCGCCTGGCTGACCGGCTCCAACTACGTCTGGGGCTGGGAGAGCAACCGCATCGCCCGCGAAGTGGTGGAAGCCTCCGGCGGCACGGTGGCGGGTGAAAAATATCTGCACCTGAGAAACAGCAGCGTAACGGAGCTGGTCGAGGCGATTCTCAGCACAGATGTCGATTTTGTGCTCAACAACCTGGTGGGCGAAACCTCTTACTCTTTTCTGCGCGCACTGGACGCGGCCTGTGTTCGCGAGCGGCGAACGCTAGCAGTGCTCAGCTGTAACTTTACCGAAGCGGAAGTCGATGAGGTTGCCCCGCTGCGGGCGGTGCGCCTGCTCTCCTGCGGCCCGTTTTTTGAAAGCGTCGACCCCGACTTTTGCGCGCGGCAGCGCCTGCTGCACGGCGCGCAGCGCATCTCCCACTACTACATCGGCGCCTGGCGGGCGGTAAGGCTGTTTGCCGACAGCCTGCGTCAGGCCGGAGACAGCCAGCCGGAAGCGGTGCTGGCGGCGCTGTATCGCCAGCATGACGCGCGGTCGCCTGGCGCTCGCTCGGTGCTGGCGCAAAACAACCACGCCTGCCTGCCCTGCCATATCGCCGAGCTGCAGCAAACCCGCTTTCAGCTGCTGCATAGCGAACCGCAGCCGGTGATGCCCGACCCCTATCTTTCTGCGACCGACCTGCGCCACGGTCGGACGGTTTCGGCCAGACCTGCCCTGAGGATTGTGAAATGAAAACGCTACTGTCCCCGGATTTTGATGCTCAGCCGCTCCTGCTGGTGGATTGTGAAACGAGGAGCCGTGAAGCGCTGGAAAAGAATCTCACGCGGATGGGCATTCGCTGGCATCACCTGACGGCGGATGAGGCCGCGCCGCCGCTTACCCCCTGCGCGGTGCTGGTGGAGCTGGAGGCGTTCGCCAGCCCGCTGACCCTGCAACAGGTCAATCTGGCGGGGATACCGGTGATTGCGCTGACCTCGCACGAGGGGCTTTCCCAGGTACAGCGCGCGCTGGAGCTGGGAGCCACGGCGATCCTCGCCAAACCCATTACCCAGCGGGCCATCTATACCACCCTGATGATGGCGGTAGGGCTGCGTCAGCAGCTGAATGACGGCCGGCAGCAGCAGGCGCTGCTGCGCCAGCGTCTGGCGGCGATGCCGCAGATTACCCGGGCGCTGGCGGCCCTGATGATGGCGGAAAATATTGATGAACAACAGGCCTGGGTTCGCCTGCGCACGGAATCGATGCGCACCAACCAGCCGGTGGCGCAGGTGGCGCAGCAGTGGTTGCTGCGGATGGCGCCCGGCGAACGGGGGGCGCAATGAGCCGGATGGGGTATCTCCTGCGGCGGCCCGCGCTGCTGCTCTCGCTGCTGTTTATTCTGCTGGTGGTGCTGGCCGCGCTGTTCGCCCCCTGGCTCACGCCCTTCGATCCCAATGAACAGTTTGTCGAGGGGCTGAGCCTTGAGGGCGCCCCGCTCCCGCCCAACGCTACTTACTGGCTGGGAACCGATCTGCTGGGGCGCGATCTGTTCTCGCGGCTGATTTACGGCGCGAGAACTTCGCTGCTGATCGGCGTGGTCGCCAACGGTATTGCGGTACTGACTGGCGTACTGGTGGGGCTGAGCGCCGGTTATATGCAGGGGCGTATCGGAGGGCTGCTGATGCGCTTTACCGATCTGATGATGGCGTTTCCGGCGCTGCTGCTGGCGATTGCGCTGGCGGCGATTTTCCAGCCCAGCGTCTGGATCGTGGCGATGGTGATCGCCATGGTGAACTGGGTGCAGATCGCCCGGGTTATCTACGCCGAAACCAGCGCCCTCAGCGCCCGCGACTTTATCGCCGTGGAACGTACCCTGGGGGCCGGAACCTTACGCATTCTCGGCGTGCATCTAATTCCGCATCTGGTGCCTACGGTACTGGTCTGGGCCACCCTGGGCATCTCCACCACGGTACTGCTGGAGGCCACCCTCTCGTTTCTCGGGGTGGGGGTACAGCCGCCGACCGCGAGCTGGGGCAATATCATCTTTGAAAGCCAGACCTGGTTCACCTCGGCCCCGTGGCTGGTGTTCTTTCCCGGTGCGGCGATCGTGCTGCTGTCGCTCGCTTTCAATATCGCCGGCGACGCCCTGCGCGACGCCCTCGACCCTGGTTTAAAACGGAGAAGCTGATGCTGTTTCTGGGAAAACGTCTGTTGCATGCCGGGCTGATCCTGCTTGGCGTCACGCTGATCTGCTACCTGCTGCTGTTTATGCTGCCCGCCGATCCGGCACGCCAAATCGCCGGACGCAGCGCCACGCCGGAAGTGGTCGAAAACATCCGCCATCAGCTGGGGCTGGATCTGCCGTTTTATCAGCAATATTTGCGCTATCTGAACGGGCTGCTGCACGGCGATCTGGGTCGCTCGTTTATTCAGCGCAGCGAAGTGAGCGAGCTGATTTCCGCCCGTATCGGGCCTTCGCTGCAGCTGATGGCGGCGGGGATTTTCTGCGAGCTGGTGCTGGGGATCGCTCTCGGCACCCTGGCGGCGCTAAAGCGCGGCGGGCTGGCGGACCGGCTGCTGATGGCGCTCTCCTTTATCGGCGTCTCGGCACCGCAGTTCATCGCCGCGATGCTGTTTCTCTATCTTTTCGCCGTGGTGCTCAACTGGTTCCCGATGGGGGGCTACGGCGGCTTCAGCCATCTGGCGCTGCCGGCGCTCACCCTCGGCCTGCTCGGCAGCGGCTGGTACTCGCGCATGCTGCGCTCATCGATGATTGAAGTGCTGCACCAGGATTTTATCCGCACCGCGCGGGCAAAAGGGCTCGGCAGAACCCGCGTGCTGCTGCGCCACGTGCTGCCAAATGCCGTGCTGCCGCTGATTCCGATGATCGGCATTGATATCGGCATATTTATGGGCGGGCTGGTGGTGGTCGAGTCGGTCTTTGGCTGGCCAGGCATCGGTCAGCTGGCCTGGCAGGCGATTCAACAGGTGGATATTCCGGTTATTGTCGGGGTCACCACCGTCTCAGCGGTTGCCATTGTTGGCGGCAACCTTATTGCGGATCTGGTGCTGCCGTGGGTCGATCCGCGCATTGATGTCAAAAAGTAGCAGGGGAAAATGATGAAAAAAGCGTTACTGACAATGGCGGTGGCCGCAGCCTGTTTCTCTTATGGCGCGCAGGCTGACGAGAAGACCGGCGGCGATATCGTGGTGACATACCAGAACGACGTGGCGACTCTGGATCCGGCCATTGGCTATGACTGGCAAAACTGGTCGATGATCAAAAGCCTGTTCGACGGCCTGATGGACTACCGCCCCGGCACCACCGAGCTGGTGAACGATCTGGCGGAAAGCTACGCCGTTTCCGACGATGGCAAGGTCTACACCTTTGTGCTGCGCAAAGGGGTTAAATTCCACAACGGCCGCGAGGTCACGGCGGCGGACGTGAAATATTCGCTGGAGCGTACCGTCAACCCGAAAACCCAGAGCCCGGGCGCCGGATTCTTCAGCCCCATCGCGGGCTATGACGAAGAGGCCAGCGGTAAAGCCACAACCCTGAGCGGCATCGAGGTCGTGGACGATCATACCGTAAAGATCACCCTGAAAGAGCCCAACGCCACCTTCCTGCACGTGCTGGCGCTGAACTTCGCCTCGGTGGTGCCGCATGAGGAGGTGGCGAAATGGGGCGCGGACTTCGGCAAGCATCCGGTCGGCAGCGGCGCGTTTGAGCTGCAGGAGTGGAAGCTGGGCCAGGAGCTGATTTTCCGCAAGAACCCGAACTACTTTAAAGCCGGCGTGCCGCGGCTGGATCGCATTAAGTTTGAAATAGGCCAGGATCCCTCGGTCGCCCTGCTGCGGCTGGAAAAAGGCGAAGTGGATATCGCCGGCGACGGCGTGCCGCCCGCGCAGTTTCTGGCGTTTAAAAACAACCCGGCCTATAAGGGCCTGATGGTCACCGGCGACCAGCTGCAGACCGGCTACGTGACGATGAAAACCACGCTGCCCCCCTTCGATAACCTCAAGGTTCGCCAGGCGGTGAACATGGCGGTCAACAAAGACCGCATCGTGCGCATCATCAACGGACGCGCGGCGCCGGCCAATCAGCCGCTGCCGCCCGCTATGCCCGGCTACGACAAGGCTTATCAAGGTTTCAGCTACGATCCGGAAAAAGCGAAGCAGCTGCTCAGCGAAGCGGGCTTTCCCAACGGTTTTGCGACCGAACTGTACGTGATGAATACCGATCCGCAGCCGCGGATTGCCCAGTCCATCCAGCAGGATCTGGCTAAAGTGGGCATTCGCGCCAGCATCAAATCCCTGGCCCAGGCGAACGTGATTGCGGCGGGCGGTTCCGCTAGCCAGGCGCCGATGGTCTGGTCCGGCGGCATGGCGTGGATCGCCGACTTTCCGGACCCCTCCAACTTCTATGGCCCGATCCTCGGCTGCGCGGGGGCGGTAGAGGGCGGATGGAACTGGGCGCGTTACTGTAACAAGGCGCTGGACGCACAGGCGGCCGCGGCGGACAACATGGTGAAGCCTGACCAGCAGGCCGCGCGTATTGAAGCCTGGCGCAAAATCTTTACCACGGCGATGAACGACGCGCCCTGGGTGCCGGTATTCAACGAGAAGCGTTACACCGTGCACTCCGCGCGTATGGGCGGCGAGGATGCCCTCTATGTGGATCCGGTCCATGTGCCGGTCAACTACGACTATATCGGGCTGAAATAATCTGCCGGCATCGTGCCGCGTTTACCGGGACGGTGCCGCTGCTTAAAGGGGATTCAAGATGTGCCAAAATTGTCTGGTGAAGACCATTCATCATACGCAACACCATTTCGGCTGGGACAACAGCCTGAGCCCGGCGCTGCGCGTGGCTTCCGGCAGCCAGCTGGAGTTTCACTGCCTGGATGCCGCTAACGGCTGGTTCAGCGCCGGCTCAACCGCAGCGGATATCCCGACGCTGCCTTTTGATAAGCTCAACCCGGTCAGCGGGCCGGTCTATGTGGAGGGCGCCCGGCCGGGCGATGCGCTGAAGGTCACGCTGGAATCATTTCGTCCCAGCGGCTTCGGCTGGACCGCCAATATCCCGGGCTTCGGCCTGCTGGCCGATGCGTTTCCCGAGCCGGCGCTGACGCTCTGGCAGTATGACAGACAGAACTTATCCCCCTGCGCCTTTGGCCGCTATGGCCGCGTGCCGCTGAAGCCCTTCGCCGGCACCATCGGCGTCGCCCCCGCCGCCGCCGGCCATCATTCGGTGGTGCCGCCGCGCCGCGTCGGCGGCAATCTGGATATTCGCGATTTGGCCGCCGGCTGCACGCTATGGCTGCCGGTGGAAGTAGAAGGCGCGCTGTTTTCAATTGGCGACACCCACGCCGCACAGGGCGATGGCGAAGTCTGCGGCACGGCGATCGAAAGCGCCATGGATGTGGTGGTAAAGCTGGAGGTGGTTAAGGATATGCCGCTGAAAACGCCGCGTTTTACCACCCCAGGTCCGGTGACCCGTCATCTGGATCGGCAAGGCTACAGCGCCTTCACCGGCATTGGCCCGGATCTGATGACCGCCGCCCGCGACGCGGTAAGCTACACCATCGATGCCCTGTGCCGCGAACAGGGAATGTCGGCAGAAGAGGCCTATATGCTCTGTTCCGTGTGCGGCGATCTGCGCATCAGCGAAATCGTCGATCGGCCTAACTGGGTGGTGTCGTTCTATTTTCCCAACAGCGTGTTTAATTAGGAGCGTTATGTCAGCAGCCATGTTCCCGGCGCCGCTACTCTCGGTGGAGCGCCTGTCGATCCAGTTTGGTACACAGCGGGTGGTGGATGACGTCAGCTTTGCGCTCTGGCCAGGAAAAACCCTGTGCATCGCCGGCGAGTCGGGCAGCGGTAAGTCGCTGACCTCGCTGGCGATCATGGGACTGCTTCCTGAGGAGGCGCATATTCCTGGCGGCGCCGTGATTTTTGCTGATCAGGATCTGCTCAGCTTGCCGGAGCGGCAAATGCAGCAGCTGCGCGGCAAAGCGGTCGCCATGATTTTTCAGGAGCCGATGACCTCGCTCAACCCGCTGATGACGGTAGGCCAGCAGCTGGAAGAGACCCTGCAACGGCACGAAGCGCTGGGCCGCCGCGAGCGGCGCGGGCGGATCGGCGCGATGCTGGACGCGGTCAAAATCGGCCAGGTGGAGAAGCGCCTGCAGCAGTATCCGCACGAGCTTTCCGGCGGCATGCGCCAGCGGGTGATGATCGCCATGGCGATGCTGTGTCAACCGCAGGTGCTGATTGCAGATGAGCCGACGACGGCCCTTGATGTCACTATTCAGGCGCAAATTCTCGATTTGATGCGCGAGCTACAGCAGGAGTTTTCCACCAGCCTGCTGCTGATCACCCACGATATGGGGGTGGTAGCGGAAATGGCCGATGACGTGCTGGTCATGAATCACGGCAAAATCGTGGAGCAGTCCCCGGTAAAAACGCTGTTTACCGCGCCGCAGGCGCCCTATACCCGCCAGCTGCTGCAGGCGGTGCCGGTGCTGGGCCAGGCGCCCGCGCTGGCGCCGGTTGAACAGACCCAACCGCTGCTCAGCGTCCGCGACCTCTGCGTACGCTTTCCGGTACGCGGCGACGGCCTGCGCATGCGCCGCGAAGTTCATGCCGTAGATGGCGTCAGCTTCGATCTTTTCCCCGGCGAAACGCTGGGCATCGTCGGGGAAAGCGGCTGCGGTAAATCAACGACGGCGAAGGCGTTGATGAATATGGTGCCGTTTAGCGGCAGCGCGCAGCTCAGCGGGCAGGAGATGCACGGCCTGCAGGGTGAGGCGTTAAGGGCGATCCGGCGTGATTTGCAGATGGTGTTTCAGGATCCCTCTGCGGCGCTCAATCCGCGCAAAACCATTTTCGATCTGATGGGGGAACCGCTGCTGATTCATGAGCAGATGCCTGTGGCACAGCGCACGGAGCGGGTGGCGCAGCTGTTGCAGCAGGTAGGCCTGTCTGCTGACGCGATGCGGCGGTATCCGCACCAGTTTTCCGGCGGCCAGCGCCAGCGCATCTGCATCGCGCGCGCCCTGGCGCTGAACCCTAAAGTGATTATCGCCGATGAATCGGTCTCAGCGCTGGATGTGTCGGTACAGGCGCAGGTGCTGACGCTGCTGGAGGATTTGCGCCAGCGCTACCAGCTCAGCTATCTGTTTATTTCCCATGATATGGCGGTAGTGGAACGCATTTGCCACCGGGTGGCGGTGATGTTTGGCGGCCAGATCGTGGAGATCGGCCCGCGCGATCGGGTACTGCACCATCCGCAGCATCCTTATACCAGACACCTGCTCAGCGCCGTTCCTATGCCGGACGTGCAGCGCAAGCGCGAACCCCGCGTCGCCAGCGCAATACCGGAGCGCCCTGACCCCATCAAACCCCTGGGCTGGCAGAGCGTCCGGCAGCGCTTTACTGATTTTGGCGGCGGACACCTCGCCGCCTGCTGATCGACGAAAGCGTTAAGCCGTCGGGTTTTCCGCCGGTGATTCAGACGAGGCAACAACGCTTTTTCTGCCGGGTTGCGGTTCCCGGACCCAGCGCATCTGCTGCCTCTCCCTGCGGCCCTGACCAGCTTCCAGGACGTACCGTTCTGGCGGCTGAGGACGCTGTCCGCAATGACCTGGAGGATTTATCTTTAAGTTTAGATATATCGACCCGGCGGGATGGTAGCCCCATTTTGGGGTATCTCATTTCATTGAGCCGGAATCTACCCCACATGAATGGCGATTTCAGTAGAAGGTAGCAGGCGTTGAGGTAATGGGATATTGGCGAATGCCGCGCGTATGCTGGATTTAGTAGACTTCAGGAGACGTTAAGAGAAGTGAGAATGGTACGCCCTACAGGGCTCGAACCTGTGACCTACGGCTTAGAAGGCCGTTGCTCTATCCAACTGAGCTAAGGGCGCACTGAGAAGCGGGAGCTTCATGATGTGCAATCGCCGGGAATTATACGGTGCACGCCTGATGAGTCAATGCATTTTGCCATCAAACTGTTTTCTGTAGGTCACTTGTCTACTTATGCGACAGGCGATGCCTAAGGATTATCCAATCCTCGCGGTCATTTCCCAGCATAACATCGGCTTAAATGCGTGCTGGTCCGCCATTTATTCATCTTAAACCCGCCTCAACGATATGGTTTATCGTCCCCCCTCGCGCCGAAAAGCGATAAAAAATCAAACGAGGACTGACAGGGAGGCTGGCTTCTGACAAAATATCCGCATCCCCCTTTCGTTAAGATACAGATGGAATCCTCTCTCTGATGGCAGCAAAAATTATTGACGGTAAAACGATTGCGCAGCAGGTGCGCTCTGAAGTCGCGGAAAAAGTGAAGGCGCGCACTGCGGCCGGAAAACGCGCTCCAGGGTTAGCCGTCGTGCTGGTTGGCAGCAACCCGGCATCGCAGATTTATGTCGGCAGCAAGCGCAAAGCGTGTGAAGAGGTGGGGTTCATCTCCCGCTCATACGATCTTCCGGAAACCACCAGCGAAGCGGAGCTCCTGGAGCTTATCGATACGCTGAATGCCGATTCGGCTATCGACGGTATCCTGGTGCAGCTGCCGCTGCCTGCCGGGATCGATAATGTGAAAGTACTGGAACGCATTGCGCCGGACAAAGACGTCGATGGTTTCCATCCCTACAACGTCGGCCGCCTGTGCCAGCGCGCTCCGCGTCTGCGCCCGTGCACGCCGCGCGGTATTGTGACGCTGCTTGAGCGCTACAACATCGATACCTACGGCCTGAACGCGGTGGTGATCGGCGCCTCTAACATCGTCGGCCGCCCGATGAGCATGGAGCTGCTGCTGGCAGGCTGTACCACCACCGTTACCCACCGCTTTACCAAAAACCTGCGCCAGCACGTCGAAAATGCCGATCTGCTGATCGTCGCGGTCGGTAAACCGGGCTTTATTCCGGGAGAATGGATTAAAGAAGGCGCGATTGTGGTCGATGTCGGCATTAACCGCCTGGAAAGCGGCAAAGTGGTTGGCGATGTGGTCTATGAAGATGCCGCCGCGCGCGCGTCATACATCACGCCAGTCCCTGGCGGCGTCGGCCCGATGACCGTTGCCACCCTAATTCAGAACACGCTGCAGGCGTGCGAAGAGTATCACGACATTCAGGAGGCCTAAGATGGCGACTTTTTCTCTGGGTAAACACCCGCACGTTGAGCTGTGCGATTTGCTGAAGCTGGAAGGCTGGAGCGAAAGCGGCGCGCAGGCAAAAATCGTCATTGCCGACGGTCTGGTTAAAGTCGACGGGGCGGTTGAAACCCGCAAGCGCTGCAAGATCGTTGCCGGCCAGACGGTGAGCTTTGAAGGCCAGAGCGTAACCATCACCGCCTGATTGCCGTCGCTGAATAAAAAAATGCCGGGCCCCTGAAGGTCCGGCATTTTTATTTCGCTTAATTTATTTCGCGCAAGGCTCTGATATCCCCGGACGCCTCGCCCGGGGTACGGCTCCAGGCCTACTTGCGGCGCCAGGTGGTGCCCTGAGCGCCATCTTCCAGCACGATCCCCATCTCGTTGAGACGGTCACGCGCGGCGTCCGCTGCGGCCCAGTCCTTCGCTTTACGCGCATCGAGACGCTGCTGAATCAGCGCTTCAATCTCAGCCACTTCGCCGTCGTCCGCCTGCGCCCCGCTCTGCAGGAACACGTCCGGCTCCTGCTCCAGCAAGCCCAGCACGCCGGAGAGCTTACGCATATGCGCCGCCAGCGCGTTCGCCGCCTGCGCATCTTCGGTTTTCAGACGGTTCACTTCGCGCGCCATATCGAACAGCACCGAATAGGCTTCCGGGGTGTTGAAATCATCGTCCATCGCTTCCACAAAGCGCGCTTCAAACGCCTCGCCGCCTGCCGGGGCTACGCTGCTGTCGGTACCGCGCAGCGCGGTGTACAGCCGCTCCAGCGCAGAACGCGCCTGCTTCAGGTTCTCTTCGCTGTAGTTCAGCTGGCTACGATAGTGGCCGGACATCAGGAAGTAGCGGATGGTTTCGGCATCGTAGAACTTCAGCACATCGCGCACGGTAAAGAAGTTGCCCAGCGATTTCGACATCTTTTCGCGGTCAATCATCACCATGCCGGAGTGCATCCAGTAGTTCACGTATTCACCGTCGTGCGCGCAGGTAGACTGCGCGATCTCGTTTTCGTGGTGCGGGAACATCAGATCCGAACCGCCGCCGTGAATATCAAAATGGTTGCCCAGCTGTTTGCAGTTCATCGCCGAACATTCGATGTGCCAGCCCGGACGCCCTGCGCCCCACGGAGACGGCCAGCTCGGCTCACCCTCTTTCGACATCTTCCACAGCACGAAGTCCATCGGGTTACGCTTGACGTCAACCACGTCAACGCGAGCGCCCGCCTGCAGCTGCTCCAGATCCTGGCGCGACAGCTGACCGTAGTTCGGATCGGTCGGAACCGAGAACATCACGTCGCCGTTATCCGCCACGTAGGCGTGCTCGCGGGCGATCAGCTGCCCGGTGATTTCAATAATTTCCGCAATATGATGCGTCGCGCGCGGCTCAAGGTCCGGGCGCAGAATATTCAGCGCATCAAAATCTTTATGCATTTCGCCAATCATGCGATCGACCAGCGCCACGAAGCTTTCGCCGTTCTCATTCGCACGCTTAATGATTTTGTCGTCAATATCGGTAATGTTGCGCACATACTTCAGCTTATAGCCGAGGAAGCGCAGGTAGCGAGCCACCACGTCAAAAGAGACAAAAGTACGGCCGTGACCGATGTGACAGAGATCGTAAACGGTGATACCACACACGTACATGCCAACTTCCCCGGCATGAATAGGTTTAAACTCTTCTTTTTGGCGCGTCAGTGTATTAAAAATTTTTAACATCGAAGATTCCGTGTAAACGTGTGTAGTGATAAGCCGTGTATTCTAACCTGAATTCAACCCCGAAGCAGCACACAATGCAAGGTGATCCAACCCCGCGGTTATGCTATAACAGCCCCCTATGTCACGCCCAACCTTGGGTTCAAGCACCACAATCATCGGAACAGGATGCAAAAATGGTTACTTTCCACACTAATCATGGCGATATCGTAATCAAAACCTTTGACGAAAAAGCGCCGGAAACAGTTAAAAACTTCCTGGACTACTGCCGCGAAGGTTTCTACAACAACACCATTTTCCACCGTGTTATCAACGGCTTTATGATCCAGGGCGGCGGTTTTGAGCCGGGCATGGAGCAGAAAACAACCAAGTCTCCGATCCAGAACGAAGCTAACAACGGTCTGAAAAACACCCGCGGTACTCTGGCGATGGCCCGTACTCAGGCGCCGCACTCCGCCACCGCGCAGTTCTTCATCAACGTGGCTGATAACGACTTCCTGAACTTCTCTGGTGAAAACCTGCAGGGTTGGGGCTACTGCGTATTTGCTGAAGTCGTTGAAGGCATGGACGTGGTAGACAAAATCAAAGCGGTTTCTACCGGCCGCAGCGGCATGCATCAGGATGTGCCGAAAGAAGATGTGGTGATCAAAAGCGTCAGCGTCAGCGAATAATTCGTGGCGACACTTTTTATTGCAGACCTGCATCTGCAAACCGAAGAACCGGCGATCGTCGCCGGTTTTCTCCGCTTTTTACGCGGCCAGGCCCGCGAGGCGGACGCGCTCTATATCCTCGGCGACCTTTTTGAAGCCTGGATCGGCGATGACGATCCTAACCCGCTGCATCAGGAAATCGCCGCCGCGCTCAGCGCATTGACCCGCTCCGGCGTCCCCTGCTTTTTCGTCCACGGCAATCGCGATTTTCTTATCGGCCAGCGCTTTGCCCGCGCCTGCGGTATGACGCTGCTGACGGAAGAGAACGTGCTCGATCTCTACGGCCGCCGCGTTTTAATTATGCATGGCGACACCCTCTGCACCGACGATGCCGGCTATCTGGCGTTTCGCGCTAAGGTGCATACGCCGTGGATCCAACGTCTTTTCCTTGCCCTGCCGCTGTTTATTCGCCGCCGTATCGCCGCTAAAATGCGCGCCAACAGCACCGCGGCCAACAGCAGTAAGTCGATGGAGATTATGGACGTTAACCAACAGGCGGTAGTGGCGACCCTGGAAAAGCATCGCGTACAGTGGCTGATCCACGGTCATACCCATCGCCCGGCCATCCACCAAATGGAGGCTAACGGCATGCCGGCTTTTCGCGTGGTCCTCGGCGCGTGGCACAGCGAAGGTTCGATGGTCAAAGTCACCAAAGACGACGTTGAACTGATCCCTTTCCCGTTTTAATTATCGCGCTATTTTCCGCCGACATCAGCCTACGCAACCGTTTTCCTCGCCCGTATATCGTGTTATTCTCTGTGGCCTCTAAAGCAGTGTGAAGCACACCCACAGGAGTTTTAAGACGCATGTCTTCCCGCAATAATTCGGCGCGTATCGCCATCGTGATGGGGTCCAAAAGCGACTGGGCTACCATGCAGTTTACCGCAGAAATCCTTGATGCCCTGAACGTTCCGTACCATGTTGAAGTGGTCTCCGCGCACCGTACTCCCGATAAGCTGTTCAGCTTCGCCGAAGGCGCGGAAAGCAACGGCTATCAGGTGATTATTGCCGGTGCGGGCGGCGCGGCGCATCTGCCGGGCATGATTGCGGCGAAAACGCTGGTCCCGGTCTTAGGCGTGCCGGTACAGAGCGCTGCGCTGAGCGGCGTTGACAGCCTCTACTCCATCGTCCAGATGCCGCGCGGGATCCCGGTCGGCACCCTGGCCATAGGTAAAGCCGGCGCCGCCAACGCCGCCCTGCTGGCGGCGCAGATTCTGGCGGTGCACGACGCCGAACTGCACCAGCGCCTGAGCGCATGGCGCCAGGCGCAAACCGATGAAGTGCTGGATAATCCGGACCCACGGGGTGCGGCATGAAGCAGGTTTGTATCCTCGGCAACGGCCAGCTCGGCCGCATGCTGCGCCAGGCCGGAGAGCCGCTGGGTATCGCGGTCTGGCCGGTTGGCCTTGAGGCCGATCCTGAAGCGGTGCCGTTTCAGCAAAGCGTCATCACCGCTGAAATCGAGCGCTGGCCGGAAACGGCCCTCACCCGCGAACTGGCGCGTCACCCGGCGTTTGTTAACCGCGACGTGTTTCCCATTATTGCCGATCGCCTGACGCAAAAGCAGCTGTTCGACAGGCTGGGCCTGGCCACCGCGCCGTGGCAGCTGCTGGCGGATAAAAACCAGTGGCCGGAGATTTTCGCGACCCTGGGCGAGCTGGCTATCGTTAAACGCCGCGTGGGCGGCTACGACGGGCGCGGCCAGTGGCGTCTGCGTGAGAACGACTGCGCGCAGCTGCCCGACGATAACTACGGCGAATGCATCGTCGAACGGGGCATTAACTTCTCCGGCGAAGTGTCGCTGGTTGGCGCCCGCACTCAGGATGGCAGCACGGTGTTCTATCCGCTGACCCGCAACCTGCATCAGGACGGGATTCTGCGCACCAGCGTGGCCTTCCCGCAGGCCAATGCTCGCCAGCAGGATCAGGCCGAAGGCATGCTGTCCGCCATTATGGAAGAGCTGAAAGACGTCGGCGTCATGGCGATGGAGTGCTTCGTCACCGCCGATGGTCTGCTGATCAACGAGCTGGCCCCGCGCGTGCACAACAGCGGCCACTGGACGCAGAACGGCGCCTCCATCAGCCAGTTTGAGCTGCATCTGCGGGCCATTACCGATCTGCCGCTGCCGCCGCCGGTGGTCAACAGCCCGTCGGTGATGATCAACCTGATCGGCACCGATCTCAATTACGACTGGCTGAAGCTGCCGCTGGTGCACCTGCACTGGTATGACAAAGAGGTTCGTCCGGGCCGCAAAGTGGGCCACCTGAACCTCACCGACAGCGATACCGACCGCCTGAGCGCCACGCTCGAAGCGTTAAAGCCGCTGCTGCCGCCGGAGTACGCCAGCGGTATTTTCTGGGCGCAGTCACAGCTTAACTAAGCCTTTCGTGCCGGGGGAAGCGCGTTATTCCTTCCCCGGCACGCCTTCGGGCGCGTAGAATCCCTCCTTCGCTTTACAGAAAATCTCGGTTTCACTGCAAAAGGAAGACCCATGAATAATGGGACGGATTACCGCGCAATTCTCGCCGCGGATACCCCACTCATTGACGTACGCGCCCCGGTTGAATTCAGCCAAAGCGCTCTCCCCGCAGCGCTCAACCTGCCGCTGATGGACGATGAAGAACGCGCCGCCGTCGGCACCTGCTATAAACGTCAGGGGGCAGAAGCCGCCCTGGCGCTCGGCCATCGCCTGGTCAATGGCGACATTCGCGCCCAACGCATGCGGGCATGGCGTGAAGCCTGCTTACGCAATCCTCAGGGCTATCTTTGCTGCGCCCGCGGCGGCCAGCGCTCGCACATTGTTCAGCAGTGGCTGCGCGAATCGGGCGTCGATTATCCGCTGATCGTCGGCGGCTATAAGGCGCTGCGCCAGGCCGCCATCCAGCTGACGCAGGAGCTGGTCCAGCGCTCGATAGTGCTTATCGGCGGCTGCACCGGCAACGGTAAAACTCAGCTGGTCGGCACGCGGCCCGACGGAATCGATCTCGAAGGGCTCGCCCACCATCGCGGCTCATCGTTCGGGCGGACGCTGCGCGACCAGCATGCTCAGGCGACGTTTGAAAACCACCTCGCGGTCGCAATGCTGAAAAAAGCGGCCAGCCAGCGCCGCTGGGTGCTGGAGGATGAAGGGCATATGATAGGCGCCAACCATCTGCCGGAATGCCTGCGCGAGCGCATGGCGCAATCGCCGCTGGCGGTGGTGGAGGACCCGTTTGACGTCCGCCTGGCGCGCCTGCGGGAGGAGTATTTTGACCGGATGCACCGCGACTTTATAGCCGCGTACGGCGAAGATCGGGGCTGGCAGGAGTACAGCGCGTATCTGCACCACGGCCTGTTTGCTATCCGCCGTCGCCTGGGGCTCCAGCGTTTTGCTCAGCTCACCGCCCTGCTTGATGACGCGCTGGCTGAACAGCTGCGTACGGCGAGCACCGATGCGCATTTTGCGTGGCTTGTTCCGCTATTGAAAGAGTACTACGACCCAATGTATCGCTATCAGCTGGGTAAAAAGGCAGAGAAGATTATCTTTCGCGGAACCTGGCAGGACGTCGCCTCCTGGCTGGCGCGGTAGCCCGCGTAAACGCAGCGCAAGCCGGGATTTTCGGCATCGCGCTGCGCGGGAGGTCGCGGTTTAGAAGTCGTAGCGCAGACGCACCAGGTTCATATCGCCCAGGTTGTCGGTGCTCGAAGTAAAGACGTGTTCGTAATCAACGCGGAAGCCATAATCCAGCTGGAAGCTGATCCCCAGACCGTTATCAATGCGCTGGTAGTTACGTCCGTTCACGTATTCCAGGCGGTCGCCCATAAAGTACGGCTGAACGGATTTAAGCGCGTACTGGCCAACCGGGATTTTATAGCCCGCAAAGTACTCAATACCCCAGGCATCGCCGGCGAAGTAGTTATTCACATCGGCTTTTTTGGTGGTCAGGAAGTTCTGATACCAGCCGCCGCCGAAGGAGAAGGTCCAGTTATCCGGCGTCCAGCTTAGGGCGGTACCGAGGATATTCTGGTTGTAGGTTTTATTCTCAGCGCTCGACGGATCGCGCATTTCGGCACGCGTATAGTTCCACGCCGTACCCCAGGTCAGGTCCTTCATGATGTGGTAGTCCACGCCAACGGAGCCCCCGCCTTTACGCTTATAGCGTAGGCCATTTCCCGGCAGATACTCATTATCTTCAAACAGATAAGAAGCATACAGATCGACGTCACCGGCCGATTTTTTGTACTTGAGCATATTGCGCGAGCGGTAGGAGCCATCGTAATCGCCGTTGATCCCGTTACCCGGCGCCTGGGCAATCATGTCGTAATCCCAAATATCCGTCTTGGCGCCGACCACATCGTAATAAATACTGTTTTGCTGACCGTAGGTTAGCGTCCCCCAGGTGTCGCTCTTCAGCCCGGTATACAGCATACGGCGAGAGGTGTTATTAGCGCCTTCCGCATAGTGATTATCCCAGTCGAACAGCGCCGGAATATTGACCCCCAGTTCGTAATAGCTGATCCAGCTAATATCATCAAACAGATAATAATCAGCGGCGAAGCGGAAACGGGTACCGCCGTCGAAACCGTTACGCTTATAGGAGCCTTTATCGCCATCGCCGGACATCATGTTGAACTGCGGACGAATACTTCCGCCGACGGTGAAGTTCAGGCGGCTTAACGGGTCGCCGGCCTGCGGATCTTGTTTCAGCAGCGTAATCTCAGCCTGGGAAGCAAAAGAAGTCACTGCCAGTACTGCGCCGATCGTCATCGCCAGCGCTTTTATTTTATGTGCCATGCTTTTTCCTTGAGTAATAAGCAACCTTATATTTGCAAGGTGAATATTAACCGTGATTACGAACGTCGTGTTGTCGCGTTTTTAAGCTTTCGTGCTCTTAAAAATCAGTGACTTATCATTTTGTGCCGTTAAAAGAAAGCCGCCGCGAATTTCATCAAACCGTCATGCAAATGCACTATCTCCGTCGCGCCGCCGCCACGCTTTCAGGGGCGCGCTTTGCCGTCGCAGAGCAATGAATGAACCGCTAACCGCGCGTCAGGCTTAAACGGAACGCAGTAAAAAGCCCGGGGCGTTGGTACTCAACCCCGGGCCTGCAGATGCCAAGCGCGCTGAATTACTGGCTAAACTGGCGGAACAGCGCTTTGCCTTTTAACAAACGCAGCCCCAGCCAGCCGCCGCACAGGGAGAGCAGCAGCGCCCCGCAGAGCGGCAGCATCACCCACAATCGCCAGTCCGGAGACCAGGGGAAATCAAAGACTTTGGTTTGCAGCATCGCCAGCGCCACCTCAGCCCCTATCGCCGCCACGATCCCGGACACCACGCCCAGCAGGGCAAACTCCGCCCATAGCGTGGTGCGCAGCAGCGACTTTCCGGCCCCCAGCGTGCGCCAGACCACCAGCTCCTGATAGCGCTGGCGCATCCCGACCTGAACCTGCGCCAGCAGCAGTAAAATACCGCAGGCGGTCACCAGCACCACCATCACTTCCAGCGCGCGGCTGACCTGAGTCAGTACTTGACCCACCTGACGCAGAATGGCGCCAATATCCAGCAGGCTGACGGTCGGGAATTCGCGGTTCAGCTGCGTCAACATGCCGCTGCCGTTATCCCAGCGGAAGCTGGTCAGCCAGCTTTGCGGCTGTCCGTCCAGCGCGCCCTGCGGGAAGATAAAGAAGAAGTTTGGCCGCAGGCTCTCCCAGTCAACTTTGCGCACGCTGGTCACCTTAGCGCTGAAGTCCTGGGTATCGCCGGTAAAGGTGACACTATCGCCGAGCTTAACCCCCAGGCGCTGCGCCAGCCCCTCCTCGATCGACACTTCACCCGCTTTTGGCGGCCAGGCGCCGGCCACCAGCGGATTATGATCCGGCCTGTCGTCGCTCCAGGTCAGGTTCAGCTCGCGATTCAGAGCTTCATCCTTATTGCCCTCCGTCGCCTGGCCGTTAATCTGCGTCAGGCGCGCGCGGACGATGGGGTAGAACTCCGTCGCCGCCGTCTGGTTCCCGGCGAGGAAAGCTTTGACCGGCGCGACCTGATCCGGGGCAATATTAATCAGGAAGTAGTTGGGGCTTTCCGGCGGCAGCTGCTGCTGCCAGCGATCCAGCAGATCGCCGCGCAGCACCAGCAGCAGGGCGAGCAGCATAAACGACAGCGAGAACGCCGCCAGCTGGCTGAGCGTCGACCACGGCTGGCGCAGCAGCCGGTTGACCGCCAGGCGCAGCGGCAGCGCCTTCAGCGTCACCCGCTTCAGCAGCCACAGCAGCCCCCATCCCAGCAGGCCGCACAGCAGCGCCAGCACCACCGCGCCGGCCAGTACCGCCCACAGCAGCGGGCTGCCGCCCATCAGCCACGCCAGCAGGATAACCACCACCGCGCACACTAGCGGAATATAGACCTTCAGCGGCCAGACGTTAGCCACCACGTCCTGACGAAGTACCCGCAGCGGCAGCGTCGCCAGCAGCAGCCGATAGGGCCGCAGGCCCACCAGCAGCGAAATCACCGCCATCGCGCCAATCGCCCACAGCCACGGCCAGAGGCTGGCGGCCGGCAGCGCGCCCGGGAGAACCGGTTTCAGCATCACCAGCAGGATCTTCTCCAGCCCCATCCCCATCGCGCCGCCGGCAATCGCCGCCAGCGCCAGCAGCATCAGCCACTGCCCGACGATCAGCTTGCGCAGCTGCGCCCGCCCGGCGCCTAAGGTTTTAAGG
>OLIJ01000152.1_pt1 | contig 35216 bp, 32 predicted proteins | sample 1609731 | NCBI WGS metagenome assembly OLIJ01 (sample SAMEA4350159, study PRJEB24818) | metagenome | biome: human; feature: gut; material: faeces | place: Denmark | collected 2013-09
CTGCTAAATAAAGCGCCGGTCACTTTTGACTCGCGCATCAATCACGTTTTGAGAGAGGCCGGAAATGCGCTGGATATCGCTCATATGGAGCTGTTGTCTGGTGCGTTTCACGACGCCATGTCTCTGACCGAACACTGTCCGACCAGCATGCTTTTTGTCCCCAGCCATCAAGGCATTAGCCACAACCCGGCTGAATATACCGATCCTCGCTCACTGGCGGCAGGTGCCCGTACGCTGGCCTGCGCACTGACTGAACTATCCCAATCATCTGAAGGAGTTAAATCATGACTGCAACTGCACACTACCCAACCTGCTGCGATAAAGACAATGGCGATGCCCTGGGCCTCAACCCGACAGCAACTTCCCCAATTTCAGCCGATGGCGCACCGGTGTTAAACGAGCTGTATACCATCCCTCCACGCTGTGGACGTGCCGTTTTGCTGAAAAAAGGGCAGGTGATTAAGATTATCAATACCCCGGGTAGTCAGGTATGCGACACATGGTTTTTCAATACCAGCGATCTCAGCGAGTTTGCTTCCATGGAGCATACCCGCGCCTTTATCGACAAAATCATCCCGCAGCCAGGTGATGTGCTGGTGACTAACCGACGCCGCGCCATCGCCACGCTGCTGACCGATACTTCACCGGGTGTACATGACACGCTGATCGCCGCCTGCGATCTGTATCGTTATACCAATATGTGCATTACGGAGTACCACGACAGCTGCGCCGACAATATGCGGATGGCGCTGAATGCGATAGGTCTGCGCGCCCGCGAAGTACCACAGCCGCTCAATTTATGGATGAACACGCCAGTAAACCCTGATTATTCAATTTCCTGGTTGCCAACTGTCAGCAAAGCAGGTGATTATGTAGAAATTCGTGCTGAGCTGGATTGTGTAGTCGTCATGTCCGCTTGTCCACAGGACATCGTGCCGATTAACGGCTGCTCACCGAAAGAAATTCAATTTGCCGTTGTGGAATGATTTATTTTGCCAGGCCTGCGTAACGCAGGCCGTTGGCGGACTTTAATAAAGCTGACAGATGAAAAAAAACGCTGACATCAAATCTACCGGAACCCCGTTGGGAATGCGGTTGCGCCACGCACGTCTGGTGCAGGAAATGACCCTCAAGCAGCTCGCGCTAAAGGTGGAATGCTCGGAAAGTTTGTTATCCAAACTGGAAAATGACGCCGCCTCGCCGTCGCTGGCGATGCTGCACCGCCTGGCAAAAGCGCTGGAGACCAGTATTGCTGACCTGATGGCCGACGACTGGACGGCCGACCAGCCCGTACTGAAGCCTGAACAGCGAAACCGTAAGCGGTTTTTGCAGCGCAGTAAAAAAGGGGGCATCGAGCTGGAGAACCTGACCTGGCACCATAAAGGCGGATTGCTCCAGGGCAATATTCATATCATCGAACCGGGTGTCGCCAGCGATGGCCTGATTGAGCACCATGGTGAAGAGATGGGCTATGTGCTGGAAGGCGATCTGGAACTGCGTCTGGGGGAAGATGTCTGGATCCTTGAGCAGGGAGATTCGTTCTATTTTCCCAGTCAGGTCCCGCATGGCTACCGTAATATCGGTACCGTTGTCGCCAAAGTTCTGTGGGTCAATACTCCAGTCACGTTCTAATCATAACATCTGCCAGCTTCGCGGCAGACATCCTTGACGGCACGTCCGGCTTCAACAGACTTCAGGACAGAGATGGTCTGGTGCTCAGTGAATCGGGCTTTATGCATGGCGATCTCCTCAGGGGACATAATCAGTATGTCGTAAGATCTCTAAAAGTGAATGGTTCGTTTTGCAGGGATACTTACAAATGCATCCGTCATACTGGCCGTGATGGATGGCAGAAGAGCGAGCAATTTATCGCTGCCTTTGCAAAGTCAGTGCGTTCTGTGAGTCGCGTTGTTGAGAAACTAACAGACTCAAACTACACTCAAGAATATTTTAGCTAGTTGTTGGTTTTTTATTATCTTGAATGCGTTGCTGATGAGGAGCAAACAAACCCCTTATAATTATCGACGCTTGCTTTCTGTAAATATAGATTCTGATTTTCTTTTAGTGACAATGCCTTGCCTGGATGATGGCTTTTATAATTATTAATGCGGCTTTCTGACAGTAGCGTGAGACCATAAACGTTTGTATCAACAGATAGGGAAAATATATGCCTGTCGCTTATAGTGCAGATAATCGCTCACTTTATCATCCTGAACAAGATATAACATTATTGTGTGATTCTGACTGGCCAGATGAAATCGCGCTGGCAGCAGAATTATCACGGCTGGCATATCTAAGGGCAGAAAAAAAAGGTTCTGGAGAAAAAGAGAAGTTAACGGGCATATTAAAAGCGGCGGGGTTTGGCGCGCCCGAACTGTTGAACGATGTTGCTCGTGATGCTTACGGGTTTGCCACCTGTCATGCCAGCGGCCTGTGCGTGCTTGCCTTTCGGGGAACGCAGATTGATCACTACCAGGATTTTCTGACCAATATTCAGACATTGCCTGAATATTGCCGCTATGGACGAGTACATACCGGATTTCAGAAAAGCGCCCAAGCCCTACAGCCTCTGGCGGAAAACTGGCTCAAGATAATGACAGCAAAGCGAACCCATTTGCTGATTTGTGGCCACAGCCTGGGTGGGGCAATAGCTACTTTGCTGGCGGTGGCGTTACGGTCGGACACGTTAATAACTATAGGTTGCCCCAGAGTCGGAGACGATGCATTTGTCAGTTCCCTGCTGGGCCAGCCTCAATTGCAGGTGATCCGGGTGGTCAACTGCTGCGATGCGGTGCCGACCGTCCCCCCGACATTCCTGGGCTATGAGCATGCTGGAAATGCGCTCTACCTTGATTGCAATGGAAAGCTTCTGCATAACCCAACCGCTAGCGCATTGAAAAGCGATCGTGCGGCAGGACGTAAAATCTATGCTCCGCTCTATGAAGCCGACCGCCTGAATCATGTTCCGGTGCGCTGGCTCGCCGATCACGCCCCTCACAATTACATCCGGGCCTTCTGGCCATAACGAGGTGTGGAATGCCATATCTGATGGTTCGACCGTTGTTAGGTAATGTTGGTGTCATCCAGTTGTGGGTGGGTGTTTTTGGGTATAAGACAGCCCCGATATTGAACTTTACGTTGAATGAAAAAGCGGTTAGCCCGGAAATAAGTAGTCAGCCTCTGGCTCCGATTCGTGATGATGACTGTCTGAATAAGCGGCCGCTAAGTTATCAGGGGATTTATGAGTTCAGTGTCCAGGGAAATGACATTGAGCACCGCTTTAATGTGAGCATCCCGCAAGATGGCACATCGCGATTTCTGGCTGTGAAGTCGCTCCCTGCGAAAGTGCCCTTTTTGGGTAACAGCTTCAAAATTATGCTGATGTCATGTTACTGCGCGGGTACCGATGCAGTGGGAGTGGGTGATTTTGTGCAACAGATACCGGTTCGTCCGGATATGACGCTTTTTGCGGGTGACCAGGTTTATCTGGATCAGCCACCTTTCTTTCACATGCCTGACTCTGCTGAGGAACTCCGAAAAAACATTGCCGCCAAGTACCGTCGAAACTGGTTGTCAGATTTCACCGGGCAAAGGGGGTTACAGAAAGCGTTAACCAAAGCGCCGACATTATGTCTGCCTGATGATCACGAATTCTGGAATAACTATCCCTGGGAACAAGTCTGGAAAGAGGGGACGGGACCGGAGCCAGGTGCAAATGGGATTAATCATTGGGAAGTTGCCGCAAGAGAGCTTTTACAGGATTTTCAATTGGGAGGCACTCCTACTTCCCAACAACCCTGGACGCTTTTGGAAATTGAGCCACTCAGTATGTTGTTCCTGGACACGCGAAGCTATCGACAGAAAAACTTTACCAGCCCGACTGGACTTATGCCTGACAGCGCGTGGAAGGCCGTCGAGAAATGGCGGGATAATCTGTTGGATCACCAAATTAACGGTAAGCCGCTTATCGGTGTATTTGCCACAGGGCAGGCCTTGTTTTGCGAACCAACGGGGTGGTTATTAAACAAAATGGGAGATGCTGAGCTCGCGAACTATACAACACAGTTTGCGAAACTTATGGAATCAATTGATAAGCTTGGTGAGAGTGGTGTGCAGGTGATCTTCCTGACGGGAGATGTGCACTGGAACAGAGTGGCTCAAGCTAACCATACCCGAACGAAAAGGACCACTCTGACGGAGGTCATCTGCTCGCCGACCAGTTTGTGCCTGACGCCAGGAGTTGACCAGGCGAATATTGCCAAACACACAGTAGGGGGATTATTCGGTAAAAATTCTGACTGGGAAAGACATTCCGATCCCGATACCCCTCCGAAATATGTTGGTGAAAAAAATCAGTTCAGCCCGTTTGAAAAGTTCTACGGAATGAGAGGCAATCACGTCGCAATTATCGAATTTACTCGTTCAGGTTCAGGGGTAAATATGACGGTGAATTATTATCCCATAACTTATCCAGCTTCTCCTGCCGTTTCTACGAGAACGTATCCGATTATCAACGTTAATACTTAGCTTCTGGAGAATAATAATGGTCATGAATTATGCCCCAGGTTCAGAAAAGAACCCTAAACTGGTTGAGCAAAAACGCGCCGATAATGAGAACAACCTTGAGTGGTTATTACGTGCCTTTAATGCGCTTAAAGGTAAAGAGCCTTTGGCGCAGTCATACATTTTGCTGCTTGGTGGTACGGATACGTTGTCGTGGCGAATTCGTGCTGGCCAGTCACAACTGCGCTTTGATATGTTGCCTTCGTATTGGTCTACTTCGGCGCTGCTGTGCGCTAACGCTGAAAATGTGGAGAAATCGAAAGTGCTGCATATTCCACTTTTCCAACCCCAGGGAGGTGTTTTTGCCACTGAGCGCAATGGCGTTGTGGAATCACCGGTCTCAATTTTTAAGGATTCTGAGCAATGGAAAAATATCGCATTGATAGCTTTTCCAAAAGCTCAAGAAGACGTACTGAATTCGCTTCCTCATTTTCAGAGGGGACGCAACTATATTGACGCACTTGAGCATATTCTCCGTTGGCTGGCTTTTGCGTGGGGCGTCGCAAGAACTCCCACGCCGATTAATGATGGTATTGGGCTGCCTACCGCCTGCATGCTGGAAAGTTTATATAGTGGTGCGGGGATGGATCTCACCCCAGGGCTGGAAACTCGTGCATCGAGTCCTGAAGCCATCTGGGCTACAGCCTCGCGCTGGTATAAACATTTTGAAAATAATAAGCTGAAAATGCCAAAAGGGCGCTTCTGCACACCCGACAGTTACAACATCAATGATGGGCATAAAAAGCCATCGGGAAGGGCGAACAAGTCCACTGAAGACTAATCCAAAGGCAGAAGCCTGCTATAAAGCAGGCTTCTCTAAAGTCAGTTTCAGTGACACTGATTTTTTTTGTCTCGATGTGACTCAGCCCATCAGCATTACCCTGACCCTGGGTTCATTGCCGGATGCTCTGAGTAGGTGTATGAATAAAATAACCGGCAAACATAACGCGCAGCAAGGAGAAGATGAAGTCTAGGGTAGGTGTATGATTGATCGTGATCTGCAGGTGGTTATGAACTAAAGGGATGGCGGACAGGATTTAACATAATATACATTATGCGCACCTAGGTTGTAGGGGCTCAATGCTAAGTCTGTTTGTGGCTAACTGGCGTAACTCTCTTTCTCTATATCTATATAGGAATACCTGGCTATAGTTTTCAAACCTGTATGTCTGGTCAACGACTCACTTTTTCTGATGAGGCATTTTCTATGGCTATACCTGATGCCGAGGTTTTCTCCGTGAAAGAAATCAACTGCCTCAAAATCCTTCACTTCACGATGTTATCAATCGCAGCTCACGTCCTGGTCAGGCAGCGAAAATGCTCCGGTATCACGCCGCGCCATTGCAACCGACTGCTGCAACGCCGCCTGGAATGAATAACCAAAGTCGCGGCCGCGCTGGTAATCGCTCAATCGCCTGTTGCCCGAATCACTGACCTAACTGGCGCTGAGTATCATTCTGGAACGTTACTCAGATTTTGGCCCCACACTGGCGCGAGAAAAGCTGGCTGAAAATCACGGCATTGTCATTGGTAAGGAAACGCTCAGACGTCTCATGATAAAAACCGGGCTCTGAGGACAAAAAAAAGCCCCTTCAGGGGCTTTAATAAGATTAAGAACAACGCCTGCGGTCTTACTCTTACGTCGACCAGTCCGGCAGTTCCCTCGATTATTTGGTCAGTTCCGCCGTCATATGAACGCCGTTATTGAAGCTGGCCTCGGTAATTTTGTACGACGTACCGCTCTGTTTTGCCTGTGCGGCGATCTGTGCTTCAGCGCTGTCAATCGTTGATGCCGTGGCGGTCACGCTCTGGGCAAAAGCGCCGAAAGACATCATGGAAAAAGCAGAAACTACAACTAAAGTTTTGATGGATTTCATGGTCGTATTCCTTAAGTCATTTGTTCAGTATTGGGCGATGTTGCCCTGATGTGATAAATGATAAGACGACCATGGAGTGATTAAAATCGAAACAATTTGTGGATGTTATTCAAAAAAACAGAATGAATTTCGCACACCCTTCTCCACTGTTTCTTTATCAACCTGTCTGCTTTTGCTGCACCGTATTTTTGCACCTCCATGCCTCGTCACCTGTAATCGATAAAGCTCAGGATGGCCTCGTTGAACTCTTTCGGCGCCTGAATAAACGCGAAGTGGCTGGTGTTTGGTAAAATCAACAATCCGGCATTCGGGATGGTGTTGGCAATATATTCCAGATGCTCCCGCACGATGGCCTCGTCATGGTCGCCATCGACAATCAGTACCGGGGTCGTGATTTTCTTGAGATCGTCATCGCTCCAGTTGGGCTGTGTTGCCCACATATGGCTTATCTGATCGACAAAGGCATCGTACTGGTCGGGAGTTTTTGAAAGCTTGCGATATTCATTGCCCGCCCGTTCGATATAGCTGGCAAAGACCGGGTTTTTCTCGGTATCAGGTTTTACGCCGCTGGTTTTCGTATTGGGGGCAAAGGAGAAAATGCGGTTCACTCTGGTCGGGTGGCGAATAGCCAAATCGATACCAATAATTCCCCCATCGCTCCAGCCGACAATATCCGCTTTCTTAATGTTCAGATGATCGAGCAGCGCAACCACATCATCACTCATCAAGTCGTAGCTGTAAGGGCGCTCGTCACGCGTGCTGCGTCCATGGCCCCGACTATCAACCACAATGACCTTATGATGCTTCGCCAGCGCTGCAACCTGTTGACCCCAGTAATCGGAATTCGCCAGCCCGCCGTGGAGCAAAACCACCGGCGTTCCCTCTCCGGTGGTGGCGTAATAGAGCTGTATTCCGTTTACGCTGGCATACGCCGGTTTCAGCGCGGCGACCGGCGCTGGTGTTCGCGGCAGATTTTTCCAACGTTCCCCCCAGGCTATGGGGGATTGAGGGGTGACCGACCAGGCCGCAGAGGTGCTCAACGTCCCCATCACGCAGAGCAGTCCGGCGAGGAATAGCGTATTTTTTCTCTTCATAGCGATCGCTCCTGATAACGTTTACTGTGCCTCACCCAACTCACGGGTGCGTTTCACCGCCGCAAGCACGCTGCGTTGCAGGCCTGCAGCGAAATCGCTGTTGTTAAGCTCATACAACCCATGAATCCCGACCCCTGCCGGGGAGTTGTTGATATCGAGTAGCTGCCTCGGGTGTTTCTGGCTCAGGCGCAGCATCTCTATCGCCCCCTGCAGATTTTCCAGAACCACCTCAGCTGCCTGCGCGCGCGACAGACCGGCCAGCACGCCTGCATCGGTAAACGACTCGATAAAGTAATAAATGTAGTTCGGCCCGGCGACGCCGAAGCCGGTAAAGATATCAATAAGCCGTTCCGGCAGGTAAAGCACCTTGCCAAAACCGCTCAGAAAAGGCTCCACCTGTTCGGGAAGCGCCTGCGCGTTCAGAACCACCCCGCTGTAGCCAAATCCGGTATCGGTAAGCGTATTAGGGATAACCCGGGCAATGGGTTTTCCCGTCCCCAATACGGTTTCGAGTTTGTGCAGCGTCACCCCGGCAATCAGGGAGATCACCGTCGTTGCGGCAGAAAGATGGGGCCGAATACGCTCTGCCACACTCGACAAATCGTCCTGTGGGCGGATCCCCAGCACCACCAGGGCGGCCTCGCGCAACACATCCTCGCGCTGCTGCTGCGCCAGGCCATAACGTTCAGTGAGCGCTGCGATGCGACCCGAATCGATATCCTCCAGCGAAATCTCTTCCGCGCGAAGCGTCCCCGCCGCCAGCGAGGCTCGAATAATGGCCTCCGCCATTTGTCCGGCACCAATAAAATGTACATTTGCCATGCGCAGTGACTCCTTATTGAAAGCGATATTCGCCGTTGCCTACGCGAAAACGTTGGCCTTTCAGCGCCGGGTCAGCGACGTTAAAGACCAGTTCGACTAAGCGGTTGGCCTGCCCCTGGAGAAAAACAAAGCGCTGTTGGCCCACTGCCAGCCCCTCAGGCAGTTCATTGAACCCAAATAGCGCGTGCCAGTGCGCACGCGCGGCCTGCGGGTCTTGCACCGCAAAAATAGCGCTCTGCAACGTTACCTCGCCTGCGGGATGTGGCCCGTCGAGCCCCTGAGCACGTAGCCGCGCCAGCCGCGCGCTATCGCCCTCTCCCCATTGCAAAATAAAGGGATACGGCAGACCGTTAAAATCCCCATCGATAGTGAAAATACGCCAGCTAATGGTATTACCCTGCGGATCGTTACGCCGGCCCTCGACAATCGGGGAGACATTCAGCCCCTTGCTGCGCAGGTCGGCATGTGTCTGGTCAATATCATCCGTGCGCAGCGCCACCCGATGCAGCGCCTGGTTTTCCGGCAACAGCTGCGCCGCGTCACGGGAGAGCAAAAAATCGGCCTGCGCCGACGCCAGCTCGGCGCGATCGTAGATGGCGAGAAATTCGATATAGGTCAGTCCGAAATAGCTGAGCGCATTCCAGGTCCCCCAGCCAGGGTGACGCCCACCGGCAAGCGCGCTGAGCTGCTGCCCGGCAAACGCGGCAATCGCTTCGTCCGGCTGGTTCACAAACTGAACGGCGTGATCCCATTTTAGTGTTGTCATTAAGCCTCCTGAGTCTGGTAGAAACGCAGCCGGCAGGCGGCATCCCCCCGCGCCAGCGCGGTCTCAACCGCTAACTGCATGCCCTCGAATGCATCGGTTAACGCATGATCCCCTTCCATGCAGATGTCGCACAGCGTCTCAATCTGCCGGGCATCGCGTCCCTGCTGACGCCAGCAATTGACGTAAGGGCAATAATGGAACAGCACAATAAACTCTGACGGGCTGGCCGATACGGTCTCCATTTCGTAAACCTGCGATTCCAGCCCACGGGTAAACACAGCAGCAAATTCCTGCAAATCGTTGTCACAACGCATCTTCGCGCGTACGGAACGCCCGATATCACGGCCATAACGGCGGATAGCGTCGCGCGCATAATCGTCGGGCTGATTGCGTAGCCGGGATTCATCAAGTAAATAGCCAAGCGTCGCGGCGCGCTTTTCGGTGATAGCCCGTAGCGCAAGAGTAACCTCGTCGTCCAGGGTCGGCGCGTTGTGCGCCGAAGCGGGCTGTTTTGTATTCATCAGACAGCACTCCCCTTAAACGACTATTCCCAGTCGGTGTTTACTTTGACGCTTTCCGCACCCGGCAGACCGTAAACATCTTCGTCATACCACTTGCGAGACAGTGCGGCCAGCGTGCCGTCTTTTTTAAGGGCTTCAAGCTCGTGGTCGATGGCCTCAATCAGTTTCGGGTCGGCATTCTTTTTGTATAAATAGACGTTGGGGAACAAACCGACCGACCCGGAGGCTTTCAGGTTCAGATTCAGGGCTTTGTTTAACGCCAGTAATGCGCCAATCGGATATATAGCCGCATCGTACTCTCCGGAGGCGACGGCTTTGAAAATGTCCGCCGCAGATTGCTCACCGTTCGGCTGCAGATTGATTTGCTGACCTGGGTGCTTTTTGTTGTAGTTATCAATAACGGTATAGCGTGCGTCAGACGTATGGATCGGCACCAGTTTTTTCTTACCGCTCGCCAGATCTCCCAGCGTATGAATATCATTTTCATTGTTACGTATAATTAAACGCAGGTCGCTGATGCCCGAAGGCTGGCCAGAGTACGCGTATTGTGCCGCACGCTCTTTCGTCAGATAAAAATGGTCAGCCGCCAGAGTATACGCGCCGGTGGATAACCCGATGATCATCGCATCACGAGAGACCGCATTAAAATGGAACTTATAGTTGGCGAGCTTCTGGTCAATGACTTTTAATAACTCACCATCGTAACCGGTAATATTGTTATTATCATCCACAAAGCTAAACGGGAACCCGTTCGCATTCACCACCACTTCAACAGTTTCTGCATTCGGGCTTTTTTCGACCGCCTGAACCACCGCTACCTGCATTGCTAACAGCAACGAACCGATCATTAACACCTTATTTTTGAACATACTTCTTTCCCCAAAATGAGTGAGATGGAACCACTTTTCGTGCATGGCTTTTCCACCGGTTACTGAGATACGCCTCGATATGTCGCAATATCCGGGTAAGGACCAGACAGAGCACAATATAAATAATCATGACGATGCAATAGGCCTCCACATAATGAAAACCACGTGCCGCCGCGATATTCGCCTTTGCCATCACATCGATCACGGTGATGGTATAAACCAGCGACGTATCCTTGATCAGGTCAATCAGGACGCTGGTGTAGTTAGGTAAAGCGGATACCGCCGCCTGCGGCAAAATAATGCGTCGAAACTGGGTAAAACCGGTCAGGCCAATCGACCATGCAGCTTCTCGTTGCCCTTTTTCCACCGCATTCCACGCCGAACGAAACGTCTCTGCGAAGTACGCGCTGAACACCACTGAAAAAGCAGCTACCGCGGCTACCAGAGGCGAGAGCTTGTAGCTGAACGGCGTCTCCTGCGGACCGCCAAAAAGCCCGCTGGCAAGCCACGGCCAGACATAAAAAATAAAATAGAGCATCACCAGCATGGGGATGGAGCGCCCAAAAGAGATAAACACCGCAACCAGATATTTCACGTAAGGTACGTCGCGAATGATCACCCAGGCCAGGACGCCGCCTAATAGCGTCGAAAAAAATAACGATAAAATGGTGATCAGCAACGTGATCGGTAGTGCACTTAGTATAAAGGTGAAATTATCCCGGATAAAATCGATGCTAAACATAGTCGTATTTTACTCCAGTAAATATTGATACTTTTTCTCAATACGGGTAGTGAGATAAAAGATAATTATGTTAAGAAACCAGTAAATGAGGATGACGCTAATAAATGCCGCAACCTGCTTGGTACCATAGCTGTTTTGCGAGATTTTCTGCGCCCGACCAAAAATATCGACAATGCCAATAATATTAACCAGCGACGTCATCTTAACGAGGTTGATTAAAATATTGCCAAAATTCGGAATGGCGATAATGAGTCCTTGCGGGAAAATGATGCGCGCGATCCCAATATGCCAGGGAATATTCAGGCTGCGTATGGCCTCTTTTTGTCCTGTCTCCACGGCATTCCATGCCGAGCGCATCATTTCGGCAAAATAGGGGCTAATGCCAACAGAAATAGACAATATGGCAAAGGTCATATCGCTAATCAGTAACGCCGGTAGTTCCAGCGCTGAGAGAATCAGTTTTCCGCCGAAGAAAAAGAGCAGGATCAGCAGAGCCAGCGGCGCTCCGCGCAGCACATCGGTGTACGCTTTCGCAAACACACTCAACACCGGTGAACGGCTAAACTGCAATACCGCAGCCAGCAGGCCAAGCGCCAGGCCGAGAAGCAGAGATGCAAGCGTAATACCCAGCGTGATCGGCAGGTTTTCCAGTAATTTCGGCACAATGAAAAGCAGATCGTCGGAACTCAATAACGGATGTGGATTCATCAGCGTGGCCTCAGGCGTGGTAACGTAATCGGGCAAGAAACGCCTGGGTCCTCGTGTGCAACGCCGCGCCAAAAATTTGCTCAGGCGGCCCCTGCTCCACGATCTCCCCGTTTTCCATAAACACCACCCTGGAGGCGACCTGGCGGGCAAACTCCATTTCATGAGTCACGATAATCATCGTTTGCCCGTTGGCGGCAATGTTCTGAATCAGCGTCAGGATTTCGCCTACTTTTTCCGGGTCCAGAGCTGATGTCGGTTCATCCAGTAACAGCACTGCCGGGTTAATTGCCAGCGCACGGGCAATGCCGATACGCTGTTTCTGCCCGCCAGAAAGGCTGTTCGGGTAATGGTCTTTTTTATGCAACAGCCCGACCTGTTTTAGCAGACGCTCGGCTACAGCCACTGCCTCCTGACGAGGGCGTTTTTGCGCATAAATCAGGCCTTCGGTAATATTTTGCAATGCGGTGAGATTGTGAAACAAATTCCAGGATTGAAAGACCATCGCGGTTTTCGCGCGTATTTTTTCAATCTCTTTTTTTCCGGCTTTCGCGCAGTCAACAACCGCATCATCGATTTCTATTTTCCCGCTGTCGGCAGGCTCCAGGAAATTCAAGGTGCGCAATAATGTCGTTTTCCCCGAGCCGCTTGGACCAATAATGCAGATAACTTCCCCTGTATTAATGGAAAGCGAAACCTCTTTTAGTATTTGTTCGCCAGTAAAACTTTTACTGATCTTATCAATAGCAATCATTATTTTATTTTCGCAGCGAGCTATCCCTGATAAATGCGCAACACTGGCATTTATTTCTTTACTAAAACTATATTGCTGCGGGGTCTATAAAGACAAACAAGAAAAACACATATCCAAAGTTGAAAAACACATTTCCGACACAGGGCATTTTTCCTGAAACTGGCATATTCAAACTGTTGAGAGAATATAAAAGGCGGGGAAAAGAATGATCCGCTATTTATCGCCGCGGATCATTCTTTACATTCTTTTTTAGCAGCCCACTCCTGCGCCCGCTAAGATTCACCCAGTGTCAGAGAAGGCGATCAATCCAGGCAAAGAGTGATTTAGCAGCCACGCTATCGCCGGGCTGCGGTGATAAACCGCTCCGGATAGGTGAAAAGAGCCCCGACTTAACGGGAGTCCTTTTCCCTGCCCCGCCTGTCTGGTTCTTTTATATGCAACGCACCTGGATCTGACATTTGCACCTTTGCAGTGCCACCGCACGACGAAACCCCACCCGCCACCTCCATTCGATTCCAGTTTAACTTGTTGATTATAATTATATTTTATAATTGGCTTATTTGTTGCATTGGTATGTGTATACACATATGTCGACAAGGTGTTATGCAATGAATCAGATGAAGTCAGTAAAATGCACGCAGGGGATGGCTGTTGCGCCGCACGCGATGGCAGCAGAAAGCGCTGTCGCTGTTTTAAGAGACGGTGGCAACGCTATTGAAGCGATGGTTGCCGCCGCAGCCACTATCGCCGTTGTCTATCCGCATATGAACGGCATTGGCGGCGATGGTTTCTGGTTGATCTCGGCGCCGGGTAAAGAGCCGGTAGCGATTCAGGCATGTGGATATGCGGCACAAAAAGCTGATATCCCTTTTTATAAAAAGGCGGGTTTTCAGCAAATTCCGTCGCGGGGCCCGCATGCCGCCAATACCGTAGCCGGGGCGGTGGCGGGTTGGAGCCTGGCTCTGGAATGGGCGGAACAGAACCTCACTGAGCCAGCGCGCCTGCCGTTATCCCGTCTGCTGAAGGATGCTATTCACTATGCTCGTTATGGCGTTCCGGTCAGTGATGGGCTGCACCAGCAAATCGCATCCAGGCTAAACCAGCTGCGGTTATTCCCCGGCTTTACCTCGCTATTCGCTCCCTCAGGCGAGGCGCTGAACACGGATGAATTGCTGCACCAGCCTGCGTTAGCCAACACGCTGGAAAAGCTGGCCATAAACGGCCTGGATGATTTCTATCACGGTGATATCGCTCGTCTTATTGCCAGTGAACTTAACGCCGCCGGCTGCCTGTTGCAATTCAGCGATCTGGATAGCTTCGGCGCTTCTCTGGTCAAACCGCTGGCGCTGGAAATAGATGCCGGCACGGTTTATAACCTGCCCCCGCCGTCCCAGGGCCTGGTCTCGCTGCTTATCACCGGGATCATCGAATATCAGCGTAAAAAAGGCGCCATTGTTGACGAAGCTGATTTCATTCATCAGTGCGTGGAAGCGATCAAGCTAGCGTTTGATTTGCGGGATCGTCATATCACCGACCCGGCGCATATGAAAGTCGACCCACAATCCCTGCTCGCGCCGGAAAACATCGAAATGCTCAGCCAACAAATCGCGGCCGATCGAACGCGAGCGTGGGAAGGTGGCCGCGGTCCGGCGGACACGATCTGGATGGGGGTCGTCGATAGTTCCGGTACGGCAGTGAGCTATATCCAGAGTATTTATCATGAATTCGGCAGCGCCGTTATTCTGCCGGACAGCGGCATTATCTGGCAGAACCGGTGCAGCAGTTTTTCGCTTGACCCCGCCGCGACTAACCCGCTTCAACCAGGTCGTTTGCCATTCCATACGCTCAACCCGGCGCTGGTGCGCCTGGTAAACGGTGACGTGATGGTTTACGGCAGCATGGGCGGCGACGGCCAGCCGCAGACAATGGCCGCCGTTTTCGACCGTATTCTTCATCAAGGCATGTCTCCGCAGGCAGCGGTAGCCGCGCCGCGCTGGCTGCTGGGCCGCACCTGGGGCGAAAGCAGCGACACGCTCAAGATTGAGAGCCGCTTAAGCCCGGCGACAACCGACATCCTCAGGCGTTACGGCCATGACGTCGAAATCTATCCCCCTTATGACGACATCATGGGTCATGCCGGCGCCATCATCCGCCGCCGCAACGGCATGCTTGAGGGGGGGAGCGATCCGCGCAGCGACGGCGGCGTGGCGATCTGGTAACGCTCATTTTTTCTATTCGACATTTTTCAACGGCGGGCGACATCCCCTGACGGCGCCTCTACCGAATGATTTTACACTGCGATCGGAGATTATTATGACTACTCTCAGCGAACCCTTTATCACACCTAAATATGGGAAATGGGGACAGCTCGTTCTTGGTTTGATCTGTATGGCTGCCATTTCAAGTCCGCAATATGTCTGGACGCTGCTGACGAAGCCGTTAGCCGCGAAACTGGGCGTGGGATTACCGGAACTGCAGGTCACCTTTTCTCTGCTAATCATACTGCAGACTTTCTTTTCACCGTTTCAGGGGCGGCTGGTTGAAAAATTCGGCCCCAGGCTGCTGATTTCGATCGGCACCGTAATGGCCGGGATGAGCTGGGTACTTTCAGCGCATATTCATGGTCTGACCGCGCTGTGGTTGATCTATGGCTGTATGGGCGGGCTTGGTACCGGGATTGTTTACATCGGCGTTGTCGGTCTGATGGTGAAATGGTTCCCGCAGCACCGTGGATTCGCCGCAGGCTCGGTGGCCGCCGGATACGGTATGGGCGCCGTATTAACCACTTTCCCCATCTCAATGTCGCTTGGCAGCTACGGTCTTGAACAAACGATGACCGTTTTCGGCATCATTTTTGCCGCTATAGGTTTTCTGGCAAGTCAGGGGCTGAGGCTGCCGCCGAACACGGTATCGATCCCCGTCAGCCAGAAGCTGGCGCAGAGCAGCAAGCAATTCACCTCACGCGAAATGCTGCGCCAGCCGCTGTTCTGGCTGATGTTCGCCATGATGGCGATGATGTCCACCTCCGGGTTGATGGTTACCTCGCAGATGGCGGTTTTCGCAGAGGATTTCGGGATCAGTAAGGCGGTGGTATTTGGTATGGCAGCTTTGCCACTGGCTCTGACGATTGATCGTTTCACTAACGGTCTGACCCGCCCGCTATTTGGCTTTATCTCCGACCGTTTTGGCCGCGAGCAAACCATGTTCATCGCATTCGCGCTTGAGGGCGTTGCCATGACGTTATGGCTGGCGTGTCGAGAAGATCCAATGCTCTTTGTGCTATTGTCTGGTGTAGTGTTCTTTGGCTGGGGAGAGATCTTTTCACTCTTCCCGTCGACCCTGACTGACACCTTTGGCAGCGAAAATGCCGCGTCAAACTATGGCTGGCTGTACATTTCGCAAGGCATCGGTTCGATTTTCGGCGGCCCGCTTGCGGCGCTCTTGTATCAATACACTCAGGGATGGCACGTTGTCTTCAGTTGCGCAATTGGCCTGGATTTTGTTACCGCCGCTCTCGCCTTGTGCGTTTTAAAACCCTGGCGTGCACGATTCATCCGCCAGCATAGCTAATCTCAGAACTTTTCAGGAATAACGGCAATGACATCTGAACCTACACAGCTTCTTCCGCATTCGGAGCGCGTCTGTCTTCGACTGCGGCAGGAAATTTACCAGTTTGTTCTTCTGCCAGGAGATCGGTTCACGGAGGTGGACATTGCCCGTCGCCTTGGATGCTCGCGTACGCCTGTGCGCGAAGCGCTGCTGATATTACAAAACGAAAATCTGGTCAGGCGCTGCGTTCGTAACGGATGGGAGGTATTTCCCATTGATTTCGATACGTATGAAGATCTGTACGAAACGCGCGCGCTGATTGAAGCGAATACGGTCAGGCATCTGTGCAACTCAACTTCGCCGAAAGTGAACCGGGCCGTTCTCGCCGAACTTAAAGCAGTCTGGTGCGTCGCGCCTGAGGCGAGACTATTAGAGTGCGATAAAGTTTTGGAACTTGATGAGCAGTTTCATATTGCCCTGACGGAAGCCGCAGGCAATCGCGAACTGACGGCAATTCTGACCAATATTACCGACAGGATCCGCATTATGCGCCGGCTCGATTTTGAGTATGAGGCGCGTATTGCGCAGACCTATGAAGAGCATGCTGAACTGCTGGAGGCTATAGAATGCCGGCTGGAGGAGCGAGCGGTAGAGTTGATTATTCTGCATATCAAAGACGCCCACCTTGGCGCCAGTACCATTACGCTGCGCCGCCTGCAGCGCGTCCGGGCTAAAGCCCTTTCCTGAGTTGACCCTGCTCCCTTCTTGTAAAAGGGAGCAGGTCAGGAGCCGCGCCATTTTCGGGAAAAGAAAATAACCGCAGTTAAAGGTTGAACCATACGATCGCGCTAACCTGACCCTTATTTCTTCTGTGGTTCGCGCAATACTATGATGCTAAGCAGGCTGCCGCGGGAAATATTATCTCCGCGTCTCCTGTTTCATTGAATTAACTAAATCGTGGGTTTATTCCCGGTCCAGTCAAATGCCAGCTGTTTCGCGGTAAGCTCCGCAAGCGCTCTATCAGAAAAGCGTTCGACTAAATGTAGACTCATATCAATACCCGCGGAAATCCCGGCAGAGGTTACAATTGGTCCCTCATCTACCCAGCGTAATTCTTCTTTTACGAAGACTTGTGGAAACATCATTCGGAAATCGGGAATATCCTCCCAATGCGTGGTGGCGGATTTACCGGACAAAATACCCGCTTTAGCGAGTAAAAAAGAGCCGGTACACACTGAAGAGGTAATCACCGTTTTTAACGATTGCTGGTATATCCAGTCAATTACATTATTCTTTGCAAGCTCCGCATCGACAACCCCGCCAGGAATAATCAAGCAATCTATTGGTGGATGATTATCTATCGTGGCTTCAGGGGTAAGTTTCAGTCCTGCTCGCGCACGTATAGTCTCCAGGGTTTCGCCTACCGTAAAGACGTTAAACAGTGGTTTTTCTCCCCGATGAACCCTGGAAGCACAGGTGAAGACTTCATAAGGTCCAGCAAAATCGAGGACTTCAACATTATCAAAAATATAGATCCCGACTTGTACCGGCATAGATTCACTCCCTCGCTAGTGCGTAAAAACAGAAAAATACTTATCAGGCCAAAGCATATTATTACAATGGCCAACGCCAGGCTAAAACCCACAATCCAAACCGAATTCCAGTGCCGTCCTTTGAACTCACGCACTTGTCGGAGACCTGCGATCCACTACCTGTATTATTACCAGTCGGGGCTGAACGTTGCCAATACGAATTAAACATTACCCTGGCGCTTTCAGCATTAACGGGTTTCCGTTATCCACGGGGATACCCGGCGTTTTGCCACGTTTGCATTCGCAACTAATGAAACAGTTACATGCTTGATGGTAACGATAGTTGCAGTTAATACCGTGAGATTTTACCGGTAAATCTCACACTCCCGTCAGCGATATTGCCCAACTCGTCCCCCTTCCCTCATCCTGCTATCCCTTGAGACCGCGGCTGTATGCGAGTGAATCGTTTCGTCATTAAATGCCAAACCCATCAGCATGCGCCCTTCTTCTCCACGCCCGCTGCTTTCTTATCGTGAAACTTTTGCACTATTTTTGCCCACGATGACTCGTATTGTTCCCTTTTAGTGCTCAATAGTAACCGTAACTTTCTTGATGATTCAGATGATGAAGAACTCTTCCTATAAATTTCAGTGATCTGAAAACATGGCATCAAAATTGCCTTAACGGAAATGGCGGACCGCCACAGGAAAAAACGCACGGTACAGTGCTCAACACAACCACATAACACCACGATTTATCCACACAGGATGATTTATGAAAAAAATAATGTTCTCCACCCTGGTCGCCGCGGCGTCTCTGTTCGCCGTCGCGCAGCAAGCACATGCTGGCACCACTTTGGATGCAATTAAGAAGAAAGGGTTTGTTCAATGCGGTATCAGTGATGGTCTGCCGGGCTTCTCTTACGCCGATGCGAACGGTAAATTCACCGGTATTGATGTGGATGTCTGTCGCGCTACTGCGGCGGCTGTGTTTGGCGATGCCAGCAAGGTCAAATACACCCCGCTGACGGCAAAAGAGCGTTTTACCGCCCTGCAATCAGGTGAGGTGGACATTCTGTCCCGTAATACCACCTGGACTTCTTCACGCGACGGCGGGATGGGGTTCTTATTCGCGGGAGTCAACTATTATGACGGTATCGGCTTCCTGACCCATCAAAAGGCTGGCCTCAAAAGCGCTAAAGAGCTGGATGGCGCCACCGTGTGTATCCAGGCAGGTACGGATACCGAGCTGAACGTCGCCGATTACTTCAAAGCCAACAAAATGCAATACACGCCGGTGACCTTTGACCGCTCTGACGAATCGGCTAAGGCCCTCGACAGCGGCCGCTGCGATACCCTGGCTTCCGATCAGTCGCAGCTGTACGCGCTGCGTATTAAGCTGGGCAAACCGGATGAATTCATCGTTCTGCCGGAAGTTATTTCGAAAGAACCTCTGGGGCCAGTTGTGCGCCGCGGCGATGACGACTGGTTCACTATCGTTAAATGGTCCCTGTACGCAATGCTGAACGCTGAAGAAATGGGGATCAGTTCGAAAAACGTCGATCAGCTGGCGGCAAAACCCTCCAACCCGGACATGGCTCACCTGCTGGGTTCTGAAGGCGACTTTGGCAAAGACCTGAAGCTCGACAATAAATGGGCGTTCAACATTATTAAACAGGTCGGTAACTACCAGGAGAGCTTTGACCGCAATGTCGGTAAAGACAGTGCGCTGAAAATCGCGCGCGGCCAGAATGCGCTCTGGAACCAGGGCGGCATCCAGTACGCACCGCCGGTACGCTAATCTGCCTTCCAGTCGGGTACCGCACCCTGCGGTACCCAATGCGCTTTTTTCATTGAGGTTTCAACATGTCTCAACGCCCAACCGTAAAAAGGGATTTTTCGTTCGGTAATCCCACGGTTCGCGCCTGGCTTTACCAGATAGTCGCCATTGTGGCCGTGTTTGCTGTTGTGGGATATCTGATCCACAACACGGTGATCAACCTGGCCAATCGCGGTATTACATCCGGTTTTGGTTTTCTTGAACGTGGTGCCGGTTTCGGCATCGTCCAGCATCTGATTGATTACACTGAAGGCGATACTTACGCGCGCGTCTTCCTTGTGGGGTTAACCAATACCCTGCTGGTTTCCGCGCTGTGCATTGTTTTCGCCTCCATTCTCGGTTTCTTTATCGGCCTCGCCCGTCTGTCTGATAACTGGCTGCTGCGCAGGCTCTCGACCATTTATATCGAGACGTTCCGCAACATCCCGCCGTTGTTGCAGATCTTCTTCTGGTATTTTGCCGTTCTGCGTAATCTCCCCGGCCCACGCGAGGCATTAAGCGCATTCGATCTGGCGTTTGTCAGCAACCGCGGCCTTTACATCCCGTGGCCCACCTATGCGCCAGGCAGCTGGCCATTCGTTATCGCCCTGGCGCTGGCGATCGCAGGCAGCATCGGGTTACGGCATTACAACCGCCAGCACCAGCTAAAGACCGGTCAGCTGCGGCGGACCTGGCCCACAGCCGCCGCGATGATTATCGTCTTCCCGCTGATAGCCCATACGCTGTTTGGCGCCGCCACCCACTGGGATGTCCCGCAGCTTCGCGGATTTAACTTCCGTGGCGGATTCGTCATGATCCCGGAGCTGGCTTCGCTGACGCTGGCGCTGTCGATCTACACGTCTTCGTTTATTGCTGAAGTGATTCGCTCCGGTATCCAGTCGGTCCCGCATGGACAGAGTGAAGCGGCCCGTTCGCTAGGTTTGCCGAATCCTGTGACCATGCGGCAGGTGATCATCCCCCAGGCAATGCGGGTCATCATTCCACCGCTGACCAGCCAGTATCTCAACATCGTGAAAAACTCCTCGCTGGCGGCGGCCATCGGCTATCCGGATATGGTCTCGCTGTTTGCCGGTACGGTGCTGAATCAGACCGGTCAGGCGATCGAGACCATTGCTATCACCATGGCGGTCTATCTGATCATCAGTCTGGTTATTTCGCTGCTGATGAATATCTACAACCGCAAAATCGCGCTGGTTGAGCGTTAAGAGAACGGAATGATTATGTCTGTTACCACACATGAAACACCCCCGGCACCAGCAAACCCGGCGAGTAAAGCCTGGGCCTGGGCACGTAAACATCTGTTCTCCAACTGGTTCAATACGCTGCTGACTCTGCTGTGTCTGTGGATTATCTGGACCGTGATCCCCCCGGCGCTGAACTGGCTGGTCTTCAAGGCAAACTGGCTGGGTACAACCCGCGCCGACTGTACCAAAGAAGGCGCCTGCTGGGTGTTTATCCATGCGCGCTTTGGCCAGTTCATGTATGGGCTCTATCCGCATGAACTCCGCTGGCGTATCAACCTCGCGCTGGTGATTGGTCTGCTGTCCATCATCCCGATGTTTATCAAATCAATGCCGCGCCGAGGCCGCTATATCGCCTGTTGGGCGGTGGCCTATCCCATCATCGTCTGGGTCCTGATGTACGGCGGTTTTTTGGGCCTCGAACGCGTCGAGACCCGCCAGTGGGGAGGTCTGACGCTGACGCTGATTATCGCCTCCGTCGGGATTGCCGGGGCGTTGCCGTTGGGGATTTTGCTGGCGCTGGGACGCCGCTCAACGATGCCGGTCGTTCGCACTCTGTCGGTGATTTTTATCGAGTTCTGGCGAGGCGTGCCGCTGATTACCGTGCTGTTTATGTCATCGGTGATGCTGCCGCTGTTTATGGCCGAAGGAACCACTATCGATAAGCTGGTGCGTGCGCTGGTCGGGGTTATTCTGTTCCAGTCGGCCTATATCGCGGAAGTGGTGCGCGGTGGATTGCAGGCGCTGCCCAAAGGGCAATATGAAGCGGCTGAATCGCTGGCGCTGGGCTACTGGAAAACACAGTTTCTGGTCATTCTTCCCCAGGCGCTCAAGCTCACCATCCCCGGCCTGGTCAACACCATCATCGCTTTGTTTAAAGACACCAGCCTGGTGATCATCATCGGCCTGTTCGATCTTTTCAGTAGCGTACAACAGGCGACGGTTGACCCCACCTGGCTTGGCATGTCGACAGAGGGCTACGTTTTTGCCGCTCTCGTCTACTGGATTTTCTGTTTTAGCATGTCGCGCTACAGCCAGTATCTGGAAAAGCGCTTTCACACCGGGCGTAAATCGCACTGAGGTTTTACATGACACACACGATGACTAATTCTGCTGACGCAATGATGATTTCGCTCGAAAATGTGAACAAATGGTACGGTCAGTTCCACGTATTGAAAGATATTAACCTGCAGGTGAAGCCCCGCGAACGTATTGTTCTCTGCGGGCCCTCAGGCTCGGGTAAATCGACCACGATTCGTTGCATCAACCACCTGGAAGAACACCAGCAGGGGCGTATCGTCGTTGATGGTATTCATCTCAACGATGATGTTCGCAATATAGAACGCGTGCGAACTGAAGTCGGCATGGTATTTCAGCACTTTAATCTTTTCCCTCACCTGACCGTTTTACAGAACTGTACGTTGGCGCCGACCTGGGTGCGTAAGATGCCAGTGAAGGAAGCGGAAGCGCTGGCAATGCACTATCTGCAGCGAGTACGTATTGCTGAACATGCGCATAAATTCCCGGGACAGCTGTCCGGTGGTCAGCAGCAGCGCGTGGCCATTGCCCGTTCACTGTGCATGAAACCCAAAATCATGCTGTTTGATGAACCCACTTCGGCGCTGGACCCGGAGATGGTAAAAGAGGTGCTCGATACCATGATTGGCCTGGCGGAAGATGGTATGACGATGCTGTGCGTCACCCATGAAATGGGCTTTGCGCGCACGGTGGCTGACCGGGTTATCTTTATGGACCGCGGCGAAATCGTAGAACAGGCCCCGCCGCAGGAGTTTTTCGCCCATCCAAAATCAGAGCGTACCCGCGCGTTTCTGTCGCAGGTTATTCACTAAACGCTCAAGGAACGCCGCAAGCTTAAATACCCCTCAGCCGAGGTTGAGAGGGTATTTAAGCGTTCGTTTATCGCATCACGATCAATCAGGGGAGCACTCGCGCTGCACATCTACCGCCACCTGCAGGGCGAGCGTTGCTCCACCATCGAAAATAACCCCCTGTAACGGGGTGACATCGGCGTAGTCTCTCCCCCATGCCGTCACGATGTGCTGCCCCTGCGGCATGAGGTCATTGGTGGGATCAAATTCCAGCCAGCCTAAATCGGGGATAAAAATAGCAAACCACGCATGCGACGCATCGGCCCCCGCTAATTTTTCCTGCCCCTCAGGCGGCAGCGTTTCAATATAACCGCTGATATAACGCGCGGGTAACCCGACGGAACGCAGGCAGGCGATCGCCAGATGCGCGAAATCCTGACAGACGCCGCGCTTTTCCTGCAACACCTGCTCGGGTGGCGTAGTGACGCTGGTCGCAACCGGGTCGAAAGTGAACTCCGTAAAAATACGATGCGTAAAGTCCATCGCGGCCTGAATTACCCCGGCATTATCGTGAAAAATATCGGCAGCATAGCTGGCCAGCCGTTCGGAACGGAGGATTAGTTCGGAATCCAGCACATACTCTTTCGCCATCCGCAGCTCCGGTGTCCCAGACTCATGCAGCAATCGACGATACTCTCCGCAGGTCAGCGGGTGGTTATATAGCAGGTCGGCGTGGTTTGTTTCGTCGATATCAAAGTAGCTTTCCATCTCAATGGTTAGCGTATCGTGCGGAACCTGAATCGAGAAATAAAACGTCAGATTGCCGAAATAATCACTCCCCTCGCTCTGATAAACGGGCATCGGGGTGACTGTAATTCGGCGTAGCAAACAGCGTTGATTAGCCGTATCGCGCGGCAGAAGATGCGTCATGTTGTAGCATAACGTCACGGGGGAATTGTACTGGTACTCCGTAAGATGACGTACCCGATATTTCATAAGTCGGTCTTCCATTGCGCGTTAATCAACTGCTGCGGTCCATCTGCGTGATCGAAATACTTGTCGCTCAGCAAGGTCGTGAATTGCTCCAGCTGGCTGATTATCTGCGTCATGAGCGCATCCAGTTGTCCCCGCAGCTCCGTTTGTTCATCGACCTGCGCCAGCATATCCAGCTCGGCCAGTTGAATATCAGTCAGTGATTTCATTATCGGACGCATGTCGGACGTCAGGCTGGAAGTCTGACCCTCCTGTCGCGGCAGATCGAGCAGATATTTGCGCAGCCGATCGATCTGATAAATCAATGAACGCGGGTTGCTACCGTCCAGCATCAATAAATCCAGACCGGAAATGATGTTCATCCGTCCTCGATAGCGGCGACGGAAAGAGATCAATGCCTCCACGCTCATCAGTACCGATTCTAAAATTTGCTGTTGCTGCAGGCCAGGAAGAGCGCGGGTCAACGTGTGTTTTAGCAAAATGGCGGTTAGACGCGCCCGTTCGGCGCGGCGGCCAATCTCCTGAAAACGCCAGTCCATTCCGCGCAGCATGCTCTCATGATTTAGCCCGGACAATGCCAGTAAAGAGGTGACCAGATTGTCCAGTGACTCTTCCGGCAGTTCCGGAAGCCCATCCTGATACGCCACCTCCACCGTCCGGATGCAATCGCGTAACTCATTGAGAATAATTCGGGTATCGGCCGAGAGCATCTCTTTTACCTGCTCGCCGCATGTCAGCATGCTTTGGATATTAAATTTAATGGACCCGACGCGTTGACCATCGCAAACCAGCGAAGAAAGCTCATGACTCTGGTCGCCGATAGCGTCTCTTTCAGGTAACGTGCCGGTGAGCGAGAATAATGCCCCCAGCAGGACTTCGCGGCTTTCAGGCATAAACAACTCAACTCCGTTAAGTTGTTTGAAAAGAGTACGAATCACGCGCAGGCTCATTTCAGCGCGTTCCGCATAGCGGCCAAACCAGAACAGGTTCTCTATAACGCGGCTGGGCAGATTTCCCTCATCACGAGGAATGGAATCCGTCAGCGGTTGCTGCGCGATGTCGGGTTTTTCCCCCAGTATCCACGTATCTTTGCTGCGGGCGCCGGATAAATCGCTGACAATAAATTCATCAGCGGACTCAGCCACCCGTGATAGCGTTCCGGGCATTACGCAGTAGCCCTCCGGGGCGGCAACGGTAAACGCGCGGAAAATACCGGGGCGATACTCAATTTGTTGCTTATCCCAGACCGGTACGCGCGAGCCCGGTACATATACCTGAGCCACGTAGTTGTGCGGGTTGGCTATGATTTGCTGAATAATGAGCGTCCGATTGCTGTCATCCAGGCTATGGCCGTAAATGCTTTTGCTATCAAAACTACGCCAGGACGGTTTGATTATCAGATGCTCAAGGTTACGGATCACAAAATCGCGATCCTCAGCGCGGCCGCACCACCAGGTCTTAACCGTCGGGATCAATAGCGGTTCGCCAAGCAAACACTGACTAATTTCTGCGAGAAACGCCAGTAACGCCGGCGCTTCAAGAACCCCCGAGCCCAGAGGGTTTGCCAGCACGACGTTACCGCTGCGTACCACTTCCAGCAGTCCCGGCACGCCCAGTCGTGAGTCGGAGCGCAGTTCCGTTTGGTCGCAATAAGCATCATCCATACGGCGCAAAATCACATCGACTTCCGACAGGCCATTAAGGGATTTCAACCATACCCTGCCGTTACGCACGGTCAGATCGCCTCCCTGTACCAGCTGAAAACCGAGATAGTTCGCGAGGTAAGCATGCTCAAAATAGGTGCTGCTGTACGCACCGGGCGTCAGCACCACGATCCGCGGGGTATCGGTTTTGTGGCTGGCGAGGCTGGCTAACGTATGTCGTAGTGCATGAAAGAAGCCGGAAAGCCGCCGGACGTTGCTGTTGCGAAACAGCGACGGCAGCACGCGAGAAACTGCGATTCTGTTTTCCAGAACATAACCGGTGCCGCTCGGCGCCTGGGTGCGATCGCCAATAGCCACAAACTGTCCATCGCCGCTGCGAACTAAATCGACAGCGTGGAAGATTAGATTGTGCGCCCCCGGCAGACGTATACCGTGGCACTGACGCAGGAAGCCTGGGTGAGAGAACACGATTTCTGACGGGACAATTCCCTCTTTCAGCAGCCGCTGTTCGCCGTAGAAATCTTTAAGCATCAGGTCGAAAAGCAGCGAACGCTGCGCCAGCCCGCGTTCAACGGTTAACCACTCGTCTTCCGCCAGCAGATTTGGAATGATGTCCAGCGACCAGACGTTCGGCGACAGCGGATCGCCATTGAGGTTATAGGTTGCGCCATCATCGCGCAAAATACGCCTGGCCTGACGAAGACGGTTTTCCATCCCGTCCACGCCCATCTCGCTGACGCTGTTCATGACCTCAGTCCATTGCGGGCGGATGATGTTCGCCGGATCGCAAGCTTCGTTATAAACGTCTGTCGCAGAGAGATCGACAGAGAAAGACGCCGGCTCACAGGCCGGCGTGATTGATTCAGAAAAAGAAGCTGTCATGTATTCTGATTACCCGGCTCAAAGCTAAATCCTAGTATACTTCCTGCGAAGATCCAAAGTATGCGGGTATTCGTCGCCGGGCTCTTCTTCCGGCGGAGCCATAGGGCGTGGAACCTGCTCATGCTCATAGAATGTCCTTAACGCGCTAAATGCCGGTGGAGGGGTCAGGACGCCTTGGGTGAAGCCATGATCCCAGAATCGATTGACGCGCCTCGCCTCAGCTTCATTACTGTTGACCGGTAGCGTCTCATAGTGACGTCCGCCAGGGTGGCTGACGCGATAGCTGCATCCGCCAATGGAAAGACCGTTCCAGGTATCAATCAGGTCAAACACCAGGGGGGTATTCACCCCAAGAGTCGGATGCAGCGCCGATGGCGGCGCCCAGGCTCGATAGCGCACCGCCCCTACCATCTCCCCTTTTTTGCCGGTCGCTCGCAGCGGTACGCGGCGGCCGTTGCACGCCAGCACATAGCGTCCTTCAGTCAAACCGGACAGGCGCACCTGCATGCGCTCGACGGAGGAATCAACATAGCGAGAGGTCCCGGACTGAGTGACTTCCTCGCCCAGTACATGCCACGGTTCGATCGCCCAGCGAAGCTCCAGTTCAATATCATCAATTTGCTGACGGCCATAGTGCGGGAAGCGAAACTCCTCGAACGGCAGCAGCCAGGCCAGCTTGAACGGGTAGCCATGTTGTTGCAGGTCATCCACCACTTCTTTAACGTCCTGCCAGACGAAATGCGGCAGCATAAATTTATCGTGCAGCTGTGTCCCCCAGCGGACCAGCGGCTTGTGATAGGGTGTTTTCCAGAAACGCGCCACCAGACAACGGAGCAGCAGCAGCTGCACCAGCGACATGCGCGCGTGAGGAGACATTTCGAAGCCGCGAAACTCCAGCAGCCCCAGACGCCCGCTGCTGCTGCCCGCCGCGTAGAGTTTGTCGATACAAAATTCGGAGCGATGGGTATTGCCGGTGATATCCACCAGCAGGTTGCGCATCAGCCTGTCCACCAGCCACGGGGTATCAACCAGCCCTTCCGGCATGTTCTGGAAGGCAATCTCCATTTCATACAGGGCTTCATCCCGACCTTCATCCGGGCGCGGAGCCTGACTGGTTGGGCCAATAAACATTCCTGAGAATAAGTAGGAAAGCCCCGGATGGTGCTGCCAGTATGTCACCAGGCTACGCAGGAGATCGGGACGCCGCAGTAGAGGACTGTCAGCAGGTGTGATTCCGCCCAGGGTAACGTGGTTGCCTCCCCCGGTTCCGGTATGCCGCCCATCGATCATAAACTTCTCTGCCCCCAGCCGCGCCTGGTGCGCCTGTTCATAGAGGGTTTCAATATTATGGACCAACTCATCCCAGCGGCTGGCCGGGTGAATATTGACCTCAATCACGCCCGGGTCCGGGGTCAACAGCAGCTTCTGCAAGCGATGATCTTTTGGCGGTTCATAGCCTTCAATCACCACGGGCAATTGCAGCTCGCCGGCCGCCGCCTCGACGGCATGAATCAGCGCAACATAATGCTCCAGGTGGGTTACCGGCGGCAGGAACAGATGTAGCTTGCCATCGCGCGGCTCAAGACACAGGGCGGTGCGGATCACACTTTTGCGCCGATTTCGTGCCGGCTGTTGTTGTTGCACCGCCTGCCGGGCGATAGTCGTTGGCGTATATTTATCCGGAGTAAAGACAGGCAGCGGTTCACGCGGTTCAAAAGGATCGCGTTCGGCGGCTATCTCATCTTCGGCTAGCGGAGGCAGCGCATTCAGCGGCAGACGATAACCCATCGCGCTATCGCCGGGGATCAGCGTAATAAGCCCGGCGCGCATTGACCAGCGGCTACTTTGCCACCGTATGCCATCAAATTCGACAGGCAGGATATAGCCCGCTGCGTTTTCCATACCGCGGCTGAGTAAACTGGCCAGCCTCCGCCGTTCAAGGTCATCGGTCAGATTCGCCGTTCTCGGATCAACCTCTTCCGGCAGCGAGCGCTCCAGCCACAGATAGTAGAGTGAATCTTCATAAGCCGGCTGCAGGTAGGTTGGCGCAACGCCTAATTGCCGACAGAGCGCCTGTCCAAAGCGTTCGGCATCTTCGACGCTATGCCCATAATCCCGATCGATGCGGGCAAACAGCGACGGATCGCGCCACAGGGCTTCGCCATCGGTGCGCCAGAAGCAGCCCAGCGCCCAGCGCGGTACTTCCTCGCCCGGATACCACTTACCCTGACCATAATGCAGTAAACCATTGTGACCGAACTGCGCTTTTAGCCGTAGTAACAGGTCTTTGGCCAGCCGTAGCTTATCCTTACCCAGCGCCTCTGTATTCCACTGCGCGGAATCCATATCGGTGGTAGAGACAAATGTCGGCTCGCCCCCCATCGTCAGGCGCACATCGCCAGATTGCAGGTCGGCATCAACGGCGCGTCCCAGGGCGTTGATATTAAGCCACTCTTCTTCGCTGTAAGGGCGCGTGACCCGCGGGTCTTCATGAATTCGCGTAACAATATTCGAGTAGCTGAACTCGCATTCGCACGGGTCGGTTCCGCCAGTAATCGGCGCGGCAGAGAGCGGGTCTGCCGTGCAGGCTAAAGGAATATGCCCTTCCCCCGCAAACAAACCACTCGTCGGGTCGAGCCCCACCCACCCGGCACCGGGCAGATAGACTTCACACCAGGCGTGCAGATCGGTGAAATCCTGCTCCGGGCCAGACGGACCGTCGATCGCTTTTACATCGGCGGCCAGCTGCACCAGATAACCCGAGGCAAAGCGAGCAGCGAGGCCCAAATTCCGGAGTATCTGTACCAGCAGCCAGGAGGTGTCCCTGCAGGAGCCTTTTTTCAACGTCAGCGTTTCCTGACAACTCTGTACGCCGGGCTCCAGGCGAATGCCGTAGTCAATTTCGTTCGCCAGGCGGCTATTTAACTGCACCAGAAAAGGCACGATGGGCATCTTTTCTTTGCGTTCAACGGTTGCCAGCCACTCTTCCAGCTCAGGACTCTGCTCAGACGTCTTCAGATAGGGCGTAAGCTCTTCGTGCAGTAAGGCATCGTAAACAAATGGAAAATTCTCGGCATACTCTTCAATAAAGAAGTCAAACGGGTTGATCACGGTCATATCCGCAATCACCTCCACCTCAAACTCCAGCCGGTTCATTTTTTCAGGGAAAACCAGCCGCGCCTGATAGTTGCCGAAAGGGTCCTGCTGCCAGTTAATAAAGTGACTTTCCGGCGTCACTTTCAGGGAGTAGCCATGAATATGCGTGCGTGAATGAGGGGCCGGCCGCAGTCGTAAAATATGTGGCGCCACGTTAATAACACGATCGAACTCATAGATAGTTTTATGCTGTATCGCAACCCGGATAGTCATGCAGCATCTCCTTGCAGGAAATGAAACCAGTTATCGGTAATCAAATGATGTAGCGCAATCAGGCTGAGCTGGATTTCATTTAAATAGTGGCTAAATTCCTGATTCAGATCGTGAGAATTATCGACGCCTCGGGTAGCAAGCAACAGACTATCGATGTGCGCCGAAACGACCGCCGCCCGCGGCAGCTCAGCGGCGGCGAGCTTGATCTGTTCCAGGCAATAGCGCTGCGAACGGGGGAAATGAGCATCTGTGAGCAGCAGAGTGACCGCCAGGGAGCCTTTAATCGAGCAGCGCATAACCCGGCGAAAGCTTAGATAGGCGCTTTGCGACTTCAGCACTTTAGACCACACTACCTGCCCAAGCTTGACGCTCTCCTCCTCGCGAGCCTGCATCATCAGCGAATTAGCCGCGTCAAGAATGCGCGTATTCATATCAGCGCGCTCCAGATAGCGCCCCATGTTCAGAAAATGCCAGCCGGCATCGCGGCTCATAGAACCGGTAAGCAGGCCGCTAATTTTTTGGCACCCTTCAATGACGGTATTAATATAAGTATGCCGCTCAGAGCGGTTAATACCCAGGCGGATGTTTTGCCTCGCGTATAAATCCAGTTCATTAATCAGTTCCCACATCTCTCCCGGCACAACATCACGGCTGGTACGGATATTTTCACGGACCATTTTTAATGACGAAAGTAAAGAATCGGGATTGGTATCGTCAGCCAGCAAAAACTTCAGAACATTGCGTTCGTCTTTAATCTTATAGCGCTGGCTAAACAGCTCCACCCCGCTGTTAATTTCAATCAGGTTATACCAGGAAACGGCAATATCCCGTGGCAGATCGTATAGCAGATCGTCGTACACGCTGACTAACCGCGCGATATTTTCCACTCGCTCCAGATAACGCGCGCTCCAGTAAAGACGCGCGGCAACTCTTGATAGCATGTTCATTATCTCTTGCTCTCCACGATCCAGGTATCCTTACTCCCGCCGCCCTGCGATGAATTAACCACTAATGAGCCCTTTTTCATCGCAACCCGCGTTAACCCTCCGGTCGTCACGTAAGTCTCTTTGCTCTGTAAAATAAAAGGGCGCAAATCAAGGTGCCGTGGCTCCAGAGAATCTTTAGCGATGAGTGCCGGCGCGGTGGACAGTTTCAGCGTCGGTTGAGCGATATAATTACGCGGATTAGCCTGTATCAGTTCGGCAAACAGCTGCTGCTCTTTTTTGGTCGAATGCGGACCCACTAGCATGCCGTAACCGCCAGATTCGTTGGCCGGTTTCACCACCAGCTTGTCCAGATTTTGGAGGACATAATCGCGCTCGTCATCATTCTGACAGAGGTAGGTTTTGACGTTAGGCAGAATCGGCTCTTCGTCCAGATAGTAGCGAATCAGCGCCGGAACGTACGCATAGACGACTTTATCATCCGCAACCCCTGCCCCTGGCGCATTGGCCAGCGCGACGTTTCCGGCTTTCCACGCCCGCATCAGGCCGGGAACCCCGAGAACGGATTCAGGATGAAAGACTTCCGGATCGAGAAATAGATCGTCAATACGCCGGTAAATGACGTCCACCCGTTCCGGGCCGTAGATCGTTTTGGTATAAACGCAGTCGTCGCTGCCGACAAACAGATCGGCGCCTTCCACAAGCTCCACCCCCATCTGCTGGGCAAGGAAAGCGTGTTCGAAATAGGCGGAATTATAGATCCCCGGCGTCAGCACCACGATTTCCGGGCGCACAACCTGCCGGGGCGACAGGGCTGTCAGGGTTTCCAGCAGTTGCGCAGGATAGGCGTCAATCGGCTTGATATCGTCACTTTCAAACAATTCAGGCAGAACACGCTTGGTAATCGCGCGGTTTTCCAGCATATAGGAGACGCCGGATGGTACCCGGAGATTATCTTCCAGTACGTAGAACTGCCCCGTTTCATCACGCACTAAATCGGTGCCGCAGATATGAGCCCATACGCCATAGGGAGGCGACATACCTATACACTCAGGGCGGAAATTTTTTGATTCCTTAATAATATACTCAGGAATTATGCCATCTTTGATGCAGCGTTGCTCATGATACAGGTCTTCGATAAAACGGTTCAGGGCGGTAAGTCGCTGCTTCAGGCCGGTCTCCGCTATCGCCCAGTCTTTGGCATCGATGGTGCGAGGAATAATATCGAATGGCCAGGTCCTGTCGATATTTCCTTTGTCGGTATATACCGTAAAACTAATTCCCATTTCCTGCACCGTCGCCTCTGCGGTCAGGCGACGTTTTTCCAGTTCGTCCGGCGGGAGAGAATCAAGGCATTGAATCAGGCGCTGTGCGGAAAGGCGGGGGTTGCCCTCGTGGTCAATTAGCTCGTCGAAATAAATGTCGGCTTCGTAGTTTTTTATGAGTTTATGCATCAGCATTGTATCCTTATCAAACCGCCGATCGGGGCAGTATATGCTTTACTTTCACAGAACTAAGCCTCTTGCCTTTCGTTTCGCAAAACAAAGGAGGTATTATTTTTGCAGCACAAATCAATTCCAGCATAATAAATGCCGTTATCTCTGCATGAACTTTGGGTTTATCAATGCGGATTATATTATGTACCTGACGCCCCCTTGAAAATCATCGTCAACGTGAACATTAAATCGGTTGCGAGTTAAATAATGACCGCATTGAAAATTCTTTGCCGGCCTGTCGTATCGGTACTGATATAATGCAAGCTGCAGATTATCGTCGCTGGTTCCTGAGTTTACCTGTGTATACCTTTCGATTTTTACGCTGGTGTATAGATATAAGCACAAAGCATGCCATTAATTTATTCATTAACTATCAATAAGATATCCGAATGAATGAGCGCCCCCCGCAATGGGTCACGGATCATCATGATGCATCACCGATACCGGAAAGCACCAAAATGAGACATTGCCTTTCTTTTATCTGACGTAGCCTGAGATTAACCTTGCACCATACCGCAGGTTACTTTCGGTGCAAGCCGTTCACTACCTGACTAATTTATTAACAGCTTTACCGTCAATCCGCCTGTTATTTTTTTCGCGCGTGGGTGGGGAATGTTTTCATCCCATTAAATTATCCGCTACCGGATGAATTTCACTATATTTAATTGCGGAGATGACTGCTTTCTTTACCGTTGCAGAATTTACCGGACCATTACCGGAGAGAGCGTTTACCCCGAAGCAGGCCCCTTTCCGGGGGACAACCCTTTTATGCGTAATGCGCTGATGGTAATTTTTTAGTATCTAATGTTGAAATGAAAATCATTCTCATGTAAATTTTTATGTCTAAATATTTCTTAACTTACCCTCCTCTGGCGGTTAGAGCGACATGTCATCTCCTGGTTTTAGTTCAGCTGAAAATATGGTGCTGCTGTTCTCCGAGCATAATAACTGGCTTCAAAAGTTGCTCAGACGACGCCTTGGGAATGCCAGCGATGCCGCCGACCTCGCGCAAGACGTATTCCTGCGGTTGCTGATAAAACCGCGAAGCTTTGACACTCTTGCCGGCGCGCGCGCCTACCTCGGTTCGATGGCTCATGGCATGTGTATCGACCTGTGGCGCAGAAAAGAAATTGAGCGCGTCTGGCTGGAAACATTAGCGGCGCAGCCGCTGTCCACCGCGGTTTCAGCGGAACACTGCGCGATCGTCCTGGAAACCCTGTTTCAGGTGGATGCCATGCTGCAGGCGCTGCCGGAGAAAGTCCGCGCGGCGTTTTTGATGTCGCAGATCGGTGGCCTGACTTACGCGAACATCGCCGCCGAACTTGCCGTCTCCGAGCGCATGGTGAAGAAGTATATGGCTCAGGCCATGCTCCACTGCCTAAGCCTTGAAATCGAGTATCTCGATGCATTACCCCCCGCCGCGGGCAGATACGATGAGCAATAAGCCCGGCTTCGCCGCGTTGCAGCAGGCGGCAAACTGGTACGCCGAAGTCCAGGACATCTCGTCGCCGCAGACATATCCCGCCGCACTGCAACGCTGGCTTGACGAGAGTCAGGAGAATCAGCTGGCGTGGCAGTACGTGTTGAACATCAGCCAGCGCTTTTCGCCGCTGCGGGAAAACGGTGAGCGACAAGCGGCGGCGCTGACCGCGCTGACCCAGCGAACGCACAGCGCCGGGCGGCGCCAGGTGCTGAAAATGGCGGCCTGGATTTCCGTCGGCACCCTGCTCGCCTGGGGCAGCTGGCGTCATACGCCGCTGCGCAATCAGGTACTGGCATGGCACGCCGATTATCACAGCCCCCACGGCGAAATAACGTCGTTCACGCTGGCTGATGGCTCGCGGATCTGGCTTGACACCGACAGCGCGCTGAACGTCGATTACTCCCCGACGCAGCGCGCGCTGCAGCTGCTGAACGGCCGGGTGATGATCGAAACCGCCGCCGATCCGCGCCGCCCGCTGACCATCGTCACCGCGCAGGGCAAAATGCGCGCCCTCGGCACGCGTTTCAGCGTGCAGGCGCTCGGCGATACCACCGTGTTGCAGGTGTATCAGGGGGCGGTGGAAGTCTCCCCGGCGGCTATCAGCGACGCACCGATCGTGCAGGCCGGTCAGGCGATGACCTTCCGGCGGGATGCCTTTGGCCCGGTTTCGCCGTTGCGCAATGCGGAGCCTGCCTGGCCGCTCGGGTTGCTACAGGCCGATAATCTTCCCCTCGGTGAGTTTATCGAACGGCTGTCGGCATATCGCCGCGGCTATCTGGGATGCGATCCGGCCGTGTCAGCGCTGACCGTTACCGGTACGTTCCCGCTGCACGATACCGATATGGCGCTGGATATGCTCACCAACGCGCTGCCTGTGCAGCTCAACCGCCGCTTCTCATGGTGGCTGACGGTCGCCCCGCGCGATAAATAACAAATAAATTCGCCTCATCGGTTCCCCTTTACGGGCCCTCATCCGATTAACCCTATGCAGCACTTTTACTTTTGGGAATTATCAGGGGAATCTATGTCATCATCACCACGCACCAGCCAGCCGCGGATTTTCCGTCGTACGCCGACGGCCGCCCTCCTGCGCATGATGTTCTGCGCACCGGTACTGACGTTTGCCGCCGCCATCGCGCCGGCTGCTCAGGCCGCCGAAACGGCGACGGATAAGCACGTTTATGCGATCCCGGCCGCGCCGCTGGCGACTCAGCTGAATCAGTTTGCCGCGCAGTCGGGTATTTATCTGGCGAGCGATGCGCAGCTGACTGCCGGGAAATCCTCTCCGGCGCTCAACGGCACCTACAGCCTTAGCGAAGGCTTTTCCCGGCTGTTGACCGATCAGGGGCTGCTGGCAGAACGTCAGCCCAACGGCAGCTACACCCTGAAAAAGATCCCTGAAGGGGACGAAATGGTGGTGGTCGGTGACATTAACTACGGCTCGATGACTGAAGATACCGGCTCTTACACCACCCGCAGCATGTCGGCGGCGACTCGCCTGAATCTCTCTCCGCGGGAAACGCCGCAGTCGGTCAGCGTGGTTACCCGCCAGCGGATGAACGATCAGAATATGACCTCGCTGGACGACGCTATGCGCCAGGTCACAGGGGTGAACGTCATCAACGAAAGCTCCTATCAGACCCGTTACCAGTCGCGCGGTTTCACGATGGATAACCTTCAGG
>OLIJ01000153.1_pt1 | contig 34528 bp, 32 predicted proteins | sample 1609731 | NCBI WGS metagenome assembly OLIJ01 (sample SAMEA4350159, study PRJEB24818) | metagenome | biome: human; feature: gut; material: faeces | place: Denmark | collected 2013-09
TGTTGGTAAACAGCATCACCATCCGGTCGATGCCGATGCCCAGACCGGCGGTCGGCGGCAGGCCATACTCCAGCGCGGTCACGTAGTCTTCGTCATAGAACATCGCTTCGTCGTCGCCGGCGGCTTTGGCGTTCACCTGATCGAGGAAACGCTGCGCCTGGTCTTCAGCATCGTTCAGCTCGCTGAAGCCGTTACCGATTTCACGTCCGCCGATGAAGAACTCAAAGCGGTCGGTGATTTCCGGGTTGTTGTCGTTACGACGCGCCAGCGGAGAAACCTCAGCCGGGTACTCGGTGATGAAGGTCGGCTGAATCAGGTGCGCTTCGGCCACTTCTTCAAAGATCTCGGTTACAACGCGGCCCAGACCCCAGCTCTTCTCAACCTTGACGCCGACGGCGGCGGCAATCGCTTTCGCAGAGTCGAAGTTATCCAGATCCGCCATCTCGGTTTCCGGACGGTATTTCTTGATAGCCTCGCGCATGGTCAGCTTTTCAAACGGCTTGCCGAAGTCAAAGGTCTGATCGCCATAAGGCACCGCGGTGTTGCCGAGAATATCCTGCGCCAGGGTACGGAACAGGGATTCGGTCAGCTCGATCAGATCCTTATAGTCCGCATACGCCATATAGAGTTCCATCATGGTGAACTCAGGGTTATGGCGTACGGAGATGCCTTCGTTACGGAAGTTACGGTTGATCTCGAACACGCGCTCGAAGCCGCCGACAACCAGACGCTTGAGGTACAGTTCCGGCGCGATACGCAGGTACATGTCCAGATCCAGCGCGTTGTGATGGGTGATGAACGGACGGGCGGAGGCGCCGCCTGGGATCACCTGCATCATCGGGGTTTCAACTTCCATAAAGCCGCGACCAACCATGAACTGGCGAATGCCGGCCAGGATCTGCGAGCGCACTTTAAAGGTGTTGCGGGATTCGTCGTTGGAGATCAGATCCAGGTAGCGCTGGCGATAGCGCGCTTCCTGATCCTGCAGGCCGTGGAATTTGTCCGGCAGCGGGCGCAGGGCTTTGGTCAGCAGACGCAGCTCGGTGCAGTGGATAGACAGCTCGCCGGTTTTGGTTTTGAACAGCTTGCCGCGCGCGGCGATGATGTCGCCGAGGTCCCACTTTTTGAACTGCTCGTTGTAGACGCCTTCCGGCAGATCGTCACGCGCCACGTACAGCTGAATGCGGCCGCCGACGTCCTGCAGGGTCACGAAGGAGGCTTTACCCATGATACGACGGGTCATCATGCGGCCAGCCACCGAGACCTCAACGTTCAGCGCTTCCAGCTCTTCGTTTTCTTTCGCATCGAAGTCAGCGTGCAGTTGGTCAGAGGTATGGTCACGACGAAAATCGTTCGGGAACGGAATACCCTGCTCGCGCAGCGCAGCCAGCTTTTCACGACGGCTTTTCAGTTCATTATTAAGGTCAATTGCCGCGTCAGCGCCCTGTGCTTGTTGTTCAGACATGTTGGTTCCTCATAACCCTGCTTTCAGACTTGCTTCGATAAATTGATCCAGGCTGCCGTCAAGCACCGCCTGAGTGTTGCGGGTTTCCACCCCGGTGCGCAGATCTTTAATGCGGGAATCATCCAGCACGTAAGAACGGATCTGGCTGCCCCAGCCGATGTCCGATTTGGTATCTTCCATCGCCTGCTTCTCGGCATTTTTCTTCTGCATTTCCAGTTCATAAAGCTTGGCTTTCATCTGCTTCATGGCCTGGTCTTTGTTTTTGTGCTGCGAACGGTCGTTCTGGCACTGCGTGACTAACCCGCTTGGAATGTGGGTAATACGCACCGCGGATTCGGTACGGTTAACGTGCTGACCGCCCGCGCCGGAGGCACGGTAAACGTCAATACGCAGGTCCGCCGGGTTGATCTCGATGTCGATATCGTCATCGACTTCCGGGTAAACGAATGCGGAGCTGAAGGAGGTATGGCGACGGCCGCCGGAGTCGAACGGGCTCTTACGTACCAGGCGGTGGACGCCGGTTTCGGTACGCAGCCAGCCGTAGGCGTAATCGCCGATAATCTTGATGGTCACGGACTTGATGCCCGCCACTTCGCCTTCAGACTCTTCGATAATTTCGGTCTTAAAGCCGCGCGCTTCGGCCCAGCGCAGATACATGCGCGTCAGCATGCTGGCCCAGTCCTGCGCTTCGGTGCCGCCGGAGCCGGCCTGAATATCGAGGTAGCAATCGGCGCTGTCGTACTCACCGGAGAACATGCGGCGGAATTCAAGCTGAGCCAGCTTCTCGTCGAGCACGTTAAGCTCGGCGACGGCTTCGTTGAAGGTCTCTTCGTCTTCAGCTTCAACGGCCAGCTCCAGCAGGCCGGAAACATCTTCCAGGCCCTGGGACATCTGATCGAGGGTGTCAACGATGGCTTCCAGTGAAGAACGCTCTTTACCCAGCGCCTGTGCGCGCTCGGGTTCGTTCCACACGTCCGGCTGTTCCAGCTCGGCGTTTACTTCTTCCAGACGCTCTTTCTTAGCATCATAGTCAAAGATACCCCCTGAGAACGTCGGAGCGCTCCGTGAGGTCCTGAATACGGTTTTTTACCGGATTTATTTCAAACATGATCGATTTTCTTTTAATGGATTGGTCAAAATGCGGTGATAAGAGCGGAATTGTACCGGATCCCCGCTCTCTTTTATACACACTTCAGCCTTCAGGCGGCCTCTTTGTTGCCGGTTTTTTCATCAGGCCGGCCAAAGATGGTCAATGATAAGCTGCAGGCTGCGGTTGCCGCGAAACTCGTTGATATCGAGCTTATAGGCCAGAGTGACTTCGCGCACGCCGTTATCCGGCCAAATCGAGGTATCGACGTTAAAGGCAATCCCGTCCAGCAGCGGCCCGCCGCCAACCGGCTCGACCATCACCTTGAGGTGTCGCTCGCCCACCAGACGCTGCTGCAGCAGGCGGAAACGGCCGTCGAACAGCGGTTCCGGGAACATTTGCCCCCACGGCCCGGCCTCACGCAGCATCTGCGCCACCTCCATGCTCATCTCCCCGACGTCCAGCGGGCCGTCGGAAACCACCTCCCCCTGCAGCAGCGCGGGGTCCAGCCACTCGGTCACCAGCTCGCCGAAGCGCTGCTGAAACTCCTCGAAGCGGGCCTCTTCCAGCGACAGCCCTGCCGCCATCGCGTGGCCGCCAAATTTGAGGATCAGCCCCGGGTTCAGCGTGTCGAGACGCTCCAGCGCATCACGCATGTGCAGCCCCTGGATAGAGCGGCCGGAGCCTTTTAACAGCCCGTCGCCCGTCGGCGCGAAGGCGATAACCGGGCGGTGAAAACGCTCTTTAATTCGCGAGGCCAGGATACCGACCACGCCCTGATGCCACTGCGGGTGATACATCGCCAGCCCGCCGGGCAGCGCTTCACTGCTGCGTTCAAGCTGCTGGCACAGCGTGAGCGCTTCCGCCTGCATCCCCTGCTCAATCTCTTTGCGCGTCTGGTTCAAGGCATCCAGCTCGTTGGCAAGCACCCGCGCTTCGCCGGCGTTATCGCACAGCAGCAGCGCCACGCCGACCGACATATCGTCCAGCCTTCCCGCCGCGTTCAGACGCGGGCCAAGGGCAAAGCCGAGATCGCTGGCCGCCAGCTTCTGCGGGTCGCGGTTGGCAATTTCCAGCAGCGCCTTAATCCCCGGACGGCACTTGCCCGCCCGAATGCGGCTCAGCCCCTGCCAGGTGAGGATGCGGTTATTAGCATCCAGCGGCACCACGTCAGCCACCGTTCCCAGCGCGACCAGATCCAGCAGCTCCGCGAGGTTAGGCGCGGCAATTCCCCGCGTTTCGAACCAGTTTTTATCGCGCAGGAAGGTGCGCAGCGCCAGCATCAGATAAAACGCCACCCCGACTCCGGCCAGCGATTTTGACGGGAAGCCGCAGTCGCGCAGGTTCGGGTTGACGATAGCTTCCGCCGCCGGCAGCGTGTCGCCCGGCAGGTGGTGATCGGTAACCACCACCGGGATCCCCAGATCGTGCGCGCGATCGACGCCGCTATGCGAGGAGATGCCGTTGTCGACGGTCATAATCATCTGCGCGCCGCGAGCGTGGGCCTGATCGACCACTTCCGGGCTCAGACCGTAGCCATCTTCAAAACGGTTCGGTACCAGATAGGAGACGTTGCCGTAGCCCAGCGCGCGCAGCGCCAGCACGCTCAGGGCGGTGCTGGTGGCGCCATCGGCGTCAAAATCGCCGACGATCGTAATATGCAGATCCTGCTGGAATGCGTCGTAGAGCATCTCCACGGCTTTATCGATGCCGTTCAGCTGCGCCCACGGCAGCATGCCTTTAACGCCGCGCTCCAGTTCCTGCGCGCTGCGTACGCCGCGGCTCGCGTAGAGCCGCTGCAGCAGCGGCGAAAGGTCGGCGGGAAGCTCCGCGCCATCGGCCGCCTCACGGCGGCGCAGTTGTGTCTGTTGTTTCACGCGAATTATTTACCGCTGGTTTGTTTTTGATGCTCATCGAGGAAGGCTTTCAGCTCTTTCGGTCCCTGATAGCCCGGCAGCACGTAGCCGTTGCTCAATACCATTGCCGGCGTACCGTTGACGCCGAACTGCACGCCAAGCGTGTAGTGCTTGCTGATATCCACGCCGCAGCTGGCCGGCTGTACGCCTTTGCCGCCCATCGCGTCATCCAGGGCTTTATTGCGATCTTTGGCGCACCAGATGGCCTGCATATCCTGCTCCGTCTGGCTCTGCAGCCCCTGGCGCGGGAAGGCCAGGTAACGAACGGTGATGCCCAGCGCGTTGTAGTCGCTCATCTCTTCATGCAGCTTGTGGCAGTAGCCGCAGGTGATATCGGTAAAGACGGTGATGACGTGTTTTTCCTGCGGCGCCTTATAGATAATCATCTCTTTTTCCAGCGCGTTCAGCTTACCCACCAGCAGCGAGTTAGTGACGTTAACCGGCTGGGCGCCGCTGACGTCATACATCGGTCCCTGAATTACGTGCTTACCGTCGTCGGTCACGTACAGCACGCCGCTGTCGGTCAGTACGGTGCTCATACCGCTAACCGGCGAAGGCTGAATGTCCGTGCTCTGCACGCCCAGCTTGGCCAGCGACTGCTTGATCGTCGCGCTGTCGGCGTGCGCTGCGCCGGAGAGCGTTGCCGCCAGCAGGGTGAACATCAGTAAACCTTTTTTCATACTCAATCCTTTTTATTCAGCACTCACGCCCGCGGGTGGTGCTGTTGATGAAGTTGTCTCAGACGCTCGGTCGCCACGTGGGTGTAAATCTGCGTCGTCGAGAGATCGCTGTGTCCTAACAGCATCTGCACCACGCGTAGGTCAGCGCCATGATTTAGCAAATGCGTCGCAAACGCGTGACGTAAAACGTGCGGGGAGAGCTTCGCGCTGTCGATCCCCGCCAGCACCGCGTAGTGCTTAATTCGATACCAGAACGTCTGTCGGGTCATTTGCTGCGCGCGCTGGCTGGGAAAGAGCACATCGGAAGCTACGCCGTTCAGCAGCCAGGGACGTCCGTACTCAAGGTAGTTCTCAACCCACAGCACCGCCTCTTCGCCGAGCGGCACCAGCCGCTCTTTGTTGCCTTTCCCCACCACCCGCAGCACGCCCTGGCGCAGGCTGATATCGCTCATCGTCAGGCCCACCAGCTCCGAGACGCGCAGTCCGGTGGCATACAGCACCTCCAGCATGGCCTTGTCGCGCAGCTCCAGAGGCTGCTCCACCAGCGGCGCCTGCAGCAGGCGGTCCACCTGCGCTTCGCTGAGATCTTTCGGCAGACGCTGCGGCAGCTTTGGCGACGCCAGCAGCGCGCTGGGATCGTCGGTACGGATTTTTTCCCGATACAGATGCTGGAAAAAACGGCGCACCGCGCTTAGCAAACGCGCGGTGCTGGTGGCCTTATAGCCGCCGGTTTGCCTTTCGGCCAACAGCGACTGGAGGTCCTCCCCGCTGACGCTGACAAGCGTCAGCCCGCGATGATGCAGCCATTCCACGACCATCGTCAGGTCCCGACGGTAGGCGCTCAGCGTATTTTCCGCGAGGTTGCGCTCCAGCCACAGGGCATCAAGAAACTGTTCGATTTGTGCCAGATCCTGTTCCACATCGGCCTCTTTGCTCGTTAAATCGTCCCCAGTATACCCAAATAAGCCGCACGACTGGACAAAAACGGCGGCGACGGGCTGCCTGAAGTATGACGGGTATCATCACCTTTCTGGTAGACTAGACGCAAAGTCACAGCATGAATTGAGATGTTTACGCAATGAACATAGGCCTTTTTTACGGTTCCAGTACCTGCTACACCGAAATGGCTGCGGAGAAAATCCGCGATATTATCGGCCCTGAATTAGTGACCTTGCACAATCTGAAAGATGACTCCCCTGAGCTGATGACCCGCTACGACGTGCTGATCCTCGGCATCCCGACCTGGGATTTCGGCGAGATTCAGGAAGACTGGGAGGCTATCTGGCCGCAGCTCGGGACGCTGGATCTGCAGGATAAGATAGTGGCGCTGTACGGCATGGGCGACCAGCTGGGCTACGGCGAGTGGTTCCTCGACGCGCTGGGCATGCTGCACGACAGGCTGGCTACCCGGGGCGTGAAGTTTATCGGCTACTGGCCGACCGAAGGCTATGAGTTCACCAGCCAGAAGCCGGTCGTCGCCGATGGCCAACTGTTCGTTGGCCTCGCGCTCGATGAAACGAACCAGTATGACCTGAGCGACGATCGTATCCAGAGCTGGTGCGAGCAAATCCTTGGGGAAATGGCCGAACCGTTCGCCTGAGTTTAGCGGCGAGCCTGACGCGCCAGGCTCTTAGTCCTGCGCCGGTTTGTGCAACACCAGCCGGCGCAAATCGCGCCACTCCCTCGCATCCATGCTATCAGCCGCCACCCACAGGTGCTGGCTGCGACGCGTTTGCGTATGGCGCAGACGCAGCAGCATCCCGCTGTTGATCACCCACGGTATGCCGACGATCTCCCACTCCGCTTTTTGCCAGCGCAGTCGAGAATCGGTCATCAGCTTTATTTCTCCCTGGCAGGCGTGGATCCGCCGCTGGCTGCGTACGCAGTCAAACACCACCAGAGAGAGCAGCAGTAGCCATAGCGGGGTGTAGCTGAGCGGCCAGGGCATCAGCAGGACGATAGCCGCCACCACGCCGTGGAGCAGCAGCGAGAACCACTGCGAACGCCAGGAAATGCGTAAATCAGATTGCCACAGGACCACGTTCCCGATTCCGAGTCTGGATTAATTTTACCATCCGCTGCAGTTGCGCGTCGGAGGGTTCGCCGTGATTCATCAGCCAGTTGAACAGATCCGGGTCGTCGTTTTCTAACAACCGGATGAACAGCAGCTTGTCTTCATCGCTGAGCGTATCGTACTCATACTCGAAAAACGGCATGATGGAGATGTCGAGTTCACGCATACCCCGGCGGCATGCCCAGTGGATGCGGGCTTTGTTAGTAATGTCCATGTTATCCTTCCAGCGTAAAGGGATATACCCGTCATACTTCAAGTTGCATGTGCGTTAGCCGCGTTCGTTCCCCCCAGTCACTTACCCGAGTAAGCTCCTGGGGACTCGCTCACTTGCCGCCTTCCTGCAACTCGAATTATTTAGGCTATAGGTTAGTTTAACCCGTTTTTAGCTCTTACTTTACAGCATTATCGAGAAGCGCGAGCAGCATTCCACAAAAACCGTAAATTTATTATGGCTTTATCCATTTCCTTCGTTCGCCTCCTTACGCCCTTAGGGCACAAATGGCCTGCCGAAAGCGCTTGCATTGCACCATAGCTCTTTTACCATTAGTCATTCACTCTGCGTTAAGCTATTCAGGACATGACTATGGCTTTTACACCTTTTCCTCCACGTCAGCCCTCTTCTTCCGCGCGGCTGCCGTTAACGCTGATGACCTTGGATGACTGGGCGCTGGCGACAATCACCGGTCAGGATGCGGAGAAATATCTGCAGGGGCAGATCACCGCTGATGTCAGCGCGCTGACTGACGATCGCCACCTGCTGGCCGCGCACTGTGACGCCAAGGGTAAAATGTGGAGCAACCTGCGCGTGTTTCACCGCGACGGTGGCTTCGCGTGGATTGAGCGCCGCAGCCTGCGCGACGCGCAGCTGACCGAACTGAAAAAGTACGCGGTGTTCTCTAAAGTGACCATCGCCGCGGATGATGAACACGTCCTGCTGGGCGTCGCCGGTTTCCAGGCCCGCGCCGCGCTGGCTCCGCTGTTCAGCGAACTGCCGAATGCCGATAAGCAGGTGGTTACCGACGGCGCGACCAGCCTGCTGTGGTTTGCGCATCCGGCGGAACGTTTCCTGCTGGTTACCGACGCTGAGACCGCCATCCGGGTGACCGAAGCCCTGCGCAGCGATGCGCAGCTGAATAATAGCCAGCAGTGGCTGGCGCTAAATATTGAAGCGGGTTTGCCGGTCATCGATAGCGCCAACAGCGCGCAGTTTCTGCCGCAGGCCACCAACCTACAGGCGCTGGGTGGCATCAGCTTTAAAAAAGGCTGCTATACCGGGCAGGAGATGGTCGCCCGGGCAAAATTCCGCGGAGCCAACAAGCGGGCGCTGTGGTCTCTGACCGGGAAAGCCAGCCGCGTTCCGCAGGCCGGGGAAGATCTTGAGCTGCAGATGGGCGAGAACTGGCGCCGAACCGGCACCGTGCTGGCCGCCGTACAGTTAGATGATGGTCATCTGCTGGTACAGGTGGTGATGAATAACGACATGGAGGCGGACAGCGTGTTCCGCGTACGCGATGATGCCGGAACGTTAAGCATCACCCCGCTGCCGTACTCGCTGGAAGAAGAGTAGCTTTCCGTTCGCGGATAATGGCGCCAGCGCTCTGCGCTGACGCTACTATCCACGCGACCAAACCTTCGCCGCGCCCGGGCAGGCTGAGTTATTTAAACCTGCCCGACGTACAGATAGATCGCCAGAAAGTGACAAACGCTGCCGCCGAGAACAAAGCCGTGCCAGATGGCATGGTTGTAGGGTATCCGCTTGCAGACGTAGAAGATAACCCCCAGCGAATAGACGATCCCCCCGACCGCCAGCAGCGTCACCCCGCCAACCGCCAGCTTAATCGCCAGCTGATAAACCACGATTAGCGACAGCCAGCCCATCGTCAGATAGGTGACCAGAGACAGAATTTTAAAGCGGTGCGCGATGGTCAGCTTAAACAAGATCCCCAGCAGCGCCAGGCTCCAGATAACGATCATCAGGCCGCGCGAGAGCGGCGAGTTGAGCCCCACCAGCAGAAAAGGAGTATAGGTACCCGCAATCAGCAGATAAATGGCGCAGTGGTCAAATTTTTTCAACCATAGCTTCGCCCGCTGATGCGGAACCGCGTGATAAAGCGTAGAGGCGAGGAACAGCAAAATCATGCTGCCGCCGTAGAGGCTGTAGCTGGTAATCGCCATAGCGCTGGCGTTAGCGTCCACCGCCTGCACCAGCAGCAGCACCAGGCCAACGATACCAAACACCAGCCCAATCCCGTGACTGATGCTGTTGGCAATTTCCTCTGCCAGAGAATATCCCTGGGTGATTAATGGTTTGCGAACCATATTTGACTCCGAAAACGTGAAAGCTTTCAACGCCCACCTAGGGTAACTGAGAATGATTCCAGTGAACACCTGTTAGCTAAAATAAAACGATGAATATTTGTAAGTAGTTTAAAATCATAACGTTACATCAAAATTTCACCTAACAGTCGTTCGCTATTTATCAAAGCAGTTTGAATTCAACGACATAAAACTGGTCTTCATCCGGGTAGATCTCCGCGATGACCTGCCGCAGCTGCGCGAGGGTCATATTTTCCTGCTGTGCATGCCGTTCGCTCAGCGTCGCCAGGGTTACCGTTGAGGTTGCGGCCACGCTAATCGTGCAAAAATAGCCGTCATCTTCATAGCGCCCGACGCGCAGCACGTCCCCGACTTTGAAATGCGACTCCGCGGCATTGCGGATGGTGATCGTTTTGCGGCCGCTAAGGATGTCGTCCTGAAAGCGCTGAAAAAAGGTTATGTCATTCGGCTGCATGATATCATTCCGTCCTGGTCATTCTGAATTGTGAGTTATTACTGTGAGTATGTTCTCCCACGCCGCTATTGCCAGTCTCAATAATCTTGAGATGATGGTCTACCACTACGTCATTAAGAATCGTGACAAAGTGATGTATATGACCATCCGCGAGCTGGCGGAAGCCGCCGGCGTTTCCACCACCACCGTGCTGCGTTTCTGCCGCAAGCTGCAGTGTGAGGGGTACTCAGAGTTTCGCATACGCTTTAAATTATATCTGGAGCAGAATGAGCCTCAACAGGCAAATATCGGCGCCAGCGAAATTATGAGCTTTTTTAAAAGCGTCAATAACGATGAATTTGATGATTTACTCGAACGCGCTGTGGATATTATCCTCGCCTCAGAGCGTATTATTTTCGTCGGTGCCGGAACCTCCGGCGCGCTGGCGAAATATGGCGCACGGTTCTTCTCCAACGTCGGGAAATTCAGCAACCATATCGACGATCCCTATTTTCCGGTGACTAACGATATGGCGCGCAACGCGCTGGCAATCGTCCTCTCCGTTTCCGGTGAAACCGAAGAGATCCTGCGCTTTGCCGGCCAGTTCAGCCTGCATCGCTGTAAAGTGATGTCGATAACCAGCCACGAACACTCGCGGCTGGCGAAGCTGGCTGATTTCAACCTCTCCTGGCACATACCGCAAACGCGCATCGGCGGCGTCTACGATATTACGACGCAAATTCCGGTTATTTATATTCTTGAAAGTCTGGGGCGTAAATTAGCCCGCAAAATAGCCTGAAAATAACACCCTGTTTTTTCGATGTAACATATTCCAGGCGCGGGAAATTGTTATATCGTGACATTTATATGCTCTTTGCTAGACTCGAAAACAACGAAACATCAGACGAGATTAGCAACAATGAAAAAAATACCTTTAGCGAAAGATTTTTTATGGGGCGGCGCGGTCGCGGCGCACCAGGTGGAAGGCGGCTGGAATAAAGACGGCAAAGGCCCGAGCATTTGCGACGTGCTGACCGGCGGCGCCCACGGCGTGCCGCGCGAGATTACCCACCAGGTAGAACCGGGTAAATATTACCCGAACCACGAAGCCATTGATTTCCACGGCCGCTACAAAGAAGACATCAAGCTGTTCGCCGAGATGGGCTTCAAATGTTTCCGCACCTCCATCGCCTGGACCCGCATCTTCCCGCTCGGCGACGAAACTCAGCCGAACGAAGAGGGGCTGAAATTCTATGACGACATGTTCGATGAGCTGCTGAAGTACAACATCGAACCGGTTATCACCCTCTCCCACTTTGAAATGCCCCTGCACCTCGTGCAGCAGTACGGCGGCTGGACGAACCGTAAAGTCGTCGATTTCTTCGTGCGCTTTGCCGAAGTGGTCTTCGAGCGCTATAAGCACAAAGTGAAATACTGGATGACCTTTAACGAGATCAACAACCAGCGTAACTGGCGTGCGCCGCTGTTCGGCTACTGCTGCTCAGGCGTGGTCTATACCGAGCATGAAAACCCGGAAGAGACCATGTACCAGGTGCTGCACCATCAGTTCGTGGCCAGCGCGCTGGCGGTGAAGGCGGCGCGACGCATCAACCCGGAGATGCAGGTTGGCTGCATGCTGGCGATGGTCGCCCTCTACCCGTTCTCCTGCAAGCCGGAAGACGTGATGTTCGCTCAGGAGTCGATGCGCGAACGCTACGTCTTCACCGACGTGCAGCTGCGCGGCTACTACCCAACCTACGTGCTGAACGAGTGGGAGCGACGCGGCTTCAGCATCAGGATGGAAGAGGGCGATGAGCAGATCCTGCGCGAAGGCACCTGCGACTACCTCGGCTTCAGCTACTACATGACCAACGCGGTGAAGGCCGAAGGCGGCAGCGGCGATGCCATTTCCGGCTTTGAAGGCAGCGTACCGAACCCGCACGTTAAGGCCTCCGACTGGGGCTGGCAGATTGACCCGGTGGGCCTGCGCTACTCGCTGTGTGAGCTGTACGAACGCTATCAGAAGCCGCTGTTTATCGTTGAAAACGGCTTTGGCGCCTATGACAAGGTAGAAGAGGACGGCAGCATCAACGATGACTACCGCATCGACTACCTGCGCGCCCACGTTGAAGAGATGATAAAAGCGGTCACTTACGATGGCGTCGAGCTGATGGGCTACACCCCGTGGGGCTGCATCGATTGCGTCTCCTTCACTACCGGCCAGTACAGCAAGCGCTACGGCTTTATCTACGTCAATAAGCACGATGACGGTACCGGCGATATGTCCCGCTCGCGTAAGAAGAGCTTCAACTGGTATAAAGAAGTGATTGCCAGCAACGGCGAAAAGCTCTGATTTCATGCTCTGCCTCCTCCTCTCCCCCTGCCGGGAGAGGAGTCACGCCCCACCCGGACACGTCTTTACAGCTTCGCATTGCCAAAACGCTTCCACCCGCGAAGATAGGCCATGTGAATAACTGAGGCGATCATGATTAAGCGACAGCGAAAAGCCATTCTTCTTGTAGTCCTTGCCTGTCTGGTGGTGCTGGTATGCGCAGCGTATGGCGGGGCTGGAGAGGTGGCTGGCGCGCAAAAAAATGGCGCTGCCGACGGTTAACGACCCCGACGGGCGGCTTTCAGGCCAGCGGGACGTGCAGGTCACGCCAGCCCTGGAGGTGATTTCTCGCGGCGAGGTGAAATCCATCGCCACCGGCTGGAGCAGCGGCTGGGGAGTGCGCCTGCGGCTATGGCTGGCGTCATAACCTCATGAACCCGGGCAAAGCGCAGGCCGCCGCCCGTATTGCGCACTGGCCGGAGGTTATTTTCCTCCGGCCAGCTCAAGGAAGCTGCCGGTCACGTAGGAAGCTTTATCGCTCAGCAGCCAGGCGATCGCCTGGGCGACCTCTTCCGGCTGCCCGCCGCGCTGCATCGGCAGCGCCGCTTTCACCCGCTCTACGCGCCCCGGCTCGCCGCCGGAGGCGTGCATGTCGGTATAGATAAACCCCGGACGCACGCCGTTAACGCGAATGCCCTGCGCCGCCACCTCCAGCGACAGGCCGGTGGTCAGCGTATCGACCGCCCCTTTCGACGCGGCGTAATCAACGTATTCCCCCGGTGAGCCCAGACGCGCCGCCGCCGAAGAGACGTTGACGATGGCCCCGCCCTTGCCGCCGTGACGGTGCGACATCCGCTTCACCGCCTCGCGACAGCAGAGGAAATAGCCGGTGACGTTGGTGCTCAGCACCCGATTAATCCGCTCGGCGGTCAGGTCTTCAACAGAACTCTGCGTAAACAGAATACCGGTATTATTCACCAGCGCGCCCAGGGGTTCGCCAAGGCGGTCGATGCCGGCAAACATCGCCATCACCTGCGCTTCGTCGCTGATATCCGCGCGCAGCGCGATAGCCTTGCCGCCCTGGGCAATAATCTCATTCACCACTTCCGTCGCCGCGCTCACGTTGTGATGATAATTCACCACCACGGTATAGCCTTCCTGCGCCAACAGCAGCGCCGTCGCCCTGCCAATTCCGCGGCTCGCGCCGCTAATCAGTGCTACCGTCATCGCATTCTCCCAAAAAATAAAGGCGCCGCAGCGCCTTTAAAAGATAGTCTAATCAGCTAATTACTGATATTCGCTCAGCGGAACGCAGGAGCAGAACAGGTTACGATCGCCGTAAACATCGTCCAGACGCTTCACCGTCGGCCAGTATTTATTCGCCAGGCCTGCCGGGAACACCGCCAGCTCGCGGGTGTACGGATGGCTCCACTCTGCAACCAGCTCGCCCTGGGTGTGCGGGGCGTTAACCAGCGGGTTATCCGCCAGCGGCCACTCGCCCGCTTTCACGCGGTCGATCTCGCCGCGGATCTCCAGCATCGCCTCGATAAAACGGTCCAGCTCAACTTTGCTTTCCGATTCGGTCGGCTCAACCATCAGCGTACCGGCCACCGGGAAGGACATCGTCGGCGCATGGAAACCAAAGTCGATCAGACGCTTGGCAATATCCAGCTCGCTGATGCCGGTCTCTTCCTTCAGCGGACGAATATCCAGAATACATTCGTGCGCCACGCGGCCGTCGCGGCCGGTATAGAGCACCGGGAAAGCCTCTTTCAGGCGCGTCGCAATGTAGTTAGCGTTGAGGATCGCCACCTGGCTGGCCTGCTTCAGCCCTTCCGCGCCCATCATGCGGATATACATCCAGCTGATAGGTAAAATAGAAGCGCTGCCGAACGGTGCCGCGGAGACCGCGCCCTGACGGGTCAGCATGCCTTCAATTTGCACCACGCTGTGGCCCGGCACGAACGGCGCCAGATGCGCCTTCACGCCGATTGGGCCCATGCCCGGGCCGCCGCCGCCGTGCGGGATGCAGAAGGTTTTATGCAGGTTGAGGTGCGACACGTCCGCGCCGATAAAGCCCGGAGAGGTGATCCCCACCTGAGCGTTCATGTTCGCGCCGTCGAGGTAAACCTGGCCGCCGAAGCGGTGCACAATCTCGCACACTTCGCGGATGGTCTCTTCGTAAACACCGTGCGTTGACGGGTAGGTCACCATGATGCAGGAGAGATTTTCCCCCGCCTGCTCCGCCTTGAGGCGCAGATCCGCGAGATCGATGTTGCCGTTTTTATCACAGGCCACCACCACTACCTGCATCCCTGCCATCTGCGCGGATGCCGGGTTGGTGCCGTGCGCCGAGCTTGGGATCAGGCAGATATCGCGATGGCCTTCATTGCGGCTTTCGTGGTAGTGGCGAATCGCCAGCAGGCCCGCATATTCCCCCTGGGCGCCGGAGTTCGGCTGCATGCAGACGGCGTCATAGCCGGTCAGCTTCACCAGCCAGTCGGAGAGCTGGGCGATCATCTGATGGTAGCCTTCCGCCTGTTCCGCCGGGCAGAACGGGTGCAGCTCGGCAAACTCAGGCCAGGTGATCGGGATCATTTCCGCCGCGGCGTTAAGCTTCATGGTGCAGGAGCCCAGCGGGATCATCGCCTGATTCAGCGCCAGATCTTTACGCTCCAGCGAGTGCATGTAGCGCATCATCTCGGTTTCGCTGTGGTAGCGATTAAATACCGGGTGGGTCAGGATCGCATCGTCGCGCAGCATGCTGGCAGGGATCGAACGGCTGTCGAGCGCCACGTCTTTGTCCAGCGCATCGATATCCAGCCCGTGCGCGTCGCCAAGGATCGCGCGGAACAGGTTCAGCACATCCTGGCGGGTGGTCGCTTCATCAAGGGTGATACCGACCGCGTTGTGAATGTCGCTGCGCAGGTTAATTTCCAGCGCCTCGGCGCGCGCCAGCACCGCGGCTTTGTCGGCAACGTCGACGCACAGGGTGTCAAAGTAGTGCGCGTGGCGCAGCTTGAGCCCTTTCTTCTGCAGGCCATCGGCCAGAATATCCGTCAGGCGATGGATGCGACTGGCGATACGCTTCAGGCCAGCGGGTCCGTGGAAGACCGCATACAGGCTGGCGATGTTGGCCAGCAGCACCTGGGAAGTACAAATATTGGAGTTCGCTTTCTCGCGGCGGATATGCTGCTCGCGGGTCTGCATCGCCATGCGCAGCGCGGTGTTGCCGGCGGCATCTTTCGATACGCCGATAATACGGCCAGGCATGGAGCGTTTGAATTCATCTTTTGCTGCAAAGAATGCCGCGTGCGGGCCGCCGTAGCCCATCGGCACGCCGAAACGCTGGGCGGAACCGAAGACGATATCAGCCCCCTGCTTGCCCGGAGCGGTCAGCAGCACCAGCGCCATAAAGTCGGCGGCGACGCTCACCACGACCTTGCGCGCTTTAAGCGCGGCAATCAGGCCTGAGTAATCGTGCACTTCGCCGGTAGTACCGACCTGCTGCAGCAGCACGCCGAAAACGTCCTGATGATCGAGCGCTTTTTCCGCGTCATCGACGATAACATCAAAGCCGAAGGTTTCCGCGCGAGTGCGGACCACGTCCAGCGTTTGCGGATGCACGTCGGCAGCCACAAAGAAGCGGTTCGCGTTCTTCAGCTTGCTGACGCGCTTCGCCATCGCCATCGCTTCTGCGCCGGCGGTTGCTTCATCCAGCAGCGAGGCGGAGGCGATATCCAGCCCGGTCAGATCGAGCGTGACCTGCTGGAAGTTCAGCAGCGATTCCAGGCGGCCCTGCGACACTTCCGGCTGATAAGGGGTATACGCGGTATACCAACCCGGGTTTTCCAGCATATTGCGCTGAATAACCGGCGGCAGCTGCACGGCGGTGTAGCCCATGCCGATGTAAGACTTAAAGCGCTTGTTACGCCCGGCGATCGCCTTCAGTTCCGCGAGGGCGGCGAATTCCGTCGTCGCATCGCCGACCTGCGGCGGCGTTGCCAGCTGAATATCGTGCGGCACAATCTGGCCAATCAGGGCGTTAAGCGAATCGGCGCCAACGGTTTTCAGCATCTCCTGCTGTTGCTGAGCATCCGGACCGATGTGACGTTCAATAAAGGCGCCGCGGTTTTCAAGCTGACCTAAAGTCTGAGTCATGAGCGATGGTTCCTGAAACGTGCAGTGAATCGTAATTGTCTGACTGGTTTGCCCGGTGGAGCACTAATGCTCGCCGGGCTTTAATACGCAAAATCATTCACGCGGCGGGCAGCGACACCCCTGGTGCTGACAAAAGCCTGCGGCGTGAAGGATGGAGGTACTTACTCGTCTTCTAACAGCGCGGCGTAGGCCGTCGCGTCCAGCAGCGCCGCGACCTGAGCTTCATCGCTGGCTTTGATTTTGAAAATCCAGCCAGCGGCGTACGGTTCGCTGTTAATCAGCTCCGGGGAGTCGTTCAGCTCTTCGTTCACCGCAAGGATCTCGCCGCTAATCGGGGCATAAATATCCGAGGCCGCTTTTACCGATTCCGCAACGGCGCAGTCATCGCCGGCGTCAACGGCCGTCCCGACTTCCGGCAGATCGACGAAAACCATATCGCCAAGCAGCTCCTGCGCGTGCTCGGTGATGCCAACGGTGTAGGTGCCGTCGGCTTCTTTGCGCAGCCATTCGTGTTCTTTACTGTATTTCAGTTCTGCTGGTACGTTGCTCATCAATTCATCTCCAAAAGGGGGAATCACGCAACGGCTTTGCCGTTACGAACAAAAACGGGTTTAGTCACTTTTACCGGCATTTCGCGGTTGCGGATCTGTACGACGGCCGTTTCACCGATGCCTGCCGGTACGCGTGCCAGTGCAATACTGTAGCCCAGCGTAGGGGAGAACGTCCCGCTGGTGATAATACCCTCTTGCTGATTACCGTCAGCGTCGGTAAAGCGCACCGGCAGACCGCCGCGCAGCACGCCCTTCTCGGTCATCACCAGGCCAACCAGCTGCTCGGTGCCTTTTTCACGCTGCAGCTCCAGCGCCTCACGACCAATAAAGTTGCGATCGGCAGGTTCCCAGGCAATGGTCCAGCCCATATTTGCCGCCAGCGGGGAGACGCCTTCGTCCATCTCCTGGCCGTACAAATTCATCCCGGCTTCCAGACGCAGCGTATCGCGAGCGCCGAGGCCGCAAGGCTTCACGCCCGCGTCCAGCAGGCTGCGCCAGAAATCTGCGGCCTGCTCTTTCGGCAGCGCCATCTCATAGCCCGCCTCGCCGGTATAGCCGGTGGTGGCGATAAATAACTCCCCCGCCTGCACGCCAAAGAACGGCTTCATGCCTGCGACGGCCTGGCGCTGCTGCTCGTTAAACAGGGTGGCGGCTTTCTCTTTCGCCTGCGGCCCCTGAACGGCGATCAGCGCCAGATCGTCGCGCACGGTTATCTCCAGGCCATAAGGTTCAGCCTGCTCGCCGATCCAGGCGAGGTCTTTTTCGCGCGTCGCGGAGTTAACCACAAGGCGGAAATAATCTTCCGTCAGGAAATAGACAATCAGGTCATCGATAACGCCCGCCGAAGCGGTCAGCATTCCGCTGTACAGCGCCTTGCCCGGGACGGTGAGTTTCGCCACATCGTTAGCCAGCAGATAGCGCAGGAACTCGCGAACCCGGCTACCGTGGAAGTCGACGATGGTCATGTGCGAGACGTCGAACATGCCGGCATCGCGGCGCACCGCGTGGTGCTCATCAATCTGGGAACCATAGTGCAGCGGCATCATCCAGCCGTGGAAGTCCACCATGCGAGCGCCGCACAGCGTGTGTTGTTCATACAACGGAGTCTGTTGAGCCATCTTTTCCTCGTCGAATAAAACGGAACCAGCTACTTTTTTTGGCGGCGATTTCGCCCCGCGAAATCCGGCATCGACGCCCTTCGCTGGCGCCGACGCAAACGTTACCTTTGGCCTGAACTTACCACCGAAACCGGCGTTAAACCATAAGGTAAATCAGGACATCACATTAGCTTATGACCAAATCTCGCCGAAAACTCTACAGAATTATTGACTGGAAAAAAGCGATTTATGCCACATAAAATTAACATAACGAAAGAACAAAGCAGGTGATGATGATATTTTATGCGAATAAACGGGCCTGATTTCTTTCACAAAAAAAGAGAGACATTAATAAAACTAATGCGAAAAAACGGGTGAGATTAGATTATTTCAAATGAGAGGGGGAAACCCGGCGCGAGGGCCGGGAGAGAGAAGTGTGACGCGCTTAACGTAACCAGGCCGGAAGGTCGTTTAGCCCCATCGCCTGGCGGATCAGCTGCGGCTTCACGCCCGGCAGCGTATCGGCCAGCTTGAGACCGATATCGCGCAGCAGCTTCTTCGCCGGATGGCTGCCGGCAAACATTTCGCGAAAGCCCTGCATCCCCGCCAGCATCAGCGCGGCGCTGTGCTTGCGGCTGCGCTCATAGCGACGTAGATACAGATGCTGGCCAATATCCTTGCCCTGGGCATGCAGGCGCCGGATCTCATCGATAAGCTCTGCGGCATCCATAAAGCCCAGGTTCACCCCTTGCCCGGCCAGCGGGTGGATGGTGTGAGCGGCATCGCCAACCAGCGCCAGCCGATGGGCGGCAAACTGGCGCGCATAGCGGCCGGTGAGCGGGAACACTTCGCGCTCGCTCTCAAGCTGGCACAGGCCAAGGCGGTTATCGAAGGCAATACTCAGCGCCTGATTAAACGCCGCCTCATCCGCCTGCTGCATCTGCTCCGCTTCTTGCGGCGATAGCGACCAGACGATAGAGCACAGGTGCGGATCGCTGAGCGGCAGGAAGGCGAGGATACCGTCGCCGTGGAAGGCCTGGCGCGCAATAGCCTGATGCGGATCTGCGGTATGGATAGTGGCCACCAGCGCGTGATGGCGATAGTCCCAGAAGGTCAGCGGAATATCGGCTTTGTTGCGCAACCAGGAGTTGGCGCCGTCGGCGCCGACCACCAGCCGGGCGGTCAGCATGCTGCCGTCCTGCAGGCTGAGAAACGCTTCGTTCTCACCCCATGCGACCTGCTGCAGTTGCGCCGGGGCCAGCAGCGTGACGTCAGAACAGCGCTGCGCCTTTTGCCACAGCGCGTGGTGAACGACCGCATTTTCAATAATGTGCCCGAGATGGCTGAAGCCCAGGCTCTGGTCATCAAAGCTGATGCGGCCAAAGCTGTCTTTATCCCACACTTCCATACCGTGATAGCAGCTGGCGCGCCGGGCGATAATTGTTGGCCAGACGTCAAGCTTGCTCAGGAGCTTCTCGCTGGCGGCGTTAATCGCTGAGACCCGCAGCGCTGGCCGCGCATCGGCGCTCAACGGCTGTGGTTCAGCCTGCTCAAGTACGGCTACGCGCAGCCCGCTGCCCTGCAATCCGCAGGCCACCGCCAGCCCCACCATGCCACCGCCCACAATGGCCACATCAACACTTTGCACGTTCAACTCCTTAACGGGGGACCCAACCGAGGGTACGCTGCGCCAGCGCATCGCGCGCCGGAGTAAATAATTCCATCGCCATCAGGCCGACGTTGCGCCCCGCTACCAGCGGCGCCCAGCGGTTGGCAAACAGATGAACCAGGCCATCGGTCACGCCGATAGTGGCGGACTTATCATCCGCTCGCCGCGCCTGATACTGGTCAAGCAAAGCATAATCGCCGGGATCGCGGCCGCTGGCCTGGGCCACAGTTTCAGCCAGGCTCATCACATCCCGCAGGCCAAGGTTAAACCCCTGCCCGGCAATGGGATGCAGCGTCTGCGCCGCGTTGCCGACCAGCGCCAGGCGATGGGAAACCGCGCGGGTGGCGGTGGTTAGCGTCAGCGGATAAACGCTGCGCGCCCCGGCGTGGGTAATACGCCCCAGCCGCCAGCCAAACGCCTGCTGCAGCTCGTGGCAAAAACGTTCATCAGACCAGCTCAGGACGTCGTCATACCGTGACTGAGGATGGCACCACACCAGCGAGCAGCGGCCCTGCGACATCGGCAGCATCGCCAGGGGACCGTGCTCGGTAAACCGCTCAAAGGCGCGCCCCTCGTGGGGCAAAGCGGTGCTAACGTTGGCAATAATCGCCAGCTGTTGATAGGGCTGCTGCTGCCAGCTGATACCGCAGCGGGCGCCGATCGTCGAGCGCGATCCGTCCGCCGCCACCAGCAGCCTGCCGTCGATCGTTTCGCCGCTGTCCAGCGTGATGCTGACGCCCTCCTCCCATCGGCTGACGTTTTCTACTTTTGCCGGACAGTGCAAAGTAATACCCGGCGCATCGCGCAGTTGCGCAAACAGGCGCTGGCCGATGTCGTGCAGCTCGACGACCTGGCCCAACGCCGCCAGGCCATAGTCCTGCGCGTCCAGAGTGACGAACCCCGCGTGGCCGCGGTCGCTGACGTGCACGCGCTGAATCGGCGTCGCGCAGTCGGCGATCTCCTGCCAGATACCGATGCGCGCCAGCTGCTGGCAGGTGCCTGCCGCCAGCGCAATCGCCCTGGCGTCAAATCCAGGATGCTGCGAGGAGTCCGGCGCCGCCGCTTCCACCAGATGAACCGGCAGCGCGCCGTCGGTCAACCGGGAGATAGCCAGGGCCAGGGTCGCGCCGGTCATTCCGCCGCCAACGATCAGCACGCTCATGATCGCTGTGCCGCGGCCATCAGCGCTTCGATGTCGTCCGCGCTTTTCACCACTCCGGCGGTCAGATTTTCATTGCCGTCAGCGGTTATCACAATATCGTCTTCGATGCGGATACCGATACCGCGATACTGCGGCGGCACGTCGGCGTCCGTCGCAATATACAACCCCGGCTCAACGGTCAGCACCATGCCCGGTTCGAGAACCCGCGAGCGGTCGACATCGTAGTTTCCGACATCATGCACGTCCAGCCCCAGCCAGTGGCTCAGGCCGTGCATAAAGAACGGGCGGTGCGCATTGTTAGCCAGCAGCTCTTCAACATCCCCTTTAAGGATGCCGAGGCGTACCAGGCCGACGACCATTATCCGCACGACTTTCTGATTTACTTCCTGAATAGAGGTTCCCGGGCGATAGAGCGTCAGCGCGGTTTCCAGCGATTCGAGGACAATGTCATAAATCTCGCACTGGGCCGGACTAAATTTGCCGTTCACCGGGAAGGTGCGCGTGATATCGCCCGCATAGCCGCGGTATTCGCAGCCGGCATCGATCAGCACCAGATCGCCATCGCGCAGCTCGCACTCGTTTTCGGTGTAATGCAGAATGCAGCCGTTGTCACCGCCGCCAACGATGGTGTTATAGGAAGGGAAGCGGGCGCCGTGGCGGTTGAATTCATGAAGGATTTCGCCTTCCAGCTGATATTCGTACATCCCCGGCTGACATTTTTCCATCGCCCGGGTGTGGGCCAACGCGGAAATTTCTCCGGCGCGGCGCAGCACATCAAGCTCTTCTGGCGATTTGAACAGGCGCATCTCATGCACTATCGGCCGCCAGTCGATGACGGAATTTGGCGCCTGCAGGTTCTGGCGCGAGCCTTTACGCAGCTTTTCCAGCGCCGTGAAGACGATTTTATCGGCGTAGGCATATTCGCCCTGCGCAAAATAGATGGCGTCAAGGCCGTTCAGCAGCTGGTACAGCTGCTGGTTAATTTCGCTGAATGCCAGAGCGCGATCGACGCCGAGCTTCGAGGGCGCGGCGTCCTGCCCGAGGCGACGGCCGAACCAGATTTCCGCCGTCAGATCGCGGACGCGGTTAAACAGCACGCTGTGGTTATGGGTCTCGTCGCTTTTAATCAACACCAGCAAGGCTTCAGGCTCATTGAAGCCTGTGAAGTACCAAAAATCGCTGTTCTGCCGGTAGGGATATTCTGAATCTGCGCTGCGTACCGCTTCCGGCGCGGCGAAAATGAGCGCCGCGCTGCCTGGCTGCATCTGCGCTAACAGAGCCTGGCGACGAGAAAGAAATTCCTGCTGTGTCATGACGCCCCCTCAACAAATTGTAATTAGTGTAGTGTCGGCTTGCGTACTTCTGGTGCGGTTGGCTGCTGGCGCGAGAAGGTTTCATGGCACAGCAGCGCGGCAACGCGTACGTACTCGATAATCTCTTCTAACGACATCTCCAGCTCTTCCTGGTCTTCGTCTTCGTCGTAGCCCAGTTGCGCAATGTTGCGCAGATCGTCGATAGCTTCGCCGGTTTCATCTTTGACTTTATCGAGCTTCGGCTGAGTCACCCCAAGGCCTAGCAGGAAGTGGTTAACCCAACCGGCCAGCGCATCGGCGCGTTCAAATACGGTCACGCTATCCCCTTCCGGCAGATAGAGCTGGAACAGAAAGCCATCGTCTTCCAGCGAGTCGCTGGTTGCGGAATGCATGTTGCGCAGAGACTGCGCCAGCTCGTGGCCAAACGCGAGACCTTCGTTCGTCAGGTCGTGCACCAGCGGCTGCCAGCTGCTGTCTTTATTGCCGCCGCACAGGATACCGCTGATCAAACCGTGCATTTCGGCCGGGGTTAAGCCCACGCCCTGTTGGTTCAGTAACTGGTCTACGGCGTTGTAACCAGGCATTTCGTTCTGTATAGACATGCGCATTCGTCATCGTTGGGAGGAATATTCATGATATGCTACCACTTTGGACCTTGGTGAACCAGAATAGGGCTTGTACCTTCGCATCAGGGTAGCTATAGTGTCGCCCCTTCGTAGCCCGGGGTATGGGCGTGAAGGCCGCGCAGTCAATCAGCAGGAAGGTGGCATGTCTGCACAACCCGTCGATCTCCAAATTTTTGGCCGTTCACTCCGCGTGAATTGCCCGCCTGAACAAAGGGATGCCTTGAGTCAGGCAGCTGACGACCTGAATCAGCGGTTGCAAGATTTAAAAGAACGCACTAGAGTCACAAATACTGAGCAGCTGGTCTTCATCGCCGCGTTGAACATCAGCTATGAGTTAACTCAGGAAAAAGCGAAAACCCGCGACTACGCCTCCAGTATGGAACAGCGTATTCGGATGCTTCAGCAGACCATCGAACAAGCGTTGCTTGAGCAAGGTCGCATAAGCGAAAGAACCGGGCCGAAGTTTGAATAACACTTTGCAATTAACTGTGTTAGAGTAATCGCAAGAACAAAATTTCTCTGAGATGTTTGCAAGCGGGCCAGTCCCCTGAGCCGATATTTCATACCACAAGAATGTGGCGCTCCACGGTTGGTGAGCATGCTCGGTTCGTCCGAGAAGCCTTAAAACTGTGACGACGCATTCACCTTGAACCAAGGGTTCAAGGGTTACAGCCTGCGGCGGCATCTCGGAGATTCCCTTCTTTTAGCACTTCATTTCGCACGACTTCGCTTTCAGCATTTCACCTTCTGTGTATTACACTACGCCTACATGCATAACCGGCTCACGTCGTGACGTGATAATGCCAAATCAGGCGATCTATCATGACCCAAATTTCTGATACCCGCTCAACCCGACAGCAGATTCGCCAACACATCCGCCAGCTTCGACGCGCGCTGACGCCTGAACAGCAGGCACGCTTCGCCGGGCTTGGCGCGAACCGCATGATGGCCTATCCGCCGGTGACCCTCGCGCGAACCGTCGCGCTGTTTCTTTCATTTGACGGCGAGCTGGATACCCAACCGCTGATTGAACAGCTGTGGCGGGCGGGAAAATGCGTCTATCTCCCCGTGCTCCACCCTTTCAGCCCGGGAAACCTGCTGTTTTTGCACTACCATCCGCAAAGCGATCTGGTGATAAACCGCCTGAAAATTCACGAGCCACAGCTTGACGTGCGCGACGTTCTGCCGCTGTCCCAGCTTGATGTGCTGATTACGCCGCTGGTCGCCTTTGACGCGCTCGGTCAGCGCCTGGGAATGGGTGGGGGATTTTACGACAGAACGCTGCAAAACTGGCGGCAGTATCATCTGCAGCCCGTCGGCTACGCCCACGACTGCCAGCAGGTCGACGCGCTGCCGACGGAGCAGTGGGATATCCCGCTGCCCGCGGTGGTTACGCCGTCGAAAACCTGGAGCTGGTAAAGCGCCGGGTTAACCGACGCGGATGACGCTTTAAGCTGATTCAGGCAGGCCGCTAGCCGGCCCGCCAGTCGCAAAAAGATTAGAACAACAGACGCGCGCGGATGGTGCCCGGAATCGCCTTCATTGCCAGCAGCGCCTGCTGCGCCACATCCTCTTCGGCTTCAATATCGATAACCACATAGCCCATCTGCGGGGTGGTTTGTAGATACTGCGCCGCGATGTTGATGCTCTGAGCGGCAAAGATCTGGTTGATTGCGGTCAGTACGCCCGGACGGTTTTCGTGGATATGCAGCAGACGGCGGCCGCCGTGCAGCGGCAGCGACACTTCCGGGAAGTTAACCGCAGAAAGGGTTGAGCCGTTGTCGGAATACTTCGCCAGCTTGCCCGCCACTTCCAGACCGATGTTCTCCTGCGCTTCCTGGGTAGAGCCGCCGATATGCGGCGTCAGGATCACGTTGTCGAACTCGCACAGCGGCGAGGTGAACGGATCGCTGTTGGTCGCCGGTTCGGTAGGGAAGACGTCAATTGCCGCGCCTGCCAGATGCTTGCTTGCCAGCGCATCGCACAGGGCCGGGATATCGACCACGGTGCCGCGAGAGGCGTTGATCAGCAGCGCGCCAGGCTTCATCAGCGCCAGCTCTTCCGCGCCCATCATATTTTTGGTGGAGGCATTTTCCGGCACGTGCAGGCTCACCACGTCGCTCATGTTCAGCAGGTCGGAGAGATGCTGCACCTGGGTGGCGTTACCGAGCGTGAGTTTACTTTCAATATCATAGAAATAGACGTGCATCCCCAGCGATTCGGCCAGAATGCCCAGCTGCGTACCGATATGGCCGTAGCCGATAATACCCAGCTTTTTGCCACGCGCTTCAAAGCTGCCGACCGCCAGTTTGTTCCACACGCCGCGGTGCGCTTTGGCGTTAGCTTCAGGGACGCCGCGCAGCATCAGCAGCAGCTCGCCAATGACCAGTTCGGCAACGGAGCGGGTGTTAGAAAACGGGGCGTTAAAAACGGGGATACCGCGTTTGGCCGCAGCGTCCAAATCAACCTGATTGGTTCCGATACAGAAGCAGCCGACGGCGACCAGTTTTTCTGCGGCAGCGAAAATCTCTTCCGTCAAATGAGTACGGGAGCGCAGGCCAATGAAATGGGCATCACGGATCGATGCTTTCAGCGCTTCGCTATCCAGCGCGCCTTTGTGAAATTCAATGTTGGTATAGCCTGCAGCGCGGAGGTTATCCACCGCTTTTTGATGCACACCTTCAACCAGCAGAAACTTAATCTTGTCTTTTTCCAGTGATACCTTAGCCATTTCCCCGTCCTGTTTTTGTCTTATCTGATGTCGTGCGGAACGACACTTCATCCCAGCAACATATCAAAAAAAACTATCGCGGCAATATGAACGTTTGCGTCGACGTCCTGAAGAAATATCACTCAGAGGGAAATAGCAGGACAAAAAACCAGAAAGGGAAAGAAAGGTAGATTGTTACTCAGGCTAGTTGCATAAATGTGACAGAAGTCACCAAATTCAGCCTGGAGAAAAAATATTTGCGAGGGAGCGATTCGCGCTCCCTCCGAGCGGATTATTTTACGATGGTTTTAACGCCATCGGCGGTGCCGATCAGCGCGACATCGGCGCCACGGTTGGCAAACAGCCCCACGGTCACTACGCCAGGGATACCGTTAATGGCATTTTCCAGCGCGATCGCGTCGAGGATTTCGAGGCCGAAAACGTCGAGGATAACGTTACCGTTATCGGTGATCACGCCCTGGCGGTACTCCGGACGGCCGCCGAGCTTCACCAGTTCACGCGCCACGGCGCTACGAGCCATAGGAATAACTTCTACCGGCAGCGGGAATTTGCCGAGGATATCGACCTGCTTGGAGGCGTCGGCGATACAGATAAACTTGTCCGCAACCGAGGCGATAATCTTCTCGCGGGTCAACGCCGCGCCGCCGCCTTTAATCATCTGCATATGGCCGTTGATCTCATCGGCGCCGTCAACGTAAATTCCCAGACGGTCGACGCTATTGAGATCGAAAACCGGAATGCCAAGGCTTTTCAGTTTTTCGGTGGAGGCATCGGAGCTGGAAACGGCACCCTCGATCTGCCCTTTCATTGTGCCCAGCGCATCAATAAAATGCGCGGCCGTGGAGCCGGTGCCGACACCGACGATGGTGCCCGGCTGTACATACTGCAATGCCGCCCAGCCTACTGCTTTCTTCAGTTCATCTTGCGTCATGATTATGGTCCGAGATGTGAATACCTGAGGCGCATTATAGAACATCAGGGGTGTTATTGTCCCTGCGACGGGGATCACACAACTGAGCAGACTATTTTCGTCTTCATCAAAAAGAAATTTATGTCATAGTGCAAGTTAATGAAAAGTTATGGGGGTACGCCAGAGCAATGAAACGACCGGACTACAGAACACTACAAGCGCTGGACGCGGTGATAAGAGAACGTGGGTTTGAGCGCGCCGCGCAGAAGCTATGCATTACACAGTCCGCCGTCTCTCAGCGTATTAAACAGCTGGAAAACATGTTCGGCCAGCCGCTGCTGGTGCGTACCGTACCGCCGCGTCCTACCGAGCAGGGGCAGAAGCTGCTGGCCCTGCTGCGCCAGGTTGAGCTGCTGGAAGAGGAGTGGCTGGGTGATGAACAAACCGGATCCACGCCGCTGCTGCTGTCGCTGGCGGTGAACGCCGACAGTCTGGCGACCTGGCTGCTGCCGGCGCTCTCCAGCGTGCTTTCCGACTCCCCTATTCGCCTGAACCTGCAGGTGGAAGACGAAACCCGCACCCAGGAGCGCCTGCGCCGCGGCGAGGTTGTCGGGGCGGTCAGTATTCAGCCGCAGGCGCTGCCAAGCTGCCTGGTCGATCAGCTCGGCGCGCTGGACTACCTGTTTGTCGCCTCGAAAGAGTTTGCGCAACGCTATTTTCCCAATGGCGTAACCCGCTCGGCATTGCTCAAAGCGCCGGTGGTGGCCTTCGATCATCTCGACGACATGCACCAGGCGTTTTTGCAGCAGAACTTCGATCTGCCGCCGGGCAGCGTGCCTTGCCATATCGTTAACTCATCGGAGGCCTTTGTGCAGCTCGCACGCCAGGGCACCACCTGCTGTATGATCCCGCATCTGCAGATTGAGAAAGAGCTGAACAGCGGCGAGCTTATCGATTTAACGCCGGGCCTGTTCCAGCGCCGGATGCTCTACTGGCATCGTTTCGCGCCGGAAAGCCGGATGATGCGCCGGGTCACCGATGCGCTGATTGCCTACGGTCACAAGGTGCTGCGCCAGGACTAAACGCCGGGCATAAAAAAAGCCACTTCAGCTGAAGTGGCTTTTTTGCATCTGGCTTACTGCGCCGCGGCGGCCGGTTTCTCCGGCGCCGCCGGCTGGGCTGGCTGGGCTGGCTGGGCTGGCTGCAGCTCAAAGACCACATCCACCTGATCGTCAAACTGAATCGTCGCCTGCTCGTAGGTTTCCTGGGCGGAAACCGGCGCGGCATCGGCGGCTTTCATCATGCGAACCATCGGGCTCGGCTGATAGTTCGAGACATGGTAGCGAACGCTATAAACCGGGCCCAGCTTGCTATGGAAGCCGGCAGCCAGCTCCTGAGCCTGGTGCACGGCGTCGTCGATCGCCGCCTTACGCGCCTTATCTTTATAGGCATCCGGTTGCGCAACGCCCAGCGATACGGAGCGAACTTCGTTCAGACCGGCCTTCAGCGCGCCGTCCAGCAGACCGTTAAGCTTGTCCAGCTGGCGCAACGTCACTTCGACAGTGCGCACGGCACGGTAGCCTTTCAGGATGCTTTTGCCATTCTGGTAATCATAGTCAGGCTGGGTGCGTAAGTTCGCGGAGTTGATATCCTTCTTGGCGATGCCGTTCTTTTCCAGGAAAGAGAGGTATTGCGCAACGCGGTCATCGGCCTGCTTTTTCGCCGATGCGGCATCTTTCGCGGCAACGTTGACCTCAATTGCCAGGGTCGCAATATCGGGCGCCGCAGCAACGCTGGCGGTCCCCGAAGTCACAATGTGGGGACCATTTGGCAATTCATTTGCCTGAGCTACCATTGAGCTGAATCCGATTGCTGCCGCCAGGGCCATGAGCTTTAACTTCACTGTCGTTTCTCCATCTACATTGGTCGCCCATATACGGACGCATGCCAGCAAGCTTAACGCGTATAAGCGAAAAGTCCATCGGACTAAGCCTGGTTGAGCAGCGCCTGTACGTGTAAAAAGCCGTCTTTCGCCAGCTGGACGGCGATCAGCCACATCACCAGGCCAACCAGCACGTTAATGATCCGCTGCGCCCGGGCGGTGCGCAAACGCGGCGCCAGCCAGGCCGCCAGCAGGGCCAGGCCGAAGAACCACAGGAACGAGGCGCTGATGGTGCCGAGCGCAAACCAGCGCTTCGGCTCAACCGCCAGCTGCCCGCCCAGGCTGCCGAGCACCACGAAAGTATCGAGATAGACGTGCGGATTCAGCCAGGTTACCGCCAGCATGGTGACAATAATTTTCCAGCGCCCCTGCTTCATCACCTCCGCACTCACCAGTTCCAGATTGTTACTAAAAGCCGTTTTCAGCGCGCCGAAACCATACCATAACAGGAAGGCCACGCCGCCCCAGGTTACCAGCGCCAGCAGCCACGGCGATTGCATCAGCAGCGCGCTGCCGCCAAAGATACCGGCGCAGATCAGCAGCAGATCGCTAATGGCGCACAGCAGCGCAATCATCAGATGATACTGGCGGCGAATCCCCTGATTCATTACAAACGCATTCTGCGGGCCAAGCGGCAAAATCATAGCCGCTCCCAGGGCAAGCCCCTGAAAGTAATACGATAACATAGTGGTTTTTCCGATGAGGTCGTTAATGCAGGTGAATATAGCGCGAACAAATCATTAGAGGAAATTGATAATATTAATCATTAATAAGCCAGACTAATAATACAGATACAATAAAGGCCAGCAGGTGCTGGCCTTTGGTTATTGCAGGCGCTGAGCTACTCCGCCTGCTCCTGCGGACGGATAACGTGCACGTCCATCTGCGGGTACGGGAAGCTGATGCCGTTGGCATCAAAGTCGCGCTTGATGCGTTCCAGAACATCCCAGTAAACGCTTTGCAGATCGCTGCTCTGGCTCCAGACGCGGATCACGTAGTTAACCGACGACGCGCCCAGCTCGTTGAGGCGTACGGTCCTTTCACGATCTTTCAGGATGCGATCGTCTGATTCGATAATATTGGTCAGCAGCTGTTTCACTTTATCAATATCGGCATCGTAGGCAACGCCAATAATAAATTCGTTGCGGCGAACCGGCTCACGCGAAAAGTTAATGATATTACCGGCGATAATTTTACCGTTCGGGATCACCACAATTTTGCCATCGGCAGTACGCATGGTCGTGGAGAAAATCTGCACGTTCAGCACTGTACCGGCCACGCCGCCGAGATCGACGTATTCACCCGCGCGGAACGGGCGGAACATCACCAGCAGCACGCCAGCGGCGAGGTTAGACAGCGAGCCCTGCAGCGCCAGACCAACGGCTAAACCGGCGGCACCGAGTACGGCAATCACCGACGCCGTCTGCACGCCTACGCGGCCTAAGGCGGCAATCAGGGTAAAGGCGATAACGGCGTAGCGCACCAGCGCGGAAAGAAAATCGGCAACGGTGGCATCAATCTTACGCGCCAGCATCAGACGATTAACCGTGTTCGACACCATGCGCGCCACGATCATCCCGACGATAATAATCGCGATCGCCGCGACGATGTTGACGGCATAGCTCAGGAGCAGCTCCTGATTACGCACCAGCCATGAGCTGGCGTTGTGTATGCTATCGGCAACGTTCAAATCTTCCATTTAACATTCCTTATAAATACCCGGGCGGGAAATAAAAAACCTGGCCTGCAAAACGGCAGGTAGGTTAAGGGTAAACAATAAGCACGTATTTTGCCAAGCCGATCACAGTTTCTCCCTGGAATATCCTTTTGAGTAGAAACGAAAAAGCCCGCAATTAAGCGGGCTTCAGGGTAAGAAACGGAATTTTCTTACAGAACGTCGATCGCGTTCAGCTCTTTAAATGCCTGCTCCAGACGAGTCACCATGGACGTCTGAGCAGCGCGCAGCCATACGCGCGGATCGTAGTATTTCTTGTTCGGCTGGTCTTCGCCTTTCGGGTTGCCCAGCTGGCCCTGCAGGTAAGCTTCGTTAGTTTTGTAGTACTGCAGGATACCGTCCCAGGTTGCCCATTGGGTATCGGTATCGATGTTCATTTTGATCACGCCGTAGCTTACGGAGTCTTTGATTTCCTGAGCAGAAGAACCGGAACCGCCGTGGAAGACGAAGTTCAGGCTGTTGTGCGGCAGGTTATGTTTCTTAGAAACATATTCCTGAGAGTCGCGCAGGATAGTTGGGGTCAGAACCACGTTGCCTGGTTTGTACACGCCGTGTACGTTACCGAAGGAAGCAGCGATGGTGAAACGCGGGCTGATCTTGCTCAGTTCAGTGTACGCGTAATCAACGTCTTCCGGCTGGGTGTACAGGGCGGAAGCGTCCATGTGGCTGTTGTCCACGCCGTCTTCTTCGCCGCCGGTGCAGCCCAGTTCGATTTCCAGGGTCATGTCCAGTTTGGCCATGCGCGCCAGGTATTTAGAGCAGATTTCGATGTTTTCGTGCAGGGACTCTTCGGACAGGTCAATCATGTGGGAAGAGAACAGCGGTTTGCCGTGAGCGGCGAAGTGTTTTTCACCCGCGTCCAGCAGACCGTCGATCCACGGCAGCAGTTTCTTCGCGCAGTGGTCGGTATGCAGAATAACCGGCACGCCGTAGTGTTCAGCCATCTGGTGAACGTGATGCGCGCCAGAGATAGCGCCCAGGATTGCCGCACCCTGAGGAACGTCGGTTTTAACCGCTTTGCCCGCGATGAACGCAGCGCCGCCGTTAGAGAACTGAACGATAACCGGAGATTTAGCTTTTGCAGCTGCTTCCAGAACGGCGTTGATGGAGTCAGTACCCACACAGTTAACCGCTGGCAGTGCGAAGTTATTCTCTTTAGCTACCTGGAACACTTTCTGAACGTCATCACCAGTGATCACGCCAGGTTTTACGAAATCAAAAATTTTAGACATGTTACGTAGTCCTGTATCTTCGGCCGTTTCTGCTCGTCACAATTCGTGCTGCCAGTGCGTTGGCTCTTCTCGCTTACCGCCGCCGCTAACTTGCGTAAGCCGCCGGGGTTCGCCGTGTCGCTGCCTTCCGGCAACGCGAATTATTTAGAGCGACAATTGAATAGAATTTGAAAAACAGGCGGTGTTACCCGCCTGTACAAACTTACTTCTTAGCGCGCTCTTCGAGCATTGCTACTGCTGGCAGTACTTTGCCTTCCACGAATTCGAGGAACGCGCCGCCGCCAGTAGAGATGTAGGAAATTTTGTCCGAGATGCCAAACAGGTCAATTGCAGCCAGGGTATCGCCGCCGCCTGCAATGGAGAAAGCTTCGCTGTCGGCGATAGCGTTAGCCACGATTTCAGTCCCTTTACGGAAGTTCGGGAACTCGAACACGCCGACCGGGCCGTTCCACAGAATGGTTTTGGCGTTTTTCAGGATATCAGCCAGCTTCTGTGCGGAAACGTCGCCGAGGTCCAGAATCTGCTCTTCATCTTTGATGTCGTTAACAGATTTCAGGGTTGCGGTCGCAGTTTCGGAGAATTCAGTCGCTACGCGAACGTCGGTCGGAACCGGGATGTCGCAGGTAGTCAGCAGACGCTTAGCTTCGTCAACCAGGTCAGCTTCGTACAGGGATTTGCCGACGTTGTGGCCCTGAGCGGCGACGAAGGTGTTGGCGATACCGCCACCGACAATCAGCTGGTCAGCGATTTTAGACAGGGAGTCCAGAACGGTCAGCTTAGTGGAAACTTTAGAACCACCGACGATGGCAACCATCGGGCGAGCCGGCTCTTTCAGCGCTTTACCCAGCGCGTCCAGCTCTTCAGCCAGCAGAGGGCCGGCGCAGGCTACGTCGGCAAATTTACCGATACCGTGGGTAGAAGCCTGGGCACGGTGGGCGGTGCCGAATGCATCCATAACGAACACGTCGCACAGCGCGGCGTATTTTTTAGACAGCTCTTCGTCGTCTTTCTTTTCGCCTTTGTTGAAGCGAACGTTTTCCAGAACAACCAGTTCACCGGCGGCAACTTCAACGCCGTCCAGGTAATCTTTAACCAGACGTACCGGGCTGGACAGTTTGTCTTTCAGGTAATTAACAACCGGCAGCAGAGAGAATTCTTCGTTGTACTCGCCTTCGGTCGGACGACCCAGGTGAGAAGTGACCATCACTTTAGCGCCCTGCTTCAGAGCCAGCTCAATGGTCGGCAGAGAAGCACGAATACGCGCGTCGCTGGTTACTTTACCGTCTTTAACTGGTACGTTCAGATCGGCACGGATAAAAACGCGTTTACCAGCCAGATCCAGATCGGTCATCTTAATTACAGACATGGTGAATCCTCTCAATTTGATTCATAAAGTTTTGCAGACGCCATGCGCTTCATCCTGCAAGCTGCCTCTTCGCTGGCTGCCCCACTCACCCCAGTCACCTACTTTGTAAACGCCTGGGATTCATTCAGCTGCCGCCTCGACGCAACCTGAAGATTCCGTACACGGTAAGTCTTACCTGAAACCTTGAGCGGCCATCGCTAACGTCGTGTCGAGCATCCGGTTAGCAAAGCCCCATTCGTTATCGCACCAGACCAACGTTTTGATCAAATGCGCTCCACTCACCCGCGTCTGGGTGCCATCAACGATGGCGCTGTGCGGATCGTGGTTAAAATCTGTCGAGACTAACGGTAATTCCGTATAGTCAACTATACCATGAAATGTTCCCTGCGCTGCTTTTTGCAGCAACTGGTTGACTTCACTAGCCTTTACCGGTTTTTTCACCGTTACGCTCAGGTCGATCGCCGTCACATTTATCGTCGGTACACGAACCGCAATCGCTTCAAAACGGTCGTTAAACTGAGGGAAAATACGCGCGATCCCCGCCGCAAGTTTAGTATCAACCGGAATAATTGACTGACTGGCCGCACGCGTACGGCGTAAATCCGGATGATAGGCGTCTATAACCTGCTGATCGTGCATGGCGGAGTGGATCGTCGTTACCGTCCCTGACTCAATGCCGTAGGCATCATCTAGCAGTTTAATGACCGGAATAATGCAGTTGGTGGTGCAGGAGGCGTTGGAGACAATACGGTGCTCTGCACGTAGCTCATCATGGTTAACGCCGAACACGACGGTGGCATCGAGATCGTTACCCCCGGGATGCGAAAAGATGACTTTCTTCGCCCCAGCCTGAAGATGGGCTTCGCCATGCTCACGGCTGCCGTAAACCCCGGTACAATCAAGTACGATATCAACCGCCAGCTCTTGCCAGGGTAGCGCCTCTATTGAAGCTTCGTGCAGCAGGCGAATGACGTCATCGCCAACGTAAAGCTGCTCTCGCTCCTGGCGAACGTCCCAGGCAAAGCGCCCATGGCTGGTGTCATATTTCAACAAGTGCGCGATGCCCGCAGCATCCGCCAGCTCGTTGATTGCCACCACGGTAATTTCCGCACGACGCCCGGATTCATATAAAGCGCGAACCACGTTGCGTCCTATGCGACCGAAGCCATTAATCGCAATGCGTATGGTCATAGGTCTCCTGCAAGGTTATCCCTGATGTGAGGTGGCTGACAGAGTAATCCAGCAACGCCCGGAGGGAAACCTTACCCGTCGCAAACTGCGACTGATTGATTAATTGTCGAACATTTAGACGACTGAAACGCTTCAGCTAGAATAAGCCAAACGAGGAATAAAAGGAATGCTTGTCCAGCACAAGAAGCCTGTAATCTGACCTACATCACATTTTCACTGGAATAATATGCAGCTTCATGACGAGCATCGGGAATAACAGCAACAAAAAAGCCGGGCGTTAGCCCGGCTCATTCTTATACTCGCGTCGCGGCGCGCGTTGCTCAGAACTACAGCAGCGCTTTCGCCTTAGCGACAACGTTCTCAACGGTGAAGCCGAACTCTTCGAACAGCAGCTCGGCCGGCGCAGACTCGCCGAAGCTCGTCATGCCGACGATAGCGCCGTTCAGGCCCACGTATTTGAACCAGTAGTCGGCGATACCCGCTTCCACCGCCACGCGAGCCGAAACCGCTTTCGGCAG
>OLIJ01000154.1_pt1 | contig 34495 bp, 34 predicted proteins | sample 1609731 | NCBI WGS metagenome assembly OLIJ01 (sample SAMEA4350159, study PRJEB24818) | metagenome | biome: human; feature: gut; material: faeces | place: Denmark | collected 2013-09
CAAACCCGCTCCGGCGGGTTTTGTGCTTTCTGCGCGGATGAATGACTGTCCACGACGCTTTCCATGAAAAGAACGCGGCTTATCGGTCAGCTTCAACTTAATTCAGGAACCCCGCTTCGGCGGGGTTTTGTGCTTTCTGCACGGATGAATGACTGTCCACGACGCTCTTTATGAAAACAAAGCCGCACGGCGGAGGTCAAAATGGCCTGGTCAGGCGGGATGACGCGGCATCGGCCCCGGCAGGAGCCGATTTTGGGTATCAGGCGACTTTTTCTTCATCCTGAAGTCGTATCTCCGCATCGGCGACGATAGCCTCCAGCTCGCTTAGCATCTCTTCGTAGCCAAAGCTGACGACGTTTGTTGTTTCCGGCAAGGTCGGCTGAATCGGCGATGCGCTCTTCTTCGATTTTTTCTTACTCACTGATAAGCTCCATGACTCCCGTTTTTACACCGGTAAATCTATCAGTAAAGCGCGCAAAGGCGTATCGGCAACGAGGGTAATGTTAGCTTCATCACGAATAAATGCGCCGTCGCCGCAGGTCAGCGCCTGCTTTTCCTCTTCATGCGCCACGGCGTGCACGGTCCCGTGAATCGACTGCAGATAGGCGCGTGGTCCGTGAAGCTGCACGTTAATCCGATCGCCTTTAGCGAGATCGAGATGATGGATCCAGACCTGCTGGCGTAGCTGCAAACTATTCTGCGCGCCGTCGGGTGAAGCCAGCAGCTGCCGGGGACCTTCGGTGATACTCATCTTCTGTACCAGCGGATTTTCACGCTCCGGGCAGGCGTCCAGCCACAGCTGCATCCGCGTTAGCGAACGATCTTTACTCAGATTATGCTCGCTGTAGCTGACGCCCGGCTGGGTCGAAATCAGCAGCGCTTCGCCGGCTTTGGCGTGCATGTGGTTGCCGTCGCTATCGCGGTACTCCGCTTCACCTTCCAGGATCAGATTCAGGATATCGACTTTCGGATAGGTACGCGGCTGGAACGATGCGCCCGGTGCCAGAACTTCCTGGTTGAGCACGCGCAGGGAGGCGTAGCCTAACAGTTTAGGGTCGAAGTAGTGTCCAAAGGAAAAGGTGTAGCGGGCCTGCAGCCAGCCGAAATCTGCTTGTCCGCATTGTTTGGCTGTTCGGGTAGTAATCATTGTCTTGACCTCTCTTTACACTAAATCAATGGTAAAGGTATGGACGCTGTATTGTTAGCCAGATATTCTGCCCGGTATATTCAAATTTCCTGAATGAGAGCGCTATGGCTAAAGAGAGAGCATTAACGCTGGAGGCGTTGCGCGTAATGGATGCGATCGACAGGCGCGGGAGCTTTGCCGCCGCGGCTGACGAGCTCGGACGCGTCCCTTCGGCGCTTAGCTACACGATGCAAAAACTGGAAGAGGAGCTGGACGTGGTGCTGTTTGACCGCTCCGGTCATCGAACAAAATTCACCAACGTTGGCCGCATGCTGCTGGAGCGTGGACGCGTCCTGCTGGAGGCGGCGGATAAGCTCACTACCGATGCTGAAGCGCTGTCCCGCGGTTGGGAAACGCACCTGACTATCGTCACCGAAGCGCTGGTACCGACCACCGACTTTTTCCCGCTGATTGAAAAGCTGGCGACCAAATCGAACACGCAGCTCTCCGTCATTACGGAAGTGCTTGCCGGCGCATGGGAGCGCCTTGAGCAGGGCCGGGCGGATATCGTCGTCGCGCCGGATATGCATTTTCGCTCTTCGTCGGAAATTAACTCGCGTAAGCTCTACTCGGTGCTGAACGTCTATGTTGCGGCGCCGAATCACCCTATTCATCAGGAGCCGGAGCCGCTTTCCGAAGTCACGCGGGTGAAATATCGCGGCGTGGCGGTGGCGGATACCGCGCGTGAACGTCCGGTACTGACGGTGCAGCTGCTCGACAAGCAGCCGCGTTTAACGGTCAGTACGATTGAAGATAAGCGCCAGGCGCTGCTGGCAGGGCTGGGGGTGGCGACAATGCCTTACCCGCTGGTTGAGCAGGATATTGCCGAAGGGCGCTTACGGGTTGTCAGCCCGGAATATACCAATGAGATTGACATTATTATGGCCTGGCGCCGCGATAGCATGGGCGAGGCTAAATCCTGGTGCCTGCGGGAAATTCCGCGACTGTTTACCGGGAAGTAAATCAGCGCCGCGTGCCGCCCGAAGGCGGCGCGCGTTGTTCACGATGAAAGGGGTTTTGGATCGGGCCCGAAGCGGTTATTTCCGGGCGTTCCGCTTTGGCAATTGAACACCAGAATCACCAGCCAGCCAATCACCGGGATCAGCAGCAGCAGTAGCCACCACGCCGAGCGGTCCGTGTCATGCAAACGCCGAAACTGTACCGCCCACCACGGCAAAAAGATCAGCACGCCGTAAATCGTCGTCAGGATGCCTTCACCTCCCGCCCGCTGCCAGCCCAGCATTTTATCGATAATGCTGAGCACGCCGGTCAGGATGATATTGACCAGAATAAACATCCAGTACTCTTTACGGCGGGCGCGGCCGCCAAAGCCAATATAGTTTCTTATTACCCGTAGATACCAGTCCATTCTCATGCCTCGATTAGCCGTCAATCACTTGTTTTTAAAGAGATCGTAATAAGAATAGACGTGAATGAAAGGCGGGTAAATATCGCGGCTCTGAAATTTCAGGCGCCGCAAAGGGCGCCCGATACATCAGCGAAAAAGAAGATCGCGGCCGTGCGGCTCGTTGAGATCCTGCTGCGGACCGACGGAGATAATTCCGGTCGGGTTGATGGTTTTATGGCTGCGGTAGTAGTGGTTGCGAATATGGCCAAAATCAACGGTCTCCGCAATGCCCGGCATCTGGTAGATGTCGCGCAGGAAGCCGTACAAATTAGGATAATCGCTGATGCGCCGCTGGTCGCACTTAAAGTGGGTCACATACACCGGGTCGAAGCGCACGAGGGTCGTCCACAGACGAATGTCGGCTTCGGTCAGCTGGTCGCCCGTCAGGTAACGGTGCCGGGCAAGGATCTGTTCCAGGCGTTCCAGCGAAGCAAATACGCCATCAACGGCTTCATCATAAGCCTGCTGGCTGGTGGCGAACCCGGCTTTATAAACGCCGTTGTTCACGCTGTCGTAAATCCAGCCGTTCAGCTCATCGATGTTCTCGCGTAGCGCAGGCGGATAGTAATCTCCGGCCGTCGCCCCAAGCCCGTCGAAGGCGGTATTGAACATACGAATAATTTCAGCCGATTCGTTGCTGACGATAGTTTGCTGCTTTTTATCCCACAGTACCGGCACCGTCACTCTCCCGGTATATTGCGGGTCGGCATGCAGATAGAGCTGATAAAGGAACTGGTGCTGATACAGCGTATCGCCGGTAGCGTCAGGGAAGCTGCTATCGAACGTCCAGCCGTTCTCGAACATCAAGGGATTCACCACCGAGACGGAGATAAACGGCTCCAGGCCTTTTAGCTTGCGCAGAATAAGGGTGCGATGCGCCCAAGGGCAGGCGAGAGAAACGTACAGGTGATAGCGATCTTTTTCGGCAGCGAAGCCGCCATCGCCGCTCGGCCCCGGAGCGCCATCGGCGGTCAGCCAGTTACGGAAGGCCGAAACGGAACGCTTGAATCGTCCTCCGGTGGATTTGGTGTCATACCAGGTATCGTGCCAGACGCCGTCGACTAATTGGCCCATTTTTTCCTCCTTCAGACTGTAGATAGCAAAAGCGAGGAGATATCTCCTCGCTTTTCGATTCAGTATAGTGCGCTTACCACTTTTTATTCAGCACGCGGTCGATGCTGAATGCGCCCGGACCGGTGATAGCCAGCAGCAGGAAGCCGCCTGCGATGGTCAGGTTTTTCATGAACATCAGGGAGTTCATGCCTTCAGCAAAGTTGCTGTGGAACAGGAACGCGGTCAGCAGGGTAAAGCCGGCGGTGAACAGCGCGGTAGTACGGGTCAGGAAACCGAACAGGATTGCCAGGCCGCCGCCGAACTCAAGCAGAATGGTTAACGGCAGTAATGCACCCGGTACGCCCATGGCTTCCATGTATTGTTGAGTGCCGGCATATCCGGTGATTTTTCCCCAGCCTGCGGTGATAAACAGGATTGGCATCAGGATACGTGCTACCAGTACACCAACATCTTCTAATTTTTTCATTTCTTACTCCAGAAAACCCAAAGGGCGGCGATTTTGTTTTTTGGCGCAAACCTGCGTAATTACGCGGGGTTGCTGTCGATGGAGAGAATATTAGCGAGAGGTTGAAGTAATTGTTAGCAAGGAAAACTGTAGATCTTCTTCAAGAATTCTGAGTAATTTCTTATGCGACAGACAAATAAAAGGACCGGTTAAGGTCCTGAGAGCAGAGCGGGGGAAAAACTCAGCGCGATGATTGCTGGCGCAGCAGGCCTCTGACCATGCGCCAGGTACTCCAGGCGCCGACGCCGCGCCGGGTCCAGCGCAGAAGAAAGCGAGGATGGCGAACTGACCAGATTGCCATGATGCCGCTGCCGACCATCGCCCACGAGCGAAGGTTTTGCAGCGTCAGCCAGCCTCGGTCGAGCGGCGCGGTGGCCGCCAGCCAGTCGCGGCGGCCGGCGGTTAAATCCAGCCGCTGCTGCTGGATCTGCCGCAGCAGAAGGGCCTTACGCCGATCACGTTCCTGTTGACTGCTCACGGTTGATCATCCTCCAGCAGCGCTCTGTCGTTAGCCAGCTCTGTGCGGGTGTGACGCAGGAATGTGGAACGCCGGGCCTTACGTAGCGTCCAGATACCGCCGATCAGCGAAGCGAGCAGCAGCACGACGGTGGTCGCTATCATGACGTTCAGGCGGTACTGCGGATCGACGGCCCAGATAATGAGCACCAGCAGGCTCATCAACCCGAACGCGGCGAACAGCAGGGTCAGCCCCAGCATCAGAAACAGCTGGAAGAGGTTAGACTTCTCTTCTTCCAGCTCCACGACCACCAGACGCAGACGCGTTTCCACCATTTCAACCAGCAGCGAGACGATGCGCTGGCCAATGCCGAAAACGCTCTGACCTGGTCCTTGCGTGCGTTGAGAGTCCGCCATAATTAGCGACGCGTCAGCAGGACACCCAGCACCAGCCCAACGGCTGCGCCAATACCTACGCCGGTCCACGGATTTTCGCGAACGTATTCGTCGGCGCGAGCGGCGCTTTCACGGGTCTGCCTGACGATGGCATCGCCGGTTTCACCCAGGCGCACGCGGCTTTCTTTCAGCGCGCTTTCCGCTTTGCTGCGCAGCTTGCCTATCTCTTCCTTCGATTTATCCGTGGAGGAGTTCAGCACTTCTTCCAGGGTATCAGCCAGAGTCTTCAGTTCTGCACGCAGGTCGTCTGCAACGTTATCTTTAGGCATCTTTCTCTCCTGTAAAGTGATCCATATACATACTAGTACTCACGTGACTCAAGCGCTTTCAGCTCTTGCTGCGCTTCATCAAGTTTACGCTGACGCTTGCTGATTTTCTCAGCATCGCCTTTCTGTTTGGCTTCGCGCAGATCGCGCTGACGTTCGCTAATTTCTTCCCGCTGTTTAGCGATTTTTTGCTGGTGATCGGCTTTAAGCTTGCTGTCGCTACAGTGGGCCTTAACTTCACTCAGCGCCTTGTTGAGGCCATCAATACGGTTCTGATTATGATGTTTCTCGGCATAGCTAATCTCCCGCTGGATATCCTGCTCTTTTTCCTGACAGGGGGAGAGGGCAAAAGCGCTGGTGCTAAGCGAAGTTAAAACCAGGAGCAAAGCGATGCGGTGTTTCATGGATGCTACCTTCCATTGTGTGAGGGCATATTCATAAGATATACCCGATCCAGTTGATTAACGTCAGCCCGGTGGCTCCCGCAGTCTTAAGCATAGTAAGGAAAACAGGAAACCACCAAACTGCGTGAAAATATTCAGAATTTTGGCAATTATCCAAACCTGTGTGGCGTATCGCGCAGGCGGGAGAGCCATGCTGTTGGCGTGTTATCTTCCTCCAGCAAAGCAATAATATAGCCGTGCGGCAGGGCGCGTCCCAGCACTTCTTTCGCCGCTATTCCCTGGGCGCTGGAATCGAATTTGATCAGCAGGCCATCTTTTTGCGGCGTGATGCTTTTAAAACGAATGCCGTTGGCATCAAGATGGTGCCAGACGGAAAAACCGTCCGGCATGCCAACATCCTGACTTACAGGGTGGATAGCGAGAGTAGCTTCGTGGTGTTGCGCCGCCAGCCAAAGCCAGAACAGGGCGCACAGCAAAAGAGAACCGCCCAGCATCCAGCCTGTCTGACGCAGAGAAGGGCGTTTTTTAACCATCATCAGCCCCGACTTCTGTGTTTTTTCTTCCACATCACAATGAGCGAGCCGATTAAGCCAAACACCAGCAGCACCACCGGCAGCAGCATCAGGCAGGACATGAGCTGATCTTCATATTTCAGGAATACCGGCGTTTTGCCCAGCAGGTAGCCCAGTGAAGTCAGAATCAGTACCCACAGCAGGCCGCTCATCCAGTTAAAGAACTGGAAGCGCGCATTATTCAGCCCCGAGATGCCGGCAATCGTCGGCAGCAGGGTGCGAACGAAAGCGATAAAGCGGCCAATCAGCAGCGCGGAAAGCCCGTGCTTATGGAAAAGATGGTGCGCGCGCTGGTGGTAGTGGGACGGCAGATGCGAAAGCCAGTTTTGCACAATTCGCGTATTGCCCAGCCAGCGGCCCTGAATATAGCTCAGCCAGCAGCCGAGGCTGGCGGCGGCGGTGAGCAGCAGCAGCGTTTCGGGAAAGCCCATTGCGCCCTTAGCAATCAGGACGCCAACCAGAACTAACAGGCTATCGCCCGGTAAAAAAGCGGCCGGAAGCAGGCCGTTTTCGAGAAATAAGATCATAAATAAGACGAAATAGAGCATGCCAATCATGGAGGGATTGGCGAGAGTTTCGTAATCCTGGCTCCACAGAGCATTTAACAATTGGGTTAATAGTTCCATTCACGATTCCTGGTACATCGGTTAACGGTACGTCTGAACGCAGTGTAAATATAGCGACATAGGTTGTTATAGGATTATGGTCGCTGCTGATGCGATCTGAACGGATCCCTGTCTGACATCATCTTCTTCAGGTCGTTCCAGGCTACTTTGCGCGGAAAAACCAGCCCCACGTTGCCGGGTTTTTCTTGCTTTGCCCTCTGAACGCACCCTGAACTGTTTTGTGCATCAGATAAACATAAGCAAATGCGGGCTACAGAACGACGAAATGCATCTAATTGTAACAAAACCGCTGACTTTACGGCAGATAAATTGCAGTTTGTTGCATGTTGATTTTGCTGATTGCGGCGGCGGGTGGCGAGTGTCTTTACACAGGCTGACACTATAGATGTTTGCTTACCTGGTCAGGACTGCGGGCAGACGCTGGGCGCCGGCCCGGAATGAGGATAATCGCTTATTTTACGCCGTTGGCGGCGGTATCAAGGTGAACAACCGGATTTTCCGCAAACAGGTAGCGATCGGCGTTGAATTCAAAATCATCGCTGGTTTCGTTGAACAGCATCAGCTTGGTATTTTCCAGATGCTGCCACATCGCCAGCTTCGCGGCGTGCGGATCTTTACGAATCAGCGCTTTAAGGATCTGGTCGTGATCGTCGCACCAGCTATCGACGGTGCGCATGTCGATATGGTCGTGCAGTTTTTTCCAGTAGGGGTTGTGTACGCGCTGGGTCCACATTTTTTCGACAATAGCCGCGAGCGCGGTGTTCTGGGTCGCCAGCGCAACCTGAACGTGAAACTGGAGGTCCCACTCGGAATCGCGGAAGCACTTCTCTTTCCGCGCCTTCTCCTGGATCTCCATAAGCTTCATGATGTCCTGCTTGGTCACCTGGGTGGCGGCAAACTCGGCGATATTGCTCTCAATCAGTTGGCGGGCCTGCAGCAGCTCAAACGGACCGTAGTTCGCGAACTCCAGGCTTTCGTCGATCGGCTGCTGGTGCTTTGGATGATTGGAGATAACGTGAATGCCTGAGCCTTTGCGCACTTCAACATAGCCTTCGACTTCCAGCATGATAATGGCTTCGCGAACCACGGTACGGCTAACGCTTTTCTCGTCGGCAATGAACCGCTCTGCGGGCAGCTTATCGCCCACCAGGTAGACACCTTGTTCAATACGTGCCTTCAACTCTGCGGCAAGCTGTTGATACAAACGACGTGGTTCTGTGATTTCCATATTCGCTCCCGGAAGATGGCGACAATATTGGATTTGTTATACCACTTTTACGCGCATCCCACCACTGCCAGGCATGAAAAAGCCGCCTTTATAGAGGCGGCTTTAGCGGGTCAATCGAGCGGGGCAGGCGCTAGCTTTGCGTCACCGGTTTACTCGCGCTGAGCGGAGTGGGGTCATCATCGTTCGCCGATTTGTTCTTCAGTACGGTCCAGATGACGACGGCGCCCAGCAGGTCGAAGACTGCCAGCACGGCGAACAGCGGGCTAAAGCCGATGGTATCCGCCAGCGCGCCGACCACCAGAGCAAACATGGTGCTCGCCATCCACGCCGCCATCCCGGTCAGGCCGTTGGCGGTCGCTACCTCATTACGGCCAAATACGTCGGAAGAGAGCGTAATCAGCGCACCGGACAGCGCCTGGTGAGCAAAGCCACCGATGCACAGCAGAGCGATAGCCACGAACGGGCTGGTGAACAGACCAATCATACCCGGGCCAATCATCAGTACGGCGCCCATGGTGACGACCATTTTACGCGAGACGATCAGGTTGACGCCAAACCAGCGCTGGAACAGCGGCGGCAGGTAGCCGCCAACGATACAGCCGAGGTCAGCGAACAGCATTGGCATCCATGCGAACATGGCGATCTCTTTCAGGTTAAAGCCATACACTTTAAACATGAACAGCGGTATCCACGCGTTGAAGGTCCCCCAGGCCGGCTCTGCAAGGAAGCGCGGCAGGGCGATACCCCAGAACTGACGGTTGCGCAGAATCTGCCACGGCGACATTTTCTTACCGTTGTTGGTCTGATGCTGAGACTCCTGGCCGCCGATGATATAGTCGCGCTCTTCGGTGGTTAATTTTTTCTGGTCACGCGGATGTTTATAGAACACCAGCCACGCCATTGCCCATGCGAAGCTCAGAACGCCGGAAATAATGAACGCCATCTGCCAGCTGTGCATCACAATCGCCCACACCACCAGCGGCGGCGCGATCATCGCCCCGATCGAGGAGCCAACGTTGAAGTAGCCAACGGCAATAGAGCGCTCCTTTGCCGGGAACCATTCAGAGCTGGCCTTCAGCCCTGCTGGGATCATGGCGGCCTCAGCGGCGCCGACGGCGCCACGAGCCAGCGCTAATCCGCCCCAGCTGCCTGCCAGCGCCGTTGAGCCACAAAAAATAGCCCAGGCGACAGCGAAGAAGGCGTAGCCGATTTTGGTACCCAGAATATCCAGCACGTAGCCCGCAACAGGCTGCATAACGGTATAAGCAGCCGAGTAGGCCGCGATGATATAGGAATACTGTTGGGTGGAGATGTGTAACTCTTCCATCAGAGTTGGCGCAGCCGCAGCCACAGTGTTACGCGTCAGGTACCCCAGCACGGTGCCCAATGTCACCAGCGCGATCATATACCAACGTAACCCTTTAATTTTACGCATGTAAAACCTCATCGTTTATTTTATATCCGCAGCGTGTGCGGCCATCTTCAGTTCTGTAACAGAGATGAAGAGGGAGAACGGAGGGCTCAGGGTGGGAAACCCGTATGGCCCGAACCTTGCCATCAATCGTTATGTTTAAGCCGGCATCCATACCGTTCAATCCGATGCGTGTTGTCATCGGCAATGCATTCCGTCGGTTCATATGTTTCGACGAAAGCAAGATAACTTGTCATACAACTTCAAAGGTTGAGTGCCGTCACAAAAGTGGGAAAGTTTATGGGGGTATTATTCTCTGCGAGCAAAGCCAGTGCTGGCGCGGCCTGGCGAAGCTTTTACTCCTTTGGCGGTAATTTTTTTGTCAGCGTTTATTGATCTAACTCACGAAAAAGATTTCAGCCTCTGGAAATTGGTGTGATAACTTTGTCAGCATTATAGTCAATCATCTGAAGGGCTCCCCAAAGGGGCGAAGAGGAAAAGAAAATGACACCGTTTATGACTGAAGATTTTCTGCTTGATACCGAGTTTTCCCGCCGTCTGTACCATGACTATGCCAAAGACCAGCCGATTTTCGACTATCACTGCCACCTGCCTCCGCAGCAGATTGCCGAAAATTATCGTTTTAAAAATCTGTATGACATCTGGCTGAAAGGCGATCATTACAAATGGCGCGCGATGCGCACTAACGGCGTTGCTGAACGCCTGTGTACCGGCGATGCGTCGGATCGCGAGAAGTTTGCCGCCTGGGCCGCCACCGTACCGCATACTATTGGCAACCCGTTATACCACTGGACGCATCTTGAGCTGCGTCGTCCTTTTGGTATTACAGGTACGGTGCTATCTCCGGCTACCGCCGATGAAATCTGGGATCGATGTAACGAGCTGCTGGCGCAGGAGCGTTTTTCTGCCCGCGGCATCATGCAGCAGATGAACGTGAAAATGGTCGGTACGACCGACGATCCGGTTGATTCGCTGGAACACCACGCGGCGGTGGCAAAAGACGGTAGCTTCACCACCAAAGTTCTGCCGAGCTGGCGTCCGGATAAGGCGTTTAATATCGAACAGGCGACCTTTGGTGACTACATGGCGACGCTTGGCGAAGTATCCGATACCGATATTCGTCGCTTTGCCGACCTGCAGTCTGCGTTAACGAAGCGTCTCGATCACTTCGCGGCTCACGGCTGTAAAGTCTCTGACCACGCGCTGGATGTGGTGCTGTTTGCCGAAGCCAGCGAGGCCGAGCTGGATAGCATCCTCGCACGCCGCCTGACCGGCGCCGTCCTGAGCGAGCGCGAGGTCGCGCAGTTCAAAACCGCCGTGCTGGTCTTCCTCGGCGCAGAGTACGCCCGCCGCGGCTGGGTACAGCAGTACCACATCGGCGCGCTGCGTAACAATAACCAGCGTCAGTTCAAGCTGTTAGGGCCAGACGTTGGCTTCGACTCCATCAACGATCGGCCGATGGCGGAAGAGCTGTCGAAGCTGCTGAGCAAGCAGAATGAAGAGAATCTGCTGCCGAAAACCATCCTCTACTGCCTGAACCCGCGCGACAACGAAGTGCTGGGGACCATGATCGGTAACTTCCAGGGCGAGGGGATGCCGGGCAAGATGCAGTTCGGCTCCGGCTGGTGGTTCAACGATCAGAAAGATGGCATGGAGCGCCAGATGACCCAGCTGGCTCAGCTTGGCCTGCTGAGCCGCTTCGTCGGCATGTTGACCGATAGCCGCAGCTTCCTGTCCTACACGCGTCATGAATATTTCCGCCGCATCCTGTGCCAGATGATCGGTCGCTGGGTCGAAGCGGGCGAAGCGCCGGCGGATATTCAGCTGCTGGGCGAGATGGTGCAAAACATCTGCTTTAACAATGCGCGTGATTACTTCGCCATTGAACTGAACTAAGACCAGAGGTCGGTTGATATGCAATACATTAAAATCCATTCGCAGGATAACGTCGCGGTTGCGTTGGCTGATATGGCTGCAGGTACTACGGTCACTATCGACGATGCGGTGGTGACGCTAAGCCAGGATATCGTCCGCGGGCACAAGTTCGCGCTATGCGGCATTGCGAAGGGAAAAAACGTCATTAAGTATGGTTTGCCTATTGGTCATGCGCTGGCGGATATCGCGCCAGGGGAGCATATTCACGCCCATAATACGCGGACCAACCTGAGCGACCTTGACGAGTATAGCTATCAACCGGATCTCGCCGAGCCGTCGGCGCAGCCCGCCGATCGCGAGGTACAGATTTATCGTCGGGCTAACGGCGACGTCGGGGTGCGCAACGAGCTGTGGATCCTGCCGACCGTTGGCTGCGTCAACGGCATCGCGCGTCAGATCCAGAATCGCTTCCTGAAAGAGACCCAGGACGCGGAAGGCACCGACGGCGTTTTCCTCTTCAGCCATACCTACGGCTGTTCGCAGCTGGGGGATGACCATATCAACACCCGCACCATGCTGCAAAACATGGTGCGTCATCCAAACGCCGGCGCGGTGCTGGTGATTGGCCTCGGCTGTGAAAATAATCAGGTCGACGCCTTCCGGGAGACGCTGGGCGATTTCGATCCGCAACGCGTGCATTTTATGGTCTGCCAGTCTCAGGAAGATGAAGTGGAAGCGGGGATCGAACATCTCCACCAGCTTTATCACGTGATGCGCCAGGACAAGCGCGAGCCGGGTAAGCTCAGCGAGCTGAAGTTTGGCCTCGAATGCGGCGGCTCGGACGGGCTGTCGGGGATCACCGCCAACCCGATGCTGGGGCGTTTTTCTGACTACCTGATTGCTAACGGCGGCACAACCGTACTCACGGAGGTGCCGGAAATGTTCGGCGCCGAGCAGCTGCTGATGAGCCACTGCCGCGATGAAGCGACCTTCGACAAGCTGGTCACCATGGTGAATGACTTCAAACAGTATTTTATTGCGCACAACCAGCCGATTTACGAGAACCCGTCGCCGGGCAACAAAGCGGGCGGGATCACCACGTTGGAAGATAAGTCGCTGGGCTGCACGCAGAAAGCGGGCTCCAGCCAGGTGGTGGACGTCCTGCGCTACGGCGAGCGCCTGAAGGTGCACGGCCTGAACCTGCTGAGCGCGCCGGGCAATGATGCGGTCGCGACCAGCGCGCTGGCCGGCGCCGGTTGCCACATGGTGTTATTCAGCACCGGTCGCGGCACGCCTTACGGCGGCTTTGTGCCGACGGTAAAAATCTCCACCAACAGCGAGCTGGCGGCGAAAAAGAAACACTGGATTGATTTTGATGCCGGCCAGCTGATTCACGGTAAAGCCATGCCGCAGCTGCTGGAAGAGTTTGTGGATACTATCGCCGAGATTGCCAGCGGCAGGCAGACCTGTAACGAACGCAATGACTTCCGCGAGCTGGCGATCTTCAAAAGCGGCGTCACCCTCTGATTACCCGTTATCTTTCACGTCCCTGCCGCGTTTATTCGCCCCGGTCGCTGACTTCAGTAAGCTCCCGGGGTGTCTGAACTTGCCGCCTTGCCGTGGCGTGAAATCTTTTGAGTAATAAAGGGGAGGCGGTTCAAAATCGGCGTTGCAGATAATGCCGCGCCGTTTTGTTTTATAAGGATTTTTCATGACTGCGTATTGGCTGGCCCAGGGCGTAGGTGTCATTGCCTTTCTGATCGGTATTACCACTTTTTTCAACCGCGATGAGCGCCGGTTCAAGCTGCAGCTTGCCGTCTATAGCGCAACCATTGGCGTACATTTCTTTTTGATGGGGGCATACCCGGCGGGAATGAGCGCCGAGCTTAATACCGTTCGAACTCTTATCTCAATGCGCACCCGCAGGCTGTGGGTGATGGCCGTTTTCATTGTGCTTACGCTGGTGCTGGGATTGGCAAAACTTCAGCATGCGATGGAGCTATTGCCGATTATCGGCACGCTCGCCAGCACCTGGGCGCTGTTTCGCTGTACGGGGCTGACCGTTCGCGGCGTGATGTGGTGCGCGACCGCCTGCTGGGTGGTACATAATTTCTGGCTGGGGTCGATCGGTGGCACGTTGATTGAAGGCAGTTTTCTGGTGATGAATGGGCTGAATATCGTTCGTTTCCGACGGATGCAAAAGCGGGGTATCGATCCGTTCAAGGTGGCGACAGCGCAGGTGAAAGAGAGCCCCTCCGCGCGCTAGCGGAGGGGGGCGGATTAGCCACGCAGGGCGTTTTTCGCTAAACGCGCATCTTCCGCCTGGCATACCGCAGCGGTAAACATCACGTCGGTGGAGGAGTTAACGGCGGTTTCGCAGGAATCCTGCAGGACGCCGATGATAAAGCCGACGGCCACGACCTGCATGGCGATCTCGTTGGGAATACCGAACATGTTGCAGGCCAGAGGGATCAGCAGCAGCGAACCGCCCGCGACGCCGGACGCGCCGCAGGCGCACAGCGAGGCGACGACGCTCAGCAGCAGCGCCGTGGGCAGATCAACCGGAATGCCCAGCGTATGTACCGCCGCCAGCGTCAGCACGGTAATGGTGATGGCCGCCCCGGCCATGTTCACCGTTGCGCCCAGCGGAATAGAGACGGAGTAGGTGTCGCGGTCGAGATTCAGCTTTTCGCACAGCGACATATTCACCGGGATGTTGGCCGCCGAGCTGCGGGTGAAGAATGCCGTCACGCCGCTTTCGCGCAGGCACATCAGGACCAGCGGATAGGGATTCCTGCGGGTCTGCGCGAAAACCAGCAGCGGGTTAACCACCAGCGCGACGACCGCCATGCAGCCAATCAGCACCAGCAGCAGCTGGGCGTAACCCCACAGCGCGGAAAAACCGGTGGTCGCCAGCGTGGATGACACGAGCCCAAAAATGCCGATCGGCGCAAAGCGGATCACCAGCCTGACGATAAAGGTCACCGCATCGGAGACGTCATTGACAAGGTTTTTGGTGCTCTGGTTGCCGTGACGCAGGGCAAAGCCGAGGCCAACCGCCCAGACCAGAATCCCGATATAGTTGGCGTTGATAAGAGCATGAACCGGGTTCGCCACAATGCTCATCAGCAGGCCGTGGATAACCTCGACGATACCCGACGGCGGGGTAATATCCGTGGCCCCTGTCGTCAGCTGTAGCGTGGAAGGGAAGATAAAGCTGAACAGCACCGCGATCAGCGCGGCGCTGAAGGTGCCCAGCAGATAAAGGAATAAAATGGGGCGAATATTGGTCTTTTGTCCCTGCTGGTGGTTGGCGATAGAAGCCATAACCAGCATCAGAACCAGCACCGGAGCGACGGCTTTCAGCGCGCCGACAAACAGCGTGCCCAGCAGGCCAACGGCGATGGCGGCAGGTTTTGACACCAGCGCCAGCAGCACGCCGAGAACCAGACCCAGTAAAATTTGTTTGACCAGGCTACCCTGGGACAGGCGCTTTAGCAGGCCCGATGGGGGAGTATGAGTCGTCATTATTCATTCCTTCCTGTGATGTTGCGTCCGTTCCGGGGCGTATTCTTTGCTACGTTTATGTCCGGATGTAAGTAAATGTTTGCCCGGTTGAGTATACGGAAACAGCGGCGAGGAGAAAGCGTAAAATGCTGCTTATTGCGTCAGGATGTGATTTTTTAACTGTATTTTAACGGTTTTGTGACATTGGTAGGGATAACGCGCGGTAAACGTGAAGGACCGGGGGAAATGGCGCTCCACCCGGTCCGCAAAGGGCCTACTGCAGCCGTTTTTTCTTATCGTGCTGCTGATTGACCCAGGCGTTAATCAGCAGCGTCAGCGTCAGAATACCGCCTACCGCCCCGAGCGAAACGCCGATCGGGATATGATAGAAATCGACGATCAGCATCTTGATACCGATAAAGACCAGGATGACCGACAGGCCGTATTTCAGCATCGAGAAACGCTCCGCAACGCCCGCCAGCAGGAAGTACATCGCGCGCAGGCCGAGGATCGCGAACAGGTTCGAGGTCAGGACGATAAACGGATCGGTGGTGACGGCGAAAATAGCCGGAATGCTATCGACGGCGAAAATGACGTCGCTTATCTCCACGAGGATCAGCACCAGCAGCAGCGGCGTGGCGAACAGGACGCCGTTTTGCCGGGTAAAGAAGTGCTCACCCTCAATTTTGTCGGTCATCCGCAGGTGGCTGCGGATCCAGCGTACCAGCGGCTTATCGCCGATGCCGGAATCATCCTCTTTCGCCAGCGCCATCTTCACCCCGGTAAACAGCAGGAACGCGCCGAAGATGTAGAGCAGCCACTCAAACTGGGAGATAAGCCAGCTGCCGGCGAAAATCATCACCGTACGCAGCACGATCGCCCCAAGAACGCCGTATACCAGCACCCGACGCTGTAGCGCAGGCGGGACGGCGAAGTAGCTGAACAGCATCAGCCAGACAAAGACGTTATCGACGGCCAGCGCTTTCTCGATCAGGTAGCCGGTGAGGAAGGCCAGCGCCTGCGGATCGGCGACCGCGCGCCCTTCGGTTTGCACCAGATACCACCAGAAAGCGGCGTTAAAGAGAAGGGAGAGAGTGACCCACAGAATTGACCAGCCCGCGGCCTGCTTCATGGTCATGCTATGCGCACCGCGACGTCCCTGAAGCAGCAGGTCGATAGCCAGCATGATCGCTACGACCACAGCGAATCCGCCCCATAACAACGGTGTGCCGACACTATTCATTACGATATTCCTTACATAAAAACAAAACGGCTGACGTCGGAAGACGGCAGCCGCTGCGTGTTTATGCATAGACCTCGCCTTCCGGCAAGGTCTCACTTACAACGCTAAAAGTACCCGCCCACAGGACGCGGCCTTTTATCGTTGCCCGGCGACCGGATGCGCGTTTGACGCACATCGTAATGACGATCCACCGGCAAGGAAGTTACTCCCCTTTGCACGTAACAAAGTATTACAACTCATAAATGGCGTCAATGGTCGCTGACGGCCCCTTTACACTCTTTTACGCCGCCGGCAGGCTATCCGCCGGGAAAACGACTCCGGTCTGACGGCGGATCTCGCTCAGCAGCTGCGCCGTAATGCGGCTAACCTCCAGCCCCGGGTGAGTCACCTGATTGGCTTCAACCAGCCGGGCAAACTCTTCCGCTTCATACAGCATCGTATTGATATGCTGCGGCTGCGTCAGGTCCTGGGCTTTCCCGCCGCGCGGAATAAAGCACACCTTCTGGCATTCGGAGATTTTCTCGATCACCAGCGAGCCGGCTTCTCCCTGGATTTCACTCGGCAGCGTAGAGTCGCTCACTTTTGAATGGTGCAGGGTGACGTCGAAATCAGGATAGCTCAGCACCACCGTGCCCTGGGCATCGACGCCGCTCTCCAGCAGGCTGGCGCTGGCGTGGACGGCGCGCGGCTCTCCCCACAGCGCGACCGCCGAGGCCAGGCAGTAAAAGCCGATATCCATGATCGAGCCGTTAGAGAAGGCCGGATTGAAGGTGTTCGGGTTCTCGCCGTCGAGATAGCGCTGATAGCGCGAAGAGTACTGGCAGTAGTTGATAAAGGCTTTATGCAGGCGGCCCACTTTGCTCATCGACTGCTGCAGCAGCTGGAAGTTTGGCAGGCTGGCGGTTTTAAAGGCTTCGAACAGCACCACCTGGTTTTCCCTGGCGGCGGCGATCGCGGCCTCGGCTTCGCGGATATTGGAGGCCAGCGGCTTTTCGCAAATTACGTGCTTTTTATGCGTCAAAAACAGATGCGTTTGCGGGAAGTGCAGGGAGTTCGGGCTGGCGATATACACCGCGTCAACGGCGTCGCTCTGCGCCAGATCGTCCAGCGAGGTGAACAGGTGTTCCACCGGATAATCGTTAGCGAAAGCCTGCGCTTGTTCAAGGCTGCGGGAGTAGATGGCGGTGAGCTTATACTTGCCGGTTTCATGGGCGGCATCGACAAACTGGCGGGTTATCCAGTTTGTGCCAACAACTGCGAAACGTATCATAAACGTTGACGAACTCCGTGAAAGGGAACCTTTCGTCACTCTAGCATGCCATCATGACAAAACCAGTGCGCTACTGCGCAGAACGATTTAGCGAAAGGTGCGTTAGCCACAGGCGGGTATCGAACTCCAGCTGGTGATACTGCGGCTCCATATAGCAGCAGAGCTGATAGAACGCTTTGTTGTGGTCCTTTTCTTTCAGATGCGCCAGCTCATGAACCACAATCATCCGCAGAAAGGCTTCCGGCGCTTCGCGGAACACCGTCGCGACGCGAATTTCGGCCTTCGCCTTCAGCTTGCCGCCCTGCACGCGTGAAATGGCGGTATGCAGGCCGAGCGCGTTGTTCAGCACGTGGATCTTGCTGTCATACATCACTTTATTCACCGGCGCCGCGCCGCGCAAAAAGCGGGTTTTCAGATCCTGGGTATATTGATACAACGCCTTATCGCTGTTGACGTCGTGGCTCTGTGGATAGCGTTTTTCCAGCACCGCGCCAAGGCGCTGCTCGGCAATTAATGTGCGCACCTGAGAGAGTAAACTCTCCGGATAGCCCTGCAGGTAAGTTAGTTGACTCATCAAAGCCCCAAATAAAAAATAAAAAGGGTATACTCACGCACCCTTTTCAGGGATAACGCCAAAATTTTACCACTCAGGAGGGCCGATGAGCCACTTAGACAACGGTTTCCGTTCACTGACACTGAAACGTTTCCCGGAAACGGACGACGTTAACCCGCTGCTGGCGTGGGAAGCGGCGGATGAATACCTGCTGCAGCAGTTGGACGATACGGAGATTAACGGCCCGGTCCTGATTCTGAACGACACCTTCGGCGCATTGAGCTGCGCGCTGGCCGAACATACGCCTTACAGCATCGGCGACTCTTACCTCACCGAGCTCGCCACCCGCGAGAACCTGCGCCATAACGATATTGCGGAATCCAGCGTCAAGTTTCTCGACAGCACCGCCGAATATCCGCAGGCGCCGGGCGTGGTGCTGATAAAAGTGCCGAAAACGATGGCGCTGCTGGAGCAGCAGCTGCGCGCGCTGCGCCTGGTGGTGACGCCGCAAACCCGCATTATTGCGGGGGCCAAGGCGCGGGATATCCATACCTCGACGCTGGAGCTGTTTGAAAAGGTGCTGGGCCCGACCACCACCACTCTGGCCTGGAAGAAAGCGCGCCTGATCAACTGCACCTTCAGCGCGCCCGCGCTGGCCGATGCGCCGGAGACCCTGAGCTGGAAGCTGGAAGGAACGGAGTGGACGATCCACAACCACGCGAACGTCTTCTCCCGTACCGGGCTGGATATTGGCGCGCGCTTCTTTATTGAACATCTTCCTGCAAACCTCGAAGGCGAGATTGTCGATCTCGGCTGCGGCAACGGCGTGATTGGCCTGACGCTGCTGGAGAAAAACCCGCTGACCAGCGTGGTGTTTGTGGATGAATCACCGATGGCCGTTGCCTCCAGCCGCCTGAACGTTGAAACCAACATGCCGGAAGCGCTGGACCGCTGCGAATTTATGATTAACAACGCGCTGTCGGGCGTGGAGCCTTTCCGCTTCAACGCCGTGCTGTGCAACCCGCCGTTCCACCAGAAGCATGCGCTGACGGATAATATCGCCTGGGAGATGTTCCACCACGCGCGCCGCTGCCTGAAGATCAACGGCGAGCTGTATATTGTGGCAAACCGTCACCTGGACTATTTCCATAAGCTGAAGAAAATTTTCGGCAACTGCACCACCATCGCCACTAACAATAAGTTCGTGGTATTGAAAGCGGTGAAGGCGCGTAAGCTGCGCTGATTGACGAACTTGCCAGCGGCGGTTGCTCGGACGGACGCAGCGCCGCCGGGCAAGCGCGGCTAAATCTCCAGCGCCAGCCGGGTTCCCTGGGCAATTGCGCGGCGGGCGTCGAGCTCCGTCGCCACGTCGCAACCGCCTATCAGATGCACCGTTTTCCCCGCCGCCCGCAGCGGGTCCGCCAGCTCGCGCTTCGGCTCCTGGCCGGCACAGATAATCACCCGATCGACGCTGAACAGCTGCGCTTCGCCGCCGATGGTTACGTGTAGCCCCTCATCGTCGATCTTCTGATAGCTCACCGCCGGGATCATTTTCACGCCGCGAGCCAGCAGGGTGGCGCGGTGGATCCAGCCGGTGGTTTTGCCTAAGCCGTCGCCGGGTTTACCGGCTTTACGCTGGAGCATGACGATCCTGCGCGGGCTTTTCGGCTGCCGGGCGCCTTCCGCCCGCAGCCCGCCCGCGCTCTGCAGGCTGGTATCAATTCCCCACTCCTCGCAGAAGCCGGCAATATCCTGGCTGGTGGCGGGCCCCGGCTGGCTGAGGTACATCGCGGTATCAAAGCCGATGCCGCCGCAGCCGATAATCGCCACGCTATCGCCCACCGGCACTTTATCGCGCAGCACGTCGAGATAGCTCAGTACCTTCGGATGAGTAATGCCGTCGATATCCGGCATCCGCGGGGCGATACCGGTGGCGAGGATCGTTTCATCAAACTCCATCAGCCGATCGGCGTCGATCGGCGTATTCAGCCGCAGATCGACGCCGGTCAGATCCAGCATTCGCCGGTAGTAGCGTAGGGTTTCATAGAACTCCTCTTTGCCGGGGATCTGCTTCGCGATATTAAACTGGCCGCCGATCTCTTTTTGCGCGTCGAACAGCGTCACGTGGTGCCCGCGCGAGGCGGCGTTGACGGCAAAGGCCAGCCCGGCGGGGCCTGCGCCAACCACCGCCAGCCGTTTCGGCGCGGCGGCGGGGGTGACCGGCATCAGGGTTTCGTGGCAGGCGCGGGGGTTAACCAGGCAGGAGGTCACTTTACCGACGAAGATCCGATCGAGGCAGGCCTGGTTGCAGCCGATACAGGTATTGATCTCATCCGCACGGCCGCTTTGCGCTTTCGCCAGGAATTCACCGTCGGCGAGGAAGGGGCGGGCCATCGACACCATATCGGCGTCGCCGCGGGCGAGGATCTCCTCCGCCACCTGCGGATCGTTAATTCGGTTGGTGGTGATGAGCGGAATCGACACCGCGCCTTTCAGCTTGCGGGTCACCCAGCTGAAGGCGCCGCGCGGCACAGGGGTGGCGATGGTCGGAATGCGCGCCTCGTGCCAGCCGATGCCGGTATTGATAATCGTCGCTCCCGCCGCCTCAACGGCTTTTGCCAGCGTAATCACTTCCGGAAGGGTGCTGCCATCGTGCACCAGATCGAGCATCGACAGGCGATAAATAATAATAAAGTCGTCCCCCGCGCGCTGGCGCACGGCCCGCACGACCTCGATGGCAAAGCGCATGCGCTGGTTGTAGTCGCCGCCCCACCGATCGTCGCGCTGGTTGGTGCGCGCGGCGAGGAATTCGTTGATCAGGTAGCCTTCCGAACCCATCACTTCGACGCCGTCGTAGCCCGCTTCCCGCGCCAGCTGGGCGCAGAGGGCAAAATCGTCGATCAGCCGCAGAATCTCATCGTGGCTCAGGGCGTGCGGGGTAAAGCGGTTAATAGGGGCCTGCAGCGCCGAAGGGGCCACCAGCTGCGGCTGGTAGCTGTAGCGGCCGGTATGCAGGATCTGCAGGGCGATTTTGCCGCCTTCCCGATGCACCGCGTCGGTAATGTGCCGGTGATGCGCGAGGTGGCTGGCGTCGTTGAGCACCGCGCCGCCCGCCATCGTAACGCCGGAGGCGGCAGGCGCCACGCCGCCGGTCACGATCAGCGCGACCCCGTGGCGAGCGCGCTCGGCGTAAAAGGCCGCCAGCCGCTCCGCGCCGTCGGCGTGTTCCTCCAGCCCGGTATGCATCGACCCCATCAGCACGCGGTTTTTAAGCTGGGTAAAGCCCAGATCGAGCGGAGCGAATAACGACGGATAGTGGCTCATAATGGCTTCCAGTAGCTAATATGTAACATTATTGTTATGTGGTCGGATGAGTTACTAATTTAGCCGTCGCGGGAGAAAAGGGAAAAGGGGAGTGCGGCGATTGTGATGGGATTCAAAGAATGATGCGCGGCGCCGCGCCATCGGCTCTCTGCGATGGCGCGGTAGCCGGTGGTCTACGTCCGATGGCGAGGCGCTGTCGGAGAGAGTCCCGGCGCCTGCCACATGGAGGTGGTCAGCCCGCTGTCCACCAGCCCGAGCTGGTCGGCGTAGACCGACTGCCATTTGCTCATCATCTCCTGATAGAGCTCGCGATGCGCCGGATCAGGGGTAAACACCCGATGCCAGCCCACCAGCTTTTCACCCGTCGCCGCCATATCGTCGTACAGCCCGGCGCCGGTTCCGGCGGCGATGGCGCAGCCGAGCGCGGTGGCCTCACGCACCACCGGTACGCGCACCGGCAGGCCGGTGACGTCGCTGAGGATCTGGCTCCACAGCGCGCCTTTCGAACCGCCGCCGGCGAAGACCAGGCTATCGAACGTGACCCCCGAGAAGCGGGAGATTTGCGCGAGATTGCAGGCGGAGACAATCGCCGCATTCTCTTCCAGCGCGCGGAACAGGGTCGCCTTATTGCACTTTTCCGGGTCGATGGAGAGGTTAATAAACGACGGCGCGGCGTGGTACCACTGCTTAAAATGCATCGCATCGGAGAAGATCGGCATCACCCCGTGGGAGCCGGCGGGCACCCGGCTGGCCATCTCCTCCAGCAGGGAATAGGCGTCAACGCCGAGGCGCTCGGCCACCAGCTTCTCTTCGGCGCAAAAGGCGTCGCGGAACCAGCGCATGGTGAGGCCGGTAAAGAAGCTAATCGACTCCGCCTGGGCCATGCCGGGAATGACGTGGGGATTGACGCGAATATTCATCTCCGGGTCGGTGCGCGGCTGCGGCAGGTTGACCACCTGCTGCCAGAAGGTGCCCCCCAGCACGGCGGTCTGCCCCGCGCGCACCACCCCGAGGCCGAGGCAGCCCAGCTGCACGTCACCGCCGCCCATCACCACCGGCGTGCCAGCCCGCAGCCCGCACTGCTGCGCCGCGGCGTCGGTGACCGCTCCCAGCAGCGTGCCGGTCTCTTTCACCGGCGAGAGGATATCGGCGCGCAGCCCGGCCATATCCAGCAGCGCCGGACGCCAGTCGCGGCTGAACAGATCGAGCATCCCGGTGGTGCCGGCGTTTGACGGGTCGACGGCCAGCTCGCCGGAGAGTTTTGCCGCCAGCCAGTCGCTAATCATGGTGATGGTTGCCGCCTGGCGGTAGATATCCGGGCGATGGTGGGCGAGCCACAGCAGGCGCGGCATGGCGCTGAGCGCCAGGGTTTGGCCGGAGACCTCATACACTTCGGACTCAAAGCGGAAATCGTGGATCTCTTTGAGCTCCGCCACCTCGCGGCTGGCGCGTGCGTCGACGTTGGCGCAGGCCCAGATGGCCTCGCCGTTGCGGTCATATAAAACGATCCCTTCGCGCATCGAGCAGCAGGCGACGGACTGAATATCCGCCGCGCCGAGGTGAGCGGCGGCCAGCGCCTGGCGGATGCACTGGCAGGCCAGCTGCCAGTTGGTGATAAGGTCGAACTCCATTGAACCGGGAACATTTTCCACGCTCAGGTGTTTCCATTCGGCCTGGCCGACCGCCACCTGGCGCCCCGCAAGATCGAAAACCACCGCCCGAATGCTGCCGGTCCCGGCATCTAACGCTAACAGGTAACTCATGACATGCGCCTCGCTGGTATTGCGCGGCGCATGGCCATCAGGAGGCCAGCGTAAGCACCGCGCGTGCTGTTGTCTCTTCCGTTACCAGGCCATTAATCCGCTTGCCGATCAGAGCCGCGTAAATCGCCTGCGCTTTTTCCGTTCCTCCGGCAACGCCGACAATGGTCGGCAGCTGCGCCAGCTCGTCAAGGGTAACGCCGAGCAGTTCCCGGTGAATTTCCAGCCCCTCAACCCGCCTGCCGTCGGCCTGCAGGAAATAACCCAAAATGTCGCCTATCGCTCCTTTGCGGGCGTACATCAGCTGTTCGCCTTCGCTGATATAGCCGGAGCGCAGGATGGTGGCGTCGCGGCGCTGGTCGATAGCCCCGATGCCCACCACCGCCGCATCCGCCGCGGTGGCGGCGAGGATCACGTCGCGCACGCTCGACTCCCGACGCAGGATCTCGGCGACGTCGGCGGAAGAGACCCGCAGCGGCGCCGGAATAATGCTGACGCTACAGGCGGCGTCCAGCTGGCCGATGCCGGTCATGTAAGGACCCACGCCGCCGGAAAGGGTCACCAGCCGCACCTGCTGAGAGCTGATAAAGCCGCTAAGATGCTGCAGGCAGCTCATGGTGGCCTCGCCAAAACCGACCGCCAGCAGCTGCCCCGGCGCCAGCACGCCCATCAGCGACTGCGCCGCGCCGATCCCCAGGCGGGTGTTCATCGGCGGGGTATTCAGCGCCGGAAGAACGCGCGCAATCTTCAGATCGAAACGCCGCTGCAACTCGGTCTCCAGCGCCAGGCAGCCTTCGTAGCGGGAGTTGATCTGCACGCGGATCACGCCGGACTGACGGCCTTTCTCCAGCAGCCGGGAGATCTTCAGCCGCGGCAGCCCCAGGCGTTCGCCAATGTCGTTCTGCGTCAGGCCATCGTGGTAGTAGCACCAGGCAACCCGAGCCACCAGCTCTTCCTCGGCTAACGCCAGCCCGGCGTAGCGGCTCTCTTCCGTAATGCGTTTTTCGCTCATAAATTGAACTCTTATAAAAATTTAGATCATATGTTCGCTATTGCACGGTCGGAAAATGTGAGCCGGCCGGCAAAACCGATCTTTGGCTGTTAGCTGGTTTTATTCAAACGATCTAAAGCATAAAACTGTGATCATCGCACGGTTGTAAATATAGTTCACGGTCTACGCTTTTGAACATTATTAAATTAAAAAATCATTTGTTCAAACCGAGGCGTGATAATGAAGCCACTGCTTGAAGCCCGCCAAATCTACAAACAGTTCTCCGGCATTAGCGTGCTGAAGGCGATTGATTTCACGCTATTTTCCGGCCAGGTACACGCCCTGATGGGCGGCAACGGCGCCGGGAAATCGACGCTGATGAAGATTGTCGCCGGAGTGGAAACCCCCGACGGCGGCGAGCTCACCCTCGGCGGCAGCACCTTTGCGCGCCTGACTCCCGCGCTGGCTCATCAGCAGGGCGTTTATCTGGTGCCGCAGGAGCCGATGCTGTTTCCCAACCTGACGGTGCGGGAAAACATCATGTTCCGTCTGCCGAAGCGCGCCGATAGCGCCGCGCAGCTGCAGGAAAAGCTGCGGCAGCTCAGCTGCCAGCTGAATCTCGACGCGGCGGCCAGCACCCTGGAGGTGGCGGATCAGCAAATGGTCGAGATCCTGCGCGGCCTGATGCGTAAAGCGCAGATCCTGATCCTCGATGAACCCACCGCCTCCTTAACGCCGGGCGAAACGGCGCGTCTGTTTTGCCAGATCCGCGCGCTGCAGGATCTCGGCGTCGGCATCGTCTTTATCTCGCACAAGCTGCCGGAGATCCGCCAGATCGCCAGCCACGTCTCGGTCATGCGCGACGGCGCGGTGGTGCTGAGCGGGCATACCGCCGACTACAGCGACAATCAGCTGGTGAGCGCCATGACGCCCGCCGACCGGGAGCACGCCCTTAGCGATACGCAGAAGCTATGGCTGGCGCTGCCGGGCAACCGACGCACCCAGCCGCAGGACTTCCCGGTGCTGCGGGTGGAAGATCTCACCGGCGAGGGGTTTATCGATCTTAGCCTCGAGATCTACGCCGGGGAGATCGTCGGCCTCGCCGGGCTGGTGGGGTCCGGGCGCACCGAATTTGCCGAAACCCTCTACGGCCTGCGGCCGCTGCGCGCGGGGCGGGTCTGGCTGGAGAACCGCGATATCAGCGGTGCCAGCACCCGGGCGCGGCTTGCCGGCGGGCTGGTCTATCTGCCGGAAGATCGTCAGGTTTCCGGACTGTTTCTCGATGCGCCGGTGCGCTGGAACACGGTGATGTTTAACCAGCCGTCGCTGTGGCAGCAGGATAAACGCGAGGCGGCGGTGGTGGAGCGCTATCACCGGGCGTTGGGGATCAAATTTGCCGATAGCGACCAGCCGGTGCGCACGCTCTCCGGCGGTAACCAACAGAAGGTGCTGCTGGCGCGCTGCCTCGAGGCCAACCCGCTGCTGCTGATCGTCGACGAGCCGACGCGCGGCGTGGACGTCTCCGCCCGCGCCGATATCTACCAGCTGCTGAAAAGCGTCGCCGCGCAGAACGTCGCGGTGCTGATGATTTCCAGCGATCTGGATGAATTTGTTGGCCTGGCCGACCGGGTGCTGGTGATGCATCAGGGCAGACACAGCGGCGAGCTGGCGCAGCAGGCGGTGACCGTCGAACGCATGATGGCGCTGGCATTTGGAGGAGCGGCATGAAAACGTTATTGAAAAATCGCGAACTGAGCGCCTTTCTCGCCATCGTGGTGCTGTTCGCCGGGCTGGTGGCGCTCAATCCGGCCTACTTCAGCCTGCAGACCCTGGGCATGATCTTCGCCAGCTCGCAAATCCTCTGCCTGCTGGCGCTGGGGGCAACCCTGGTGATGCTGACCCGCAATATCGATGTTTCCGTCGGTTCCACCGTCGGCCTGTGCGCCATTGCGGTGGGCGTGGCGCTCAACGGCGGCTATGGCCTGACGGCAGCTATTGCTTTTGCGCTGGCGATTGGCGCCCTGGCGGGGGCCTTTAACGGCCTGCTGGTGGTGGGTCTGCGCATTCCGGCGATTGTCGCCACTCTTGGCACCCTCGGGCTGTATCGCGGGGTGATGCTGCTGTGGACCGGCGGTAAATGGATTGAAGGCCTGCCGGATAGCCTCAAGTCGCTCTCGGAACCGGCGTTTATCGGCGTCTCGCCGCTGGGCTGGCTGGTGCTGGTTCTGCTGCTGGCCGGGGCCTGGATGCTGTCGCGGACCGCCGCCGGCCGCGATTTCTACGCCGTCGGCGATAATCTGACCGCCGCGCGCCAGCTGGGAGTGGCGGTAAACCGCACGCGGATGCTCGCCTTCACCCTTAACGGCATGCTGGCAGCCTGTGCGGGCATTGTTTTTGCCGCCCAGATTGGCTTCGTGCCCAACCAGACCGGCAGCGGGCTGGAGATGAAAGCCATTGCCGCCTGCGTGCTCGGCGGTATTTCCCTGCTTGGCGGCACCGGGACGCTAATCGGCGCGTTTCTCGGCGCCTTCTTCCTCACTCAGATTGATACCGTGCTGGTGCTGCTCAGGCTCCCGGCGTGGTGGAACGACTTTATCGCCGGGCTGGTGCTGCTCGGCGTGCTGGTGCTCGACGGGCGGCTGCGCCAGGCGCTGAGCCGCCACCAGCGAGCGCTGAAATATGCCCGCTTTCAGCCCGGTAATAAGGGGGGAAAGCGCGTAGCCCCGTTTACAAAGCGTAAAAACAAAGAGGTGGCGTGATGAAGCTCAGCTGGGAAAGCGCGCTGCTGGCGCTGCTGGTGGTGGAAATTCTGCTGTTCGGGGCCATTAACCCGCGGATGCTGGATATCAATATGCTGCTGTTCAGCACCAGCGATTTTATCTGTATCGGCATCGTGGCCCTGCCGCTCACTCTGGTGATCATTAGCGGCGGGATCGATATTTCGCTCGGCTCGACCATCGGCCTGTGCGCCATCGCGCTGGGAGTGATGATGCAGGCGGGCTGGCCGATGGGGCTGGCAATCCCGCTAACGCTGCTGCTTGGCCTGCTGTGCGGGCTGATTAACGCGGCGCTGATCCACTACACCGGTATCAGCCCGCTGGTGATTACCCTCGGCACCCTGTACCTCTACGGCGGCGGAGCGCTGCTGCTCTCCGGCATGGCGGGCGCGACCGGCTATGAAGGGATAGGCGGCTTCCCCGACGCCTTCACCGCCTTCGCCAACCTGACGCTGTTCGGCCTGCCGCTGCCGCTGGTGTTGTTTATCGTCATCACCTTTTTCTTCTGGCTGCTGGCCCACCGCGGGCGCTTTGGCCGCCACCTCTTTCTGCTCGGGCAGAACCCGCGCGCCGCGCGCTATGCCGCGCTATCGGTTAACGGCATACCGTACGTGCTGTATGGCCTGGTGGGCGTGGCGTCGGCGGTAGCCGCGCTGGTGATGGTCTCCTATTTCGGCTCGGCGCGTTCGGATTTAGGCCGCGACCTGCTGATGCCAGCGCTGACCGCCGCGGTGCTTGGCGGGGCGAATATCTACGGCGGGTCAGGTTCGGTTATCGGTACGGCGCTGGCGGCGCTGCTGGTGGGATATTTACAACAAGGTTTACAGATGGTCGGCATCCCCAACCAGGTGTCGAGCGCGCTGTCAGGGGCGCTGTTGGTTGTGGTGGTGATGGGGCGCTCGCTGAGCCTGCACCGTGAATGGGTGCGAATGACCTGGCGACGCCTTTCTCGCGCATAAAACAATCGGAGCACACATACGATGAAAACCAAACGAATCCTGCAAATGAGCGCCCTGGCGCTGGCAATGAGCGTGGTGACCGCCCAGGCCGCAGACCGCATTGCCTTTATTCCTAAACTCGTTGGCGTTGGCTTCTTTACCAGCGGCGGCAACGGCGCCAAAGAGGCGGGCAAGGCGCTGGGCGTCGACGTCACCTACGACGGTCCGACCGAACCGAGCGTCTCCGGCCAGGTGCAGCTGATCAACAACTTCGTCAACCAGGGCTACAACGCGATTATCGTCTCCGCCGTGTCGCCGGACGGCCTGTGTCCGGCGCTCAAGCGCGCGATGCAGCGAGGCGTGAAGGTGCTGACCTGGGACTCCGATACCAAACCCGAATGCCGCAGCATCTATATCAACCAGGGCACCCCGCAGCAGCTCGGCGGACTGCTGGTGGATATGACCTCGCAGCAGGTGAGCAAACCGGCCGCTAAGGTGGCGTTCTTCTACTCCAGCCCGACGGTGACCGACCAGAACCAGTGGGTCAAAGAGGCCAAAGCGAAGATTGCCAAAGAGCATCCGCAGTGGCAGGTGGTGACCACCCAGTTCGGCTATAACGACGCCACCAAATCGCTGCAAACCGCCGAGGGAATATTAAAAGCCTATCCGGATCTCGACGCCATTATCGCCCCGGACGCCAACGCGCTTCCGGCGGCGGCGCAGGCGGCGGAGAACCTCAAGCGTCAGGGGGTGGCGATTGTCGGCTTTAGCACCCCGAACGTTATGCGCCCGTACGTCGAGCGCGGGACGGTGAAGGCTTTCGGCCTGTGGGATGTGGTCCAGCAGGGGAAAATCGCGGTTAACGTCGCCGATCGTCTGCTGAAAAAAGGCGATCTTAACGTTGGCGACAGCGTGGAGGTAAAAGATATCGGGACGCTGAAGGTCGAGCCGAACAGCGTTCAGGGCTATCAGTATGAGGCGAAAGGCAACGGTATCGTGCTGCTGCCGGAGCGCGTGGTGTTCACCAAAGAGAACATCAACAACTACGACTTCTGACGGGGGATGAAATGGCAGATTTAGACGATATCAAAGAGGGGAAAAACTTTGGCCTGGACCGACCGCAGCAGAACGCGCTCTACGGGCTGAAGGGCTGCGGATCGCTGGAGTGGGGGATGCAGTCCCGGCTGGCGCGCATCTTTAACCCACACAGCAACCGCACGGTGATGCTGGCCTTCGATCACGGCTATTTTCAGGGGCCGACCACCGGGCTTGAGCGGATCGATCTCTCCATCGCCCCGCTGTTTGCTGAGACCGACGTGCTGATGTGTACTCGCGGGATCTTAAGAAGCACGGTACCGGCGGCCACCAATAAGCCGGTGGTTTTGCGCGCCTCCGGCGGTAACTCAATCCTCAGCGAGCTTTCCAACGAATGCGTGGCGGTAACGATGGAGGACGCGCTGCGCCTTAACGTCTGCGCGGTCGCGGCGCAGGTCTATATCGGCAGCGAATATGAGCATCAGTCGATCGGCAACATTATTAAACTGGTGGATGCCGGGAACCGCTACGGCATGCCGGTGCTGGCGGTCACCGGGGTTGGTAAAGAGATGGCCCGCGACGCGCGCTATTTCTCGCTGGCCAGCCGGATCGCCGCCGAGATGGGGGCGCAGTTCGTAAAAACCTATTTTGTTGAAGAAGGCTTTGAAAAAGTGACCGCCAGCTGCCCGGTACCGATCGTGATTGCCGGCGGCAAAAAGCTGCCGGAGCAGGAGGCGCTGGAGATGTGCTGGCGGGCGATTGACCAGGGCGCATCCGGCGTCGATATGGGACGCAATATTTTCCAGTCCAGCGCGCCGCGCGCGATGCTGAAGGCGGTGAAGAAAGTGGTGCACGAGAATATGAGCGCCCGCGAGGCGTATCAGTTCTGGCAGGAGGAGAAGCAGGGGGAGCTGAAATGAACGTGACGCTGGTCGAAATCAATATCAAGCCGGAGCGGGTGCACGAGTTTCTCGACGTCTTTCGCGCGAACCATGAAGGGGCGCTGCAGGAGCCGGGCAACCTGCGCTTCGACGTTCTGCAGGACCCGGAGGTGAAGACGCGGTTTTTTATCTACGAGGCCTATAGGGATGACGAAGCCGTGCTGGCGCACAAAAAAACGCCGCACTATCTGGCCTGCGTCGAGAAGCTGGATGAGATGATGTCGCAGCCGCGGCAGAAGCGCAGCTTTATAGGCCTGCTGCCGGAATAGCATTGGAAACTGGCCTGCGGGATCGTCCGGCGAACGGATTACCGCAGGCTAAGTCCCGGCTGGAGGGGGGCAAGGGACTTTTCCCTGGATACGGGGATGTACCACTTCAGGAGCCGGGTCATTGGTGGCGATTTTAACGCCGTGGTGAAGATAGATTTTATTGCTCAGTAAACCAAAGGGTGGTTCACAGTATGGGCCTTATCCATTAATTGATCTGGAAAATATAACTTTCTTCGGGAATTTAAATTTTCAATTGAGAGCCTCCTTCCATAAATAACCCTTCCGTACAACAGAATGAATTTATTCTCACGTCGCTTCTGCAATATTAGGTTTTACATGTATCATCCTTCACTATTCTTACCGCAGCGCACGGCGAGCTTTTTGTATTGTTGATATCGCGTGTATGGTTATGTCTCAATACCTATAGCAGCCTCAATGAATCCCACTCTTGATATATTCAGCATGTTTATATATACAGAAATGAACTGCTAACTAAATTATTAATTAACACTCTACGAATGAACAGTTCGAGAGTTTAAGGTGTTTTTTGTGATTTTCATTTGAGTTGTTTGTTTTTTCGGAATATATTTCCATTTAACAATATTAAAAGTAAGGACACTTTATGAAGGCCTCCAGCTATTTAAAGATGAAGTTACAAAGTGACAGGCAGTTAGCTGTTTATGGACAACAGGGCGTGACCTCCACATGGAAAGCAATGAAGGGTATTGGTTCTGATATTTACTCTGGAGTTGAGCGGGTAAGCTGGTATTCCTCATGTCTTATCCCGTCATATCACGATATTTGCGAACAATTGTACTCCGAAGAAAAAAGAATGATATATTCCATCCGTTCCATTTACCGATACCGTGACGTGATAGGTCATATGCTCTACCTCTACTTTCAAATGGTCATAGATGATACGGAAAATGGAAACCAAAAGGGCATGATGCGTTCTACTGATTCAATAGCCGCAGGGATTGTTGCCAGTATGCCAGCAAATAGGGCTACGCGTTTGGGCCTTGCAGTTGCCTTGTCTGAGGCATTATCAATGTCAGAGTTAGTATCTCGTACGATTGTTGAAAGGCTTGCAGTGCGGGTTCCTAAAGTTGTTTGGATATTCCAGGTATTTGGGAGCGATCAGAAATGTGCTCTTGCTGCCCGTAGGCTAAAAATGCTGGAACCAAAATACTACGCAATACTCTACAACGCAGAATTAGAAATGCTTTACTACTTTCTTGAACCCATTTTATCCGACATGATAAAAAATTTTCAGATAAAATCTTATCAGAATTTCGATGATTTTTATTCTGCTGTAAAGAGAAAATACTATGTTTAAGACCATACTGTCTCTTATTTTTAATGAAGGACTTCTTTTGGTTTGCCTTATAGGGTTTGCTTTTTTTTATCTTGAATTCTTCCCGAGATATTGGTTGGCACTAACAGCAGTTTCAATCATAGTACTAATCATTATATTACCTAAGTTTACGGCACGATTTGATAAGTACGATAAATAATTACTACGAAAAGGATCTTTTATGTCAAACCCAGCTTATTTATGGTTGACGGATGAAAATGGTTCACCAATGGTTGGCCCATCGCTTGTATTGGGTCGTGAAGGTGCTATCGAGTTGAAATCATTCACCCATAACGTCAATATTCCAGTTGACGGCAATACCGGAAAACTGACAGGTACGCGTATTCATATGCCGATTATGTTCCAAAAAGAATTTGATCGTGTAACCCCCATGCTCTATCGCGCGCTGAGTACCGGGAAAACCCTGCAATCTGCGATATTCAAAATGTACCAGATTATTGAGGCCGGATTAGAGCAGGAGTACTTCAATATTATTCTCGAAAACGTAAAGCTGACATCAATTACACCGGATTTATACCCAGGAGCAAATACAGGAACGCATCTTGAAACGATTCTTATGCGCTATGAAAAAATTACCTGGAAGCATTGCGATGGCAATATTATCTATACTGACTCATGGAATGAGTGGGCGACATATTAACTTTATGGGCAAACGGCGCATTGCATAAGGATGAAAACCGGGCGATAACGCGTCTCCCGGGTCAGTATGACGGAACGGCAGGCGTAAAAAAGCCCGGTGAATATCGCTTCCTCCGGGCTTTTTGTTGGCTATCGTCAGGCTTCTTCCACTGAAACCCGCAGCTCGGCCAGCGCGTTCCGCGCCGCCTTCAGCACCAGCTCGCACTGCTCAAGGGTCAGGGTCAGCGGGGGTTCGATGCGGATCGTCCTCGCGTTGTTCAGGGTGCCGGCCACCAGCACCCGCTGGCGGAACATCAGGCTGGCAAAGTCATAGCCGATTTCGTTATCCACGAATTCAATGGCCATCAGCATCCCTTTACCACGGACTTCGTTCACCAGCTCCGGATACTCGCGAGCCAGCAGGCGGAAGCCGTCCAGCAGCAGATCGCCTTTCTGTTCGGCCTGCGCCGGCAGATTCTCCGTCAGCAGAACGTTGATCGTTGCCAGCGCCGCGGCGCAGGCCAGCGGGTTACCGCCGAAGGTGGTGGTGTGCAGGAACGGATTATCGAACAGCACCGAGAAGACCTCTTCGGTGGCAACCGTCGCGCCAATCGGCATCACGCCGCCGCCGAGCGCTTTGGCAAGACACAGAATGTCCGGATGAACGTTTTCATGCTCGCAGGCAAACATTTTGCCGGTGCGGCCCATGCCGGTCTGCACTTCGTCGAAGATCAGCAGCGCGCCAAACTCGTCGCACAGCTTACGGACCGCGGGGAGATAGCCCTGCGGCGGCAGGATCACCCCACCTTCGCCCTGGATCGGCTCAAGGATCACCGCCGCGACGTCATCGCCGGTTTTTTTACACTCGCTGAGCAGCGTGCGCATGGCGTTGATGTCGCCAAACGGCACGTGACGGAATCCCGGCAGCAGCGGCATAAAAGGCTTACGGAACGTCGATTTGGCGGTAGCAGACAGCGCGCCCAGCGATTTGCCATGAAAGGCGCCGCTGGTGGCCACAAAGGTAAACTTGCCGCGCGGGGACTGGTAGGCTTTAGCGAGCTTCAGCGCCGCTTCGACCGACTCGGTTCCGCTATTACAGAAGAAGCTGTATTTCAGCTTGCCCGGCGTCAGAGCCGCCAGCGTTTTGGCCAGCATGGCCCGCAGCGGATCGAGCAGTTCCTGACTATGAAGAGGTTGCTTGGCGAGCTGATGCTCTACGGCGGAAACAACGACTGGATTACGGTGCCCTACATTAAAAATCCCAAAGCCACCCAGACAATCAATAAACTCTTGTCCCTGAGTGTCGACAAGCGTATTTAAACTTCCCGCCTGCCACTCTACGGCTCCGTAATCCCCGCCAGCGGTAACAGATTTTCGATACGCTAAAAAACCCGGATTTACGTGCTCTTTAAAGTACTCTCTGACCTCCTGGTTAAGTGCTTTCATCTCCTCATGATCGAGCGTTTGCTTTTCAATGAGATTCAGTGCGTGTGCGCTACAGGCCAGAGCCGATGCGCTGGAAGGTAACCTGTTCAAAGTGGGCTCCTGGGATGGGCGTATCACATGATACTGAATTAAGTATTGCAGGGATTACGCCACTTCGGTGGAGGAGCTGAAAATCGGGATAAACGCAGCGTGAAAGCGCAATTGCGCAATATTTAATCTTCCGGCGATATTTTTGGCATGCTTTACTCCTGAGCGGGCGCGGCATGCGCTCTGCGGGCTCTATGCCGCGTGCTTCGCCGCGGTGCGCTTTGCCCAACGCTGGGGCAGAAGAGGGCCGGCTGGCGGGCAGCACGCGGCGATAGCTTAATCGAGCTGGGAGATTTCCATCGCCGCGCGGTCGATGACGGCAATAATCTGCTTTAGCTGCGCTTCGCTGATGGCCTGCTGATTAACTTTTAAATCCAGCACGGCTTTAAAATTTTCCAGCGCCCGCTTCATCTGCGGATTTTTGCGCAGTTCGCAGCCGACCATCCGCGCCTGAAGACGCTCCTGAATGTCGGCCAGGGACTGCAGATTCTCCGCGTGCAGGCGGCGACCGTCTTCGCTAATCGAGATTTTTTTACGCCCGTTTTCCTCCTCAACGCCGATCAGCCCCTGATCCTGCAGCAGGTCAAGGGTGGGGTAGATAACGCCGGGGCTCGGGCTGTAGTTGCCCTGAGTCAGGCTCTCGATCTCTTTAATCAGCTCGTAACCGTGGCTGGCGCTGCGGGTGAGGATATCGAGGATAACCAGCCGCAGCTCGCCGTGGCCGAAGAAACGCTGGCGCCGCCCGCCGCCTCTCCGCCCGCGATCGCCACGTTCACCGTGATGCTCGCGCGAGTCGTGCTCTTCTTCATGATGGTTGCGCATCGTTTTCTCCTGTCTGTTTTGATATATCTAATTTATATCTAAATGTAATAT
>OLIJ01000155.1_pt1 | contig 34369 bp, 29 predicted proteins | sample 1609731 | NCBI WGS metagenome assembly OLIJ01 (sample SAMEA4350159, study PRJEB24818) | metagenome | biome: human; feature: gut; material: faeces | place: Denmark | collected 2013-09
AGAAGTGAAACGCCGTAGCGCCGATGGTAGTGTGGGGTCTCCCCATGCGAGAGTAGGACACTGCCAGGCATCAAATCAAGCCAAGACCCCATGCCAAAAGCGTGGGGTTTTTGCTATGTGTGAAATATAAAAGCCAAAGAAAGAGCCTTCTGCTGTGCAGAGGGCTTTTTTTATGCGCTCACTTAAAACAAAATACAATATGAGTATTATGATCGGTTAGACTAGCGCCAGAGCTAGTTAGAATGAGTACCTAATGTAATGTCGAATCAACGTTCCCCGCTAAAACATCTAAACACTTTTGCACTATCAGCCTACGCGAGCAATGTAATCAGTGCCAACTCTACACAAGAATTGATTGATGCATGGCATGAGTCTGTCTCGAAGCATCAACCTGTACTCTTGCTTGGGGAAGGCAGCAACGTACTGTTTATTGAGAATTACTCAGGGACAGTATTACTTAATCGTATTAAAGGTATTACTTTTACCGAAGATGATACAGCCTGGCATCTGCATGTAGGCGCAGGGGAGAATTGGCACCAGTTGGTATGTTATTCGTTGCAAAACAATATGCCGGGTTTAGAGAACTTAGCCTTAATTCCAGGCTGCGTAGGCTCTGCTCCAATTCAAAATATTGGTGCATATGGTGTTGAGCTGCAAAAAGTATGTGAATACGTTGATTTACTTGATATGGATAAAGGCACTGTTTTACGACTTTCTGCTGAAGACTGCCAATTTGGCTATCGTGACAGCATATTTAAACATCACTACGGTCATGGGTTTGCCATCGTAGCTGTAGGTATTCGATTAATAAAATCTTGGGTACCGACATTAGGTTACGGGGATTTAACGCGTATGGACCCCTTGACCGTGACAGCAATAGATATTTTCAACTCAGTCTGTGCGATGCGTCGGAGTAAGTTGCCGGATCCAACAGTGACTGGCAATGCAGGAAGCTTCTTTAAAAATCCGGTTGTGGATGCCGCTGTGGCTGAAGATATCGTGAAGCTTTATCCCAATGCGCCACACTACCCACAGCCTGATGGAACAGTAAAGTTGGCTGCAGGCTGGCTTATTGATCAGTGTGCCCTCAAAGGATACCAGATTGGTGGAGCCGCAGTGCATCAGCAGCAAGCTTTGGTACTGATTAATCTTGCAGAGGCTACTGGGCAGGATGTGTTGGGGCTAGCTAGCCATATCCGTCAGCAGGTCGCAAAGAAGTTTGCCATTTGGTTGGAGCCAGAGGTGCGCTTTATCGCAAGTAATGGCGAAGTTAATGCTGTGGAGCGTTTGTCGTGAAAGATATAAAAGTCCCCTTGCGATTAATCGGCATACTTGCCGACGGTGCTTTTCACTCAGGTGAGCAATTAGGTGAAATGTTAGGTATGAGTCGTGCTGCAATTAATAAGCATATGCACACTATCAGAGAATGGGGACTAGATGTCTTCACTGTGCCTGGCAAAGGTTATAGCTTACCGGCACCTATCCAATTACTTGATGAACAAACCATATTAAGTTATTTACCCGCCGGTCAAGTAGCTGTATTACCAGTAGTTGATTCGACGAATCAATATCTGTTAGATCGCATCACCGAACTTAAATCCGGTGATGCTTGTGTTGCCGAATATCAGCAAGCTGGTCGGGGGAGACGTGGCCGCCAGTGGGTATCTCCTTTTGGTGCTAATCTTTATTTATCAATGTTCTGGCGATTGGAACAAGGTCCTGCGGCCGCAATGGGACTAAGTTTAGTGGTGGGTATTGTCATGGCCGAGGTACTGCACAAATTGGGTGCAGAGCACGTCCGCGTCAAGTGGCCGAATGATTTATATCTAAACGATAAGAAACTGGCTGGAATATTAGTGGAACTCACCGGTAAAACGGGTGATGCAGCGCAGTTGGTTATTGGTGCCGGTATTAATCTGACCATGCGTGAATCAACGACTAATGTTATTAGCCAGGATTGGATTAATTTACAAGAAGCTGGCGTTAATATTGATCGCAATAAACTGACAGCAGAATTGTTATCCGAGTTACGATTAGCAGTAGTTAAATTTGAAAATGAGGGACTACCTGCCTTTATTTCACGCTGGCGAGAAATGGATAATTACCTTGATCGTCCAGTGAAGTTGATTATCGGAAACCAAGAGATATTTGGTATTGCTCGCGGGATCGATCAGCAAGGTGCATTATTATTAGAGCAGGACGGGAATATAAAACCGTATATTGGTGGCGAAATATCCCTTCGCGGAGTTTAATTGAGATATTAAGCGGGTAGTTATTCTACCCGCAACTTATTATTTTCTTAAACGTACACTTTCAACTGCATGATTGGCACTTTTAGTCATTATCAGGCTGGCTCGCTCACGCGTTGGTAAAATATTTTGCTTTAAATTCAATCCATTAATCTCTTTCCATAACTGAGTCGCAATCTTCACTGCTTCTGTTTCTGGCAGCTTTGCATAGTTATGGAAATAAGAATCAGGATTAGAAAACGCGCCCTGGCGAAACTTAAGAAACCGGTTGATATACCAACTTTGGAGTAAATCTTCTGGTGCATCAACATATATAGAGAAGTCTACAAAGTCAGAGACAAATACGTGGTGCGGGTCATGGGGGTAATCCATACCACTTTGCAGAACATTTAACCCCTCTAATATAAGAATATCCGGTTGTTTGATAATCTTATTACCATCAGGGACAATATCATATATTAAATGGGAGTAAACTGGTGCGGTGACATGGTCAGCACCTGATTTAACCTCAGAGACAAACTTCACCAAACTGTGCATATCATAGGATTGTGGGAATCCTTTTTTCTTCATCAACCCACGCTCGTTCAGCACTTTATTCGGATAAAGAAAACCATCTGTAGTAATCAGCTCGACACTACGATGCTCTGGCCAGCGGCTTAGCAGCGCTTGTAGTAAACGAGCGGTTGTACTTTTTCCTACCGCGACACTGCCTGCAATACCGATAACATAGGGTATACGTTGGCCATCAGTTCCAAGAAATTGCTCCAGAACCGCCTGGCGACGCAAATTAGAACTGATATAAAAATTAAGTAGTCGTGAGAGCGGTAGATATATCTGTGCCACTTCATCTAATGAAAGGTCTTCGTTAATCCCTTTGAGTTTAACGATTTCTTCTTCTGTTAGCGTCAATGGTACTGAGTCGCGCAAAGCAGCCCACTGAGTACGATCGAACTGTAGATAAGGCGTCGCTAAAGATTGATCTCTTTTTGTCATAAGCCAAATTCTGCCTGTTAACGCAGGTTGGGAAAGGCGCTGGACGCCAACTCCAGATAAGAAACAAGCTGCATATTATAGGCAGCTTGCTTTTTGGCGTAGACATTTTTGTATTTAGTGAGTGATTTCTTTGATATGTGTTGCTATTCCGATCAATTAAGAAGGACTATGCCAGGCTTTTGCTCTGTGGTTGATCGGATTTATCATTATTAGCTAGCTATCGAGGTATGTGTCTGATTCACAGAGAATAAGCGCTTAAAGTAAATAGCGGTTGGATGATAGTAACCATCTGGAGTACAGGCATAATCAGGGATCTCGCCCATACATCGATACCCTTGCGTGCGATAAAAAGACTCAGCGGGGGAGCCAGCTTCAGTATCCAAATATAACAATCCGCGACGAAGTTGAACCGCAGTATTTTCCATCTCAATAATCAATTTATGCCCAACCCCAGCACGGCGGCTACGGCTGTGAACTAATAATTTTTGTACTTCAGCCCGGTTTAAACCATTTGGCTTTTGGCATAAATCTAATTGGATGGTACCCACGACCCCGGTTTCATCACGTGCTATCCATAACAGTAATGTACCTTTCGTTATGGCAGGGTGAAGACTATGGTAGTAGTTCTCTGCCTCATCTTGTGAGATCTCTCGGGTGCTATAGCCGATTGACGCACCATGAGATACAGCATCAATTAGTAAATGTGCCAGCTCACTTCGGTATATCGGCAATGTCGCCGCATTCAGTAAAACTATCTTCATAATAAAGCCCCTGCGTGATAGCTGGTTTGCGCATACATTGGTGTTTAAGCAATAAGTAGGCCAAATAGGTAACAGTGATATTGTTGGCGTTGGGCCATATTTTCTTACTATCTCTGCCCTAAAATTGACGTATTTCCTCATTTTGGGGCAAAGGACTAAACTTATTTTAGCTTTGTACGAGGGAAGTTTGTTTGGCTATGGAATATTGACAGGTTTTTGGGGATGATTTTCATTCATAGATTTGGGTAATAAGACCAAATCGCTGAGCGCGATTTAAGCTAACCTTGGTCAATAATACACCTTACGTTCAAAAAGCGGCTGTTTTGTGAGCGAAAGGGCATGTTATGCGATTTTTTTGTTGCATCATAAGCTCACTCTACCTAGAATGCGCTGCACTTGATGCCGGCATAGCTCAGTTGGTAGAGCAACTGACTTGTAATCAGTAGGTCCCGAGTTCGACTCTTGGTGCCGGCACCATTCAAGTATTAAAAATTAGGTGGGGTTCCCGAGCGGCCAAAGGGAGCAGACTGTAAATCTGCCGTCATCGACTTCGAAGGTTCGAATCCTTCCCCCACCACCATTTAAGCCTTGGGTCCTAAGGTGATTCAGATAAACGAATCTCAATAAGTACTCAGGGGAAGGTGAAAACCTTCGACAAGGTTCGAGCCGAGCGTTGCGAGACAGCGACGCGAAGCGGCGACCCGAAGGGTGAGGAGCGAAGTGACGAATAATCCTTCCCCCACCACCATATTTAACCTTGAGTCTCAGGCGATTCAGAAGACCGAACCCCTATACACACTCAAGGCGAGAGTTACTCTCGATGAAGAGTGAAGTGGCCAAGCCCTTCCTTTCAAGTTTCTGCAGATTAAGTCAGGTAGCCGAGTTCTAAGATGCGGGCATCGTATAATGGCTATTACCTCAGCCTTCCAAGCTGATGATGTGGGTTCGATTCCCACTGCCCGCTCCAAGATGTGCTGATATGGCTCAGTTGGTAGAGCGCACCCTTGGTAAGGGTGAGGTCGGCAGTTCGAATCTGCCTATCAGCACCACTCCTCATTCTCTCGTCCCCTGATTTTCTTTCTGCGTAATGGATTCAACAAGCATGCGCTTGGTTGATGTGGTGAAACCACCGATTCCGTGTCTTAGAGGGACAATCGATGTCTAAAGAAAAGTTTGAACGTACAAAACCGCACGTTAATGTGGGTACTATCGGCCACGTTGACCATGGTAAAACTACCCTAACTGCTGCAATTACCACCGTTCTGGCTAAAACCTACGGCGGAAATGCTCGTGCATTCGACCAAATTGACAACGCTCCTGAAGAGAAGGCGCGTGGTATCACCATCAACACGTCTCATGTTGAATATGACACCCCGTCACGTCACTATGCGCACGTTGACTGCCCAGGGCACGCCGACTACGTTAAAAACATGATCACCGGTGCTGCTCAGATGGACGGCGCTATCCTGGTTGTTGCTGCAACTGATGGCCCAATGCCACAGACTCGTGAGCACATCCTGTTGGGTCGTCAGGTTGGCGTTCCTTACATCATCGTATTCATGAACAAATGTGACATGGTTGACGATGAAGAGCTGCTGGAACTGGTAGAAATGGAAGTGCGCGATCTTCTGTCTACCTACGATTTCCCAGGCGATGATACGCCGGTTGTTCGTGGTTCAGCGCTGAAAGCATTGGAAGGCGAACCTGAGTGGGAAGCAAAAATTATCGAACTGGCTGGCTACCTGGATTCTTACATCCCAGAACCAGAGCGTGCTATCGATAAGCCGTTCCTGCTGCCAATCGAAGACGTATTCTCTATCTCTGGCCGTGGTACCGTTGTAACGGGTCGTGTAGAGCGCGGTATTGTTAAAGTTGGCGAAGAAGTCGAAATTGTTGGCCTGAAAGATACCGTTAAATCTACTTGTACCGGCGTTGAAATGTTCCGCAAATTGCTGGACGAAGGCCGTGCAGGTGAGAACGTTGGTGTTCTGCTGCGCGGTATCAAGCGCGAAGATATCGAACGTGGTCAGGTTCTTGCTAAACCAGGTTCTATTAAACCACACACCAAATTTGAATCAGAAGTTTATATTCTGAGCAAAGATGAAGGTGGTCGCCATACTCCGTTCTTCAAAGGCTACCGTCCTCAGTTCTACTTCCGTACAACTGATGTAACCGGTACTATTGAACTGCCAGAAGGCGTTGAGATGGTGATGCCAGGTGATAACATTCAAATGATTGTTAACCTGATTGCTCCTATCGCAATGGATGACGGCTTGCGCTTCGCAATTCGTGAAGGCGGTCGTACTGTAGGTGCTGGCGTTGTTGCTAAAGTCATTGAATAAGATTTGACGCGACATGCGATAAAAGGGCATCATTTGATGCCCTTTTTCTACGTTGTCATACTAGAACCTATCTCATCAGTGGTTTTTTCATCATAATTACTGGTGAGATGGGCTCTGGAAGTACGGCGGATAGTGCTGAGTGGTGCCGATTAGAGAGTCTCTAGAGCATCCTTCGGCTTGGTTTGCTTTGCGGTGCGAAGCAAAGTTGTTTGTTCTGAATCATAGTGACAGGTTGGTTTATGAGTGCGAATACCGAGGCTCCAGGGAGCGGACGCGGCCTGGAAACGGCTAAATGGCTAATCGTTGCTGTACTGTTAGTTGCAGCTATAGTTGGTAATTATTATTACCGTGATTTCAGCCTGCCGCTGCGCGCGTTGGCAGTTGTAGTAATTATCGCTGTTGCCGGTGCTGTTGCATTGATGACGGCAAAAGGCAAAGCCACTGTAGCGTTTGCTCGTGAAGCACGCACGGAAGTGCGTAAAGTGATTTGGCCTACCCGTCAGGAAACTCTGCACACAACGTTAATCGTTGCTGCGGTAACTGCTGTAATGTCACTGATTCTATGGGGGCTGGATGGTATTCTGGTCCGCCTGGTATCATTTATTACTGGCCTGAGGTTCTAAGATGTCTGAAGCACCAAAAAAACGTTGGTACGTCGTTCAGGCGTTTTCCGGTTTTGAAGGCCGCGTAGCACAATCGCTGCGTGAGCATATCAAGTTACATGACATGGAAGAGCTGTTTGGCGAAGTCATGGTTCCAACGGAAGAAGTCGTCGAGATTCGTGGCGGTCAACGTCGTAAGAGTGAGCGTAAATTCTTCCCAGGCTATGTACTGGTTCAGATGGTAATGAACGACGCCAGCTGGCACTTAGTGCGTAGCGTGCCACGTGTAATGGGCTTTATCGGTGGTACATCCGATCGTCCGGCACCAATCAGTGATAAAGAAGTTGATGCGATTATGAATCGTCTTCAACAAGTGGGTGATAAACCACGTCCTAAAACACTGTTTGAGCCAGGTGAGTTGGTTCGTGTTAGCGATGGTCCGTTTGCAGACTTCAACGGTGTTGTTGAAGAAGTGGACTACGAAAAGAGCCGCTTGAAAGTGTCTGTTTCCATTTTTGGCCGTGCAACTCCGGTTGAACTGGATTTCAGTCAGGTAGAAAAAGGCTGATTCATTTTTCGCCATTGGTTGAAATTTGAGTCTTGTCTTAGGCGTGAAATTACAATATAATTTCGCGCCTTTTGTTTTTAGATGTCTTGCTTTTTGTCATCCGTGACAACTTATTTCATAGTAAATAATAGCGAGACAAAACACGGGGAGCCTCGAACGCGAGGCGATATTACCCAAATCGAGGAAATCGTAAATGGCTAAGAAAGTACAAGCCTATGTCAAGCTGCAAGTTGCAGCTGGTATGGCGAACCCAAGTCCACCAGTTGGCCCAGCATTGGGTCAGCAAGGTGTTAACATCATGGAATTCTGTAAAGCGTTCAATGCTAAGACTGAAAGCATTGAAAAAGGCCTGCCAATCCCTGTTGTTATTACAGTTTATTCTGACCGCTCTTTCACTTTCGTTACTAAAACCCCGCCAGCAGCAGTTCTGCTGAAAAAAGCGGCAGGTATTAAGTCTGGTTCCGGCAAGCCGAACAAAGACAAAGTAGGGACTGTGACCAGTGCTCAGATCCGTGAAATCGCAGAAACCAAAGCTGCGGATATGACTGGTGCTTCAATTGACGACATGATGCGTTCAATTGAAGGTACTGCTCGTTCCATGGGCCTGGTAGTGGAGGGTTAATAAATGGCTAAGCTGACCAAGCGCATGCGCGTGATCCGTGACAAAGTTGATGTTACTAAGCAATATGATATCAACGAAGCTGTTGCCCTGCTGAAAGAGCTGGCTACTGCTAAATTCGTAGAAAGCGTGGACGTTGCCGTTAACCTCGGTATCGACGCACGTAAATCTGACCAGAACGTTCGTGGTGCAACTGTGTTGCCACACGGTACTGGCCGTTCAGTACGCGTTGCTGTTTTCGCTCAGGGTGCAAACGCTGAAGCTGCGAAAGAAGCAGGCGCTGAATTGGTAGGTATGGAAGATCTGGCTGATCAAATCAAGAAAGGCGAAATGAACTTCGACGTTGTTATTGCTTCCCCAGATGCAATGCGCGTTGTTGGTCAATTGGGCCAAATCTTGGGTCCACGCGGCCTGATGCCAAACCCTAAAGTGGGTACTGTTACTCCTAACGTTGCTGAAGCAGTTAAGAATGCTAAAGCAGGTCAGGTTCGTTATCGCAACGATAAAAACGGTATTATCCACACTACCATTGGTAAAGTTGATTTCGACTCAGAGAAGTTGAAAGAAAACTTAGAATCTCTGGTTGTTGCGCTGAAGCGTGCTAAACCTGCTACAGCGAAAGGCGTTTATATCAAGAAAATCAGCCTGTCCACCACCATGGGCGCCGGCGTTGCTATTGATCAAAGCGGCCTGTCAGCAGTAGTGAACTAATCACTAATTGCTTTTATCGCTTTACGTGGGCGTAAGGTTTGTCTAGAATCTTACGCCCATGCTTCTGTTGATGGCTTATTTGTTAATCACAAATGTCCGATCGGCAGAGGAACAGAATTTTTCGGTTGGAGCTTGGCCTTATCCAAGCCTCCGTCCAAGACCGCAGGTGTGTTGTAAAACACTTAATTTCCTGCGTAGACGGTGACAGAACCTGAAGCATTTTTTTATTTTTTTGTTTATCAAGAATAAAAAAGAATGGTCTTTGCTGGATTCTGCTCACCGTGTTTCAACGCCCGTTCATTACAATTTAGTAATGTTTTGGGTGACGTGAGTTCCGGGGAATTAATCCCCGGTTAATCCAGGAGCAAGAACTAATGGCACTAAATCTTCAAGGCAAACAAGCGATTGTTGCTGAAGTTAAAGAAGTAGCCAAAGGTGCGCTGTCTGCGGTTGTTGCGGATTCCCGTGGCGTTACCGTTGATAAAATGACTGAACTGCGTAAAGCAGGTCGTGAAGCTGGCGTTCACATGCAAGTTGTTCGTAACACCTTGCTGTCACGCGCAGTTGAAGGGACTCCATTTGAGTGCCTGAAAGACACGTTTGTTGGTCCAACCTTGATTGCATTCTCTTCTGAACACCCGGGCGCAGCTGCTCGTCTGTTCAAAGCATTTGCTAAAGAAAATGCAAAATTCGAGGTTAAAGCAGCAGCCTTTGAAGGCGAGTTAATCCCTGCGGCTCAGATCGACCGCCTGGCAACTCTGCCAACCTACGAAGAAGCAATCGCACGTCTGATGGGAACCATGAAAGAAGCCGCTGCTGGCAAATTGGTTCGTACATTGGCTGCGCTGCGTGACCAGAAAGAAGCTGAAGCGGCTTAATTGCCCTCACTTTTTAGTCATTGCTTTTTAACGTATAAACTATTTCTGTATTTTAGGAACAATTGTTATGTCAACTATCACTAAAGACCAAATTCTGGAAGGCGTTGCAGCTCTGTCTGTAATGGAAATCGTTGAACTGATCTCTGCTATGGAAGAGAAATTCGGCGTTTCAGCTGCTGCTGTTGCTGCAGGTCCTGCTGCTGCTGCTGAAGCTGTAGAAGAACAAACTGAATTCAACGTTGTTCTGGCTTCATTCGGCGACAACAAAGTTGCAGTAATCAAAGCTGTTCGCGGCGCAACTGGCCTGGGCTTGAAAGAAGCTAAAGACCTGGTTGAATCTGCACCTGCAGTTCTGAAAGAAGGCGTGAACAAAGACGAAGCTGAGTCTCTGAAAAAATCTCTGGAAGAAGCTGGTGCTTCTGTTGAGATCAAGTAAGTTAAGCTTTGAGTTCGCAGCCTGACTTATAGGCTGATGGCTGGTGACTTTTTAGTCATCAGCCTTTTTGCGCTGTAGGGCGTTAGTCGCATTTCACACTGTTTAGCGGCTAACTAACCCCTAATATTCCTTTCTATTGACGACTTAATATACTGCGTTCTCAGCTACGACCCACTCGGGTAGCTCGGTAGTTAAAGTAACGCGATGAAATGGTTTAAGAGTGATAGAAAAGAGTATTCCGAGGAGTGTTTCGACTTCTCGTTCTAAATAATAGTGTTGCACGACCTGTCCTGGTTTCAGGGCAGACAGAGTGGGTCGACTTTTCAGCGAGCTGAGGAACCCTATGGTTTACTCCTATACCGAGAAAAAACGTATTCGTAAGGATTTTGGTAAACGTCCACAAGTTTTGGACATACCTTATCTCCTTTCTATCCAACTTGACTCGTTCCAGAAATTTATCGAGCAAGATCCTGAAGGACAGTACGGCCTGGAAGCAGCATTCCGTTCTGTTTTCCCAATCCAGAGCTACAGCGGCAATTCGGAGCTGCAATACGTTAGCTACCGTCTTGGTGAGCCAGTATTTGACGTCAAAGAGTGCCAGATCCGTGGTGTGACTTATTCCGCACCGCTGCGCGTAAAACTGCGCCTGGTCATCTATGAGCGCGAAGCCCCGGAAGGTACGGTCAAAGACATCAAAGAACAAGAAGTCTACATGGGTGAAATTCCACTCATGACCGAAAACGGTACCTTTGTCATTAATGGTACTGAGAGGGTTATCGTATCTCAGCTGCATCGTAGTCCTGGCGTATTCTTTGACAGTGATAAGGGTAAAACCCATTCATCGGGTAAAGTGCTGTATAACGCACGTATCATCCCTTACCGCGGTTCATGGTTAGATTTCGAGTTTGACCCGAAAGACAACCTGTTTGTCCGTATTGACCGTCGTCGTAAGCTGCCGGCAACCATCATTCTGCGTGCATTGAATTTCACCACTGCACAGATCCTGGATCTGTTCTTTGAAAAAGTGGTCTTTGAGATTCGTGACAACAAGCTGCAGATGGAATTGGTTCCTGAGCGCCTGCGCGGTGAAACGGCATCCTTTGATATTGAAGCGAATGGCAAAGTTTACGTCGAGAAAGCTCGTCGTATTACTGCTCGCCATATTCGCCAGCTTGAAAAAGACGGCATTGATCGCATCGAAGTTCCGGTTGAATACATTGCCGGTAAAGTGGTCGCTAAAGACTACATCGATGAGAACACTGGTGAGCTTATCTGTGCAGCCAACATGGAGCTGTCACTAGATTTGCTGGCTAAACTGAGCCAAGCCGGTCACAAGCAAATCGAAACATTGTTCACCAACGACTTGGATCACGGTGCTTATATCTCCGAGACCCTGCGTGTTGACCCAACCAGCGATCGTCTGAGTGCTTTGGTTGAGATTTACCGCATGATGCGTCCTGGTGAGCCACCAACACGTGAAGCAGCTGAAAACCTGTTTGAGAACCTGTTCTTCTCTGAAGACCGCTATGATTTGTCAGCGGTTGGCCGGATGAAGTTCAACCGTTCACTGCTGCGCGACGAGATCGAAGGTTCCGGTATCCTGAGCAAAGAAGACATCACTGAAGTGATGAAGAAGCTCATCGATATCCGTAACGGTAAAGGCGAAGTGGATGATATCGACCACTTAGGCAACCGTCGTATTCGTTCCGTTGGTGAAATGGCTGAAAACCAGTTCCGTGTTGGTCTGGTTCGTGTTGAGCGTGCAGTTAAAGAGCGTTTGTCTCTGGGCGACCTCGACACACTGATGCCTCAGGACATGATCAACGCCAAGCCTATTTCGGCTGCGGTGAAAGAGTTCTTTGGTTCCAGCCAGTTGTCACAATTTATGGACCAGAACAACCCGTTGTCTGAGATTACGCATAAACGCCGTATCTCTGCATTGGGCCCGGGCGGTTTGACCCGTGAACGTGCTGGCTTTGAAGTTCGAGACGTACACCCGACTCACTACGGTCGCGTATGTCCAATCGAAACGCCAGAAGGTCCAAACATCGGTCTGATCAACTCCTTGTCCGTGTACGCACAGACCAACGAGTATGGTTTCCTGGAAACCCCTTATCGTCGCGTGCGCGATGGTGTGGTGACCGATGAAATTAACTATCTGTCTGCTATTGAAGAAGGCAACTTCGTTATCGCTCAGGCGAACTCCAACTTGGACGAAGACGGCCGCTTCATCGAAGACTTGGTCACTTGTCGTAGCAAAGGCGAATCAAGCCTGTTCAGCCGCGATCAAGTTGACTACATGGACGTTTCCACTCAACAGGTGGTGTCCGTTGGTGCTTCTCTGATTCCATTCCTGGAACACGATGACGCCAACCGCGCCTTGATGGGTGCGAACATGCAACGTCAGGCAGTTCCTACTCTGCGTGCTGATAAGCCGTTGGTGGGTACTGGTATGGAACGTGCGGTAGCGGTTGACTCAGGGGTAACCTCTGTAGCCAAACGTGGCGGTACCGTTCAGTACGTAGATGCATCCCGTATCGTGATTAAAGTTAACGAAGACGAGATGTATCCGGGCGAAGCAGGTATTGATATTTATAACCTGACCAAATACACCCGTTCTAACCAGAACACCTGTATCAACCAGATGCCGTGTGTAAATCTGGGTGAGCCAATCGAGCGCGGTGACGTGCTGGCAGATGGCCCATCGACAGACCTGGGCGAACTGGCATTGGGTCAGAACATGCGTGTAGCGTTCATGCCTTGGAACGGTTACAACTTCGAAGACTCCATCTTGGTCTCCGAACGCGTGGTGCAAGAAGATCGCTTCACAACTATCCACATTCAGGAACTGGCATGTGTGTCTCGTGACACCAAGCTGGGGCCAGAAGAGATCACTGCTGACATCCCGAACGTGGGTGAAGCTGCGCTCTCCAAACTGGATGAATCCGGTATCGTGTATATCGGTGCTGAAGTGACTGGCGGCGACATTCTGGTTGGTAAGGTAACACCTAAAGGTGAAACCCAACTGACCCCAGAAGAGAAGCTGTTACGTGCGATCTTCGGTGAGAAAGCGTCTGATGTTAAAGACTCTTCTCTGCGTGTTCCAAACGGTGTTTCTGGTACGGTTATCGATGTACAAGTCTTTACTCGCGACGGTGTAGAAAAAGACAAACGTGCATTGGAAATCGAAGAGATGCAACTGAAGCAGGCTAAGAAAGACCTGACGGAAGAGTTGCAGATCCTGGAAGCGGGCTTGTTTGCACGTATCCATGCAGTACTGGTTTCTGGTGGCATCGAAGCTGACAAGCTGAGCAAATTACCACGTGACCGCTGGCTGGAACTTGGCCTGACTGACGAAGACAAGCAAAACCAGCTGGAACAGTTGGCAGAGCAATACGACGAAATGAAATCCGAATTCGAGAAGAAGATGGATGCCAAGCGTCGTAAGATCACCCAAGGTGATGATTTAGCACCAGGCGTGCTGAAGATCGTCAAGGTGTATCTGGCGGTTAAACGTCAGATTCAACCGGGTGACAAGATGGCCGGTCGTCACGGTAACAAAGGTGTTATCTCTAAGATTAACCCGATCGAAGATATGCCTTACGATGAAAACGGTACGCCGGTAGACATCGTTCTGAACCCGCTGGGCGTACCATCGCGTATGAACATCGGTCAGATTTTGGAAACCCACTTAGGGATGGCAGCGAAAGGCATCGGCGAGAAAATTAACGCCATGCTGAAAAAGCAGGAAGAAGTTGCCAAACTGCGTGAGTTCATCCAGAAAGCCTACGATCTGGGCGATAGTGTTTGTCAGAAAGTTGATCTGAGCACCTTCACCGATGACGAAGTACTGCGTCTGGCTGAGAACCTGAAAAAAGGTATGCCAATCGCAACACCAGTCTTCGATGGTGCGACAGAGAAAGAAATCAAGGAACTGTTACAGCTGGGTGGCCTGCCAACTTCTGGTCAGATTACTCTGTTTGACGGCCGTACCGGCGAGCAATTCGAACGTCAGGTTACTGTCGGCTACATGTACATGCTGAAACTGAACCACTTGGTTGATGACAAGATGCATGCGCGTTCTACCGGTTCTTACAGCCTGGTTACTCAGCAGCCGCTGGGTGGTAAGGCTCAGTTCGGTGGTCAGCGCTTCGGTGAGATGGAAGTGTGGGCGTTGGAAGCTTATGGCGCCGCGTACACATTGCAGGAAATGCTTACCGTCAAGTCCGACGATGTAAACGGCCGTACCAAGATGTACAAAAACATCGTGGATGGCGATCACCGTATGGAACCAGGCATGCCGGAGTCCTTCAACGTATTGTTGAAAGAAATCCGCTCGCTGGGCATCAATATCGAGCTGGAAGAAGAGTAATTCTTCGCCAGACGGCAAGCTCTTATAGCCGGGAGCTTGCTGGTGGTTCGCACTGGTCACAGGGGCGCTCAAACTTAGGTTTTTATATGCTTAGGTTTGAGCGCCTATCAGGTCTAACTCCGACAGGAGCCAATCCGTGAAAGACTTATTAAAGTTTCTGAAAGCGCAAACTAAGACCGAAGAGTTTGATGCGATCAAAATTGCTCTGGCCTCGCCAGACATGATCCGTTCCTGGTCATTCGGTGAAGTTAAAAAGCCGGAAACCATTAACTACCGTACGTTCAAACCAGAACGTGACGGCCTTTTCTGCGCCCGTATCTTTGGCCCAGTAAAAGATTACGAATGCCTGTGCGGTAAGTACAAGCGTTTGAAACACCGCGGTGTTATTTGTGAGAAATGCGGCGTTGAAGTGACTCAAACCAAAGTACGCCGTGAGCGTATGGGTCACATCGAACTGGCTTCTCCGACTGCGCACATCTGGTTCCTGAAATCGCTGCCATCCCGCATCGGTTTGCTGTTGGATATGCCATTACGTGACATCGAACGTGTACTGTACTTCGAATCCTATGTGGTTGTTGAAGGCGGTATGACCAACCTGGAACGTCGTCAGATCCTGACTGAAGAGCAGTATCTGGACGCGTTGGAAGAGTTTGGTGATGAGTTCGACGCGAAAATGGGCGCCGAAGCTATTCAGGCCTTGTTGAAAAACATGGATCTGGAAGCAGAGTGCGAGATCCTGCGCGAAGAATTGAACGAAACAAATTCTGAAACCAAGCGTAAGAAGCTGACCAAGCGTATCAAGTTGCTGGAAGCGTTCGTACAGTCTGGCAACAAGCCAGAGTGGATGATCCTGACCGTGCTGCCTGTGCTGCCGCCAGATCTGCGTCCATTGGTTCCGTTAGATGGCGGTCGTTTTGCGACTTCTGATCTGAACGATTTGTATCGTCGCGTGATCAACCGTAACAACCGTCTGAAACGCCTGCTGGACTTGGCTGCTCCGGACATCATCGTGCGCAACGAAAAGCGTATGCTGCAAGAAGCAGTAGATGCATTGCTGGATAACGGCCGTCGCGGTCGTGCGATTACCGGCTCTAACAAGCGTCCGTTGAAGTCACTGGCTGACATGATCAAAGGTAAGCAAGGTCGTTTCCGTCAGAACTTGCTGGGTAAACGTGTTGACTACTCAGGCCGTTCGGTTATTACCGTTGGTCCATACCTGCGTCTGCATCAGTGCGGTCTGCCGAAGAAAATGGCTCTTGAGCTGTTCAAACCGTTCATCTACGGCAAGCTGGAATTGCGTGGTCTTGCTACCACCATTAAAGCCGCCAAGAAGATGGTTGAGCGTGAAGAAGCAGTTGTTTGGGATATCCTGGATGAAGTTATCCGCGAACACCCAGTGCTGCTGAACCGTGCACCAACCCTTCACCGTTTGGGTATCCAGGCGTTTGAACCGGTTCTGATCGAAGGTAAAGCAATCCAGTTGCACCCACTGGTTTGTGCGGCATATAACGCCGACTTCGATGGTGACCAAATGGCTGTTCACGTACCGCTGACACTGGAAGCTCAGTTAGAAGCACGTGCGTTGATGATGTCTACCAACAACATCCTGTCACCAGCGAACGGCGAGCCAATCATCGTTCCTTCTCAGGACGTTGTATTGGGTCTGTATTACATGACCCGTGACTGTGTTAACGCCAAAGGCGAAGGCATGGTACTGACTGGCCCGAAAGAAGCTGAGCGTATTTATCGCGCTGGCCTGGCATCTCTGCATGCGCGGGTAAAAGTCCGTATTACTGAAGAAATTCGTAATACCGAAGGCGAAAGCACCTCGCGTACCAGCATTATCGATACGACTGTAGGTCGTGCTATTTTGTGGATGATCGTCCCGAAAGGCCTGCCTTACTCTATCGTTAATCAGCCGCTGGGCAAAAAAGCTATCTCCAAGATGCTGAACACCTGTTACCGCATCCTGGGCTTGAAGCCAACGGTTATCTTTGCTGACCAGATCATGTACACCGGTTTTGCTTACGCAGCACGCTCAGGCGCCTCTGTAGGTATCGATGACATGGTTATTCCAGAAGCGAAAGCAGGGATCATCGAAGAAGCTGAAACTGAAGTTGCCGAGATCCAGGAACAGTTCCAATCCGGTCTGGTAACAGCAGGCGAACGTTATAACAAAGTGATCGATATCTGGGCCGCGGCTAACGAACGTGTTGCCAAGGCGATGATGGATAACTTGTCTGTAGAAGATGTTGTCAACCGTGACGGCGTTGTCGAACAGCAAGTATCATTCAACAGCATCTTTATGATGGCCGACTCCGGTGCGCGTGGTTCTGCTGCACAGATTCGTCAGCTGGCAGGGATGCGTGGTCTGATGGCTAAGCCAGATGGCTCGATCATTGAAACGCCAATCACCGCGAACTTCCGTGAAGGTTTGAACGTACTTCAGTACTTCATCTCAACCCACGGTGCGCGTAAAGGTTTGGCGGATACCGCATTGAAAACTGCGAACTCCGGTTACCTGACTCGTCGTTTAGTTGACGTGGCACAGGATCTGGTCGTAACCGAAGACGATTGTGGTACCCATAACGGTATCGTGATGACCCCGGTTATCGAAGGTGGTGATGTTAAAGAACCACTGCGCGATCGCGTTCTGGGTCGTGTGACCGCTGAAGAAGTCATCAAGCCGGGTACGGCTGATATTCTGGTTCCGCGTAACACCCTGTTGGACGAAAAATGGTGTGATCTGTTAGAAGAAAACTCCGTCGACAGCGTTAAAGTTCGTTCAGTAGTAAGCTGTGAAACTGACTTTGGTGTGTGTGCAAACTGCTATGGTCGCGACCTGGCACGTGGTCACATCATCAACAAAGGTGAAGCGGTTGGTGTTATTGCAGCACAGTCCATTGGTGAGCCGGGTACCCAGCTTACGATGCGTACGTTCCACATCGGTGGTGCGGCATCTCGTGCGGCAGCAGAGTCCAGCATTCAGGTTAAGAACAAAGGCAGCTTGAAACTGAGCAACGTCAAGTTCGTTACCAATGCAGCGGGCAAGCTGGTTATTACTTCTCGTAATACCGAGCTGAAACTGATCGACGAATTCGGCCGTACTAAAGAAAGCTACAAAGTGCCTTACGGTGCTGTAATGGCTAAAGGCGATGGCGCAGAAGTCCAGGGCGGCGAAACCGTTGCTAACTGGGATCCGCACATCATGCCAGTTGTGACCGAAGTGAGCGGTTTCATCCGCTTCGCGGACATGATTGACGGCCAGACCATTACACGCCAGACCGACGAACTGACTGGTTTGTCTTCTCTGGTGGTATTGGACAGCGCAGAGCGTACCGGTAGCGGTAAAGACCTGCGTCCGGCACTGAAAATCGTTGATGCCAAAGGTGACGACGTATTGATCCCAGGTACTGATATGCCTGCTCAATACTTCCTGCCAGGTAAAGCGATTGTACAGCTGGAAGACGGTATTCAGATCGGTGCGGGTGATACCCTGGCGCGTATTCCTCAGGAATCAAGCGGTACCAAGGATATTACCGGTGGTCTGCCACGTGTTGCTGACTTGTTCGAAGCACGTCGTCCGAAAGAGCCTGCAATCCTGGCTGAAATCAGCGGGATCATCTCGTTCGGTAAAGAGACCAAAGGCAAGCGCCGTCTGGTTATCTCACCGTTGGATGGTAGCGATGCATACGAAGAGATGATTCCGAAATGGCGTCAGCTCAACGTGTTCGAAGGTGAAATTGTAGAACGCGGTGACGTGGTTTCCGATGGCCCAGAATCTCCACACGACATTCTGCGTCTGCGTGGTGTTCACGCGGTAACTCGTTACATCACCAACGAAGTGCAGGAAGTTTACCGTCTGCAAGGCGTTAAGATTAACGATAAACACATCGAAGTTATCGTTCGTCAGATGCTGCGTAAAGGCACTATCGTTGATGCAGGTAGCACCGACTTCCTGGAAGGCGAGCAGGCAGAAATGTCTCGCGTTAAAATCGCTAACCGTAAGCTGGCAGCTGAAGGCAAAATCGAGGCTACGTTTACACGTGACCTGCTGGGTATCACCAAGGCATCCTTGGCGACCGAGTCCTTCATCTCTGCGGCTTCGTTCCAGGAAACCACGCGCGTTCTTACTGAAGCGGCAGTTGCCGGTAAACGTGATGAACTGCGTGGCCTGAAAGAGAACGTTATCGTGGGCCGTCTGATCCCAGCCGGTACCGGTTACGCTTATCATCAGGATCGTATGCGCCGTAAAGCACAGGGTGAAGCACCAGTAGTTCCGCAAGTGAGCGCGGACGAAGCGACTGCTAACCTGGCTGAATTGCTCAACGCTGGTTTTGGTAACAGCAAAGACTAATCTCTTTGTTCGTCACCAACGTAAAAACCGCTCCTTTCGGGGCGGTTTTTTTTTGCTTATTTTTCATAAAGAAATTACGAAATTTATTGGGATATGCGCCCAAAATGACGATCCCAATCCTTCCATACGGGTTGTAGCCCTGCCAGCGTTAGTGCTTGAGCCACCTGCTCAGGCGTTCGATTATCATGGGGGGCAAATTGCTCAAGCTCTGGATGGTCATCGGCATATCCGCCCGGCTGCGTTTTCGACCCTGCACTGACATTATTTATCGCCAGCGGAATCACGTTATCGCGGAAGAACGGTGATTCACGAGTCGAGAGTGATAGCTCCACATCTGGTGCAAACAGGCGGAAAGCACAAATCAGTTGCAGCAATTGTGGTTCGCTCATCAGAGAAGCAGGCTCAATTCCCCCGGCACACGGGCGTAAACGTGGGAATGAAATTGAGTAGCGACTCTGCCAATAAGTTTGTTGCAGGTAAAACAGATGCTCCGCCAGCATGTAGCAGTCGGTACGCCAACTGTTTGATAAACCAATCAAAGCACCTAGCCCGATCTTATCGATCCCAGCGCGTCCCAGACGATCTGGAGTTGCCAGCCGCCAATGGAAATCCTGTTTATGGCCGCGCAAATGATGTTGCTGATAAGTCGCCGGATGATAGGTTTCTTGATAAACCATCACGCCATCCAATCCCAGCATTTTGAGCTCTGCATACTCTTCTTCTGCCAATGGCTGAACTTCCATCATCAGTGAGCTGAATTGATTGCGAATAGTTGGAAAATGACGGCGGAAATAGTCCATTCCCACTTTTGCTTGATGCTCACCGGTAACCAGCAGTAAGTGTTCGAAGCCCAGTGCTTTGATGGCTTCACACTCACGGATGATTTCAGTTTCATCCAATGTTTTGCGCTTGATGCGATTACTCATCGAAAAACCGCAGTAAGTACAATCATTGGCACACAGATTGGAAAGATAAAGCGGCACATAAAAACTGACGGTATTGCCAAAACGCTGGCGCGTAAGCTGTTGGGCTTTCTGCGCCATTGGCTCCAGATAAGCCAGAGCTGCAGGTGAAATCAGTGCCATGAGATCTTCACGACTGGGTTTTACCGCGTGAATAGCTCGCTCAACATCTGCGGCGGTTTTACTGTTAATGCGCAGAGAAATATCATCCCAATTCAATTGCTGCCAGCGCTGGCTGAACCCTTCAGACATGATTTTCTTCCTCAAGCTGGCTAAGAAAACCGGTCAGTGGGCTGGTGGCTATTGCCCTATCAAATTGTCGGTTACCAAGCCCTGCCTGATGCGCCAATTCGCCAGACTCTACCGCCAAGCGAAATGCATGAGCCATTTGTACCGGTGAGCGAGCAACAGCAATCGCGGTATTCACCAGAACAGCATCAGCGCCTAGCTCTATAGCTTCAAGTGCATGGCTTGGCGCACCAATACCAGCATCAACCACCACTGGCACTTTGGCCTGCTCGATAATAATTTGCAGAAAGTCGCGAGTGCGTAATCCCAAATTTGATCCAATAGGTGCCCCCAATGGCATGACGGCAGCACAGCCGACTTCTTCCAGCCGTTTACACAATACCGGGTCTGCGCCGCAGTAAGGCAGAACCACAAATCCCTCTTTCACCAGTATTTCGGCGGCTTTCAGGGTTTCTATTGGATCGGGCAGCAAATACTTCACATCTGGATGAATTTCCAGTTTTACCCAATGGGTTCCTAGTGCTTCACGTGCCAGGCGCGCGGCGAAAATAGCTTCTTGCGCAGTTTTCGCTCCGGATGTATTAGGCAGTAAGCGCACGCCTAGCTGGCGCAACGGCGCAAGAATGGCATCGTTACCGGCCAGGAGGTCCACCCGCTTCATTGCCATGGTGATCAGTTGTGAACCGGAGGCGCGTAGTGCTTCCAGCATCAATTCAGCCGTGGCAAATTTGCCCGTACCGGTAAATAAACGTGAGGTAAAAGTGGTATCGGCGATCTTCAGCATGTCAGCCTCCGGCAATGGCTTGGAATAGTAAAATGTTGTCACCCTCGTGCAACTGATACTCTTCCCAGTCAGTACGTGGGATGATGACCTGATTGACCGCCAGCGCTGTTCCCGGCTGATGGCGGTTCAGTTGTTGGAGCAACTTTTCAACGGTTATGGTGCATTCCACCTCAAGTGGCTGATCATTAAGCACAATGTTTATATGATCACTCTTCACTGTGAGCCTCCACAGACAGGGCAATGCTTCGCTCGCGTCAGTTGCAAGGTGCTCCAGCTTTGCTGCTTGCCATCGAATAAGCGCAACTTCCCGCTCAATGCTGACGGAAGACCGGCCAGCATTTTGATGGCTTCCAGCGCTTGTAAGGTGCCGATAACGCCGACCACAGGCCCTAAAACACCAGATGTGCGGCAGTTGCGCTGCGGCAATTCTTTATCGGGATAAAGGCAGGCGTAGCAACCGTGGGAAAAAGGCGGTTCAATCACCAGCAACTGCCCGCTAAACCCCACGGCACTGCCGCTAATTAAGGTTTTTTGTGCTGTGATACAGGCGGTGTTCACCTGATGGCGGGTTTCCATGTTGTCACTGCAATCGAGCACCAAATCAGCGTTCGCCACCGCATCAGCCAATGCTGCATCTGCCAGTCTGGTATCGAAGGCGACAATCTCAATCAGCGGATTAAGATTTTGCAAATGACGCTGGGCTAACCGCACTTTAGTTTGGCTGGTGGCCGAGGTTTGGTTGATATCGGTAGTGCGATACAGGATTTGGCGCTGTAAGTTGCTCAGATCCAATTGGTCATCGTCAGCCAGTAATAATTTACCGATACCAGCGGCCGCCAAATAGAGTGCGGCAGGGGAGCCAAGGCCACCCAGACCGATGATCAACACGCGGGCACTTTTCAGCCTCAGCTGGCCCTCCGGGCCAATATCTTCCAGCAACAACTGGCGGCTGTAGCGCAAGAATTCACTGTCACTCAGCTCATGCTTGTTTATCATCGCTCAGCTCCTTGCCCTCAATCAGATGTAGCAATTGTGCCGTGGCTTGCTGCCAATCCTCAGCTTGAGTAATGGCGCTAACGACAGCCACACTGCCCACGCCGGTTGCCAATACGGCGGGGACTCGCTCAATACTGATGCCACCGATAGCAACGGTGGGGTAATCCGGCGTGTTTTCCACCATCTGCTTGAGCACCGCCAGCCCCTGAGGGGATGACGGCATTTGCTTGGTTTGGGTCGGGAAGATATGACCCATTGCAATGTAAGAAGGCCGCACAGCTTTAGCTATTTCCAGTTCGTGCTCATCGTGGGTAGATACCCCGAGCCGCAATCCGGCTTGTTGTATGGCGGCCAAATCAGTGGTCTCCAAATCTTCCTGCCCCAGATGCACACCGTAAGCGCCATGCTTAATCGCCAGTCGCCAGTAATCATTAATAAATAAGCGTGCTTGATAGCGTTTGCCCAATGCAATTGCTGCGGCAATATCCTGCTCTACCTGAGTATCATCTAAATCCTTGATACGTAATTGGATAGTGGTTATCCCCGCCGCCAGCAGGCGTTCTATCCACAGCACAGAATCGACGACCGGATACAAGCCAAGGCGCTGTTCAGTCGTCGGAAAACCCTTCTGGGCCGAGAAGAGTGGTGTATCAGATGGTTTCATTATCAGCCTCCGCTGTCAGATTCGCCGGGCTAAGATGTGATTTACTGATATATAACTCACTGCCACGAGAGCGGAACTCGGCTGACATCTGATCCATACCCGATTGCAGTACTTCAATGGGTTGAGCTGCGGCCTGTTCTTGCTTGGCTGCATAATCTCTCACTTCTTGCGAAATCTTCATCGAACAGAATTTCGGCCCACACATAGAGCAAAAGTGAGCGACTTTGCCAGATTCTTGCGGCAGTGTTTCGTCGTGATAGGCCCGTGCTGTTTCAGGATCGAGGGCCAAATTGAACTGATCTTCCCAGCGGAATTCAAAGCGAGCTTTCGACATGGCGTTGTCGCGGATCTGCGCACCGGGATGGCCTTTGGCCAGATCAGCGGCATGGGCTGCGATTTTATAGGTGATAAGACCCTGTTTTACATCTTCTTTATTGGGAAGCCCAAGATGCTCTTTGGGGGTGACGTAACACAGCATGGCACAACCGAACCAGCCAATCATGGCCGCACCGATACCGGAGGTGAAATGGTCATAGCCGGGGGCAATATCCGTGGTCAACGGGCCTAAGGTATAAAATGGCGCTTCATGACAATGCTCCAACTCTTCGGTCATATTGCGGCGAATCATCTGCATTGGCACATGCCCAGGGCCTTCTATCATCACTTGCACATCATATTCCCAGGCAATTTTGGTCAATTCACCCAAAGTATGCAGCTCGGCAAATTGGGCTTCATCATTGGCATCCTGTATAGAGCCAGGGCGCAAACCATCACCAAGTGATAATGAAACATCATAGGCGGCACAAATTTGGCAAATTTCGCGGAAATGCTGGTACAGGAAGTTTTCCTGATGATGAGAAAGGCACCATTTCGCCATAATCGACCCGCCGCGAGAGACAATACCGGTCAGCCGTTTGGCGGTCATCGGCACATAGCGTAGCAGTACGCCAGCATGAATGGTGAAGTAATCGACACCTTGTTCAGCCTGCTCTAGCAAGGTGTCGCGGAACATTTCCCACGTCAGGTTTTCCGCCACACCATTCACTTTTTCCAGCGCTTGATAGATAGGGACAGTGCCAATCGGGACCGGGCTATTACGCAGTATCCATTCACGGGTTTCATGAATATAGCGGCCAGTGGACAAGTCCATCACGGTGTCAGCACCCCAGCGGGTAGACCACACCAGTTTTTCCACTTCTTCCTCAATGGAAGAGGTCACAGCAGAGTTACCGATGTTGGCGTTTACTTTCACTAAAAAGTTACGACCAATAATCATTGGTTCAGATTCGGGATGGTTAATATTTGCTGGAATGATAGCCCGCCCCGCCGCGACTTCCTGTCGGACAAATTCTGCGGTGATATTGTCGGGCAGATGTGCACCAAATGATTGCCCCGGATGCTGCTGGCGCAAGACTTCGCCGCGAATACGTTCACGCCCCATATTTTCTCGCAGTGCAATGAACTCCATTTCTGGGGTGATGATCCCTTGGCGAGCGTAATGTAATTGAGTAACACATTTGCCTTCGATGGCTTTTTTCGGGCGAGGAAGATGCTCAAAACGCAAATGATCCAAACCTTCATCAGCCAAACGTTGTTGGGTAAAACCAGAGCTAACGGCAGTCAGTGCTGCGGTATCCTGACGATCGGCTATCCAGCTATCGCGTAATTTGGGCAAACCAGCGTGGACATCCAGTTTAGCGCAGGGGTCGCCATAAGGGCCGGAGGTGTCATACACCGGAATGGCTTCGTTATCTTCATAGTGAGGATCGTCTTTTCCGCCGCCGATCAATGTTGGGCTGAGTTGGATCTCGCGCATTGGCACTTGAATATCGAGCCGCGAGCCTTGCAGATAAATACGTTGTGAGTTGGGGAAAGTGACACCTTGCAAGGTGTCAATAAACGCCTGGGCTTGTTCACGTTGCTGCTTTCGTGGAATAGATTGGCGTGGAATAGAGTGGCGTGGACGTGATGAATCTTTAGCGGTTGTATTATTAAAAATTGTATTATTAGACATAGCAATTCCTACCAATGTGGTTATAGAGCCAATGTGGTTTATAGGGAAAATTGCTTGTCTGGAGCTTGGCGGGAGTAACGATGTTGGCCAGTGACCGGCAGCCACCTATAACGGGAATGCCGGGCCTGTAGCGATAAATTACTCTTGTTCCCTTCGCGGGTATTAACCCGATCAGGTTCCGCGGATCCCGAATTAACGGTCTCAGCCTGCGTTTGCTTTCGTAAGAAAACAGGTGCTAGGCACTCCGACAAGAGTCCTTACTATACGAGGTTGAATGAAAACTACAAGCCCGAGCTGAACAGTGGACTATTTTACTTGTCCTGCTTGATCCACTGACTGAGCGGCTTGCCATGACTCTGCAGCCCATTGAATAAGTTGATCTTCCAGCCTAAAACGAGCATCAAGCGCTTCACCGATATCGGATAAAGCTTGTTGAAACTCGGTGCAGCTATCGTCATCGATCTCAATGTTTGTGTAACGATCATGGAATGCCATGATAGTTTGAGTGTTATTTTTTAAAGCAGGGTAAACTTTGGTGGTTAGAGCCATTTTCGGGCTGGATGCACCTTCTACCTGTTTGATAATTCTATCGTAGATATGGAAGTGCCCGGAGGAGAGATAATCCACCAGATTGTGGCAAAAGTTCTCCAGCGCTTTTTCATTAAGCGGGGTATGCTTTCCTTTTTGTGGCTTAATACCGATCACTGTGCAATACGAGACTAAAAGTTCTTTACGTGCATGAAGCCATTGATCAATTAATTCATTACTGCCGCCAACGCGTTGAGTCAGGCTTTCTAGTCGGTTAAGCATGAGATCGACTCCGTGAAGTAATAATGGGTTACAAAAATGTAACAAGCCGGATTCTAGATTGCCAGTGAAGTCGAGGTTGTGCAACAACGATATGGAACTACAACTTACAGGTAAAGAAAGTGGCTGGTGGATTGTCAGCCATGAAAACAAATTATGGTTACCAAAAGGGGAGTTACCACAAGGTAACGCGGCCAATTGGTCATTACAGGGCGCGACCGCAAGGCAGATTGGTGAATGGCAAGGGCAGGCGGTTTGGCTGATTCGCCAGATGATGTCTACGGATATGGGGTCAGTGCGGCAATTACTGGATGTCGATCGCGGTTTGTTCCAATTGGCGGGCCGTGGCGTGCAATTAGCCGAGTTTTACCGCTCTCACCGCTATTGTGGCTATTGTGGGCATCAAATGCATGCCAGCCGTACTGAGTGGGCTTGTCTGTGCAATCACTGCCGTGAACGCTATTACCCACAAATTGCCCCGTGCGTGATTGTTGCCATCCGTCGCGGCGATGAGATTTTATTGGCACAACATGTTCGCCATCGTGGTGGTATTAACACGGTGTTAGCCGGGTTTGTCGAAGTGGGGGAGACGTTGGAACAGGCGGTGTCCCGCGAAGTACTGGAAGAAAGTAATATCCACATTAAGAACTTGCGCTACGTGACATCGCAGCCGTGGCCATTCCCGCATTCACTGATGATGGCATTTATGGCGGAGTATGACAGCGGCGAGCTGCGACATGACCCTAAAGAGCTACTGAATGCTGGTTGGTATCGCTATGATCAATTACCATTGTTGCCACCACCAGGCACCGTGGCACGCCGCTTAATTGAAGATACCGTCGTATTATGCCGCGAAGAGCAATAATGTAGTGAGGTGTTGAAAGTAAACACCTTTACTCCATTTATAGAAGAACATACTGATGTAATGGAATATTTTATTCACTCCTCAAGTTCCCCGGAGTAAAAAAGTGCCCATAAACTCAGCCCAACCCACGCAAATATCGAATCGCAATTTTTCACCATTACGCAGTGCCAGTATCCAAGATAACGTAATGTTACACCTACATAACAAAGCAGCGTTAGACAGTAGCAGTAAGGGCGATATCGTGAGGACATTGCTCCTGAAAGGTACTGTTAATATTGCAGGTACTGAAGTAGAAAAGCGTACCATTGCGGTTGGTATTCAAAAAATCTATGAAGAAGAGCTGTTCGATATATTAGATAAGAACCCATCTTATACATTAAAGATGGTTTCACATACGGCAATGCCGCCAACCCCACTGTGTGTGGCGGCAGAAGCTGTTGATACCGCTATGCACCCAGATATTAAAAGCAACCAGGCGAGCCAAAAAACTATTACAGATCGTGCTACAACGCTTAAAAATCTGCTTTCTATCCCCCGCCAATTCAGTTATGCCGCTATTTACGATAAACCACGAGATGATGTTGACCAACAAGTCAATTTCGATCAGGCAGTGGCTACCTGGCCGAATCTTTTTGCTGTTCAAACAGAGCAAGAGGGGGGAGCTCAAGCGCTAACCGGTGCCACTTATTATCTTTCCGATGAAAAGGGGAAAACTCATGTTTTTGGTATTCGCATCAGCCAAGCGAATAAACCCAGTGACGAGCAGGTACAACTTTTTCAGGGCCTATTGGCGAGTCATAATGTTGAGAATAAATTAGCTCCGTTAAATCACCTACTTGTAAATAATACTCATAACGTGCCTCACTCATTTTAAACTAACCAGAATGAATCATTACAGCTCCCTTAATCGCGTCGGCACTTAGCAGGAAAGTATTATCTGGCATGCTACAATGCGTGCGGATAATCAAGGGAGCTTTATCATGAATGAGTTGAAAAACGATCGCTATCTGCGTGCTTTGCTACGCCAGCCGGTAGATGTCACCCCGGTGTGGATGATGCGCCAGGCAGGCCGCTATTTGCCAGAGTATAAAGCCACCCGCGCTATTGCCGGGGATTTTATGTCGCTGTGTAAAAATGCTGAATTGGCCTGTGAAGTGACGATGCAACCATTGCGTCGTTATCCGCTGGATGCGGCGATTCTGTTTTCCGACATTCTGACTATTCCCGATGCAATGGGGCTGGGGTTGTACTTTGAAACCGGCGAAGGCCCGCGTTTTCAATCTCCGATTACCTGTCGTGCAGATGTTGAAAAGCTCCCTATTCCCGATCCTGAGCAGGAATTGGGTTATGTCATGAACGCGGTGAGAACCATCCGCCGTGAGCTGGCCGGTGCGGTGCCATTAATTGGCTTTTCCGGCAGCCCGTGGACATTGGCGACTTATATGGTTGAAGGTGGCAGTAGTAAGGCCTTCACCAAACTGAAGAAAATGATGTATGCCGAGCCGCAGACTTTGCATTTGTTGCTGGATAAATTGGCTGACAGTGTCATTTTGTATCTCAATGCTCAAATCAAAGCTGGCGCGCAATCTGTGATGGTCTTTGATACCTGGGGCGGGGTACTGACCGGGCGTGATTATGTAGAGTTCTCCTTGAATTACATGCATAAAATCGTTGACGGCTTAATCCGCGAAAACGATGGGCGTCGGGTACCAGTGACCTTGTTCACCAAAGGCGGTGGACAATGGCTGGAAGCGATGGCCGCCACCGGTTGTGATGCTTTGGGACTGGATTGGACTACAGACATTGCCGATGCGCGCCGCCGGGTTGGCGACAAAGTTGCTCTACAAGGCAATATGGACCCTTCCATTCTTTATGCGCCTGCTGCGCGTATCGAGGAAGAAGTCAGTACCATTCTGGCCGGTTTTGGTCAGGGTGAAGGGCATGTATTTAATCTGGGCCACGGTATCCATCAGGATGTCCCAACAGAACATGCGGGTGCTTTTGTGAAGGCAGTCCATGCATTATCAAAACCTTATCACCAAAAGTAATCAATCTATAGACAGGGTGGCAGATGGTAGACACCAAAGCGTTACGGGCAGAACAGCTGCAACGCGCATCTGAAATTAGTCTTCAGGATGATATCGCAAGTGAGTCAGTGCGCTTTATCGCGGGAGCAGATGTTGGTTTTGAGCAGCAAGGGGAAGTGACCCGTGCTGCGATTGCCGTTTTACGTTACCCCTCGCTCGAATTGGTGGAATATCAGGTTGCCCGCGTGGCAACTTCACTCCCGTATATCCCCGGTTTACTCTCTTTTCGTGAATATCCTGCATTATTAGCCGCTTGGGCGCAGATACAACAACGACCTCAACTGGTTTTTGTTGATGGGCAGGGAATAGCACATCCTCGTCGTTTAGGGGTTGCCAGCCATTTTGGCTTGCTGGTAGATGTCCCGACCATTGGTGTTGCCAAAAGCCGCTTATGCGGGCATTTTGAGCCATTGGGCGACGATAACGGCGCATTGCAGCCTTTGGTTGATGCCGATGAGCAGCTAGGTTGGGTATGGCGCAGCAAAAAACGTTGTAATCCGCTATTTATTTCACCCGGCCACCGGGTGAGTGTTGGCAGCGCATTAGAGTGGGTTCAACATTGCATGGCGGGTTACCGTTTGCCGGAACCGACCCGTTGGGCCGATGCTATCGCGTCAAACCGCCCGCAATTTCAACGGTGGGTGCGGAAAAGTCCTGATTTGCTTGGCAAGCATAGGGATATGATTTAATTTCGGGTACACTGCCGCGCAGATAATGAATAATGAGAACTCATCATGATACGTAATCCGATTCATCTACGTCTCGAAAAGCTGGAAAGTTGGCAACACCTGACTTTCATGGCTTGCTTGTGCGAGCGGATGTATCCCAACTATCAGCAATTTTGCCTGGAAACCGAGTTTGGTGATCCGGCCGTTTACCGACGTATTCTGGATCTTATCTGGGAAACTTTGGTGGTAAAAGACGCTAAGGTTAATTTTGATAGCCAATTAGAGAAGCTGGAAGAGGCAATTCCTTCCGCTGATGACTATGCTATCTACGGTGTTTACCCTGCCATCGATGCCTGTATTGCTTTAAGTGAAGCTATTCATTCACGTTTGAGTGGCGAAACTTTAGAGCATGCTATCGCTATCAGCGAAACGTCAATCCGTACCGTTGCGATGTTGGAAATGACATTGGCTGGCAAAGAAATGACCGATGAAGAACTGAAAATCTTGCCCGCGATTGAAGAAGAATGGGATATCCAATGGGAGATTTTCCGCCTGTTAGCTGACTGCGAAGAGCGCGACCTGGATCTGATTAAAGGGTTACGTTCTGACCTACGGGAAGCGGCTGTTAGCAACATTGGCATAAATTTAACGCAATAAGGCAAGAAAACGTGATTTAACGCCTGATTTGTCACGTCTTAAGGCTTCACATCTGCCCCCTGTCTGTTCTACATTTGGGGGGCGAAAAAAAGTGGCTATCGGTGCGTGTATGCAGGAGAGTGCTGTCAATCGGCATATCCGTCGCACTCGATGCTTTGCAAACGATAAACACACTGTAAGGATAACTTATGAATAAGACTCAACTGATTGACGTAATCGCGGACAAAGCGGACCTTTCTAAAGCTCAAGCAAAAGCGGCTTTGGAATCCACACTGGCTGCAATTACCGAATCTCTGAAAGAGGGTGATGCAGTACAATTGGTTGGTTTTGGTACCTTCAAAGTAAACCATCGTAATGAGCGCACTGGCCGCAACCCACAAACCGGTAAAGAAATCAAAATTGCTGCAGCTAATGTGCCAGCGTTTGTTTCTGGTAAGGCATTGAAAGACGCTGTTAAATCTTAATAGTGTGTCAGTGAAAATAATAAACGGGGGGGTGGCAAAGCCCCTTTTGTTTATGCAGCGGGTGCTGATGACCCTCGGTCTAGCCTTTGGTCTCAGCGCCTGTAGCAGTCAGTCCGGCTCCCCTCAATTCAGTGCCAGCGGTTATATCGCCGACAGCGGTGTAGTGCGTTTATGGCGCCAGGATAATGCACAACAGCAACCACAAGTGCTGATGAGCGTTTACAGCCCCTACTCCGGGGGTAACACTCGCGTGACTTTCTACGAATATCAACATGGCGTATTGCGGGAAATCCGGCGCAATGACCTGGGTGATGATCCACAAAGTGTCGAGTTACGTTTTGATGAGCAAGGGCAGGTCAGTTTTATGCAACGCCAACTGGCAACACGGCGTGAGCAACTCTCGGTTGATAATATTGCCGTTTATCAATTGGAAGCTAAGCGGATTCTGGAACTGAGTAGCGCGCTGCGTGCCGGTAACGTTCAGTTAATTCAGGGGCGCTGGCAAGATGGTATCGTGACAACCTGTGCTGGGAAAACGTTGCGCCTGAGTCTTGATGATAATTCGCAAGCATGGTTGAGTAAACGGGGCGCAAATAGCGCAGAACCATTGGGTGTCGCGTGGCTGGATTCATCGGAAGGACAGCAATTGCTATTGGTTGCTAATCAGGACTTTTGCCGCTGGGAGCCTAAGGCCGGTAGTCTATAAGGCCGAAAGAAGTAGGGCACAGCGAACTGTGCCCACAGAATACAGCGGTAGCGTTATTTACCGCGAGCCACTATTCTTCACAAACTACTATTCTTCACGAACCACTATTTTCACGGGCAATCGCTCGATAGCCAATGTCTTTGCGGCAGAATGCACCTTCCCACTGAATCTTCTCAGCGAGCTTATAGGCATGTTGCTGCGCCTGTGCAACCGTTGCCCCGAGTGCCGTCACACACAACACGCGCCCACCACTGGTCACCACATTATTATTGCTGTCTAGCTTGGTTCCAGCATGGAACACTTTGCCATCAGCTACTTCCTGTTGTGGTAGCCCATGAATGATATCACCCTGACGGTAATCCGCTGGATAGCCACCTGCGGCCAGAACCACACCCAGTGACGGGCGTTCATCCCAGTCAGAAGTTTTCTCATTCAACTTGCCTTGTGCGCCAGCTAAACACAACTCAACCAAATCTGAACGCATGCGTAACATGATTGGTTGGGTTTCCGGGTCGCCAAAACGGCAGTTGAATTCGATAACCTTTGGTTGCCCATCGGCGGAGATCATCAAACCGGCATAAAGAAAACCGGTGTAAACATTACCTTCAGCTGCCATACCACGCACTGTGGGCCAGATAACCTGATCCATAACTCGCTGATGGACTTCATCCGTGACGACAGGTGCCGGAGAATAAGCGCCCATACCGCCGGTATTCGGGCCAGTATCACCATCACCAACGCGCTTATGATCCTGGCTGGTGGCCATCGGTAACACGTTTTCACCATCAACCATCACAATAAAGCTGGCTTCTTCACCATCGAGGAACTCTTCCACCACGATGCGATGGCCGGCATTACCAAACGCATTGCCAGCGAGCATGTCATGAACTGCGGTTTCTGCCTCTTCCAGCGTCATTGCCACAATCACGCCTTTACCGGCAGCCAGTCCATCAGCTTTAATCACGATTGGCGCACCAATTTTGCGTACATAAGCTAAAGCAGGCTCTACCTCGGTGAAATTCTGGTAAAACGCGGTTGGAATATTATGGCGGGCCAGGAAATCTTTGGTGAAAGCTTTAGAACCTTCCAATTGGGCAGCAGCTTGCGTTGGGCCAAAGATAGTCAGGCCCGCCGCGCGGAAGGCATCAACCACACCAATGACGAGTGGTGCTTCTGGGCCGACAATAGTCAGGCCAATATCGTGGCTTTGCGCAAATGCCAGTAAACCGGCAATGTCGGTGGCGGCGATATCAACATTTTCTAGCGTGGGTTCCAGGGCCGTGCCAGCATTACCCGGCGCAACATAAATTTTATCGGCTAAAGGTGACTGTGCTGCTTTCCAGCCCAGCGCATGCTCGCGCCCGCCATTGCCAATAATCAAAATATTCATCTGATGACTCCGTTAAGCGGGTTAATTAATGGCGGAAATGGCGCATGTCGGTAAAGATCATGGCGATACCATGCTCATCAGCCGCAGCAATGACTTCATCGTCACGAATAGAACCACCCGGTTGGATGACACAGGTGATCCCGACGGCTGCTGCTGCATCAATACCGTCGCGGAATGGGAAGAAAGCATCAGAAGCCATGGCAGACCCTGCTACTTCTAAACCTTCATCTGCCGCTTTGATACCGGCTATCTTGGCCGAGTACACGCGACTCATCTGGCCTGCACCTATGCCGATAGTCATATTGTCGCGCGCATAAACAATGGCATTAGATTTAACGAACTTGGCGACTTTCCAGCAGAACAGCGCATCACGCAGCTCTTGTTCGGTCGGCTGGCGTTTAGACACCACACGCAAATCTGCCGCAGTCACCATACCCAAATCGCGGTCTTGTACTAACAAACCACCATTAACACGTTTGAAATCCAGGCCAGCAGAACGTTCTTGCCACTGACCACAAGTCAGAACACGCACATTCTGTTTGGCGGCTAACAGCGCCAAAGCTTCAGTACTGACAGATGGGGCAATAATCACTTCAACAAATTGACGGCTGATAATGGCGCTGGCGGTTTCGGCATCCAACTCGCGGTTAAAGGCGATAATGCCGCCGAAAGCTGACGTTGGGTCAGTTTTATAGGCTTTGTCATAGGCGGCCAGCAGAGAGTCAGCAATCGCCACGCCACATGGGTTGGCATGTTTAACTATCACACAAGCTGGTTCGCTAAACTCTTTCACACATTCAAGTGCAGCATCGGTATCAGCAATATTGTTATAAGAGAGGGCTTTGCCTTGTAATTGCTGTGCGGTAGCCACTGATGCTTCTTTCACATCTTCTTCTATATAGAAGGCGGCTTGCTGGTGGCTGTTCTCGCCGTAACGCATATCCTGTTTCTTTATATAGTTAAGATTCAGGGTGCGAGGGAAGCGGCCAGATGGTTGTTCGGTATCACCATGATAAGGTGGCACCAATGCGCCGAAGTAGTTGGCAATCATGCTGTCGTAAGCGGCGGTGTGTTCGAAAGCTTTGATCGCCAGGTTGAAACGGGTTGGGTACGTCAATGAACCGTCATTCTCGTCCAGCTCGGCAATAATTGCTGGGTAGTCGCTGCTCTTAACGACAATGGCGACATCTTTATGATTCTTGGCCGCAGAGCGCACCATGGTTGGGCCACCGATGTCGATATTCTCAACGGCGTCTTCCAATGAACAATCCGGGCGGGCCACGGTTTGGGCAAAGGGATATAAATTCACGACTACAATATCAATTGGCTGAATATCATGTTGAGCCATGATTCCATCATCCTGGCCACGACGGCCTAAAATGCCGCCATGTACTTTGGGATGCAAAGTCTTAACGCGTCCGTCCATCATTTCCGGGAAGCCGGTGTAGTCAGACACTTCGGTGACAGGCAGACCTGCATCAGCCAGCAGGCGGGCAGTCCCGCCGGTGGAAAGTAACTCGATACCACGTTGTGAAAGTGCCGTGGCGAATTCGATGATGCCGGCTTTGTCAGACACACTGAGCAGAGCACGGCGGATTGGGCGGCGTTGTTGCATGGTTTTATCCCTTGGCTTTGGAGTCGCAGTTGTTCTTCGCAATCAATCAATAGAGCGTTACGTGAATCTCTTCTATCTATATAAAGAGAAAAACAGATTCAGATAACATCCCAATAGCGAGAAATGCCAGCCAGTGGCAACTTTCATGTGAGACCGACCTCTCTACAGCATCAAAATACGCTTTATCGCGGGCGGTATTGACTCATTTTATAAAAACCACTTCATTCCATCGATATTTTGTCCGCGAGGTCACTCTTTTTCGACGCGGGGAATTGTAGCGAAAACGATTGCGTGATGCTCGTCAATTTTGAGAACAGTTTCAATCTGTGGATAAGTTTGTGTACAACAGGGTATAAGGCGGGGTTTTGCTGTGGAATGCAGCAAACAGTCATTTTTATTGAAATTAGCGGTTGCGGGCGGCTGAGAACTCCCTATAATGCGCATCCATCGAGACGGCACACAACGAATCAAGTAGTTAAGTGACCGGCAAAGAGAACAGAGAAATTCAACGAAATTAAATGTTGACTCTGAATGAGGAAAGCGTAATATGCGC
>OLIJ01000156.1_pt1 | contig 34347 bp, 34 predicted proteins | sample 1609731 | NCBI WGS metagenome assembly OLIJ01 (sample SAMEA4350159, study PRJEB24818) | metagenome | biome: human; feature: gut; material: faeces | place: Denmark | collected 2013-09
GCTGGAAATCGAGCAGGGAAAACCGCGCAACCCCTTCATTAATGCCGGGGCTCTGGTGGTTTGCGATATGCTGCAAAGCCGCCTCAGCGCGCCGCGCCAGCGGATGCTGGAAATTGTCCGGCGGCTGAGCGGAGTGGCGGATATCGCCTACGACCCGCTGGTGGCGCGTTCCGAGTTTGAGCATTCGGCGCGCAATGCGGCGATTGCCTGGCTGATGAAGTCCTTCGGCAATTTCCATAACGACGTCGCCACTGTGCTGCACAACTATTTCCACTACTGTTCGCTGGAGATGAGCTGCGTTGAGCTGGCGCGGACCTTTCTGTTCCTCGCCGATCGCGGTATCGCGCCGCACCTCGATACGCCGGTGATTGCGCCGATTCAGTCGCGTCAGGTGAATGCCCTGATGATGACCAGCGGAATGTATCAAAACGCCGGGGAGTTTGCCTGGCGCGTCGGGCTGCCGGCAAAATCGGGCGTTGGCGGAGGGATCGTGGCGATCGTTCCCCAGGAGATGGCTATTGCCGTATGGAGTCCGGAGCTGGATCAGGCCGGGAACTCGCTGGCCGGGGTTGCGGTGCTGGAAAAACTCACTCAGCAGGTGGGAAGGTCGGTATTCTGATGGTTAACATGAACAGTTTATTTAGCCGGCTGGAGCGTTCCGCGTTTCGCTCCCGTTTTAAGCTGGGAATTAAAGAGCGGCAATACTGTTTCGATAAAGGGGCGGAGACCATTGACCAGCACGCGGCGGATTTTATTGCCCGCCGCCTGGCGCCAGCGAATATCCCCAATGACGGCAAGCAAACGCCAATGCGCGGCCATCCGGTCTTTATCGCCCAGCACGCCACCGCCACCTGCTGTCGCGGCTGCCTCGAAAAGTGGCACGCGATCCCTCCAGGCCGGGCGCTGAGCGCCGACGAGCAGCGGTACGTCGTGCAGGTTATTCACCATTGGCTGGTGCTGCAGATGAATTCTTCCGGCCATTGATAGTGAGCAACAATCAGGCATATGTATGCCTGATAAATATTCTCATGCTATGATAATCCGCTAACTAATTATTAACATAATAATTGCCTGAAACAATTAGACGGATAATTACTGAATGTCTTCACTGTCGATTCGGTCATTCACGCTGTTTCGTGAGGAGCAGCCCGTGCGTGATGCGCTGGTGTTATTCACGTTAACGCTGCTGCTTCATTTCTTTGGCGCCATGCTGCGTCTGGTGCAGGAACTCTCGTTTTTCTGGCCGCTTAACGCCGTGATGGCGGGGATCTTTGCGCGTTACGTCTGGCTAAACCGCAGCTATTTTTATGCGGTTTGTTTTGCCGCGATGCTGGTTTATGACGGCCTGACGTCGCGCTGGGGAATGGGTTTCGCTTCGCTGCTGATTAACTTCTCCAATATTGTTTTTATTGTGATCCTGGCGCAGCTGGTGCTGTGGGATAAGCGACGCGCTGATTCTATGCCGGGGCCAATTAATGCGCTGAACCTGTTTTGTTATTGCCTGCTGGCGGCGCTGCTGTGCGCTGCCGTCGGCGCGCTGGGGTCGGTGGACGTAGAGCGCGCCACCTTTATTCCTCAGCTGGCGGACTGGTTTAGCGAGCAGTTCTCGACCGCGGTGCTGATCCTGCCGTTTATTCTGACGCTGACGCTGCCTTCCGCGCTCGGCGCCTTTCGTTTCCGCCAGCTGCTGCCGGTTATCGCGCTGGTATTGTCGATTATTCTCGGGGTTAGCGTCGGCGGAGCGGGGAGCATCACTTTCCCGCTGCCGGCGCTGATTTGGTGCGCCATTCGCTATCCGCTGCCGCTGACCTGTCTGCTGACGTTTATTACCGGCATCAGCGAAATTCTGCTGGTAGCCAACTCGCTGATTCATCTCTCTCCCGACGCGCGGATGCAGCCGTGGCAGCTCTTCTCCACGCGTCTGGGGATCGCCGCGATGCTGATTAGCCCGGTGATTGTCGCCTCGAGCGTAGAAGCGATTAATAACCTGGTGAAACAGCTGGCGCTGCGCGCCGATTTTGATTTCCAGACCCGCGTTTACTCACGCTCCGGGCTCGGCGAGGCGCTCAAACGTCAGACGCTGGCTGAAGGGCAGCTGCTGACCGTGATGGTGCTGGATATTGACGGCTTTAAGCGGGTCAACGACAGCTGGGGGCATGAGTGCGGCGATTGCGTCCTGACGCAGTTTGCGCAACAGGTGCGCCAGCTGGCGGGCGAGCAGGGGCTGGTCGCGCGGATTGGCGGGGAGGAGTTTGCCGTGGCAACCCTGAGCTCGTCGATGCAGGAGAGTCAGGCGCTGGCGGAGAAAATCCGCCAGGGCGTCGAGGCGCAAACCTTTGTCTGGGGGCAGAACAAGATCCGCCTTACCGTGAGCATGGGGCTGGAGTCTCGTCCGGTGGGGAGCGAGCGGATAACCGAGCTCTTTAATCAGCTTCTGATGGCCGCTGACGACTATCTGGTGAGCGCCAAGAAAGCGGGGCGCAATCGGGTTTGTACGCCCGGGCTGGTCTGAAAGCGGTAATAAGAAAATACGATAGTGATTTTGCTTGAGTTAAATTTAGGTTAAAAACATAGTGATGTGGTCAATTTTAAGGAACTGATCATGGCCACATCCTTTTCCCTGCGCACGCTCTCGCGTGAAGAAATCCTCGAACAGCTTCAGCCGTTAAGCGACATTTTGACCAGCTGCGTGAACGGCGGAGCGTCGGTCAGCTTTATGCTGCCGTTCTCACCGCAAACTGCCAGCGACTTCTGGAACCGTACGGCGCAGAGCGTTGCCGCGGGAGAGCGTATTGTGATGGTGGCAGAAAATGAACGCCATCAGATCGTCGGTACCGTCCAGCTCATTGTCAGCCAGCCGGAAAACCAGCCTCATCGCGCCGACGTGGCCAAACTTTTGGTTCACCAAAATGCCAGGCGTCAGGGGCTGGCTAACGCGCTGATGAACTATCTCGAAGAGGTCGCCCGCGACCAGGGCAAGTCCGTGCTGGTACTGGATACCGCGACAGGGAGCGGCGCGGAGCGCTTCTACGTTCAGTGTGGCTGGGAAAAAGCCGGGGAAATTCCGCGCTATGCGCTGATGCCGGACGGAAAGATGACCGCCACCTCGTTGTTCTATAAGTTCCTGCAATAACCGCCGATGGTTTGATCAAAACGGGGTTTTACTGGTAGAGAAAGCTGATAAGTTATTACACCAATTACTCAGGTTGTATGACTACTCTATGAGGGAACCCATTGTGAAAACACTCAACCGTCGCGATTTTCCCGGCGCGCAGTATCCTGAACGCATTATCCAGTTCGGTGAAGGCAACTTCTTACGCGCCTTTATCGACTGGCAGGTCGATCTGCTCAACGAGCACACCGACCTGAATGCCGGCGTAGTCATCGTGCGCCCCATTGAGAGCGAATTCCCGCCGTCGCTGAGCGTTCAGGACGGTCTCTATACCACGATTATTCGCGGGCTTAACGAGAAGGGCGATGCGGTTAGCGATGCGCGAATGATCCGCAGCGTCACCCGGGAAATCAGCGTCTATGCGGACTATGCCGAATACCTGCGCCTGGCGCACAACCCGGATATCCGCTTTGTGTTTTCTAATACCACCGAAGCGGGAATTAGCTACCACGCGGGAGATCGTTTTGACGATGCGCCGGCGGTGAGCTATCCGGCTAAGCTGACTCGCCTGCTGTTTGAGCGCTACAGCCGCTTCTCTGGCGCCAGCGATAAAGGCTGGGTGATCATTCCCTGCGAGCTTATCGACTATAACGGCGAAGCCCTGCGTGAACTGGTGCTGCGCTACGCCGAAGAGTGGGCGATGCCGGAAGCCTTTACCGCGTGGCTGAATGAGGCGAATACCTTCTGCTCGACGCTGGTGGACCGTATCGTCACCGGCTATCCGCGCGATGAAGCGCTGCAAATCGAGCAGCAGCTCGGTTATAAAGACGCCTTCCTGGCCACCGCGGAACACTTCTATCTGTTCGTTATTCAGGGGCCTAAATCGCTGGCCGCGGAGCTGCGCCTCGATAAACTGCCGCTTAACGTCCTGATTGTCGACGATATTAAGCCTTACAAAGAGCGTAAAGTGGCGATTCTCAACGGCGCGCACACCGCGCTGGTGCCGGTTGCCTTCCTGGCCGGGCTGGATACCGTCGGTGAAGCCATGAACGATCGCGAGATCTGCTCTTTCGTCGAAAAAGCGATTTATGAGGAAATTATTCCGCAGCTGGATTTGCCGCGCGAAGAGCTGGAGACTTTCGCCCGCGCGGTTACCGGGCGCTTCCGCAATCCCTATATTAAGCATCAGCTGCTGTCGATTGCGCTTAACGGCATGACGAAATACCGCACCCGCATTCTGCCGCAGCTGCTGGCGGGGCAGGCGAAAAACGGTAAACTCGCGGCCAGGCTAACCTTTGCGCTGGCGGCCTTGATTGCGTTCTATCGCGGGGAGCGCAATGAGCAAAACTATCCGGTGCAGGACGATGCCGAATGGATGGAGCGCTATCGGGCCCTGTGGTCCGCGCATCGGGATGCGCAGTTGAGTACCAGTGAACTGGTGAAAGCCGTACTGTCGGTTGAGGCGCACTGGCAGCAGGATTTAACCAAAATCAGCGGTCTGGTGGAGCAGGTGACTCTCGACCTTGATGCCATACTGCTCGGCGGAATGCGCGCGGCGGTGAAGCCGCTCTGCTAATTCAAATTTGACCCGGCGCTTGCCGGGTTATTTATCCCGCCTTGTTAGTTACAACATACTTTTGAGCAACAGCTAAATAACCCTGCCAGGCCTGATGCTCCTTACCCGCTTCGTCATGCAGAACGGAGGGAGGCGCTTTCTGCCGAGGGCACGCGGCATCCTGCGGATGACGAAAAACACTGATAATGTGCGAATTTACGACCTCGATCGTGTTTTGGGACGCCCTGACGCCGCGGCTCATCTATAAATGAGCCTCAATTCAGCACCGCAGGAGCGATCATGATGTTCAGAAGAGGGTTTGTTTTATTATCGGCTTTACTGGTCTGTATACAGGTCCACGCATATCCGGGTTTTCGTCAGCTGGCGTTAAGCGACCCGCAGGGGGAAAAGCTGGATGTCGCCGTATGGTATCCAACGTCTGCAGAAGGAAAAACGGAAAATGTCGGCGCGAATCCCGCTTTCGAAGGGGTCACCGTTATTCGCAATGCGCCTCCGCGGCCCGGAGCGCACCCTCTGCTGGTTATCTCCCACGGCTATAACGGCAACTGGCGCAATTTGTCATGGATTGCGGCGGCCCTGGCCACGCAGGGATATATTGTCGCCGCCCCGGATCATCCCGGCACCACCACTTTTAATCAGAATCCGCTCGACGCTAAGCGCCTGTGGCGACGCCCGCAGGATCTTACCCAGGTGATTGATTTCACTCTGCGCTCCTCCGCTCTGCTCGGGGAAGTGGACGCAGGTCGAATTGCCGCTTTAGGGCACTCCCTCGGCGGATGGACGGTCATGTCTCTGGCGGGAGCGCGCTTCGATTCCGCCCGCATGCTGCGCGACTGCCGGCACCATGCGCAGCGGGGCGACTGCCGGCTAACGCACAAACTCGGCATCGATGGCGCCCGCTCGCAGGATGCGCGCTTTGCGGACCTGCGGGATGCCAGAGTCAAGGCGGTAGTCTCTCTGGATCTCGGCTTCGCCCCCGGCTTTACCCCGCAGAGCCTGCGCGCGGTCAGCGTTCCGACGCTGATTCTTGCGGCCCAGGCGGACAAGCTGGCGGATCTTGATGCGCAACAGGAATCCGGCTACCTTGCGGCCGGCATGAACAGGCAATACGAGGTCGTTGAAGGGGCCACCCATTTCAGCTTCATGCAGCTATGCAAGCCTGCCGGCGAGGCGCTTATTGAGGAGGAAACGCCCGGTGATGGCATCGTTTGCCAGGACGCAAGCGGAGGAAACCGCTCCGCTATTCACCAGGCGCTGATACCTAAGATCGGCATGTTTCTCAATTCGGCGCTGGATTATCACGCGCCTGCTGACGGAACGAGGTCGGCGACAGGCCGCTAATGCGCTGAAACTCGCGGTTAAAATTGGACCTGGTGGTAAATCCCGACTCGAACATGATTTCGGTAACGGGCAGCGGGGTGCTTCGCAGCAGCGCCTGCGCCCGTTCAATCCTTAAACCGTTAATCCACTGCGAGACATTACATTGACTGATAGCGTTGACCGCGCCTGAGAGCTGACGCGCGGGGATCCCCGTTTTTCGGGCAAGCAGGCTGAGCGTAAGGTCGGGATTGAGATAGATCTCCGTTTCCCGAACCAGCTTCTCAAGGGTGGCGTAAATTCCCGCCAGCTCTCCCGCAGGAAGCGCGGCCCGCGTCGGTGGCGCCTCCCGGCTATCAGACTGCGCAACCGCAGCCGGCCGCCCGGCGCAGACGATCGCCGCGCCAATAAGCGGAAGGAGCGCGGCCTGAAAACCCATCACGATCGCCGGAGCCAGCTTGCCGCCGGTTATGCTGAAGTCAAACGTCACCGCGAGATCGGTCAGCGCCGATATACAGAGAAAACAGCCGGCAAAAAAGGCCATTTTCGTCGTATGCGGCGACTCTGTGAGTCGGCTGAGGGTAAAGCGGTGCCCCCCGCGCCAGGCGAGCCGCAGCAGGCTGTATCCATAGCCGGCAAAAAGGAAAAAGAGGATCGAATCCGTCGCTGGCGGCCAGAGTATCCTGATAGCGACGGCGAGAACGGCGGGGGCGAATAGCAGCATCAGGTGACGCCGCCGGCTGATTTCAGTCAGCGAGATAAAACAGTGCCAGGCGATCGGCGGCAGCACTATGGCCAGCCCGGACTGGAGATTGCGCAACATGCTGGACTCATATTCCCAGCGCAGCGTGCTGACGGCAATAAGGACGATACAGGAAAGCAGAAAACGCAGGGTACCCGCGTGGCGCTGCTTGTGCGCAAACAGAGCCATTGCCAGCAGAAAAAGCAGGGCGGATAAGGTAATAAGCGGAAAAGGAACCGAAAGCATGTCAGCCGTACCACAACGAAAAGTTATCGGGAATATTTACACATATCCCGGCGCGCTGTCGCCTCTGACGTGACGTTCTGTAACGCTGGCCTTTATGAAGGGCTTTATTTCCGGCTGCTGGAGGATCTGACCTTTAGCCTACCGGCCAGCATAACGTGCGTCGCCGCATCTTCCTGATTGCACAGATACTCCACCGCCAGCCGCCCTAATTCACTGTAGGGCAGCTGAATGCTGGTGAGCGGCGGGGTGAGCTGTTCCGATATTTTCTGATCGTCGTATCCCGCCAGCAGAAGATCCTGCGGCAGCCGTATGCCGTTGACCGCCAGCGCCTGATAGCAGCCGATCGCCAGCCAGTCGCTGGCGCAAAAGATGGCGTCCGGGCGATCCTGCTGTTCCAGCAGAGAGCAGGTGGCCGTAAAGGACTCGCTGAACTGCCAGTTTGTCCGGCGCACCAGGCTCTCATCGTACGCCTGTCCGGCCTGCTCCAGCGCCGCCTGATATCCCGCCAGCCGCTGGCGGGTTGCCTCCATCCAGCTTTCGCCGGTGATGTGCGCGATGCGCCTGGCGCCCATGGAAATCAGATGACGGGTCACCTGAAACGCGTTGGCGTAGTCGTCGGGGACAAATGAGGGCAGCAGCGGCGAGTCCGGGTCCCGCTGGTTGAGCAAAACCAGCGGCAGGCGGGTGCAGTCCTGAAAATCGGTCATATCCACAAGCGTGGTCACCGGGGAGGCGAGAATAATTCCGATGCAGTTACGCTGCTCCAGCTGACGGATAATATTGATCGCCAGCTCCACGTCGTCGCCGTAATCATATACGGTCAGCAGCACTTCATTGCGCCAGGCCGCTTCTCGCGCCTGGCTGATAGCATCGATAAAGGGGTCGTAGCTTTGCAGCGTGCTGACCAGCAGCGCCACTTCTTCCTGATTCCGCGGAGCGTGAATCGCCGGAAGGCGGTCATAGCCGAGCTCAGTCGCAACGGCGATCACCCGCTGACGGGTCTCCTCGCTAAGCTTGATATTCCGGGATTGATTAAGGACCAACGATACCGTTGCCTGTGAGACGCCCGCCGTACGGGCGATATCGTTCATCGTTACTTTGTTTTTCCGCTTCATCATCCCTCTCCCCTTGAGAAGCCGCATTATACCTTAACGACCAGGCACATAGGCAGACTAAAGCGCTGTCGATCGCGTTTCCGGCTCGTTATCGGGCAAGGTTTGTGACCCTCATCGCTTTTAGCGCCCGTAGTAAGGGAAGCAATAGCCGTTAACCCTCCTGGGATGGCAAATTGCGTCGGTAGCGCTTGAAGTAATTTCCTTCCGGGAAAATAATGGCTTATTCGCATGAGGTGGGAGGGCACGATGGTCATCGATATACGCGAGCTGCATTCGCAGGACAAATCGCAGTGGCTGCAGCTGTGGGAGGGCTATACCAGTTTCTACGGCAGCCCGCAGCCTGACGATGTGACGGAATACACCTGGCAGCGCCTGCAGGACAGCGCCTCTCCCGTTATTGGCCGGGTTGCGGTGGTCGATAGCCGGGTGGTCGGGTTCGCGATTGGCGTTCTTCACGAAGGCACCTGGGTGAAAACGCCCGTTTGTTATCTGGAAGATCTGTTCGTCGACCCGCAAATGCGCGGGCGCGGAGTCGCCAGAGCGCTGGTGCAGGCCCTGCATTCGGAAGGTAAAGCGAAAGGGTGGTCGCGCTTATACTGGCATACGCGCGCTGATAATCCTGCTCGCAGGCTGTATGATGAATTCACCCCTGCGGATGATTATGTCCGCTATCGTGTGATGCTATAAGCCGTCAGAGATAAGAAGTTATTAAGATTTTCCCTGTCTAATAGCGGAAAACGACTCAGGAGAATCAAATATGGAAAAACGAATCGAGACAACCGTTAATCTGATCATCTTTCTTTCCCTGCTGGCTACCGCCTGGGATCTCTCCCTGGTGCACCATCTCCCCTGGTAAATCCGGCAGTACGGCGCCTGCTGTGGCGCCGTTAATTATCCCTTGAACTATCCCGGCAGCATCTCGCCGCGGCTAAAGCTCCAGTCCTCGGTATGATTAAACTGAATGACCACCATCACATCATCGGGGGCAATACCGAGCTCCGCCTGCAGCCGATCGCACAGTCGCCGGTAGAGGCGCTTTTTCTGCTGCGCGCTGCGGGCTTTGCCGGCAAAAATATGAAACAGAACAAAGTCGCCGCTGCGCCCGCCGCTGAGGTAGTGCGGATCGACGATGCGCCGGGCATCGGGCAGAGCGTCGATAAACTGGAATTTATCCGCCGGGGGAACCGCAAACTCGTCCACCAGCGTTTGATGGAATAGCGCTGAAAGCCGCGCAATCCATTCATCGTCATAGCCGGCGCGCAGCGTTATCCGGGTCAAAGGCATGCTGATCCCTCCGGCGGTATGCAGGAGAGCGCGGTGACGGCCGCCGGCCAGCCGGCATAAAAGGCCAGGTGGGTAAAAACCTCGGTTATTTCGGCGCGGGTCAGGCCGTTGTTAGCCGCAAACTCAATATGCCACGGCAGCTGTCGTTCTCTGCCAAGCGCCGTCAGGGCAGCAAGGGTTATCAAACTTCTTTCCCTGGGCGACAGCTCGCCTCGGGCCCAGATATCGCCGAAAAGCACGTCTTCAGTCAGCTGGGCGAGTTTTGGCGCGATCCCGGCCAGGTTATTGCGGGTAGGTGATGCCATCGTTCATATCTCCAGTTGCCATGAGAGAGGATGAACAGAGAGTGGCACAGGGAAATTCTTCTTAATATCGCAACATTTTGGATAGTCCATCCTGAAAAACAGGATGGTCAGCGATAAAAGCCGGGCGACGTCCTGCGTGCCCGGCAAGCGCTATCAGGCTGCGATCTGGCGACGGGCGACGATAAACAGGCGAGGGAACAGCAGCAGCACCTTCCCGTTACACTGTAACGGATAGTGCGCCTGCAGTAGCGTCAGATAACGGCTGAGAAACGCGTCGCGCTGGCTGTCATCGAGTCGCTGCAGGTACGGACGCAATCCCGTGGACTGCAGCCAGTCAATAATTGCCTGATGGGAATCGAGCTGATGATAATAGGTGGTGCGCCAGATATCGACCTCGCAGCCGCTGGCCGTCAGGATATCGTAATACTGCCGGGCGGTGGGAAGCGGGTGGCGTCCGCTTTCCGCATGCCCAAGCTCCTGAGCTACCTGACGCATCAGGGTATGGGAAGGCTCCTGCCAGTTATCCGGCATCTGCACCGCCAGAATGCCGTTATCCGCCAGCCGTTCGACGAGCTGCGGGAACAGCGTCTGGTGCTCGGTAAGCCACTGCAGGGAGGCGTTTGCGTAGATCACATCCGCCGGACGTTCGGGCCGGTATTCCCGGATATCAGCGGCGACGAACCGGCATGCGGGCAGCGCCCGGGCCGCCTCTTCCAGCATCGCGGGCGAATTATCCACTCCGACAACCGTCGCCGCGGGCCAGGCATGATGCAGCAGCGCGGTACTGTTTCCCGGCCCGCAGCCAAGGTCAACGGCGAGCGTAACGGGATGATGGGCGATACGAGCGAGCAGTTCGGCGGCGGGGCGCGTACGCTCGGCGCCGAACTGTAGATACAGCGAGGGATTCCAGTCTGCCATCGGTGACTCCGGGTTAGATAAACTCGTTCATCAGCATAGATGGCATTGACCGCAGGTAAAATGGCTTTACGCATTTTATTAGTTACGTGACAGCGTCACGTAACGCAATATAGAGCGAAGGGTTCTCGCCAGTCCGCAGGCCTAATCGGCGTCCTTTAACGACTCCGCGCGTTTGGCGGTGGCATAGACAAAATCCAGCATCGGCTCAAGATCGGTATCGTATCCGGCCTGGATTATTTTCCCCCGCAGCCACTCAATTTCGCTGGTGATATCCGGATGGAAAATATTATTGTCCTGCGCTTTACGCAGCCATTTCAGCAGGAAGTTATTTTTTCCTCTGATCCCGCCCGCTTTCTTAGATTTTCCGTGTATTTTCAGCGCGACTAATATGCAGTAATAGAAATGAACCCGCTGATTAAAACTTTGATGCATGTATGTATTTCCCGCCAGAGTCAGGAATTCACCGTCCAGGCCAGTGATTCGGATTGGGCATGATAACGGGCACGGATCGTCTGTTATTCGATCTCTGATATATCACCCGTTTCGCCAGTACGCCCGTTGCCAGGCGCTGTTCGGATGGTGTCACGGATGCCGAATAACAGTCAATTCTTGATTACTTTTTTACCTTTTTCAGCGGGGCGGCCCGCGGAACACAATTCCTTACGCCCGCCGCAAACCGGCGCGTTGTTGCAGATATACGCGTAATATCAAGATAAACGCCATGACCACAACCGCCGCGGCCAGCAGATAAATAGTTCCCAGACTGTAATACCCGGCAACCCAGCCGGCAACGGGGCCGGTGAGCCCGAGAGCCAGATCGAGGAACGCAGAGTAGGTGCCCAGCGCGGTGCCCTGGTTTTGCTCCTCGACCTGTTTCACCGCCTCGACGCCCAGCGCCGGGAAGACCAGCGAGAAACCGGAACCGGTCAGGAACGCGCCGATGCCGGCAACCCACGCAGAAGAGGCCTGCCAGATAATCAGCAGGCCGATGCATTCGATAACAAAGCAGGCCAGCGATACCGGAACGCCGCCGTAGCGGGTGATGGTGTTGCCCAGTATCAGACGAATGCAGATGAAACCGACGCTGAACAGCGACAGCGTAAACGCCGCGCCCTGCCAGTCGTGGGCGGAAAAATAGAGGGTAATGAAGGTTGCTATCACCCCGAAGCCCACCGTCCCCAGCGCCAGCCCCAGACCGTAAGGCCAGATTTTGCGCACCACCACGTGGAAGGGGGCGCGAACTCCGCCGCTGACGCTGACGTCCTGGCGGGTGCGGGCAAAAAGCAGGCCGATAAAGGCCACCAGCACCACCACGACGGCAAAACCGCTAATGCCAAAATAGCCGTTGAGCAGAACTCCCAGCGGGGCACCGACCGCCATCGCCACGTAGGTCGCCACGCCGTTCCAGGAGATCACCCGGGAGGTATGGATCGCGCCGACGGTTTTAATTCCCCACAGCGTCGCCCCGGTGGCGGTAAAGCTCTCGCCGACGCCAAGGAGTATTCGGCCAATGAGCAGAGCGGCCACCGCCAGCAGCGGAACGGACTGCAGCAGCACCGCAGCCAGCGTAAAGACCCCGCTCAGCAGGCAGCAGACGATACCGAGGCTGACGACTCTTTTCGGCCCCCAGATATCGGCGTAGCGCCCCGCGTGCGGCCGGCTGAAGAGGGTGGCAATGTACTGCAGACTGATCACCACGCCAGCAACAAAGGTGCTATAGCCCAGCTGATAGTGAATATAGCCGGGTAAAACCGCCAGCGGCAGGCCGATCGACAGATAGCAAATGCAGGTGAATACAACGATCGAAATGATGCGCAGATTTAGCTGAGTCTGAGTGGCTGAAGGAGTCATAACGTCAGGTATTTAAAACAAAAGGGGGGTTAGCATAGCGCAGACCCTGCGGCCAGCACGAGCGCGGGATGTGATTTCCGCACGTTTCACTTACTATGCCGGTAAGATGAAATCTATGCCGCTAGTTTTATTCAGAATCCGCGCTTTCGCAGTCAGGCAATGCCCGTCACCGCTTTTTTCATTTGCCGCACGGCTGCTGACGCTAGCCCCGGGTCTCGATCGGGCCGACGCTCGCATCCCTGATGGCCTGTGCAGAAACGCCTGTTCGCGGTATAAGATTTATCTCGTCGCAGCATATTAACCATTAACGTCAGGAGGGAGTATGACAGCCGATTTAGCAGGGATTGAGGTTCTGTTCGTCGCCGGGTTTGGGCCGATAACCCGCAGTACCGAAAGTAGCCGGTCCTTTTACGCCGAGGCGCTGGGTTTGCCGTTGAAAGAGATGGCGGGTAACGCCGACTACCTGCTGACGGAGCAGGATGCGCTGGCCGGAGTTAAGCACTTTGCGCTGTGGCCGCTGGAGCAGGCGGCGCAATCATGTTTTGGCGTTGCCCGCTGGCCGGCGGATCTCCCGCAGCCTCAGGCGTGGATCGAGTTTGAGGTGCGTGATATTCAGGCGGCGAGCGACAGCCTGCTGTCGAAGGGCTATCGCTTGCTTATCGCGAACCGCGTGGAGCCGTGGGGGCAGACGGTGACGCGGCTGCTCAGTCCGGAAGGGCTGCTCACCGGCGTGACCATTACGCCGTGGCTGCGTGAGTAGATGTCGTCCGTTCCTCCTCTGCTGCCATCCGTCGGCTGCCGCCGCTTGTTGGCGGCAGCACCGGGGCCCTCTTAATATCTGACATATTTCGTTAACCGACGAAGTATCCGCCTGCATTTCCTTCTAGTCTTCTCTGCTGACGATACCCGGCGCTGGCCCAATGCCGCTTGCCTGCCCGTTAATTTATAATCATACTAAATTGAGAATTTAAATTAACAATTATTCTTTATTTGAGATTTATAGTCTAAGAGGAGTGCGCAAGGTGACTGAATACAGGCCAGAACTTAAGGCTTTCCTGCTGGCGCTGGCCGGTTCGGTGGTACTGATCGTCGGGATGGGGTACGGGCGCTTTGCGTTCACCGGGATCCTGCCGCTGATGCTGGATGAGCACATTTTAACCCTGCGCGAAGGGAATCTCGCCGCGTCGGCGAACTACGCGGGCTACCTGCTGGGGGCGCTGATGCTGGCTAAGGCCAGGCCGGCCGATGCGAAATGGTTAAACCTCGCGTCGGTACTCTTAACCGTGCTCTGCCTGGCGGCGATTGCCTGGCTACGGTCGCCGCTGGCGATTATTGCGCTGAGAGGCATTGCCGGCGTGCTGAGCGCGGTCACCCTGATCGCCGCCTCGCTTTGGCTGCTGCAGCACATGAAGCATCATAACGGCGCGCCGATCCTCTATTCAGGGGTCGGGATGGGGATTTTTCTGTCGGCGGAGTTTATTTCGCTCGCCAAAAGCCATGCGTTTACCAGCCCGCAGATTTGGCTAATCTGCGCCGCCAGCGCCGGGCTCTTATTTGCGCTGGTTCTGCGCCTGCTGCTCAGCCCGTCTGATTACCTTATTGCCTACAAGCCGACGGTATCGGCTCAGGCGCAAGGCGCAGAAGGCCAGCGCGGGGATGCATGGAAGTTATTGATTATCTACGGCTTAGCCGGATTCGGCTATATCATCACCGCCACCTATTTGCCGCTGTTTCTCTCCGGCTCGCTCACCGGTATCGACCCGGTGCAGCTCTGGGCGCTGTTTGGCCTGGCGGCGGTACCGTCCTGCTTTGTCTGGCACAAGCTGGCGCTCAAGCTCGGCTACCGGCGAGCGTTTACCATCAACCTGATGGTGCAGGCGACAGGCGTGATCCTGCCCGCCTGGAGCCACTCGTTAGCGTTTTGCATGCTGAGCGCCCTGCTGGTTGGCTTCACCTTTATGGGCACCGTTACCCTTGCCCTTCCTGAAGGGCGGCGGCTGAATCATCTGGTGACATTCAACATGATCGCCGCCATGACCGCTACTTACGGCATCGGCCAGATTATTGGCCCGCTGGCGGCCGGCGTTCTGTACGGTCTGAGCGGATCTTTTAATGCCGCCCTCGGCGCCGCGGGCGGCGCGCTGTTTGTGGCCGCCGCACTGGTGACGATCGGCAAACCCGCCGGGCAACAGCGGGGAGTTAACTATCGGCCGCCAGCAGCAGCTGCTGGCGCATGGCATCCAGCGCCGGCGAAACGTAGCCCTGGCGCCAGATAAGCTGGGTTATCGCCGTGCCGACCGGCTGCGAATCGCAGCCTTCCGGTAACGTCATTAGCGCCAGAACGCTCTGCGGGACGATCCCGGCATATCCGCCGGAGGCAATGCAGGCAATGACCGCGTGATACGAACCGATCTCCTGTATTTCAACGTTTTTCATTGCGGACAAAAATGATTCCGCCCGCTTGCGATAGCTGCAGCCCTGCGCAAACGCCGCCAGCCTGAACTCCTCCCGTCCCGCGGGGCTTATCAACATCAGCTCCTCGGCGAAGATCGGCAGGTATTCCAGCGCCTCGGGACACTCCGGCTGGCCGCTGGCGTTCAGCGGCAGGCTCACCAGCGCGCAGTCGAGCGCGGCGCTAAGCACGCGTTCGACCAGCTGCTGGGTAGGCATGGTTTGTAAGGTCAGAGCGACCGCCGGGCACTGCTGATGAAAGCGCGGCAGAATTGAGGTTAAACGGCTGGCGGCGGCGGCCTCCATCGCCCCCATCCGCAGGCTTCCGGCGGGCTGCGTCGGATGCAGCGCCTGTTTCGCCTCTTCGGCCAGGCTCAGGATCCGCAGCGTGTAGTCAAGAAAGCGCTCCCCGGCGGCGGAGAGCACCATCTTTTTATTGCCGCGAACGAAGAGCTCAACGCTGAGCTCTTCCTCAAGCTGCTGAATGCGCGTGGTGATGTTCGATTGCGCGCGGCCCAGCCTTTTTGCCGCCCGGGTGACGCTTTGCTCCTGCGCCACAATTTTAAAGATTTCCAGCGTGCTGTGGTTCATGTTTTTCTTCTAAATATGGAAATAATATTGATCTTAACATCTCAAAAAGAGATGTTAAGAACCGGATATCACAAATTTACGCAGGATCAATCATCATGAACCGCCTGACGCAGCAGCTTGATATTGTCTATCCCATTATACAGGCCCCGATGGCCGGCGTGTCCACGCCTGAACTGGCGGCGGCGGTCAGCAATGCCGGCGGCCTGGGTTCGCTGGGATTAGGCGCTTCCTCGGTGTCTCAGGCGCGGGCGCTGATCGGCAAAACGCGCCAGCTCACCGCCCGACCGTTTAACGTTAACCTTTTTTGCCACCTTCCGGCACGCAGAGATCCGCAGGTCGAAGCGCAGTGGATTGAGCGGCTACGCCCGGCGTTTGCCCAGGCGGGAAGCCAGCCGCCGCAGGCGCTGAGGGAGATTTATCAAACTTTCCTCGGGCACCAGCCGATGCTTGAGCTGCTGCTCGAACTGGCGCCGCCGGTGGTCAGTTTTCACTTCGGTATTCCGCCACGCAGCGTCATTCTGCGTCTGAAGGAGAGAGGCATTGTCACTATGGCCAGCGCGACCAGCGTTCAGGAGGCCCGGCAGATAGAGGCGCAGGGAGTGGATATCGTTATAGCTCAGGGCTACGAAGCGGGCGGCCATCGCGGGATCTTTGACCCGCGCGGCGACGACCAGCAGCTGAGCACCTTTACGCTGGTCCAGAGGCTGAAGCGGACGGTGGGCCTGCCGATTATTGCCGCCGGCGGCATTATGGACGGCGCGGGAATTTGCAGCGCCATAAGCCTCGGCGCCGAGGGCGCGCAGCTGGGGACCGCGTTTCTGCTGTGCCCGGAATCGGCAGCGGATAGCGGCTATCGGCGGGCGATTAAAAACGGTCCTGACCAGCAAACGGTGCTGACCGCGGCCATCTCCGGCCGTCCGGCGCGCTGCGTGCATAATGCCTGGAGCGCGCTGGCGCAAAAGGTTGACGCCTCGGCGATCCCGGCTTATCCGCTGGCCTATGATGTCGGTAAAGCACTGGCGACCGCGGCTAAGGCCCAGGGCGATGAGGGCTACGGCGCCCATTGGGCAGGACAGGGGGTTGGTCTGATCCGCGAGCTGTCGGCGACGGAGCTGATGCAGACCTTAATTCACGAGTGCGGCTTCCGCTAGCGGCGGGGAAAAAGGGCGATGGGGGATCATCGCCCTTGCTGAGTCTAACGGCGGTGCGCCAGGCGGCGAACCAGACGGTCTCCGGTCATCTGTACGCCCTGGACCATCGCCACCAGGATCAATACCGTGCCTACCATCACCTCGTTATTAAAGCGCTGATAGCCGTAGCGGATCGCCAGGTCGCCCAGTCCGCCGCCGCCAATCACTCCGGCCATCGACGAAAAGCCAATCAGCATAACGATCGTCAGCGTTACTCCGGCCAGCAGGGTCGGCAGCGCTTCCGGCAGCAGGGATTTAAAAATCACGTGCCAGATGTTGCCGCCCATCGATAAAATCGCCTCAATCCGCCCGTAGTCCACCTCGTCCAGCGCGTTTTCCGTCAGCCGGGCGAAGAAGGGAAAGGCGCCGATAGTCACCGGAACCACCGCGGCGGTGCTTCCCAGGGTGGTGCCGATAATCAGTCGGGTAAACGGGATCAGCGCAATCAGCAGTACAATAAACGGCAGCGAACGGCCGAAATTGATCGCCGCCCCCAGCAGCGCGTTGAGTTTTGGCATCGGCAGCAGGCCGTTTTTGCGCGAGATAAACAGGATAATCCCGGTCGGTAGCCCGAGCAGGACGGTAAAAAATGCCGCCAGCCCGACCATATAAAGGGTATCCAACGTGCCGCCCACCAGCAGCGGCCAGAGGTCTTCCCAGCTCATGCTACTCCGCATAAAGGCCTCCCGTGAAAGCCGTGACGCGCCAGAAAATCACGCTCCGTTTGCGGATCGTGCAGCAGCGACTGACGCAGTTTTGACCACGGCGCCACCAGCAGATCGGCAATTTTACCGCTTTCAACAATTTCTCCTTTTTCCAGCAGCGCGGCGTGATCGCACAGGGTTTTAACCACTTCAAGTTCGTGGGTGATCAGCACGATGGTCAGATGCAGGCGCTGATTGATATCCGCCAGCAGCGCCAGCACCGAGGCGGTGGTTTCCGGGTCCAGCGCGCTGGTTGCTTCATCGCACAGCAGCACGTCCGGCCTCGCGGCCAGCGCCCGGGCGATCCCTACGCGCTGTTTTTGCCCGCCCGAAAGCTGGGAGGGAAAGGCCTCGGCCTTATCGCTGAGCCCCACCAAATCGAGCAGTTCCTCCACCCGGGCCCGGCGGTCGGCCTTCGCCATGCCGGCGATTTCCAGCGGCACCGCAATGTTGTCGGCGACGCTGCGCGCATGGAGCAGATTAAAATGCTGGAAGATCATGCCGGTTCGCAGGCGATAGGCGCGCAGGGACGGTTTGTCCATTTGCGTAATATCATGCCCGTTCACAATAATGCGGCCCGTAGTGGGCCGCTCCAGCAGATTCAGACAGCGTATCAGCGTACTTTTGCCCGCGCCGCTGCGCCCGAGGATGCCGTACACGGCGCCCTTAGGAACGTGCAGCGAGACATCGTTTAGCGCCGGTCGGCCCGTTCCGGCATAAGTTTTACTCAGCCCCTGCACCTCAATCATGACTGCGGCGCGACCGGTATCACCGAGCCGTTATACTGTTTGCGGATAAATTCCGCCACCTGCGGCGAAGTCAGATCCTTCGCCAGCTGCTTGATCCGCGGATCGTTAGCCAAAGAGGGGTTGGTGACGAGGATATTGGCGTAGGGGTTATGCTCCGCGCTTTCCAGGCCCAGCGCATCTTTTGCCGGAGTCAGCCCCGCTTCCAGCGCATAGTTGCCGTTAATCACCGCCAGGTCGACGTCGTCGAGCGAACGGGGGATTTGCGGTGATTCAATCTCAAGAATTTTGAGATGCTTAGGATTCTCCACAATATCCTTTGGCGTTGCCAGAGTGGTGGCCGGATCGGTAAATTTCGCCGCCAGCTTGATCAGCCCTTGGCTCTGCAGCAGGAACAGCGCCCGGCTCAGGTTGGTGGTGTTGTTCGGCACCGCGACGGTGGCATTCTCCGGCAGGGATTTGAAGTCTTTATGTTTACGCGAATAAATACCCAGCGGTTCAATATGTACCGTTGCCGCGACGGTAAAGGTTTTACCCAGCGCTTTCTCCTGGTCTTTCAGGTAGGGAACGTGCTGGAAATAGTTGGCATCCACGTCGCCGTTAGCCAGCAGCTCGTTAGCGTTAACGCCGCTGGTCAGCTCCACGATCTTCAGATCGAGGCTCGGATCGATTTTCTTGATGTAATTCAATATCTCCGCATGCGGAACCGGGTCAGCGGCGACGCGCAGCGCGGCGGCCTGCGCCGACGTCCATGCCAGAGAAAGAGACAGTGCTACCCCTGCCAGTTTAAAAGCGGCATTTTTCATGGTGTTTTCCTTTATTTTTATGTTTAAACGATCAGTTGTTCGGCGCGTTCGCGAAACACATCCTGGTAGTAGCGTTCGGCAACGTCCGGATGCGAGCGCAGGCGCCCCTTCAGGTAGTTCCAGCCCACCTCCCGCAGCAGAGGATTCTGCGGATCGCTATCCGGCCCGAGCGCCTCCTGCGCCAGCTCAGGCGGCAGGGTGTAGACCGGAACCACGGCATCCAGCTGCGCGCCGAGGAAGAAGGCAATCGAGAGACGCTGCTGGCTTGCCGGCGGCGACACGACGCGATGCACCGTCGCGCGCAGATAGCCATTGGTCGCCAGCTCAAGAAGTTCGCCGATATTGACGACAAAGCTGCCGGCCAGCGGGGTCGCATCGATCCAGCGGCCGGGGGAAACCTCAACCTGCAGCCCTTTTTGCTCATCCTGGAGTAAAAAGCTGAGGAACCCCGAGTCTTTGTGGGCGCCAACGCCCTGGGTGCTCTGCGTCTCCTGCTGGCCGGGGTAGCGGATCAGTTTGATATGCTCATTGGGCTGCTGGCCGTACAGGGTATCAAAGGCGTCATTGGGCAAATTCAAGGCTTCGGCAAACGCGCGCAGCACGGTAATACCGACCTGCGTCATCGCGCTTTGCCAGCTCAGCAGCGTCGGTTTCAGGTCAGGTAATGCTTCCGGCCACAGGTTAGGCCCCTGCAGGCGCTGCCAGCGCGGCGCATCGTCACTCAGCGTCAGAGCGGGGCGCTCGGCGCCAATATCGAACTGTTCGCGCCAGTCCGGCTGCCCACGGGTGAGCTCAGACGCGGCGCGGTTATAGCCGCGAAAGTGCGGAGAGTGGATCATGGCGACCGGCTGCTTTTGCTCATCGGCCAGCGCGAAGAAGCGGCGGGAGAGCTGCTGCACGCTGCGCTGCAGTTCGTCATCCACTCCATGATTGATCAGATAAAAGAAGCCGATATCGCGCGCGGCGTGGCGCAGGTCGGCGAGAAAAGCGGACTTTTCAGCGGGGTCCGCGTAGCGAGCAAGATCGAGAATCGGCAGCGTGGTTGCGTTCATTGTGTTCTCCGAAGGCGGTGTGCATATATTTTCGTGTATCCAGATTCAGGGTTCGGGGACAACAACAGCGCATAATCATTTCCTCAGTCAGGTGGTCAAACACAGCTTGCCCTAAGCGAAAATAATCAACCAATAACCTTCTTTTCTAATTTATGACCGTCGGGGGTTCAGTGCTTTTGCGAATAGTAGATAAGGGCGATAGCGCGCTAAGTCCGCCTCGCGAGTTGCGCGGGGCGAAAGGAGTCAGTATGGTGTGCGCAATTTCTCAGGTATTTCAGGACAGGACATTATGCAGCCTTCAAAAGATCCCCTGCACGGCGTAACTCTTGAGGCGTTACTCAACGCTCTGGTGGCGAAATATGGCTGGGCGGAGCTGGCAAAGCGCATCAATATTAACTGCTTTAAGAGCGATCCCAGCGTCAAATCCAGCCTCAAGTTTTTACGCCGGACGCCCTGGGCGCGCAAGGAAGTGGAAGAACTCTATATTGATAGCCTGGAAGATATTGCCGATGAACGGGAGGATATGCCCACCGACGGCCCGTGGGCAAACTGGCAAAGTAAGAAGGAACCGCGCTAGCGGCGGTTAAGGCGCCTGCCTGCGCATCTGCCGCCACTTCACGGTGTGATAAATAAAATAGCCGGCGGCTAAAGGCAACGTCAGCGGCACTAATGCGAAGAGATACAGCGCGCCAAATCGGCCCATTCCCCCGCCGTTAATCGTTTCAAATGTGCGCTCCGACGTCAGGTGAAGAAGCGTGTCATCGGCCCCGCGTTTCGCAAAGGGGAACAGCAAAATAGAGAGCCAGCCGAGCGCAATAAGCGGCCAGCCGACCTCATCATAGAGGTCGTAAATAAGCAGGCCGAAAAGGAAAATGCCGCACGCCAGCTTACCGATAAAATCCGGACGCTTAATAAAAAGCACCGCCGGATGCACGATGCGGACCGCGCGCTGCCGCGGCCTGCGGCTTCCCGTTTTCCGCGATCGGCGGTGGCTGTTTTTTCTGCTCACTTCCTGTTAATTATCCTGCTTAGCCGGGACGCAATAGCGCATGCCCCATAGTGATATTAACCGGCGAATTGAGCAAATATAATTCAGCCGCACTGCCAAAAAACGGGAGGCGGATATTCTGCCTATATCTCTTCCCCGGGCGAAATAGCGCGCAGGGCGCCTGGCGCCTGGCCGGTAATACGCTTGAAAGCGCGGCTAAATGCGGCATGGGAGCTGTAGCCCAGCTTAAAGGCCACCTTTTCCAGAGCCTGGCCTTCATGGGAAATGTACTGAACGGCCAGACGCATGCGTAATTCGGTCAGGTAGCGCGCGGGCGTCGTGCCGGTCGCCGCCAGAAAGCGTTCGGCAAACACCGAACGCGAGGTGCCGGCCTCACGGGCCAAATCCTCAACCTTCCAGTTAACCCCCGGCTGCTGATGCATCACGTAGATAGCCCGCGCCAGCTTCGGGTCGCGCAGCACCTGCACCCAGCCGGTAGCATTGCCGCAGCCGCATTCCACCCAGCCGCGAACGATCAGCGCCGCCACCACGTCCGCCAGCCGCGCCAGGATACCCGCATAGCCCGCCTGGCGGGTGAGGGTTTCTCGCTCCATTGCCGCCAGAAGAGGCTGGATCTCAGGCCGGGTGTTCAGCAGGCTGCTCACCATCATCACCTCCGGCATCGCTTTTACCAGCGGCTGCATGCCGCCGAGCTCAAAGTCCATACAGCCGCTGAAAATAATGGCGTTGTCCTGCTCCGGCTGCGGACCCTTGTTTTTGATGCAGCACACCGTACTGCACACCGGTTCGGTGGGTAGCTGCCGGACGTTGACGATTTGCGCCTGCGCGTCGGACATCAGCACGTGGCCGTCGCCGTTGGGAATAAACAGCGCATCGCCGCTCTCCAGCCTGAGCTGCTGCCCGCTGGCCATGCGCAGCAGAACCGGGCCGCGGCTGACAAAATGGAACTGCGCCTTGCCCGGCACATAGCTGAACTCCACCCCGAACGGCCGGCCGGATTCAATGCGCCGGTAGTTGACGCCTGAAAGGCGCATGCCGCGCAGCAGTTCACTGGTGAGATCGAGGGCCTGATGAGTCATAACGCGAATCCCGGACGAATTATCAATAATGGCAGAGTATGCATCATAGATCGTCCGAAGAGAAGTTTCTAAGCTGTGTCGGATTGTTAACTGTTCTGGAGAGATGTATATGAGTTCCTGCATTGTAGCCGATGAGAGCCAGCTAAACGCAAAACCCGCATGGCGGGCCGTTTATGCGCTGGCGCTGGGCGTTTTCGGCCTGATTGTTGCAGAGTTTCTTCCCGCCAGTCTGTTAACGCCGATGGCGGCAAGCCTGGGCGTGAGTGAAGGAATGGCGGGGCAGGCGGTGACCGCCACGGCTCTGGTGGCGCTGGTTACCGGGCTGCTAATCACCCCGGCGACCAGAAATATCGACCGCCGCTGGGTGCTGATGTTTTTTTCGCTGCTGCAAATTATCTCCAGCATGATGGTCGCATTTGCGCCTTCGCTTGAGTTTTTACTCCTCGGCCGTCTGCTGCTGGGGGTTGCGATCGGCGGGTTCTGGTCGATGTCCACCGCTACCGCAATGCGTCTGGTTCCCGCCGCGTATGTGCCAAAAGCGCTGGCCATCATTTTCTCCGCCGTATCGATAGCGACCGTCGTGGCCGCGCCGCTGGGCAGCTATTTAGGCGGCCTGATCGGCTGGCGCAACGTATTTATCATCTGCGCGCTGCCGAGCCTGGCGGCTCTGTTCTGGCAGCTGTGGGTTCTGCCCTCAATGCGCCCGGAAAGCGCAGGCAGCTTTGCGACGCTATTTAAGGTGCTGCGCCGGCCGGGGATGCTGGGCGGCATGCTGGCAACCATTTTGATCTTCAGCGGCCATTTCGCGTTCTTTACCTACCTGCGGCCGTTTCTGGAAACCGTCGCCCAGGCGAGCGTGGAAGGGGTTTCACTGATCCTGCTAGGCTTTGGGTTGGCGAACTTTGTCGGGACCTCCATTGCCGGGCATTTACTGGCCCGCAGCCTGCGCCTGACGCTGGCGCTGGTGCCGTTTGCGATGAGCATTCTGGCGCTGATGATGGTGACATTCGGACATCTGATGCTGCTTGATGGTCTGATGGTAGCCATGTGGGGCTTCGCCTTTGGCCTGGTGCCGGTGGGCTGGTCAACCTGGCTTGCCACCACGGTGCCGGATGAGGCCGAAAGCGCCGGCGGGCTGCTGGTTGCCTCCATACAGCTGGCCATCAGCGCCGGGGCAGCCGGCGGCGGGGCGGTGTTCGACATCACCGGCGCCAGCGGGGTCTTTACCGGCAGCGGGGTGCTGCTGCTCAGCGCGATGATCATTGTCCTGGTCGGCGTACGGGTAAAACCGGTGCCGAACGGAGAGTAAAGCAAGCGCCTGCGGGCGCTTTTTTCGTTTCGCCGTCAGCCGGCACGCTTCAGCGATCGGCCGGTCGGATCTTTTTTCCTGGCAGCCCTGGCGCCGCTTTTCCCCGCCAGCTCAACAAGACGCCTGAAGGTAGGGCACTCCATATGCGAAGGCGCCGGGCAGTCGGCAACGTGGCGAAGCGTATCGCGCAGGGCGGTTAGCTGCTGAATCTGGCGGTCAATGCGCTCGGCTTTCTGGTGCAGCTCCCCGCGCGGCAGCTCGGGCGTTCCCTGTTTGCCGAACATGCTCGCGATCTCATCGAGCGAAAAACCCGCCGCTTTGCCCATGGTGATGAGTTTAAGGTGCAAAAGCACGTCATGCGGGAACTGCCTGCGCAGCCCGTGCCGAGAAATAGAAGAAATCAGCCCGATCTCTTCGTAGTAGCGCAGCGCCGAGGGTTTGATCCCGCTCTGTGCCGAAACTTCGCCGATATCCAGAAATTTCATGCTTGACCTCAATTCGACTTGAAGTCGTAGCATGCTCCCGAACCAAATTTCCGGCAAGAGGGCAAAACAGTGGCGCAAGCAGAAATACCGATCCCGACAAACAAACCGGCGGCAGTAACGGCTGCGCTCGCGTTATGCATGCTGCTGGCCTCGCTGGGCACCAGCATCGCCAACATTGCGTTGCCCACTCTGGCGGCGGCCTTTTCCGCGCCTTTCTCGCAGGTCCAGGCCGTGGTGACCGTCTATCTGGCGGCGCTGACGATCTCGGTGCTTGTTGCCGGTCGTCTGGGCGATAAATGGGGGCTGAAGACGATGCTGATGGTCGGCCTCGGCCTGTTTATCGTGGCGTCGTTGCTCTGCGCCCTGGCCGCCAGCCTGTGGTTTTTGACCGCCGCGCGGGCGCTACAGGGAGCGGGCGCCGCTTTCCTGATGACGCTGAGTATGGCCCTTATGAGGCAGGCCGCCGGGAAGGAGCGTATCGGACGGGCGATGGGGCTGCTGGGTACCACTTCGGCGCTGGGAACGGCGCTCGGCCCCTCCTTCGGCGGGCTGCTGATAGCCTGGGCGGGATGGCGCGGCATTTTCTGGGCTCAGCTGCCGATCGCCTGCCTGGCGCTGTTGCTGATTTTTATCGTCTTACCCGCCGATTTACGCAGTCGTTCCGAGGCTCAGGTCGGCCAGCGGTCGGCGCTGGCCAGGCGTCTGGCGCCCTGGCTGCTGGTGAATCTTCTGGTGGCGGCGGTGATGATGACCACCCTGGTGGTTGGGCCGTTTTATCTGAGCATCGCGCTTGGCCTGAAGACCGCGGCAGTGGGCTTCGTGATGGCGATCGGCCCCGTGATCTCTATCTTTTGCGGCGTGCCTTCCGGCCGGTTGGTTGATGGCTGGGGCACCCGCCGCACGCTTAATATGGGACTGATCCTGTTAGCGGCAGGGGCCTTTATGCTGGCATACATGCCGAACCAGATCGGCATTATCGGCTACGTGCTGTCCGTTATGGTTTTGACCCCCGGCTACCAGCTCTTTCAGGCCGCCAACAATACCGCCGCGCTGCTCGACGTGATGCCGGGTCAGCAGGGCACGGTATCCGGATTACTCAGCCTTGCGCGTAATATGGGGCTGATCGCGGGGGCCGCCGCGATGGGGAGCGTTTTTGCGTTTGGCGCCGGCACGGAAGACTTCGTCCATGCATCGGCGTCGGCTATCGCCGGCGCCATGCGGTACACCTTCCTGCTTGCTGGCGTAATGATGGCCGGGGCGATCGCCATCGTGCTCGCCAGGTGCCTGAATGAGTGACGCTCCCGCTGCGGGTCAATCCAGGAACGGCAGCTGGCCGAGGATCTCCTGCAGATCGCGCCTTTCCTGACCGCCAAGCGTCTCGAGGGGGAACGGCAGGCACGGCGCCGGCGCGGCACCAAGGATCTCGGCCACGGTCGCAATTACCCGCAGGCTCCCGTGGCGACGATAGAACGCCCACAGCGGCTCAAGGGCCGCGCTAAGCCGCTGCGCCTCGTCATTCTCTCCGCCTGAGGCCGCCTGGGTCAGGCTCCGGGAGTAGCGGGGAAACAGCCCTGCAAGGACGGAATACCAGACGTCGCAGCCGGCAATCAGGCCGGCCGCGGAGCGGGCGTCGCCGCTGATGCCGAGAGTGACCCGTTCGGCGATCCGGCCCTTCAGGGCGGCGATGCGTCGGCAGGCCGCGCTCCAGTCCGCCGGAAGATCGCCGAGTTTTATCGACCGCACGTGGCTAAGATTCGACAGGGCGACTAACAGCTCGTCGGAAAAGACAAATCCGGTTGTTGCCGGATTGTCATAGATGCACAGCGGAACCGATAGCCCGGCGGTGACGCGCTCGTATAGGCGATACGCCTCGTCGGCGCTCAGTTTCTGATACGACAGCGGCGCCAGCAGCACGCCGCGGACGCCGGCTGTTTGCGCATCCTCCGCCAGCCTCATAACTTCGTCTGCGCTGATGCTGCTAATGCTGGTCATCACCGGGATACCCGACGCGGCGCTGACCGCCAGCGTTGTGACCCTCAGCCGCTGCTTCCGCGTCAGGTAGGCGTAACTGCCGGTAGACCCCAGCGCGCCTATCGAATCCACGCCGGCATCGACAAGGTTCTCAAGCAGTGAAACAAACGACTTTTCGTCGATCTCTGCGCCGGCCAGCGGGGTGAGAGGGAATGCGCTCAGGCCTGTAAACATCGTTGATTCCTCATAAGAAAATGGTGGCAATACGCAACGGCGATTGCGTTTTATCTGGCAAATTTTCTCGATCCGATAACGCACAGGATAACGCCCAACGTGACGAAAACCATCATCGGACTGACCGTTTCATGCAGCAGGATAGCCGACAGCGCAAGACCAAAAAATGGCTGCAGCAGCTGAAGCTGGCCGACGGCGGCAATCCCGCCGATAGCGAGCCCTTGGTACCAAAAAATAAAGCCGATCAGCATACTGAAAAGCGAAACGTACCCCAGCGCCGCCCAGGCCGACGGCCCAATGCCGCTGAAGGTCGCGGGCATGGTGATAAAGGATGCGATCAGCATCAGCGGCAGGGAGATAATCAACGCCCAGCTGATAACCTGCCAGCCTCCGATCGCCCGGGTGAGCTTTGCGCCCTCGGCGTAGCCCAGGCCGCAGACAATGACCGCGCCGAGCATCAGCAGATCGCCGGTCGGCGACGCCGAGGCGTTTTGCGAAAGCGCGAAGCCCACAACCAGCAGGCTGCCGATGACCGAGAAGATCCAGAAGGCCGTTTTCGGGCGTTCACCGCCGCGCACGACGCCGAAAATGGCCGTGGTGAGCGGCAGAAGGCCGAGAAAGACGATCGAGTGCGCGGAGGTGACATGCTGCAGCGCCAGGGCGGTCAGCAGAGGGAAACCAACGACAACGCCCAGCGCTACGACCATCAGCGGGACGATTTGCGAGGCGTGAGGGCGCCGTTGCCGTAAACAGCAAATCAGCATGCAGGCCACGATTCCGGCGATGGAGGCGCGCAGAAACGTCAGGAAGAAGGGAGGCATCTCAAGCACCGCCACGCGGGTGGCGGGTAAAGAACCGCTGAAAATAATGACGCCCAGCAGGCCGTTGAGCCAGCCAGAAATTGCGCCAGGATCGGCTTTGTGTACCGCTGAATTCTCCACTGTAACCTCATCTGTTGCTTAACGTTTGCGGACTTGAGCATTTGGTCAGCGGATGGTAGCCTCGCCAATCCGATACAATCAAATTATTGTCATGGATACATTTGATGAAAGCCCGCTACAAAGGCATTGTTGATAAATTCGCGGAGTGGATTCGAAACGGCGAGATGTCACCGGGAACCCGCCTTCCGACGCACCGCAGGCTCTCCTCGCAGGAGCATATTTCTTTGGCGACGGCAACGCGGGTCTATAGCGAGCTGGAGGCGATGGGGCTGGTCAGCGGCGAAACCGGGCGCGGCACCTTCGTCAGAGAGACGTCGCTGCCCCCCGGTCATGGCGTCGATCAGCAAACGGTGGCGACGGACGTTATCGACCTGAACTTTAACTATCCGGCGTTGCCCGGGCAGGGAGAGCGGCTGCGGGACGCGCTGCGGCGGCTATCGACGGCCGGCGATATCGAGTCGCATCTGCGCTATCAGCCCCATGCCGGCAGGCTCAACGAGCGCGAGATTATGGCCGGGCATTTTTCCAGGCACGGATTTCGGCCGACGGCGGACAATCTGCTGATCGTCAACGGCACCCAGCATGGGCTGACCGTTACGGTCATGGGGCTGCTGAGACCGGGAGACGTTGTGGCCGTGGATGCGCTGACCTATTCGGGATTCAAAGCGCTGGCCGAGCTCTACCATCTTGAGCTTATCGCCATTCCATCCCTGGCCGATGGCCCCGATTTAGCGGCCCTCAGGCAGCTCTGTCAAAAAAGGCGCGTCCGGGCAGTATACGTTATGCCGACGTTGCACAATCCGCTGGGCTGGGTACTTAGCCGCGCCCAGCGCAAAGCGCTGGCAGAGATTGCCCGGGCTCACGATCTGCTGATCGTCGAAGACGGCGCCTATGCCTACCTGGCGCGTCGGCCGCCGCCGCCGATGGCGAGCTATGCGCCAGAGCGCACCGTTTATATCAGCGGATTTTCAAAAAACGTGGCGACCGGCCTGCGGGTCGGGGCGGTTATCTGCCCTGAAGCGTATCGTCCCGCGCTGGAAAGGGCGGTGCGCGCCACGACCTGGAATACCCCCTCCGTGATGACGGCCCTGGTCTGCGGCTGGATCCAGGATGGCACCGTCAGCCGCTTTGAAATGCTGAAAAGGCGCGATGCGCGCCAGCGGCAGGTTCTGTTACGAGAGGCGCTAGGGGATCTCCCCTGCGTTAGCCATCCGGAATCCTATTTCGCCTGGCTTCCGCTGCCGGACGAGGCGAGGGCGGATCGGGTGGTCAAGGCGCTGATGGACAAGAATATCTCCGTTTCTACGGCGGAGCCTTTCAGTACCGCGCAAAGCGTCCCTCAGGCCATCAGGCTGGCGCTGGGGTCGGTCACGCTGGATAATTTGCGGCGCGCGCTCGTTCAGGTCCGTGAGGCGGTGGAAGCCGAACGGTACCGCTAGCGGATATCGCGACCATCAGGCGCTGCGTATGCAGGCCGCATGCATCAAGCCGCCGGCGACGGCATAAACGGCCCATCCAACCGGCTACTCAAAACAAACGCTGCGTTCCCGGCACTCGTCGCAGCTCGGTGAGCGGCAGGTGACTTCGCCCTGCTGAAGCAGGCAGCGCTGGCGATAGAAGAACTTTTTCCAGCGCATATTGTGTTCGTTCATCACCACCAGCTGCGGAAAGCAGTCGCTCATCAGCTGGCGCAGCTCGGCCCGCGACTCAAGGCCAAGATCCTCCCAGAGATGGTTATAGGCCAGAGAAACCTCGGCGACGATCTGCGCCATAGGTTCGGCCTCCTGCCGCATCCAGTCCGCCAGCCACATGCCGAGCTGCCTGCGCTCCTCTTCGCGGATGGCGTTCAGCTCCGCCATCAGGCGGCGGCGGGTTAGCGTCTCGCCGTCCAGCGGCGTTTCGACCAGAGCCAGACGCTGGCCTAATGCCTGCCAGTCGCTCTGGCTGAGCCCCATCCGCAGGGGAAAGCTGCCTTTCCCCGCGTGATACAGCAGCCACAGGCGGTTTAACCAGGCGCGCGGCGGCATCAGGCGACCCCCTGATGCGCCAGCGCGGCGGGCCAGCTGCCTCGGCGCTGCCGCCACCAGTCGGGGAGCACCTCGGAAACCGGTCGCCATGCGCCCTCGACGCAGGGCTCAATTCCCGCCTGCTCCAGCTTTTGCCACGGCGTATGGCCGATACGCACGCAGAATACGGCTTTAACGTCCGCCAGCAGCGCAAGGATCGCGGCGAACCTGGCGTCGTTATCCTGCGGTTCGCAGTCGTCGCTTCCGCGGCAATATTTCGGCGTAAACCGCTCATTGACCAGCACCATGCCGGCGGCCGACAGGCTGTAAATATAGAAACGGTCGGCGTGGCCAAAGTGGCTGTCAATGACGTCGCCGCGGCCTGACGCAACGGCAACCAGGCAGGCGTCGTCGGCCTCGGACTCGCCGCGGGTGGCGATGCTGGCATGAAGCTGGGCGCGCTGATGGAGAATGGGCAGCCAGGCCGGGAGGCTCGCCGCGGACGGCAGTTCGGTAAACTGCTGGCTGCGATCTTCCCCCAGCATACCGATAGCGTCGGCGCGGCACTGATGGCAGTGGGTCATCTGCGGCATCACTTCGCCGCAGCGGCTGCGGGTGGCGGCGAGCATTTCGGCATCCGGCTCCGGCTGGCCGTTAAGGCCGAATACCGTGCCGTGCTCCGGTCTGGCGATCAGCGGCATAATATTATGAATAAAAGCGCCGCTGGCCTGCAGCCGACGGCTGACGTCGGCCATGCCGCTGGCGTTAATCCCCGGGATCAGCACCGAATTTATCTTCACCAGCACCCCTTTGGCGGTTAGCCTGCTGACGCCCTCCAGCTGGCGGGCGATGAGGATCTCTCCGGCTTCGCGCCCGCTGTAGCGCTCGCCGTCCAGCCATAGCCAGGCATAAATTTGCGCGGCGACATCCGCATCCAGCGTATTAATGGTGACCGTGACGTGGTCAACGCCGACGTCCAGCAGGCGATCCACCGCGTCGGGCAGCATCAGGCCGTTCGTCGACAGGCAGAGCTTCAAATCCGGCAGCTGTTCACGTATCAGTTCGAGGGTGCGGAAGGTGCGGGTGAGGTTGGCGAGCGGGTCGCCTGGACCGGCGATCCCGACCACTGAAAGCTGCGGGATAGTCTGGGCGACCTGGCGTACTTTGAGCACCGCTTGCTCGGGCGTCAGCAGCGTCGACGATACGCCGGGGCGGGATTCGTTGCTGCAGTCGAACTTGCGATTACAGTAGTTGCACTGCAAATTGCAGGCGGGCGCGACCGGCAGATGCATCCGCGCAAAACGGTGGTGCCCGCTGCGGGAATAGCAGGGGTGCGCGGCGACCTTATCGGCAACAAAAGGCGTTAACGCGCCGTTGTCCGCAGCGTGACAGGCTTTACCGGCAGGGGAAGAGGAGCAGGAAGTCATGGTCGTACCTTCATGGTTGGGCGATACCTTCCTGCTGCAAATGCTGTACCAAACGTTTAATTGTCAAGTTACTGAAATTTAAAGATAATGTCCGGCGATAAATTGTCGCAATTCCGCCCCGGTGCTGACAATGTCCTGAACCTCACACGGCGGGTCAGATTCGCGGCATGGTGATGTCCATGATTTGGATCCGGTAAGCGACCTGGCGCGGCGTCATCCCGAGCAGGCGCGCCGCTTTAGCCTGAACCCAGCCCGCCTTTTCCAGCGCGGCAATCAGCCGCTGGCGCTCATCGAGCGTATTGTCGAGCCAGCCATCTTCTGACGGACCGCTGGCGGGCAACGCTTTCGGCATCGTGTCGTAATGATTGAACAAAATCACGTCCCGGTCGATCAGCCCGCTCTCCGACATCACCGCCGAACGCTCAAGGCAGTTTTCCAGTTCGCGCACGTTTCCCGGCCAGCTGTACTCCATCAGCAGGCGGATCGCGCCGTCGCTGATCCGCAGCGTCCGGCCCTGGTTCTGGGCGATTTTGCGCACCAGAAAATGCGCCAGCTCGGCGATATCCTCCTGGCGTTCGCGCAGCGGGGGCAGGGCGATAGGCATCACGTTCAGGCGATAGTAGAGATCCTCGCGGAAATTCCCCAGCCGCACTTCCTCCTCCAGATGACGGTTGGTCGCCGCGATGATGCGCACGTTCACGCGCAGGGTTTCATCGCCGCCCACGCGCTCCATCTCTCCCTCCTGCAGGATACGCAGCAGCTTGGCCTGAAACGAGGCGCTGCTTTCGCCAATCTCATCGAGAAACAGGGTGCCGCCGTCCGCCAGCTCAAAGCGCCCCTTGCGCTGACGCACCGCCCCGGTAAACGCGCCTTTCTCATGGCCGAACAGCTCGCTCTCCAGCAGGGTGTCCGGCAGCGCCGCGCAGTTAAACTTTACGAACGCGGCGGCGGCGCGCGGCGAATTATGGTGAATGGCATTGGCAATCAGCTCTTTCCCGGTTCCGCTCTCACCGCGTACCAGTACCGTGGTATCCCAGCGGGAGACCTGACGAATAATCTCCATAATCTGGCGCATCGACGGGCTTTTGCCGACCATCGTCTCAAGGCCAAAACTGCGCGACGGCGCGCAGGTGCGCGGCCGCTCGGCCCTCGAGAGCGTCTGAGGCGGCTGCTGCCCGGGCGCCGGGAGGATCATCAGGCGAATGGTCTGGGCTATCAGGTTGGCGACGGTTTCGAGAAACCGCGTGCAGGCCGGGAGACGCTCATCCTGACGCACCATCGGCTGCGCCGACAGCACGCCGATGGGCTGAGAATTGGGCCCCATCAGCGGCACCGCGATAAACGGCAGATCGTAATCATACAGGCTGAGGCGATCGAGAAACCGCCGATCGTCGGCGACGCGCGGCAGCACCAGCGACTGGCCCCGGGCCAGCACGGTGCCGACTAATCCTTCCCCCGGCCGGTAGCGGATCTGCGTACTGCCCGGCAGCGTCTGATGCTCGGTTTGCTGTAGCGCTTCGATGCTGAGAATTTCCTGCTCGCTATCGTAAAGGCAGATCATGCCGTGCTGCATAAAGGCATCGTTGTATAACACGCTCAGCACCTCCTGGAGCGTCTTGCTGGCCTCGGTGGCGCGGCTCAGCACGACGCTGATGCGCTGCATGGCGGTGAACTGCTGAGAGAGATCAAAGCGCCTGATGGTGGTGTCTGAGTCGGGTTTGTGGGTCATAGCTCACCTCCGGTCAGGGTGTTGAAGAGGGGGAAACGCAGAACAAGACAGGTCCCCCCCTGCGGGCGGGAAGTTAGTTCGATGGCGCCACGATGATGGGCGACCAGGGTCTGGATTAACCGCAGCTCCATCCCTTTGCCGGGAGAGTTTAAGGCGTCCGGGGAGTGGGTATAGCGCACCTGCAGCAGCGGCACATTGTCATTAAGGTATAGCGAAAGCCAGCCCTCTTCTTCTTCGGCGTAGAGCTGCATCTCCAGCGCCACGGAGGGCAGCTCGGCGGCGAGCGCCAGCGTGCGGTCGAACCACAGGCTCAGGCAGGCCAGCAGCTGCGTGCGCTGGCCAAAGCCGATCAGGTGCGGGGAGGCCATATCGACCAGCAGCAGGCCGCGATCGTCGAAGCGGGTACGATAGAGCGCGCACAGATCGTCGAAGAAGGGCTGCAGCGGCCAGGCGGCGTTGCTTTCCAGCTCCAGGGAGGGCCGGCAGCGCTGCAGGCGGGCCATCGCCTCTTCACCTTCGCGCCACGCCGCCTCCAGCGCCACGTTACCGCCGCCTTCGCCGTTGAGCCGGCGGGCCGCTGCCAGCATGTTGATCGGACAGTTAAGCTGAATTAACGCCGCGTCCAGAGACTCGCGAATGGCGGCCAGCAGCTTACCGGCGGTCATCTGCTGTTTGAGCCGATCGAGGCGGCCCTGCTCCTGCTGCTGGCGCTGCTGCGAGCAGTCGGTAATGACGACCAGCGTCCGCGCCGGGGCGCTGTCGACAAAGTAGCGGCTGGCTTCTTCGCTGACGCCGGGCAGCGCCCAGCAGGTCACCGACAGCCAGCGCACCGCGCCGCGTACCGCCAGCGGCAGGATTTGCTCCGCGCCGGGCCCCATTTTACGCGGCGAAACCTGCAGTTCGACCAGCAGCTCTTTCCCGCCGCAGTCCGCGCAGAAGGTTTTGTAGGCGAGGTTATCCATCACCACCCGATCCTGCTCGTCGACCACCACCACGGCGGCGGGAATATTATTGAGCACGGCCTCCATCAGCGTCATGTGATTGCGCAGGCGCTGCTCCAGGGTGTAGCTGACGCTGATATCCCGCTGCATCGCCAGATAGTGCTCCAGCTCGCCCTGGGGATTCAGCACCGGCGTGATGTCGATATCCACCAGATACAGGCCGCCGTCGCGGCGCTGATTGATCAACTGGCCGCGCCAGGGCTGGCGCTGGAGCAGCGTTTGCCACATCTGCTGGTAGATCTCGCGCGGCGTCTGGCTGCTGGCCAGCAGCCGCGGGTTCTGGTTCAACAGCTGCGCCAGCGAATAGCCGGTCTGGCGGCAAAACGCCGGATTGGCGTAAATAATATTGGCTCTCGCATCGGTGAGTGAAATCGCCACCGACGCCTGTTCTACCATGGTAAAAAACAGCCCCGGATGTTGTTGAGTCAGCGCGCCGGCAATCGCCTCCGGCACGGCGTTATCGAGCATCATATTCAGGGTCATCGCAAACTCCTGTGTCGCAGTTATGACAATTTGTCCGACACCGCGACGCCAGCGCCGCGGTTTTATCCGCATGCGGATAACCATGCAAACCGTGCGCCCTTATCCAAACGACCTGATGAAACATTGATCCGACAGCGGGAAATCAGGCTATTTTGGCGTTTTTCAGGCCCGGACAGGCCCCGCTGCGGGCGCGAGAAGGGGCAATGAGCGATCGTTATGGGGCAGGCGTGAGCCGCGATAGTGCAAATAAACCTGGCACAGCCTTCGCAATACCCCTGGCGATAACTCGTGTTTTAAACACCTTTCCCGACAGGAGCGTAATATGGCGAACATTGGCATTTTCTTCGGCACCGATACCGGCAAAACGCGCAAAATTGCGAAGCTGATCCACAAGCAGTTGGGCGATGTAGCGGATGCTCCGGTAAACATTAACCGCGCGACGCTGGATGAGTTTATGGCCTATCCGGTACTGCTGCTGGGAACCCCGACGCTGGGCGACGGCCAGCTACCGGGCCTTGCGGCCGGCTGCGAGAGTGAATCATGGGGCGAATTTATCCATACGCTCGACGGCATCAGCCTGAGCGGTAAAACCGTGGCGCTGTTCGGCCTTGGCGATCAGCAGGGCTATCCCGACAACTTCGCCAGCGGAATGCGCCCGCTGTATGAC